>OJIV01000873.1_pt1 | contig 11313 bp, 12 predicted proteins | sample 1595861 | NCBI WGS metagenome assembly OJIV01 (sample SAMN05416883, study PRJEB24817) | seawater metagenome | isolation source: Sea water | place: Canada:Atlantic | collected 2013-11
GGCCGCTGTCGTGATCTCGCTGCCAGCGCTCTGTTTTTTGGAGACGAACTGGAGCAGCACCGTGCTCAAAGCATCGTTTTCCTGAACGCGTCGGGCAAGCTCTTGGGCGGAACAGTCGCGTGACCATGCATAGCGAATGGTCTCCAAGAGCTTGGACGGGGGACTCGGCAGCATCCTGACTCCTCTTCGGTCTTGCAGCACTCATCGGCGCCCTTGGCCCAGCGTTGAGGAAAACCGGCGCCAGCGCGAATTTGCATGGCTGACTTTTGTTCCTAAAGTGCGCGGCCCGCGGTCCGATGGCGTGCCCAGCGAAAGGAGTCAGCACCGTGAACAGCATCGCCGCCCTGATGAAGCGGGCCCGCGGTCAGTCAGACATTGTTCTGGCTTTTGCCGGGCTGATGCTCCTGGGCATCATGGTCGTGCCCATGCCCAGTTGGCTGCTGGACATGCTCTTGGCGACCAGCTTTGCTGTGGCGATCTTGGTCTTCCTGACCACACTGAGCGTCAAGAAAGCCCTCGATCTCTCGGTGTTTCCCAGCCTTCTCCTGGTCACGACGCTCTTCCGTCTCTCACTGAACGTCGCCAGCACCCGCCTGATCTTGCTCTCAAGCGCCGACGGAACCGCCTCCGCCGGACGAATCATCGAGGCCTTTGGCCAGGTGGTCGTGGGCGGCAACTTCATGGTGGGCTTTGTCGTCTTCGTGATCCTGGTGATCATCAACTTCATGGTCATCAACAAGGGCGCCGGACGGGTGGCCGAGGTCAGCGCGCGCTTTGCCTTGGACGCCATGCCCGGCAAGCAGATGGCCATCGACGCCGAGCTCAACGCGGGCATGATCGATGAGGCCCAGGCCAAGTTCCGCCGCGCCGAGGTGGCCCGCGAGGCCAACTTCTTCGGCTCCATGGACGGCGCCAGCAAGTTCATCAAGGGCGACGCCATCGCCGGCATCGTCATCACTCTGGTCAACGTGCTCGGGGGCATCTTCATCGGGGTCATCCAGAACGACATGGCCTTGGGCGATGCGGTCCAGACCTACACCCTGCTGACCATCGGCGATGGCCTGGTCGGACAGATCCCCGCGCTGATCATCTCCGCGGCCGCCGGTCTGCTGGTGACCCGGGTCCCGGACCTGCAGGACTCCCGGCTGGACGACCAGTTCTCCAACCAACTCTTCTCCTCCCCACGCACCTTCACGATGTTGGCCGTTGCCTTGGGCGGGTTTGCGATGATCCCCGGGTTGCGCATTCCCTTCGCCCTCTTGGGTGGGGTGGTGGGCATCATCGCCTACCAACTCAAGAACAACCCCAGCACCGAGGACGAGGCCACCCAAGAAGGGGATCCAGAGAAGGCCGCCAAGCCCCTGGGCCCCGAAGACATGCTCGCCATCGAGCCATTGGCCGTCGAGATCGGCCTGGACCTTCTGTATTTGGTGGACGAGAAGAAGGGCGGGACTTTGGTGGAGAGCATCCAGCGCCTGCGAAACCAGTTCGCACAGGATCTGGGAATCGTCGTGCCCAGCGTTCACCTGCGGGACGACGCCAAGCTGCAGGGCGGCACCTATGTCATCCGCCTGCGCGGAGAGGAGATCGGCCGCGGCAAGGTCTACCCCCGCCAACACCTGGCCATGGGCGCAGGCGAGGTCAAAGGAAAGCTGCGCGGCGTGAAGACCACCGATCCGGTCTATGGCATGCCGGCCTACTGGATCCAGGGCAAGCATGTCTTGGGCGCCAGAGCCAAGGGCTACACCGTCGTGGACGTGCCGGCCGTGCTCAGCACCCACCTCTCCGAGCTCCTGCAACTCCACGCGCACGAGCTCTACTCCCCGCAGCAGCTGGCAAAGACCCTGGACCGCATCGGCGAGTACAGCCCCAAGCTTGTCGAGGACCTGATCCCCGGCACCCTGAGCCGCTCTCAGGTCCTTCGCGTGATGCGGAACTTGCTCCAAGAGGGCATCTCTGTGCGCGACGTAGAGACCATCCTGGAGGCGCTGGCCGACAGCGCCGAACGCACCAAGGATCCGGAGATCCTCACGGAGTTTGTGCGACAGCGCATGGCCCGTCACATCACCCGTCGAATCAGCGATGAGGAGGGTGTGGTTCATGTGCTCGCTCTGGCCTCGGACACGCAGCGCGCGCTCAGCGAGTGCTTCAGCGGAGAAGGGGGCAGGCCACAGCTCAACCTGGACGAGGTCAAGACGGCCCGCATCGTCCAGTCCGTCAAGGCGGCCACCGAGTCCTGGGCTGGCATCTCGGAGCTGGTGGTACTCACACCACCGCTGATGCGTAGTCCGCTTCGCCGAATCCTCAGCTTGTACCTGCCAAGAGTCACGGTGATCTCCCCAATGGAGATCCTCCCGGCGACACGCTTAAGCACGGTGGAGCAGATCCGTCTGAAGCCAGCCGCCAAGGCTGGATAGTCTGCGCCTCTTGTCACATGAGACTGCGTTTTTGTCTCAAGTTGGCGGCCCGGGGGGCGATTTGAGGACACCAGCGGGAGACCCCTTCTCGCAACCCTTCTTGGAGGTCCGGTGCTTCGTACAGCTGCCCGCAACGCATACGTGCAACAGAGTGAACGCCGCATCGACGGCATGACACGCAACGAGGCCTGTGTTCACTTTCAAGGGAAGGTATCACTGCTGGCCAGGCGCCTCTCGGAGCGCCTCCCCGATGACACCGCCCTGGCCCTTGGGGACCTGATCTCCTACGGCGCCATCGGTCTGCTGGAGGCCTTTGACCGCTTCGATGGGTCCAGGAACATCCAGTTCAGCACCTACGCTGAGTACCGCATCCGCGGCGCCATGCTGGATGCACTGCGGGCTGGAGACAGCTTCTCCCGTCGCCGCCGTCAGCTCGCTCGCCGGGTGGACGATGCCGTCAGCGTCCTGCGCAAGCGCGAGGGCCGCCAGCCCGAGCCCCAAGAGGTCGCTACCCACCTGGGCGTGAGCCTGGAGGAATACTGGGTGGCGGTTGAGCGGGTCGCACCCCATTCCCACCTCTCGCTGGATGCGCAGGTAGGAGACGATGAGGGCCGCAGCCTGGCTGAGCAGCTCTTCGACCCAGAGGCCGCGCTGCCTGATCACGCCATGGACGTGGACTGGCTGCGTGACGAGCTGGCTGACGCCATTGGCGAGCTGCCAGAGCGGGAGCGTCACTGCGTGATGATGTACTACGGAAAGGAGCTCTCTCTTGCAGAGATCGCCGCTGTCTACGAGGTCACCGCCTCCCGCATCTCACAGATTCTGAGCAAGGCCCGCGGGAGCCTGCGCAAGAAGCTGGATCGCCGCCTGGATGACGAAGACCTTGGGTTGCTGGGATGAGCCGCGACCTCTACACCGGCTACCACGGCGCGATGACCGCTTGGCGACAGATGGAGGTGGTCTCCAACAATGTCGCGAACGTGGGCACCCACGGCTTTAAGTCTCAGGACGTCCAGTTCATCGTGGACGACAACGAGAACGACGGCTCGCTGGCCCCCACCCGGGCCGCCATCTCGGACATCCGCATCGACATGCGCGAAGGTCAACTCGAGGCCACCGGGAACAAGAACCACGTCGCCGTTCATGGCGAGGGCTGGTTTGTGGTCCAAGGGGGCCAAGAAGAGCTGCTCACGCGCAACGGAAACCTGAGCATTCAGGCCGACGGCAGCATGCTGGCCGCGGGCCTTCCCTTGATGGGGGAGAGCGGCCCACTGCGCATCGAGCCCACCTTGCCCTTCACCATCGACCAGAAGGGTCAAGTGATGCAAGAGGGGGAGCCTGTCGGCAAGATTCGCTTGGCGATGGCGGACGACTTGGAGCCCCTGGGCGCCAGCACCTACCGAGCGGTGGGCGGCTTGCGCGAGGCCAGTGGAAGCATCGAACAAGGGCACCTGGAGCGTTCCAACGTGGACCCAATGGAGGCGATGGTCGACCTGATCATGGCCAGCCGACACCTGGAGATCGCACAGAAGGCCCTCCAGGCCAGTGAAGAGATGGATCGAAACGCAGCACGAAATGGGAGTCCCAAGTGAAAGCCCTGTACACCGCCGCGACCGGCATGAGCGCGCAGCAGACCCAGCTCGACAACATCGCGAACAACCTCGCGAATGTGAACACCACCGGCTACAAACGCAGCTCGGTGGCCTTTCAGGATCTCTACTACCAAGAGGTCACTGGTGGTGGCGTCCAAGGCGACGCCCAAGGCGTGGTCCAGGTGGGCAGCGGCACCAAGGTGGTGGGCAACTACCGAAACCACAGCATGGGCGACCTGGTGAACACAGGCGTGAACACCGATGTGGCCATCAAGGGCAAGGGCTTCTTCAAGGTGGTCGATGAGACTGGCCAGGAGTTCTACACCCGAGACGGCTCTTTTCAGCGGAATGCAGAGGGGGAGCTGATCACCTCCGGCGGTCTCCTGGTCCAGGGGGTCGGTGCCATCTCTCCAGATGCACAGCAGATCGAGATGGCGCCCAGTGGCGAGGTCATCGAGTACCTGGCTGATGGAACCCAACAGTCCCTGGGCCTGCTCGAGATCATGGACTTTGTGAACCCCGCTGGCTTGAACGCCATTGGTGGCAATCTGTACCAAGAGACCCAGGCCTCCGGCGCGGCACAGAGTGTGCAACTGGGCATGGGTGGCACCCAGCTGGGCCAGTACATGCGCGAGGCCTCCAACGTGGATGTCGCTGTTGAGCTCATCGACATGATTCAAGCCCAGCGAAGCTTTGAGCTGACCTCCAAGGTCATCCAAGCCAGCGATGAGGCCCTCCAGACCACTGCGAACCTTAAGCGCTGATGTTCTTGCTCCTGACATCGCTTGTCTACGCAGGCGCGGCCGAAGCTCCGGACTCCCATCAACGGGTCTCCGAGTCGCTGCTGGCCTACACCCAGCAGGGTTGCGAGGCCGACATGGTCGAGCTCGAAGCGCTGGGTTTGGCTTGGAGCGTGGACCCCAAAGCGGGGCAGTCCCTTCACTGGAGCGGCGATGCCTGTCGGCAAGACCCGGTGTTGCACCTGTCGGTGTTCGAAGAGGGAAAGTTCGCTGGTCGCTATTCGCTGCACCCCGTCATGCGGGTGGAGCGCTGGGGCCTGGTTGCGACCGCTCCTGCTAGTCGAGGCCAGGCCTTGCACACCGATAGGGCCCTGGTGCCGGTTTGGACTGCCAGAGCAGGGGTCCAAGAGGGACTGCCCATCGCCACGCGGGCGGTGGCAGCCGGCGAGCCGGTGGACCTCAACAACGCTGCCTTTGGTGCGGAGCGGCTTGCCGGAGATCCGGTGGTGCTCTCCGTCACGCGTGGAAGCGTCTCTCTCATCACAGATGGCGAGCTCCTGGCCGATGCGGCCGTGGGCGAGCGCGTCCCAGTCAAGAACCTCCAGTCTGGTCAGGTCGTCGAAGGCGTCCTGGGTCCAAACGGTCGTGTCTTCATTCACTGATTTAGGAGTACCTCATGTCGACCTTGTTCTTGCTGGCCTGGATGGCCCAAGAGGCACCACCCCAGGTGGAGGCTGAGGTTCAGAGCAGCGACGAAGCTGTGGAGACTGTGGCCTCGACCGTGGTAGATGGTCAGGAGTCTGTGGTGGATGCGGATGCTGAAGCGGCCGAGGACGCTGAGGTGGTGGAGCGTGCTCCTCCCCGTGCGCCTGACTTTTCGATGGAGGGTGCCATGACCGGGGCCAGCCTCTATTCTGCTGCGGACAACCGCTGGAACAGGCATCAGCTGGGCAGCTTGGTCACCGTGATGGTCGCCGATGACCTGACCACGAGTGTGACCGCCGATACAACGGCCAACAAGGGCTCTGGCTCCGAGGCCTCTGTGGGCGCGCTCTTGGGGATGACCACCTCTATCCTGGGGAGCAACCCCAACATGATGGAGATCGATGATGCGGACATTGGCGTGAAGGGGGAGAGCACAAGCAACTTCACAGGCACAGGGTCGACCAGTCGGCAGAACAACCTGCAGGGCAGCTTGACCTGTACGGTCGTCGAAGTTCTACCCAACGGCAATCTGGTGTTGGAAGGGTACAAGACCATCACCGTCAATGGGGAGACACAGATCTTGGTGGTACACGGGACTGCTCGTCCCATGGACGTCAATGGTGACAACATCATCGAGTCCAAGTTCTTGGCGAACCCCACGATTCAGGTCACTGGCGCCGGTACTCTAGACGACCAGCAGCACCCAGGAGTAGGCAACCGCTTCGTGAGTCGATTTTGGCCATTTTAGGCTAAACGGCCAAGCATTCCGTCCGATGGCGTGGACGGAGGCAAGAAATGATTGCTCTGCTACTCGCCCTGTCCAGCTCCCCTGCACACGGCGCCCGCGTCAAAGACCTCGGCTACCTCTATGGCACCGATGAGGCCAAGCTGGTCGGCTATGGAATCGTCGTGGGTCTCAATGGCACCGGGGACTCTCCACGCAGCGATGCACCGGTCAACGCGCTGGTCCAGGACATGCAGTCTTTGGGGAGTCCCATCAGCGCTGCTGACCTGATGTCCAAGAACATTGCTCTGGTCGCCGTTCACGCTGACCTCCCTGTGGACGCTCGGCCGAACACCCGTATCGACATTACCGTCTCGACGGTCGGCGACTGTAAGTCGCTGCAGAACGGGGTGCTGATGGATGTGCAGCTCTATGGTGTTGGGGACCGCCAGAATGCCTTCGCCATTGCCAGCGGTCCGCTCTCCACCGGCAGCATTTCCGCCAGTGGAGCTGGAGACTCCAGCACGCGGAACCACCCCACGGTCGCACGCAGTCCGGGTGGCGCTCAGGTTGTCCGGCCCCATCCCTTGTACCAAGAGACGCGAAATGCTCAACAGGTGGAGTACATCCTGGACAACCCGGACTACACCACCATGAACCGCCTCAGCGAAGCCGTTGAGCGCTCCTTCGGTCCTGGTGTGGCCTATCCACGAGATTCACGCAGCTTGGTGCTGGTGATTCCGGAGGAATATGATGGGGACTTCGTCAACTTCATGGCCCGCCTGGAGCAGGTAGATGTGTCGGTTGACTCCATCGCACGCGTCGTCATCAACGAGCGAACCGGCACGGTCGTGGTTGGCGGGAACGTCAGTATTCAGCCCGTCGCCATTGCACACGGCAACCTGCTCATCGAAGTCAGTGCCCAGAACCAGGTCGCAGAAGGCGCTGAGATGTACGTCGGGGAAGCCCCAACGCCTGTTGTTGTTCAGAACGCCGAGATCCGAGTCACCGAAGAGGGTGGGCAGCTCTCCATCGTCGAAGGCGGCACCATCGAAGACCTGGTCGACGCCCTCAACGCCATGGGCATGAAGCCCCGCGACCTGGTGACCATCCTGCAAGCCATTGACGCCGCTGGCGCTCTGGATGGGGAGCTGGTGATTCAGTGAGCGTTGGCAAGCTGGATGGCCTGACCGGGGCCCCGCTGGACCGCAGCAAGAGCCCCAAGCGGCTCCTGCAGGAGCAGTTCGCGCGGGTCATGGTGCAGGAACTTCGGTCCAGCTTGCCGGAGGAAGCCATGGGTGGACCCTTCGGGGACGCCTTTGGCAGCGTCTTTGACGACGCCATGGCCAAGGCCATCGTCGACGGCGGTGGAATGGAGATCAACTGGGGGGTTCAGGACAGCCAGCGCATGGCCAACCCCCTTCCGGAAGGGGCCCGGGTCAGCAGCGCCTTTGGCATGCGTGAGGCCCATCCCATTCACGGAGACCGGCGCATGCATGAGGGCGTGGACCTCGCAGCACCGAGAGGGTCGGAGATTGGAGCTGTGAAGGCCGGAAGGGTCTTGCGCGTGCAGCGCAGCGAGACTGGATACGGCAACCAGGTCCTGGTGGACCATGGCGAGGGCATGGTCTCTCGCTACGCCCATTGCCAGGACATCTTTGTGGCCACTGGCCAACAGATCGAGGCCGGTCAGCTCTTGGGCACCGTCGGAAGCAGCGGCGACAGCACCGGGCCCCACTTGCACCTTGAAGTGCGCATCGATGGCCAAGCTGTCGATCCTTTGTCCTACATGCCGCAGGGCAGTGTCGAGGAATCGGATCACGGTCTCCACCGCTAAAGCGGAAAGATCTAAAGGTGGGGAGAGCCCGTCCGATGCGGGGAAGGAATCCAAGGCTCAGGCCATCCGGAGGACCCCATGAAGATCGACGCCCTCTCCAATGTCTACGCACTCCGTCCAATGGCTCGCACGAGCCGCGCGGCGCAAGCGCCATCTGGCGGACCCGCGTCCGTAGGCCTCTCGGGACAGGCGGACTGGGTCCGTGGGCTTCAGTCCCAGGGTGAACTGGAGTCCGCTCCACGCGCTGATGTCATCGCAGAGATGAAGGCGGCCTTGGCAGACGGAAGCTTCGAGTCCAGCGTGGACATGCGAGCGGTGGTCGATGGCCTCTTGGGGGAGCTGTGAGCTACCAAGACTTGGTGGCCAGATTGCTCGCCGCCACGGAAGACCAGCTCGTCGCAGCCAAAGCCCTGGACACAGCCGCGCTGAATCAAGCGACCCAAGACCGGGCCGATCTGCTCTTCGAGCTGGAAGTAGAGCTCCAGGAGGGGGTGCCCGAAGAGGAGCGCGCCGCCCTGAGGCCAATGGTCGAGCAGCTCATGCTGCTCGAGAAGCGCGTAGAGGTGGTCATCTCGCTGGTCAACGGCAGCCTGGATCAGATCCTGAGCTACGACGAGCCGACCTACGCTCCTCGCCGGGCCGGCTGAGCCGTGGGCATCCTCTCCACGCTGAGCTCGGCACGCAGCGGCCTGAATGCGGCCAGCGTGGCCTTGGATGCTGCATCCAACAACGTCTCGAACGCCTCGACCGATGGATACTCCAGACGCTCCGTGCGCCTGACGAGCTCCGACCCCATTCAGGTAGGCAGCAACTGGCGGGGGACCGGGGTCAGCGTCGCTGGGGTCGACCGCGCCCACGATGTCTTCGTGAACCGCCAGCTCATCGCCAGCGCTGGCAACCAGGCTGAAGCGGAGAGTGAGTACGAGGTCTTGCTGCTCAGCGAGTCCTGGTTCAACGACGTGGAGATCGACGGCCTGCCCACAATGCTGCAAGGGGTCTACGACTCTCTGACGCAGGCGACCCAGGATCCGGCCGACGAGACTCTGCGTCGGGCGGTCGCCAACAACAGCGTCGCCTTTGCCACCAGCGTCTCTCGCACTGCTGTGAGCTTGGTGGACCTGCAATCTCAGGTGCAAGACCGCATGAGCGGGGAGCTCTCCGAGGCCAATCAACGCATCCAGAACATCGCCGATCTGAACCGAGCGGTCATCGCCTCCCAGGGAAATGCGGCGGACTTGCTGGATCAGCGTGACATGGAGATCGGCATGCTGGCCCAACAGCTCGGAGTCGACTTTCACATCGAAGACGACGGCTCTGCGACGGTGCTGCTTGGGGGGCACACCCTCGTCAATGGCATTGAAGGACGCGAGCTGAGCGTTGAGCACGGGGTAGGTGAGAGCAAAATCTACCTTGGGGTCGACAGCGGGCGAACCCAGGTCAGCAATGAGGTGGGCGGGTCGTTGGGCGGTATCGGCACCGCGCTCTCTCGCATCGAGGGCTACCTGGACGACATGGATCTCTTCGTCGAGGAGCTCTCCAATCAGTTCAATGACCAGCACGCCTTGGGCTTTGACAGCACGGGGGCGGCCGGGCAGGAGTGGTTTCAGGTCGCCGGTGGCGGAGCCCACCTGTCCGAGAGCTTCACCTTCAACTCCTCACTGCTCGATGACCCCAGCCTCTTTGCCTTTGCATCGGACGCCAGCGCCTCTGCTGGAGACGGCGGAAACCTGCGGGTCATGATTGAGATGGAGACGGACGATGCCTTCTCCGCTTCGATGAGTGGGGAGGAGACTCTGCTCAACCTGCTCTCCGAAGTGGGAGAGGACGCTGCGACGGCCAAGCGGGTGGCATCGCAGCAGAGTGTCGTGCTCACCGATCTGCAGGGACTGCGCGACGCCATCTCCGGTGTAGACCTAGATGAGGAGGCGGCCAACCTCATCGAATTCCAGGCCAGCTACCAAGCCGCAGCCAAAGTCTTGCGCACCAGCTCCGAGCTCTTTGACACCCTGATGCAGGCAGTGCGATGAACGTCTACCGAACCACACAGGGCTCTATGAGCCGCTTGCTGACCACAACAGCTGGCCGCCTAAACAGCGAGATCCGCAGAGTGGAGACTCAGGCGATTACCGGCTTGAAGCTCTCTCGGCCCAGCGACGGTCCTGCCGAAGTAGCCAGCGCCCTCAAGCTCCAGGGCCTGATTGCGGACCAAGGCGAGTACGAGGACAACATCACCCGTGCGTTGAGCTTTCACTCCCGGGCCGATGACGCGCTCGCTCAGGCGGGTGAGATTTTCAAGCGTGCCAAAGAGATCTCCGTCGCCGGTGCCTCGGAGAGCTACGATGGGACCTCACGTGCGGCCATGGCTGTAGAGGTCGCCGCTCTGGTCGAGAGTCTGAGCGCAGTGGCCAATACGCGAATCGGGGAGAGATACATTTTCTCTGGCGATGCTTACGATGCGCCCGCCTTTGACGCCAGCCTCGCCTACCAAGGGGGGGCCGAGACGCCAGAGACCCAGATCGCAGCGAGCCAGTGGACTCAGACCGGTATGGACGGATCCGAGGTCTTCCAAGGCGCCGTCGACTCCTTTGCGACTCTGCAGGATGTAGAGGCCGCCTTGCTGGCAGACGACCCCGCCACGGTCTCGGCGCTGCTCTCAGACCTTGATGCAGCCTTTACGCAGCTGACCAGCTGGAGACAGCGGGTCGGAAACGAAGAGCGCATGACCTTGGATGCAGAAGAGACCGCTGGAAATGTCTCCGCCATCTTAACGGGTGAGTTCAACAACCTGGTACAGATCGACGAGGCGGCGACCTACACACGTCTCAGCGAGCTCCAGCAGAGCTACAATGCTGCGATGACTGTGGGGGCAGCCTCCTCCAGTGGTCGGCTCTTCGACCTCCTGTAGCGTCTTCTGTCTCATCAAAAAGCCAGCCTTCGGGCTGGCTTTTTTGTGTTTATGGTGTGCTGGCGGAAGGCTTGCCCAAAAACTTTATGGGGGGATCGCACTTTTCGCTAAACAACCTGCCCTTCCTGTGCCGAGAGGTATCACATGAGGACGCAAGGTTTCTGAGAAAAACCGGGCGGCTTCTAAACCGACGACGACAGACGACGCTTAGGAGACCCCACAATGGCACTTGTAGTCAACACGAATACTGCATCCAACAATGCAATCAACAACCTCAACCGGAACACCCGTTCGCTCTCGAGCAGCTTCCGCAAGATCAGTTCTGGTCTGCGGGTAAGCAAGGCCTGTCTCTTATACACATCTGACGCTGCCGACGATATGCAGTGTGTAGAT
>OJIV01000886.1_pt1 | contig 11145 bp, 10 predicted proteins | sample 1595861 | NCBI WGS metagenome assembly OJIV01 (sample SAMN05416883, study PRJEB24817) | seawater metagenome | isolation source: Sea water | place: Canada:Atlantic | collected 2013-11
TCGTCGGCAGCGTCAGATGTGTATAAGAGACAGGAAGACGGCAGCGTAAAGGGTGTTGCTACTGGAGATATGGGTGTCGATGCTAATGGCGAGCACAAGGCTTCCTTCGAACCCGGATTCGAGTTCCATGCAAAGTACACGATTCTGGCAGAAGGCTGTCGCGGTCATTTGGGCAAGGAATTAATAGAAAAATTTCAACTCGACAAAGATAGCGATCCACAACACTATGGTTTGGGCCTCAAGGAAGTTTGGGAAATTCCCGAGGAGCAGCATAAGGAAGGCCTCGTAGTGCATACGGCAGGCTATCCTATGATTAAGGATAGCTTTGCGGCGACGAGTGGCGGATTCCTCTATCACTTAGAAAACAATCAGGTCTCTTTGGGTCTCATCGTGGACCTCGGTTATAAAAACCCGCACATTAGCCCCTTCGATGAGTTTCAGAAATTCAAACAACACCCAACCATCAAGCAATATATAAAAGGTGGCAAGAGGTTAAGCTATGGGGCTAGAGCACTTATAAAGGGTGGCCTAAACTCCTTGCCGAAGATGACATTCCCCGGTGGGCTGCTTATCGGTTGCGACGCGGGTACGATGAACGCGGCTAAGATCAAGGGTAGTCATACCGCCATGAAGTCCGGAATTATCGCAGCAGAAACCTTGTTTGCGGCGCTGAGCACTGAATCGACAGAAAAAGAGCTAGTTGATTACACGACACGTTTCGCCAACTCCGAGTTGCACGAGGAATTGCACAAGACTCGAAACTTTAGCTGGGGCTTTCATAAGTTCGGTTTTTGGCTGGGCAGTGCACTAACTTTTATTGAGCAGAATATTTTTTTAGGCAAGTTCCCACTGACATTTCATGATAAATCACATGATTATGCGCAGATGACACCGGCGGCCCAGAGCCCGAAAATTTCTTATCCAAAAGCTGACGGTAAGATTAGTTTCGATAAGTTATCTTCGGTGTTCCTATCGAATACGAATCATGCGGAAGACCAGCCCTGCCATCTGCAGTTAAAGGATTCGGCTATCCCCATCGAGCACAACTTACCGCTCTATGACGAGCCGGCTCAGCGCTATTGCCCTGCAGGCGTGTACGAGGTTGTTGAAGAGGCGGATGGGAGTAAGAAGTTTCAGATTAACGGTCAGAACTGCGTGCATTGTAAGACCTGTGACATCAAGGACCCCTCGCAGAACATTCACTGGGTAGTGCCCGAAGGTAGCGGCGGGCCGAATTATCCAGCTATGTAGCCTGTTTTAGAGGGTTTGAGGGACTTTACGGCTTTCCTTTAAGTCCTGAGCGTCGACATGCTAAAGTAATATGCTGGAATTATCCTTGTTAGTCCGATGAATTAGCATGTTTCGTCAACTATCAGTGATCCCTCCAAGTCTATTGCTGACGTTCAGCATAGCACTGCTGTTCCTCTCATCCTCGAGCTCTGCACAGGAGCAGATACTCAATGATCGTTGGATCGAAGTGCGCAGCGACAATTTTCATATCTACAGCCAGCAATCTACTAGGCAGACGAATCGATTTGCGGATGAGCTAGAAGTTTGGCGCCAAGTCGCCTCCTTTACAATTTCTGGAATAGATAGCTTTCCCAAGGCTAGTATTCCCAATCTGGTCTACCTATTCGATGATGTAGAGACATTGCAAACTTTTTTCGCCACCGACGAGGCCGCGGGCGCGAAAATTTTAGCGCTGTATGACAACGTTTATCAACCTAGTAGCAATAAGGTAAGAATTATAGATTCATCAACAATTCTGAGAGATTCTAGTCCGGGCATAAGCATTTTTGCACCAGGAAGCCGCAGAGCGCAAAACTAGCGTCTCAACGTCCTAATTCAGATCTGCGTCCTGCCAATAGCGCGTTCCTTTAATCGTTGCCTGTAGCGCTAGACCACTTTGAGTCAATTGGTACACCGTTACATTATCCAGCATCGCTTCTCCACTTACAGAGCCGCCTAGATCGCCGGCCTTCGCCGCCGCATCTGCCTGTCCACCAACCGATATGCCTACATCCATGAAGCGTTCCAGCGCGTCACTATTGTGAAAAACGAAGATGGCACGAAAGTCTTTCACACCTGCACCAATGCCGATGCCAACTTCACCCATGCGCATATAAGTGTCGCTGCCGTTGGATCGAACTACGCCGATCCCTCCGCCAAAACTGGCTAGTATAAGATTTACATTTGCATTGGAAAATACCGCATAGCCACTCGCGCTGGCTATCTGCGCTCTCGTGTCGGGCTTAACTGAATACAGTTGTGTGAGTACTTCCTGACGCATGTCTTGAATAGCCTGCCTGCGTTCGCCCGGGGTTCCTCTAGTCATACCTGTAGCCGTGCAAGAGGCTAGAAATAGCAGTAGCAATACTGAGGTGATAAGTCTGGCTGGCAGAGTACCTGTCTTAATATTCATGCTCGCTTCTCCGGTATAGGATTTAGTGAATTGCACTCGTAAATATGTATCCTTCAACTAGTTTCTTCACTTCGTCAATCTTAGTCTTATCGGCTACATCGATGCTGAGAACCAGTCCTCGCTTCTTCTCAATTTCACTCGTAATAGTCGCCTCTAACGACTTCTTGGCTAGTAATTCGCGAATAACTTGCTCTGAAATTTTTTGACGTAGAGTGGGTCGAAATATTTTACCGACAGCGGTGAGCGGCATCGCATCTATAAACTCGATTCTTTTTGGAATCGCCGCGCGTTCAGACATTGCGCTTGCGCAGTGATCGATAAGCTCGATTTCGGTTACATCGCTATTAGCTACTTTCACGACATAGGCCATCGGTAACTCACCTGCATAGGGGTCGGGCAATCCTATTGCAATGGATGTCACTACGTCGGCGTGGACATTAAGCGGTTCCTCGATTAACTCGGGGTCGATGTTGTGGCCACTGCGGATAATGAGATCCTTGGCGCGTCCCGATAGATAGAGGAAACCTTCGGCATCCATGTAACCAATATCACCGGTATTGAACCAGCCATCCTCGACCCAAGCGGAGGCATTATCGACATTACTCTTATAGCCTTCAAATACCTGCGGGCCTTTGACTAGAATGACGCCGCTATCACCTAGCGGACAGTCTTTAATGACTGTAGTTCCTTCTACGTGGGCAATGCGAATCTCTGAGTAGGGCACGCGCATGCCGACGCTGCCGGGCGGTTGAATAAGTGGAGCGCGCGAAATTAGCGCAGTAGTTTCGGTCATGCCATAACCGTTGCCTACCTCTACGCCAAAATTCTTCTCGAAGCTAAGCTCGAAGGGCAGTGAGAGCGGTGCGGCACCTGAATTGATATTGGTCAGGCTGCTGATATCGGCATCGCCTACAGGAATATCCGCTAGCGCCATGAGTACAGTAGGAACAGCTGAGAATTGCTTTACCTGGAAACGCTCTACGTGGTTCCAAAAGTTCTTCATCGCAACCGGTGAGCGAAATCCACTAGGGGTCATCAATACAATGCGATAGCCTACCGCGAAGGCAGCGACACCTTGAATTATGCAGCCATAAATATGAAACAGGGGCAGTCCACAAAGCACGGTATGTCGTTCCATGTGTGCTGTATAGACTTGCATCAACTGTCCTAAGAATGCCATGTTGCCGTGCGTCAGTTGAGCCAGCTTGGGTCGGCCAGTCGTGCCGCCGGTATGGAAGTAGGCGGCCTTTTGGTCGGCAGAAAATTTTCTGCCACTTCTCAGCGAAGTGCCATCCATCCTTGCGATAGACGAGTCAAAATCTAAGATGTCGAAATTTCCTTGAGATAACTCTGCAGACTCTGGATTACAAAGCCCGGGTATATTGACTTCCAGCAGTGTGGTCACGCCTGCGCACTCGGATACGGCGGCGCGCACTTTTTCATTGATGTCGCTATGCTGTGATTGCGCTAGGCAGATGACTACCTTGGCATTGGCCGCTGTAATAATTTCGGCAATGTGCTCCGCTTCTAGCATAGGGTTTATTGGATTGGAGATGCCCGCTGCTTGTGCGCCCCAAATGGCAAAGTGTGTCTGAGGTAATATCGGCAGGATAATGGAGACAGCATCATCTGCAGTGACGCCGAGTTCTCCTAGTAGGTTCGCTGTGCGTGTAACCTGTGCCCCTAATTCGGCGAAGCTGACTGTTTGTGCCGGCTCACCGGGCAGTCCCTGTAATAGAAATTCCAGTGCGGCCTTATCTGCGAAGCGATCCGCGCTGTCCTTTATCAAATTGTAGCTGTCGGTGTAGGGGAATTGCACTGTTAGCGGTGTTTTCTCAAATGCCTCTACATCGGCAATGGTTTCCATGACGGGTTCGGGAGTGGGTAGTTGAGACAGGTCAATCAAGGGTAGTTCTCCTGGTTCTGGCTAATACTTTTTGCAATGGTGCCTAGCCCGAATTTCATAGCATTCAGGCAGGTTTTCCTCTCGGCAATTTATAGCACGGAATTGGCTTGGGCGGTGCGGTAAAAGTTGGAGTTAAGTGCTGCGGGAATTGGAGAATTGCACCAGAGTAGTCAGGGCATCGCGATACTCTGAGGGTGGCAGGACGTCGAGGCAGGCAAGTGCCTGATCGGACTCTGACTTGGCAAGTTGGCGAGCGTAATCCAGCGCACCGCAATCCTGCACGATCTCGATTACTTGATTCAGTTTCTTCTCTTGCAGCTCTTCATCGGCGAGTGCTTGCCTAATCAACCCAGCTTGTTCTTCGCTGCCGTGTTCTAGCGCGTAGATGAGGGGAAGCGTTGGCTTTCCTTCGGCGAGGTCGTCGCCAATATTCTTGCCGAGGGCATCGCTGTCTCCTGCATAGTCCAACACATCGTCGATTAGCTGATACGCGGTGCCGAGATGCATGCCAAAATTCTTTAGAGCCAGCTCTTCGTCGCTGGAGGCATTTGATAGAATCGCTCCACACTGCCCAGCAGCTTGAAACAAGATAGCCGTCTTATTCTGAATGACTTCCATGTAGTTTAGTTCTGTTGGATTCGGGTTGTTCTTGCTAATTAGCTGCAGAACCTCGCCCTCTGCGATTCTATTGGTGGTGTCGGCGATGATTTCCATGATTTTCATGTTGCCGAGGGTCACCAGTATCTGGAATGCTCTCGAGTAAATGAAATCGCCCACGAGGACGCTTGAGGGGTTATTCCAATGTTCGTTAACTGTTGGTCGCCCGCGGCGTAAGGACGACATGTCGACGACGTCATCATGCAGCAAGGTGGCGGTATGAATGAATTCGATCACTGAAGCCAGGGATACATGCTGCTGATTGTCGATTTTACAGGCTTTTGCGGCGAGCATAACGAGAAGGGGGCGCAGGCGCTTGCCGCCAGCCTCGACTATATAGTGGCCAATATTTTCAACAAGCGGCACATTCGAGTAGAGCTGGTCTACAATGAATTTATCTACGGCCTTAAAGTCGTCTTCGACAACTGATCGAATTTGCTGATACATAGTCACTTTTACTGCTGTTGGCTGGAAACAGGTCTCAATTGAAGGATTCAGTGTGAGCACGCATGCTAGGGAGCGAAATGGGCGCTGTCAAGCTGACTAGACCTGCAGATAAGGGCTTTGAGCCGTCAACACCGGCCTAAATACGCAGAGCGACTAAATACGGGCGCCTCCTGATATTTCTTCCATTGCTATGAAAGGTAAATCTGCTTGCTTCGAGGGGATCGTTCCCGTAAAATCCCGGCCCCTATAGGAATGGGTAACTTTCCCATTCAAAAGGCGGTATCGGAGAGAATTATGTACGCGGTTATTAAGAGTGGTGGTAAGCAACACAGGGTTGAAGAAGGTGAAATTCTTCGGCTTGAGAAATTGGAAGCCGCTACTGGGGAAGAGGTAAGTTTCGACAATATTCTGATGGTTGGCGAAGGCGAGTCTGTGAAGATCGGCACGCCATACGTCGCAGGCAGCAAAGTCACTGCACAAGTCGTTAAGCAGGGTCGAGCCAACAAGGTTACGATTATCAAGTTTAATCGTCGTAAGCATTCGCGTAAGTCACAGGGTCATCGTCAGTGGTTTACAGAAGTTAAGATTACTGGAATTACAGCTTAAGGCTCGGAGTTAGGTAATGGCACATAAGAAAGCAGGTGGTAGTACGAACAACGGTCGTGATTCGGAATCGAAACGACTAGGTGTGAAGAAGTTTGGTGGCGAAGTTGCCATCGCAGGAAATATTATCGTGCGTCAGCGCGGCACTCGTTTCCATCCGGGTGAGAACGTAGGTTGTGGCAAAGACCACACCTTGTTCGCCAAGGCTGATGGTGTTGTGAAGTTCGCTGTTAAAGGTCCTAACAACCGAAAATTCGTGAGCATCGAAGTAGCCTAGTAGAGCAGTTCGTTACAAAAAAGCCTCGTCGTTCGACGGGGCTTTTTTGTTTATGAAGCGCTCATCACTCAATACAGTATCGCTTCGCTTCGGCGGGCTGATCTGGCAAACCCTAAAATGAGCACATCGTGAAATTTGTAGACGAAGCAGAAATTGTAGCTGAAGCAGGCAACGGAGGAAGCGGTGCCTTAAGCTTTCGACGCGAGAAATACGTAGAGCGTGGAGGCCCTGATGGTGGGGATGGCGGCGACGGCGGTAGTGTTTTCATGCAAGCCGATGCCTCTTTGAACACCTTGGTCGATTTCCGCTTTCAGCCTGTTTACCGAGCGCAGTCAGGCGCGCCTGGGCAGGGTAGGCATTGTACCGGTCGCGGTGGAGACGATCTGTTGGTTAGGGTGCCGCTCGGTACGACAGTTATCGACGTGAATACTGAAGAGCTGATTGCCGACCTCAACGTGCCCGACCAGCCAGTCATGGTTGCCAAGGGCGGTTTTCACGGTATGGGCAACATCCGCTTTAAATCTAGTACTAATAGAGCGCCGCGCAAAACAACGAAGGGCAAGCCCGGGGAGCTGCGAAAGCTGCAGCTTCAGCTTCGCCTCATGGCTGATGTAGGTCTGCTGGGATTCCCCAACGCGGGCAAATCGACGCTCATCCGCTCTGTCTCCGCAGCCACCCCCAAGGTCGCTGACTATCCGTTTACAACTCTAGTGCCTAATCTCGGCGTAATCAGCCTGGGTATGGAGCGCAGCTTCGTGATGGCTGATATTCCAGGACTTATCGAGGGTGCCTCAGAAGGTGCTGGACTTGGATTTCGGTTCCTGAAGCATTTATCGCGAACTCGTCTGCTAGTGCATCTAGTTGATGCCTTGCCGGCCGATGGCAGTAATCCAATCGACAATGCGCAAAAGATTATCACGGAGCTAGAAAAGTTTAGCCCGACACTCGCGGAGAAGGAGCGCTGGCTGGTCATTAATAAGGTGGACCTGTTGGACGCCGAACTCTTAGAAGAATTGAAGCAAGGCTTGCGTGAGCGGCTCTCGTGGGAGGGCGATATCTATGAGGTGTCGGCGCTAAATAAACTTGGCTGTAAGGATATGTGTGAGGGACTTATGGGCTCCATCGAATCACATAGGGCGAGGCTACTCGAGGACGAAGACTATCAAGCCGAGCTGTTGGAGAAGGAGGCAGCGATGGCCTTTGAGATCCGCCGGACAATAGAGAGTACTAAATCTGCGAAGCTACAAGACGATGACCTAGTAGACGATGAATTATTAGATGGCGATTGGGAAGAATGAGCGTGTCTTGATGCGAGATTCGATAAAACAAGCAAAGCGTTGGGTAGTAAAAGTTGGCAGCTCGCTAGTCACCAATGATGGTCGCGGCCTAGACTTAAGCGCGATTGAAGACTGGGCGGGTCAACTGGTTGCTATGCAGAAGCTGGGCATACAGGTCGTGCTAGTCTCTTCTGGTGCAGTGGCGGAAGGTGTTGCGCGACTCGAATTAAAATCTCGGCCTAAGCAGGTTCAGCTGCAGCAGGCTGCAGCCGCAGTTGGACAGATGGGTTTGATTCAGGCCTATGAAAGCTCTTTCATGCGACACGGTGTGCACGCTGCACAAATCTTGCTTAGTCACGACGACCTCTCCGATAGAACGCGTTATTTAAACGCGCGCAGCACGCTGACCACCTTGCTTGAAATGGGAGTTATCCCTGTAGTGAATGAGAACGACACAGTTGCTACGGCTGAATTGTGCTTTGGTGACAACGACACGCTGGCAGCGCTGGTTGCGAACCTCATTAATGCTGATGTGATGGTGATCCTCACTGATCAGGAGGGTTTGTTCGATGCCGATCCACGTAATAATACCTCTGCGAAGTTAGTTGCTAGCGCGTCAGCCACCGATGCTAGCCTCAGCGCGATGGCAGGCAAAGGCGGCAGTCTGGGTAGAGGCGGCATGGTGACTAAAATAACAGCGGCTAAGCTTGCGTCACGATCCGGAACCAGCACGTTGATTGCGAATGGCCGCGAACAGCAGATTCTCTCTCGGTTGCTTGCAGGAGAAGAAATCGGCACATTGCTGACTGCCAATAGCGAGCCGGTCACTGCTAAAAAACAATGGCTGGCGAGTCAACTTACTGTAAAGGGTAGTCTGGTATTAGATGCTGGTGCTGTGAAGGTGTTGAAGGATTCTGGTCGCAGTCTCTTGGCCGTTGGGATCAAGTCGTTGGTAGGCCGGTTTGCACGGGGAGAAGTGGTCGCTTGTATAGATGAGGCCGGTGTGGAAATCGCGCGAGGCCTAGTGAACTACGACTTCAATGAGATTGAAAAAATTAAAGGGCGCAGTAGCGAGAGTATCGAAACCCTTCTCGGCTATGCCGGCGAGGAGGAAATTATCCATCGTGACAATCTAATTCTGGGCGACTAGCCACCCTGCAAAGATTTGTTGGGTTAAAATTCTAGACATAAAAAAACCGGCTTGCGCCGGTTTTTATTGCCTGAAACTAATCTATTTCAGTGCTTTTACTGCAGTATTCAATCGGCTCTTGTGGCGAGAAGCCTTATTCTTATGAATAATTCCTCTGTCTGCCATGCGGTCAATTACAGGTACCATAGCGTTGTAGGCCTCAACGGCCTTAGTGTGATCACCGCCTTCGATGGCTGCATCTACTTTCTTGATTTGAGTACGTACCATGGATCGGAAAGATGCATTGTGACGACGACGGACTTCACTCTGTCTTGCACGCTTGCGGGCCTGTAAAGAATTAGCCAATTGGAGCTCCTTATTGCACTAGATTTTTATTTTCTAGTCGGTTATTTCGTTAGATTCGCTTGAATGAGGATAATTATTGCTGCGCTGCATCCCCGAATTCAGAGCACGACACTATGCCGTTTTCACGGCCTTTTGTCAATAGCAGAAAATACGACGCGCTTTCTCTAAGCCTTTAACAATACTCAACTTATTGCTGATTGGCAGCAATAGCGCGATAATCTCTTTTTGGCATCAATCATACCAGCAAGGCTATCTACTCAATGAGTGAATCTCACTCTTCTCAGGAACAGCAACCACCAGAGCGCAGCAGCGGTGAATCCAGCTTACTGAAAGCCAGTGGTGTTACCGGTTCGATGACGCTCATCTCTCGAGTACTAGGCTTAGCGCGCGATGTGGTTATTGCCCGTGTTTTCGGCGTGGGTGACGGTGTCGACGCTTTTTTTGTATCCAATAAAATTCCCAATTTCATGCGCAGGTTGTTCGCCGAAGGGGCTTTCAATCAAGCTTTCGTACCGGTTCTCTCTGAGTATCGCAGTACTAAGTCTTTGTCAGATGTGCAGCAGCTAATAAATGCGGTTGCGGGTAGCCTGGGCGGATTTTTATTGATATTTACCTTCGTGGCTGTAGTTGCGGCGCCGCTAATAGCTGTGCCCATTGCTTACGGTTTCACGGATGAGCCCGATAAATTTGCGCTTCTTGTAGAGATGCTGCGAATCACCTTTCCCTATTTGTTGCTGGTATCGATGACTGCTCTTTGTGGTTCTATTTTGAATAGCTACTCGCGTTTTGCCGTTCCAGCTGTGACGCCTGCACTGCTTAATGTGTCTTTAATAGTCTGCTCATTTTTTCTAGTGCCTTATATGCGCGTACCGGAATTGGCGCTGGCGTGGGCTGTGTTGATCGGTGGAGTTGCGCAGCTGTTGTTTCAATTGCCGTTTCTGGCTCGCATGCGGCTAATGCCAGTGCCAAAAGTAGGGGAATATCACGAGGGTGTTGAGCGCATCAAGAAGCTGATGGTGCCAGCCTTGTTCGGCGTATCAGTGAGTCAGATTAATTTATTGTTCGACACCTTAATTGCCACGATGCTCGTGTCTGGCAGCGTGTCCTGGCTGTATTATTCGGATCGTCTCATGGAATTGCCGTTAGGCACCTTCGGGATTGCAATCGCCATAGTCGTGCTTCCAAGCCTCTCGAGAAAACATGCCACGTCGTCCTTGAATGATTTTTCTGAGACCTTGGATTGGGCTTTTCGCTTAGTAGTTTTGATAGCTATTCCCTCCGCGTTGGCGCTGATTGTGATAGCGGAGCCATTGCTAATCGCTCTGTTCCACAATGACAAATTCACAGCCACAGACGTAGCAAGCTCAGCAGGCAGTCTCAAAGCCTATGCAGTAGGATTGATTGCATTCATGTCTATTAAGATATTCGCACCAGGGTACTACGCGCGACAGAATACGAGCACGCCGGTAAAGATTGGTATCGTAGCGATGGCGAGTAACATGTTGATGAATCTGGTCTTCTTCATAGGCGGCCTCGCTCATGTGGGTCTAGCGTTGGCGACTAGCCTCGCTGCATTCTTGAATGCAGGGCTATTGCTGCGCGGACTCACGGCTGATGGTGTATTTAAGTTTCAGCCCGGTTGGGGGATTTTTCTGCTTCGGGTGGTGTTGGCGAATGCGCTGATGGTTTTTTTCTTGGTGAGCTTCGCAGGTGATTGGCAAGATTGGCTAAGCTGGACAATGACAGACAAGATAGCTCGGTTGGGTATTTTGGTTGTAGGTGCTGTGTTCATCTATGCGGCGGTGCTGTTTGCGGCGGGCATAAGATGGCGCCATATTTATCGTTAATTTCCAGCAGGGGGCGGGATGAAAAAAGTATACAGCACTGAAATTCTCGCTAATGCTTGGAATATTAAAAATGTTCTGGAGCAACACGATATTGAGGCGGTGATAAAGAATGAGAACCTTTTCTCGGCTTCAGGCGAGGTGCCTTTTATAGAATGTCTGCCAGAGATTTGGGTTAAGCCCTTGGACGTCGTCCGCGCCGAACAGATTATTGCAG
>OJIV01000888.1_pt1 | contig 11135 bp, 9 predicted proteins | sample 1595861 | NCBI WGS metagenome assembly OJIV01 (sample SAMN05416883, study PRJEB24817) | seawater metagenome | isolation source: Sea water | place: Canada:Atlantic | collected 2013-11
AGATCTACACACTGCATATCGTCGGCAGCGTCAGATGTGTATAAGAGACAGGGGCCAGAATGCACGACGACAGCGGTGCAGCTGGGGCAGTGGGCCAACGCGATGTTTGTGCTCGGATTCTGGATGAGCAGATTGGCAAGGTGGTTTTCGAGCAGTCCCTGAAGGCCTGTCCCTAGGCCGACTGGCACCGTCACGCCGGCCAACACGACTGGGGTCTGCGTGGCAAAGACCGGCTCCTGCATCCACTGGTACACCAGCTCGTCCAGCAGGTCGTAAGCGGAGAGCTGGACTTGGTTGGCGACCTCGCCACGGGCACGCAGTAGCTCCGCGTCGCGGGCATCCTCGAGCGGGGTAGCCTGAGCCACGCCGCACATCAGGGTCCAAAGACAGAGCATCAGCGAAGCCAAGTCCACACCCCCTGTGCGCATACGCCCGTGTGCAAGATGGTCTCTTTTGGGTTCAGGACCACGGTCGCCAGCAGCGCGTCTCCGTCTCCCATGCCACCGGTGTCCTTGTAGCGGCGGCAGGCCACTGGCCAGGCCTCCATCGGCGGGAGGCGGGTGATGACGTTGATGTCGTCAAAGCCCAGGATTGGGGTGCGGTCGGAGACCCTCAGTCCTTGGGAGACCAGGGCGTTTTTGGCTGCAAAGGAGAGCTTTGCGGAGACTTCGGGGTTCGCCGTGTGGCTCTCGACCAACCAGGTCGCCGCTTTGAGTTCTGGACGAGAGGCTGTGGCCAGGCCGGCAATCTCTTGAGCGGTCTCATCCAGGTTGGAGAGGATGGCCTCGTCTGACGGGGAGCGCAGCTCCTGGTCCATCAGCTTCTCTGTGCAGATCAGCACCTCGCGCTCGACCAGATCTCCCCGTGGGTCCGGTGGCCGAACAACTCCAGGATATCGGGCGAGAGCGACGGGGACCGGGACCCGCTCACACTCCATGTTCCGAGCCCCGCTGCGTGACTTGTTGGGGCCCAGGGCCGGATCCCCGCCAGCGGTGATCTGGAACCAGATGGTCCACAGAGCAAGGTATAGACCCATTCTATCGCTCTGGGGGAGGCACTTGTTGGAGCACCTCCCACTGCATCTGAGCGTTGAACACCATCTGGCTCAGCTGTCCGTACAGGTCTGCGGACAGGTCTTGTTCGGCTGCGTCCTTCGCGATCTTCTCGTCGTCCTCGCGTGTCAGGTCCAGCGCCTTCTCCAACGCCCAGACCCCGATGCCCACGCGCTTGATGATGCGGCCTTCCAGAGAGTCCGTCGCCAGTAGGAAGCCGCTGCCGTCTCGGATGACCACGTCCAGCTCGAAGCTGGTCTCGCTCAACGCAGGCACGACGGAGACGCTCAAGACGCAGAGCGTCCACATGAGCGGATCGTTGAAGGTGTGAACCTCTCGGGAGGTGAGCTCCAAGGTCAGGTCGATGGGCCGTTCGTCTTCCTCTTCCGCCTGCGCCCCGGTGTAGGAGCGCCCTGTCCCCAGCCTGGTTGTGACCTGGGCCCCTTGATTGCGGAAGAGCGTTCCGGCGTTCTGGCAGAGCACGGTGGCCTCTTGCCGGTTGAGCAGCTCGCCTTGGTTGCACACGACTTCGAGCTTCAGGTCCGGGAAATTCCGCGCCCCTGGGTCGACGACAACCGGAGCATTCAAGCCGGAGACGGGCTGGTAGACATGCACGCAGCCCGTAGAGAGCAGTAGCAGCCCCGTCACCGCGACGAAGGATGTGAGCGAAGCTCTCAAGACAGCCTTCTCCTGATTCAGGGGTGCAGCATAGGTCTCCCTAAGGAGGCCAGCAAGCGAAGGGGCAAAGTGTTGATCTCGCCTTGGGTACGGACTTGCATGGCCAGCATGCTGTCTCGGCGGTGGTGGGCCTCTGGGACGGGGCCCGGTCAGCGCACACTAGGTTGCTTTGAACTGACGACCGTCCAAGAAGCTGACCACGTCCTGCATCGAGAAGCTGTGGCGCTTCATGTCCATCAGCACCTCCCTCCATGCAGCACCTGCGATGACGGCGTCTGCGATGCGGCTGGTATCCGGGATGTTTCCGGCGATGGGGACAGCGGCGGATGCGGCAGCTTCAGACAGAATCGGGTCGTGCGTCATGTGGCGCTCGCAAGCAGAAGGGGCTCGAAGTTCAGGCGGCTTGTTTGCGCAGCTTCTTGAGCTCTTCGGCAACAACGGGCGCCAGGATGAGCAATCCGAGCACGTTGGGCACACACAGGACGAACACCATCGCGTCACTGAAGTCGAGTACCGCATCGAGCTTGATCGAAGCCCCGATGACGATGAAAACGCAGAAGGCCACCTTGTAGACCGTCAGCCAGCCTTTGGAGGGCCCGATGAGGTAGGAGAGCCCCTTCATGCCGTAGTAGGACCAAGAGAGCATCGTCGATACAGCGAAGAGCACCGAGGCGATGGCGAGGGGGTAGGGGAACCACCAGACCGTTCGGGCAAAGGCATCCGATGTCATCGCGACGCCCTTCAGACCGGAGTCCATGAACTCCGGCCACGTGACGGAGGCCACCCCAATGACCAGAGCGGTCAAGGTGCAGATCACGATGGTGTCGATGAAGGGCTCGAACAATCCGACCAGGCCCTCCGTAGCGGGCAGGCGGGTGCGCACTGCCGAGTGGGCGATGGCAGCGGAGCCAATACCGGCCTCGTTGCTGAAGACCGCGCGCTGAACCCCGACGACGAGGGTTCCGATGACGCCACCAGTGAGGGCGTCCCCGTTGAAGGCACCCTCAATGATGTTGAGGACTGCGTCGGGCAGGGCGGTGATGTTGAAGCCGATGACCGCAATCGCACCAGCGAAGTACAGGCCAGCCATGAAGGGGACCAACTTCTCGGTCACCTTGGCGATGGAGCGGATTCCGCCGAGGATCACGCCGCCTACGACGAGGGCGAGCACCAACCCCACGACCCAGCCGTATCCATCGATGGGGCTTGCGTCTCCACCGGTGACCGCGCGCACCTGAACGTAGGCTTGGTTGGCTTGGAACATGTTTCCTGCGCCCAAGCAGCCGACCATGATGCCCAGGGCGTAGAAGCCACCCAGAGCGCGGCCGGCTCGGTCCCAGCCGCGCTCGGCGAGGCCCCGGCGAAGGTAGAACATCGGGCCGCCAGAGACCGTGCCATCGGCGTGCACCGTGCGGTAGCGAACGCCCAGGGTGCATTCGGCGAACTTCGTGGCCATGCCGAGGAAGCCTGCGATGATCATCCAGAAGGTGGCGCCAGGTCCTCCAGCAGCGATGGCGACGGCCACGCCGCCGATGTTTCCGATTCCGACCGTGCCGGAGATGGCGGTGGCCAGCGCTTGAAAGTGGCTGATCTCGCCGGGGGCGTCCTCGTCGTCGAACTCACCTAGCAAGGAGCGAATGGCGAGAGGAATGCCCCTCACGTTGACGAACTTGAAGTAGAGCGTGAAGAACACCGCTCCCAAGAAGAGCCAGATAACCACCAGTGGGACGCCGACGCCCAAGATGGGAACCTCGACAAAGACCAGATCGAAGAAGGCCTTGCTCGCAGGGGCGAGCGCGTTGTTGATCTGCTCGTCGATACTCGATGTCGGCAAAGTGGGCTCCCGGGAGGGCCCCTATTGCGAACGGCTCGTGGCGTTCCCGAAATGTGGTGCGGTGGGCGCCTCGGAGTCGACTTAGGCCGGTCTGGCCACGAGCTCACTGATCTCAAAGAGGTGGCCGTCGGGGTCCCGGAAGAAGGCGCGAATCTCGTAGCCGTGGTTGACCGGTGGCGTCAGGAAGTCTGCGCCTCGGCTTGAAAGCTGCGCATAGGCGTCCTGGCAGGAGTCCACGCGAAAAATCAGCTCCCCGCTGACCCGGTCTGGGTCTGAAGGTTCTGCGAGCACGACGCTCGGCTTGTCGGCTGTAGGGCCCCCACCGGTGACGATGAGCAGCCAGTTTCCGAGGATCTTCAGCACCACGGAGGTGCCGCCATAGGCCCCAATCAGCTCTGCTCCGAGTACCTCGGTGTACCAGCGCTGCGAGGTCTCGATGTCGGAGACCACCAGCATGTGGGTCAAGGCGCTGGCACCTTCGGGAAAACTCATCAGACCTCCAACTCAAGACGACAGCACGCCGCTTCTAATCCCGCTTTGGGTAGGGCCTCAGACCCAGCTGCATCTCCGAGAGCTCCGTGAGGGGCTGGGCGGCCAGCTCCGGGTCCGTGTGGGCCTTCAGGCTCTCCTTGACGATGGCGTAGACCGCCTCTCGGCCCAAGCTGGCGTCCACCTCGACCACTTTGCCCAGGCCTTGGAAGAGCTCCAGAGTGGGCAGGGTCTTGGCCTTGAAGGTGTCGAAGCGCAGCTTCATGCTGGCCAGGTTGTCGTCGCTGCGATTGGAGTATTTGGCGCGGCCCAAAATGCGTTGCTCCAGCACTTCATAGGGGCACTCAAAGTGCAGCATGGAGGGCAGCTCCGCCTCGCGGCCGAAGACCTGGTACCAGCCCTCCATGTTGTCCAGGGAGCGGGGAAAACCGTCGAGCAAGAAGTTGGTCTTGCCCTGCAAGCGCATGGCTTGGTCCATGGCTTTCTTGAGCAGAGTCACCGTGATCTCGTTGGGGACGAGCTCTCCGGCGGTGATGTACTTCTCAATCTCGGCCGCCGTCTCGCCGCCAGCGGCGCGCTCAGCCCGCAACAGATCGCCGGTGGACAGATGGGTCCAGCCGAGCTGGGTTGCGGCCAGAGTGCACATGGTTCCCTTGCCGCTGCCCGGCCCACCCAGAACGAAGAAGACCGTGGGCCTTGGCAGGGGCTCCCGAGGGTCAAAGTGGTGGATGACGACGCTTGGTGCGGGGGCAACGCCCTTCTTGTAGACGTGCCAGTCCTGGTCCGTCGGGGGCAGGGCCTCCTTGCTCGTGATGTCGTAGGCCAAGTGGCCATCCAACCTGCAGATTCGCCAGGAGGTGTAGCTGTTGGAGTAGGAGAGCGCGGGGCTTCTCTCGCACTTGTTGTCGGCTCGATCCCACGCCATCTTGCCGTTCCAGTAGCCGAGGCTGGAGACCGTCCCGGACTCGGATTTGACCGGTGGCGCAGTCGAGGGCACGAAGAGGCCATCCACTTCGGGCAGACCTGAGCCTGAGACTTCGATGAAGAGCGTGTTGGGCTTGAGCGCTTTGGGAGTCACGGCGGTGTCCTGGTTGCTCAGGAGTGTAGCGACCAGAAGCGCACGACGTCCTGAGGCTGCTCCCCTGCGTGCAACAAACGCGCCCCATCTGCGTTGTAGCCGATGCTCGGAGGCAACCCTCGGCTGCAGTGCCTGGACCACATGGACAGGGTGTAGGCGCCCGTGTCCCGAATCATCAGCAGGTCGCCAGGCGCAGCGGCCGGCAAGGGGCGGTCGTGGGTCAGCAGATCGCCAGAGAAACACAAGGGGCCGGCAATCTGGGTTGCTCGCAGGGGGCCATCCTTCGGGGTGCCGTCGGCATTGAGAAGCACGAACTCGTGGTCCCACTGCTCGGCCTTGTAGACCCGGCGCAGGAGCAGGTCTGCTCCCAGGTGGATGACCAGGGTCTCTCGGCCGTCGACCTGCTTGGTGCAGACCACTTCGGAGAGGGCCCAGCCGGTGGGGGCGTGTACCGAGCGTCCAATCTCAGTGAGCAGCTTCACGTCCCTAGGGATGCTGGCGACTGCGTCCGCCCAAGCCTTGAAGCTCGGTGGCATGGGGGCATCGTTCCGGTAGCGGACTGGAATCCCTCCACCAATGTCGATCCACTCCAGCCCGTGCTCCATCACAACCTTCGCGACAGCGAGGGCAGCCTCCTGCAACAGCGCAAGCCCAACCCCTTGGGAGCCAGTGTGCACGTGCAGCCCGCTCAGGAAAGGGAAGCGCTTCAGCAGCTCGGGTGCCCGGTGGAGGGGAAGACCGAACTTGCTCTGGCGACCGACCGTGCTGGTCATCGCGATGGACCCTTCGCCGATCTGTGGGTTTACGCGCAGTCCCACCTTGCCGTTTCCAGGCGCACCCAGTGCTTCAAGGCGCTCCAACTCCTGGTCGTTGTCGGCGTTGATCCAGACGCCCAACTCCAGGGCCAGGCGCAGCTCCTCGTCGGTCTTTGCTGGAGAGTCAAAGACGATGCGATCTGCCGGGCATCCTGCGGCTACGGCGCACTGCACCTCTTCCCAGCTCGCCGCTTCCAGGCCCGCGCCCGTCGAAACGATGGCGCGAAGCACCTCGATCAAGGGATTGGCCTTGATGGCGATGGCGTGGAGGGCGCTGGGTGGAAAGGCCTGCTGGAGCGCTTCGATTCGGCTCTTCAGACCGTCCAGGTCGTGGAAGAGAGCCGCTTTGACTGGCCAGAGGCCCGCGAGCCGCGAGGCTTCGAGAGCGGCTGGGACTGCCGCTACAGGGCATCTTCCATCAGGCATCGCTGGGCACCTCAATGTCGGTCTGCACCAGGTGTTCGATCTTGTTGCGGATGGCCCGGATGTGCTCACGCATCCACAACCCGCCGGCATCCGGCTCGTTGGCGAGGTCCGTGACCAGGCGGGCGCCAAGAGCGATGCGCAGCAAGACGCGCCGGTCGTCGCCGGGGGGGCCAAGCGAGACGGGCTGACCCAAGTGGTGGGCCTCGTCCAAGCCGAGAATCCCCAAGTCCGTCTCATCGAGCATGCGGTGCAGATGCTTCATCTGTGGGGCGTCGAGCCAGCCCTTGTCGTCGCGGACACGGAAGCCGAAGACGGTCGGGAAGGCGCCCAAGCCGGTCACCAAGCCATGGGTCGGAGGCAGCGGGAACTCCAAGTCCAAGGCCTCGCAGGGGCCCAGGATTTCATGCACGGCCCCAGCAAAGGTGGCGTACACGGCCGCCCGCTGACGCGGTGGGATGTTGTGGTAGGTGGTGATCTCTGCCATCGCCGCGCGCCATCGCAGGGTCAGCCCAGGGTTGCCAGCGTTGGGCAAGCTGGCCCGAGCGCCGATCCATGCGGTGGGCAGGCTGGCAGCATCGAACCAGGAGTGAAGCGCCTCTGGCATGGGGCCAGGGTCGATTCCCCACTCGGCGGGTAGGAAGATGGCACCGGAGAATGGGGGGCCCGAGTAGAACTTGGACCCGGTCATCAGGACCACAAAGCCGCACTTGAGCGCCATGCGCATGTCGGCGGGCGCCACGCGTCCCTGGGCTGCGTCGACGAAGACCATGACCTCGTCGCCGTAGCGCTCGGTCAGGCGCTTGGCGAGCAAGAAGGAAGGAGCCCGTAGACCCGTCTTGGAGTGGGCCACCAGGTGCACCACAACCAGGACACCGGGCTTGGCCGCGGCGGCGACCCGCTGCTCCACCTCCAGATCGATCAAGGCCTCGTCCAGGCGCATGCCTTGCTCTTCTCGCAAGTAGACCGCCTCGGCGGTGCAGTCATAGGGCAGTCCCTCCAGACCGCTGCCGACAACCAGAGGTCCGCCGAATGGGCGCAGGCCGGAGAAGGTCCTTCCTTCACAGGCGCGAACAGTTCCGCCACCGAGCTCGCTGGCCCCCACGACCACGTGGTGGGCATGACGGCCTCGATTGTGGATGAGGGCGTTGATCAGGTAGAGCGCATCGGTGCCGGAGGGGGTCAGCACAATGGAGGTGTGCACAGGCAGGGTGAAGGTCTCACGCAGGCCATCGCGCGTCTGCTTCTGAAGCGCGTCCAAGACCGCATCGGAGCGGCCAGCGGCCTCCCACTGATCCAGAGCATGTTGCGCCCCTTTTAGGGCCCGAGGTCCTGGGTTGCTCGCGGTGCAAGAACCGAAGGAGCTCGTCTCACGAGGGAGCAGGGAGACCCGGTAGGGTGAGAGCCCGTTTTCCCCCGTGATCAACCGGTGATCTCCCCCCTGCTGCAGTAAATCGTCCAGGCTGTCATTGCGCATGTGCATCCATATTGCGCCGTGCAGTAACGCCGGTGCGGCTGCGCGCATGGATCTGCTCGCTCCGGACGCAGCCCTCAGGGGAGCGCGGTCTTGATGGCCTCGGGCGCTCCTGGAGCGTCTGGGGAGTAGCCCGCCAGGGTGGTCTCATTGGCCCAAGTCCACATACAAACCTTCAGTTCCGTCCAGGCCTTGTGCAGCGGACAGGGGTTCTGGTGCTCGCAGTTTCCCAGACCGGAGGCGCAGCGTTCTCCCTCGACAAAAAGGGTGCTCTGGGTGACGACCTTGGCCGGTCAAGCCAGCACCTGTGGACCATTGGCGGAATGGGCACCTTGGTCATTGGTTTGCCGTTCGGTCACGCGAGGTCACACGGGGCTAGCGCTCAAGCTGGGCTGGACGGGTGCGCTGGCGGTGCTCTTGGTTCAGGGGGCTGCCTTCTCTAGGGTTCTAGGCGAAGGTCACTGGCACATGTTGGCGGGCGTCCTGATGGCCGGTGCTTGTTTGGTCTGGATCGTGGCACTGGGCATGCGCTGTTTTCGGGTGTCTTGACCTTCTTCATGGCGTCGATTGCAAGCTTCATCGAGAGCAATCCTTCGGCTTGAACTCTGAGGTCAGCACGAGAAAACGATGGCCTGAACGCTCTCTCGGGGCTGACTCATGCCTGGCACGATGGGGACTCTCCAGCGGGGGCTGTTCAGGGGCCTCCAGCTCCACTGGGTCAGCAAGCGGGAGAGCACCAGCAGGGCCACCGCCTCTGGGAGTTGTTCTGCCGGACCGCGGGAGCCAAAGCCCTCGTCAAAGAGCCCTTGGCCTTGGGCTCCAGTCAGTGGGAGCTCAGCCTGCGGCCGAAAGATCTGGGCCCCTGGGGGGCGGTTGCACAGGCTGAGGCTGGCACCCACAAGGGCGCCCATTGGAATGGCCATGCCGTCCAGAACGAGGTCAGCTTGGCTCTGCCGCCAGAGGCCGCCGCCTCCGTGCAAGCGAATGGCCTCGCGCAGGCAGAGATGGAGCAGGGGCAGGCCCCGAAGCGCTTCGAGGCTCTGGGGGAGCGCCTCTGCTTCGGACTGTATGGCTCTGAGCATCTCCGGCTGGGTTGTCTCCAACAGCGTTGCGAGCACGGAGAGGGAGGCGTTTCGCTGGGCAGCGAGCAGGACTCTGAGGCTGTCCAGTCCCACCAGCTCAGTCAATGCCTCTCGAGCCGCCATGCGACGGCGCGCGGCCGCGGTCTCCACCGGGAGCAGGGCCCCAAAGGCTGTGAAGTCCTCGCTCAGGTCGGTGAGCAGGGAGACCATCTCGGAGAGCAAGGCGGTGTTTGCGGGGGCCGCGCAGAGTGGGAGCAGAGCTGCGGTGACCGTTTCACGGGCCAGTTTGAGCACATCGATGGGGGACTGCGCGGGTAGGCGCTCGGCCAGCAGCTTGTCCACCGCCTCGAAGCAGGCCCTCGGGAGGGTCTCGATGGAGAGCACCGGAGCCTGGCTGACGAGCTCAGCGCCCAGCAGGCGTCCGGTCAAGGTGCACCAAGCCGCTGGACCATCCAACTCTGGCGTGGCCAGCACCGTGGCGAGCAGTTCGGGTTTGGCGACGGGGTCCACAAAGACAAAGTCCACCCCCATCAAGTGCGCCCCGAACACAGGCCCAAGCCGCGCGTGGCCGCGCTGCTGGAAGCCCGCGGGGTCACGGCTCAAGCTGAAGTTGCCCAGCCAGGGAATCAACCTGGGCATGCAGGGAAGGGGCTCTGCCAAGGGGAGGGGGGCCAGAGTTGTTGTCTCTGCGCCTGCTAGAGGGAGCGTTGGCAGCACATCGGCCAGGATTCCTGGCACCGCTTTGCGCATACAGCCCCCGCAGACCGTCCCGCAGCCTGTGGTCTGGCGCAGTGCTTCTGCACTTCGGGCACCGGACTGGATGGCGGTCTCCAGCGCAGCGCGCTCCAGGTTCAGGCAGCGGCAGATCAGGGCCCCAGGGGCAGAGAGGGAAGCTGACCGAGCGGCCTTGCGGAGGGTGCGGCGCTGCGGCACCGAGAGCGGGACGCCGTCCAGCGCCAGGGTCTGGAGCCCAGCCACATCTTCGTATCGGCCACTGTCTTCCAGGCCTACGACGCGGTGTTCAGCGTCCAGAGACACAGTGGTGCCGGCGGCCAGGGTCAGGACTTTGGCGACCTGAAAGTCGGTGAGCGCGAAGCGGTATCGGCCTGAAGGGGCACGCAAGGCGCGCAGCTCACGGCCGTCGTCCAGTGCGTAGACGCTCTCGATGCAGGTCTCCTGATCCGCCAAGACGCTGCGTTGGTGCACGGTGCCGCTGCTGGGGAGCGTGTAGCTTCGGAGCAAGGAGGCCAGAAAGGCCTCCAGCTCCGGGTGCTCTTCGTGCAGCGCCTGTGCTTGGTCGAGCGCCACGAAGGCCGTGGTCAGGCCGTGTCGGGCGACAACGGAGGCTGCCCGTGGCCCGTCCCTTAGGGTCGCCTTCTCTCCGAAAACGGAGCCTGGGTACACGGTGCAGAGGTGCACCGGTTCACCGGTGCGGTCGGTCACCACCTCGGCGCGGCCCGAGAGCACCAAGTGCAGCCCGTCGGCGGCATCGCCTTCCTCGAAGAGCACCTCGCCCTCCGAGAAGGAGCGCCGCTCGCTGGCGTCCAGGAGGCGCTTGAGGGGGCCAGCGCTTCGGCTCAGGCGCTCCACGGTCCGGGCCAGTGAGCCAGCCTCGATGCGTTGCTTTCGAGCACTCTGGCGGGCCAACTTGGAGAACAGCTCCGCCTCCACCCGGAGCAGTCGGGCCAACTCTGGGGCCCCAGCCTGCGCGTTCCGTTTTCCGGGGCTGTCCGCGAGCAGGGCTTGCTCTCCCACCAGAGCGCCTGGTCCGCTCCGGCCCAGCAAGGCCCCATTCCCAGCTCGGATCTCCAGCTCACCCTCCAGGACAACGTAGGCGGCGTCGGCCTGGGCACCCGTCTCGAAGAGCAGGGCGCCAGCGGCGAGGTCCACCACCTCCAGTGTACGGGCCAACTCAGCGAGCTCCAGGGTGCTGCAGTCCAGACCCAAAGGGCTCCTCTTTAGGGCGGCGACAATCGATGTTTCCATGTTGTGGCCTAAGGTTTGATGAGTTCTGGCTGAGCGGCGGCCTGCTTGCGAGAGAGGCGCTTGGGTGCGGGCAATCCCCAAACGGCACGGAGGGCGCCTCGCACCCCCCAGAGCATTCCGCTGTCCGCCTCGGGCACGCAGTCAGGAATCACCCACGCCACAATCCATGGACAGACTGTCTCTTATACACATCTGACGCTGCCGACGATATGCAGTGTGTAGAT
>OJIV01000894.1_pt1 | contig 11070 bp, 11 predicted proteins | sample 1595861 | NCBI WGS metagenome assembly OJIV01 (sample SAMN05416883, study PRJEB24817) | seawater metagenome | isolation source: Sea water | place: Canada:Atlantic | collected 2013-11
AGCGTCAGATGTGTATAAGAGACAGTACCTGGATTGTTTAAGTGTTGGTATTGAGGGTGTTGTTTTTTAGCCTAGACTAAAAAATAGTTGAGGTGTATTGAAAAAATAATTTTACCTTTGCCTTATGTATTCATTAGCAGAAGAAAATTATATTAAGACCATTTTTCATTTACAACAAACCAAAAGCGGTGCGGTAAGCACAAATGCTATTGCAGATAGTATGGACACCAAGGCCTCTTCTGCAACAGATATGGTGCAAAAATTAGCCGATAAAAAAGTGCTCTCTTATGTTAAATATAAAGGCGCTCAGCTTACCGAGAAAGGAAAAAAAATAGCCACCAGAATTGTTAGAAAGCATCGTTTGTGGGAAGTTTTTCTTGTAGATAAACTAGGGTTTCATTGGGATGAAGTTCATGAAATTGCAGAGCAATTAGAGCACATTCACTCCAAAGAGCTCATCAAACGATTAGATACATTTTTAGGTAGTCCAGCCTTTGATCCTCACGGGGACCCTATTCCAGATGAGCACGGAAACTTCATAAAAACAGAAAAAAAGTTACTTTCTCAATTAAACAAAAGCCAGTCTGGTGTTTGTGTGGGGGTGAAAGAATCTAGCCCAGAATATTTACAATATCTAGACAAAAAGAATATAAGTATTGGCACTAAGATCAATGTACTGGGTAAAGAGTTTTTTGACGGATCGATGGTCATTGAAGTAGGAAGAGATCAATTTTTTGTTTCTAAAAAAATCGCAGACAATTTATATGTACAAACAACATAATTATTACAATAATATTTCAGAAACTATGAAAAAAATAGGGCTACCACTTTTAATGATACTACTATCCTTGCCTATATTAGCGCAGGAAGAAAGACCTGAGTTAATTACAGACAGACCAGACGCCACCGAGGCCCCGAGTGTTGTCCCAAAGGGAGCTCTACAAATAGAGGCAGGCGCTTTGTTTACTTCTTTTGAAGAGGATGTTTTGAAAACACAAACCCTGACATATAACACCACACTGCTAAGGTTTGGTGTATTAGATAATCTAGAACTTAGGCTAGGTTGGAATGTTGTTGAACAAAGCAATAAAGTTACTGACGTTGCCCCGGCTGTCATAGAAAGCGGATTATCTCCTTTGCTATTGGGGGTGAAAGTAAACATTGCCCAAGAAAAAGGATGGCTGCCCACCATTGGCCTTATTGGTCATCTTTTTTTACCATTTACCGCAAGTGAATATTTTAAACCACAATACACAAGTGTTGATTTTAGATTTGCCTTTGACCACACCCTTTCAGACAGCTCTAGTATTGCATATAACTTAGGCGCGCAGTGGGAGGCAGATAGTCCTGGAGCGGCCTATATTTATACCCTTGCATACGGTTATAGTATCACAGATAGCTTTGGTTTTTATGCCGAGTTGTATGGTGATTTGCCAGAAAAAAATAAATCCAACCATTATTGGGATGCAGGTATAACCTACCTTATTTTACCTAACCTGCAACTAGATGCAACCATTGGCACAAGTATTACAAAAGGCCAGGACCTTCTTTTGAGTGGCGGTTTTAGCTATAGAATATTTAAATAAATGATGATGAAAAGAGCGATAGCAATACTAGCAGTAATAGTTGTTTTAGGGTGTAAAAACAACAAAGAAGACAACGGGAAACTAAAGGTGGTTGTTACTACCTCTATGCTTACAGATTTGGTTAAAAATATTGGAGCAGACTTAATCGAAATAGAGGGATTAATGGGGCCGGGCGTAGACCCACACTTATATAAAGCCAGTGAGGGAGACGTTTCGAAACTATTTAACGCAGATGTTATTTTTTATAACGGATTGCACCTAGAAGGAAAACTAGTAGCAGTTTTTGAAAAAATGGAAGCTCAAAAAACAACGGTAGCTTTGGGTGAATTTTTAGCAAAAGACGGCCTGATTGGCTCAGACTATTTTGCTTCTAATTATGATCCTCACGTATGGTTTAACATCCAATACTTTAAAGAGTTTTCAGACAAAGTAACAAGTGTATTATCAGAGAAGGATCCTAAAAATGCAGCCAGTTACACAGCAAATAACCTAGCATTTCAGCAAAAATTAGATCTCTTGCACACGGCGGTTGTAAACACGATTGCTACCCTTGCTCCAGAGAAAAGAATTTTAGTTACTGCTCATGATGCATTTAATTACTTTGGGAAGGCCTACGGCTTTAAAGTAGTTGGCCTTCAAGGGCTCTCTACCGCTACCGAGGCAGGTGTACAAGATGTGCAAAAACTATCTGAATATATTATAGCAAATAAGGTAAAGGCTATTTTTATTGAGAGTTCTGTGCCTAGAAGAACCATAGAAGCGCTAGAGGCAGCTGTACTATCTAAAGGGCATCAGGTTTCTATTGGCGGCTCTTTGTATAGTGATGCTCTTGGAGACGGGGGTTCTGTAGAGGGCACCTATGTTGGAATGTTTCTGTACAATGTAAAGACTATTGTTAACGCATTACAATAACACATGACACAAAAAATTGCCATACAAGTAGATGATTTAACCGTAGCCTATAACTACAAACCCGTATTATGGGATATAGATTTGGTGATCCCTGAAGGGGTTTTAATGGCTATTGTTGGGCCTAATGGAGCAGGGAAATCTACCCTAATTAAGGCTATTTTAGGTATTATAGACCCAATTGCAGGGAGTGTGGCTATCTATGGGAAACCTTATAAAAAACAACGAAAACTTGTTGCCTATGTGCCTCAAAAAGGGAGTGTAGATTGGGATTTCCCCACCACAGCGCTAGATGTTGTGATGATGGGCACCTATGGTAGTTTGGGCTGGATTAAAAGACCTGGCCAAAAGCAAAAAAAGGCGGCACTAGAAGCTCTTGAGAAGGTGGACATGCTCTCTTTTAAAAGCAGACAAATTAGCCAGCTTAGCGGCGGGCAACAACAGCGTATTTTTTTGGCAAGAGCATTGGTGCAAAACGCATCAATTTATTTTATGGACGAACCCTTTCAAGGGGTTGACGCCTCTACAGAGATAGCGATTATTAATATTTTAAAAGAGTTGCGTAAAGCAGGAAAAACAGTGGTGGTTGTACACCATGATTTACAAACTGTCCCAGAATATTTTGACTGGGTTACGTTTTTAAATGTAAAGAAAATTGCTACTGGAGCAGTAAAAGACATTTTCAATGATGACAATTTAACCAAGACCTACGGCATTAATTATAAAGTAGCCGTAAATAAATAACCTTAATGAGTATCACCGAATATTTCAACCTGTTATTTACAGACTATACCCTGCGCACTATTAGCCTAGGGACGGCTGTATTGGGAGCAATTTGTGGAATGCTCGGGAGCTTTGCTGTTTTAAGAAAACAAAGTTTGTTGGGAGATGCTATTTCGCATGCTGCCTTGCCCGGCATAGCCATTGCGTTTTTAATAACTGGAGCTAAAGACACTAATATCTTGCTCTTGGGAGCCTTGGTAAGTGGTTTGATTGGCGCCTTTTGGATTCGTGGAATGATATCTAAAACACATTTAAAAAGCGATACTGCTTTGGGTCTTGTTTTATCGCTGTTTTTTGGTTTTGGGATGTTGCTTCTCACCTATATACAAAAACAACCCAATGCCAATCAAGCAGGACTGGACAAGTATTTATTTGGCCAAGCAGCTACTTTAGTAGAGAGTGATGTGTTGCTTATGGTACTTGTTACAGCAATCGCCCTTGTGGTTGTATTGTTGTTTTGGAAAGAATTTAAACTTCTACTTTTTGACCAAGACTATGCCAACACCCTTGGGTTTAACACAAAGTTTATCGATATTTTAATTACTTTTTTTATTGTTTTGGCTATTGTAATTGGGCTACAAACGGTAGGAGTTGTTTTAATGAGCGCTATGTTGTTGGCACCAGCCGCAGCTGCAAGACAATGGACAAGCAGTTTGGCGGTTATGGTTTTTCTTGCCGCTTTAATTGGCGCATTTTCTGGGGTCTTTGGCACTGCTATTAGCGCCAGCCAAGACAACCTCTCTACAGGGCCAGTTATTGTATTGGTGGCTAGTTTTTTTGTTGTGGTTTCTTTTGTTTTTTCTCCCACCCGCGGGCTTTTGTTTAAACAGATAAGGCTCATAAAAAACAGGCGTGATTTACAGCTTAAAAAAACCCTACAATTTATGTATGGTATAGCCCAAACCCATGAAAACATTGACCACCCTCACACCATAAGAATATTAAATAATTTTCAAGGGTTTACCAAAAAATCATTGCGTAAAATGGAAGAAAACCAGTGGATATTACTAAACAAACAACAATGGTCTCTCACATTAAAAGGCTTTGCCGAGGCTCAAAACCTTTTTAATCAACAAACCCAACATGAGTAGTCCTCAAATAGAAATACAGCTTATTGCCGCTCTAGTTGCAGCTGCTTGCGCTATCCCAGGGGTGTTTTTGGTGTTGCGTAAAATGGCTTTAATTAGTGATGCCATAAGCCACTCTATCTTGCCAGGAATTGTTTTAGGGTTTTTTATAACTCAAGATCTTAATTCTCCATTGTTAATTATTTTAGCAGCCGGTACTGGAATTATTACAGTGGTGCTAGTAGAGCGCATCCAAAAAACAGGTCTTGTAAAAGAAGACACAGCCATTGGCCTTGTATTTCCTGCCCTTTTTAGTATTGGGGTATTATTAATTGCCAAAAATGCCAATGACATTCATCTAGATGTAGATGCTGTATTACTTGGCGAACTGGCTTTTGCCCCTTTTGATAGGTTTTTGCTTTTAGGCATAGACGCCGGGCCAAAAGCTGCCTGGATTATGGGAGTTATTTTACTTATCACCCTTTCGCTGCTGTATTTATTTTTCAAGGAATTAAAAGTAAGCACATTTGATGTTGGCTTGTCTTCTGCCCTTGGTTTTTCTCCGGCTATTTTGCATTACGGGCTAATGTCTGTGTCTTCTATTACTGTTGTAGGCGCTTTTGATGTGGTAGGAGCCATACTTGTGGTAGCCCTTATGATTGCTCCAGCTGCCGCTGCGTATTTGCTTACCGCAGATTTAAAAAAAATGTTGTGGCTCTCTGTATGTTTTGGAGTTTTTGCCGCCATTAGCGGATATTGGTTAGCGCACTGGTTGGACGCATCTATTGCAGGGTCTATAACCACAGTTCTTGGTTTGGTGTTTTTGCTAGTGTACTTTTTTGCACCCAAAAAAGGGCTGTTGTCTGTCATGTATCGCCAAAAACAGCAGCGCACAGAGGTATCGCTACTTACCTTTTTACTGCACCTTAACAACCATCAAGAAACAGAAGAAAGACATATTAATCATTTAAGAGAGCACATTAATTGGCAACAGGTAAAGGCAAACACAGTTGTAGGGCTAGCCCTAGATAATAACCTAATTACCATCACCAATGAGGTTATTTCTCTAACAACAAAAGGGCTAAGTTTCACCCAAACGGCTCTGGAGTATATTATTACAAATAAAGACGACAAAATAGAACACCTTAAGGACGACTTCTTTTTATTTAGAGGATAACTGTGTTTTTAAAACCTGCACACCTATGAAAAAATTACTGCTTATTTTTAGTATCGTGAGTATTATTGTTTCTTGCCAGGCATTGGCTCAAAAACAAGATACTCCTGAGACTTTTTTTAACGTTCCACTTACTAAAACTACCACACAAGACGGGGTTTCTATAACACTGGTTGCCGTTGTAGAAGATTCTAGATGCCCTAGAGACACCACCTGTATTTGGGCCGGAAAAGCTGTAGTAAAAATTCTTGTTAGTGGAGCCGATCAAGAACTCCAGGAAATCACGGTAGTTTTTCAAAACGAATCTCAAAGCGTTATTGCTACCACAGAAGACACTGTTTTTACAGCCCTGAAATTACTTCCGTATCCTGGTGATTCTATTGGCAAAGAAGTAGGATATCAATTACAAGTTTCTAAGAAAGCGAAGACCTCTTTAAAACAATAGTGCAATGCCCCTTTAGTGGCATCCACAATTATCATTTCCGCATTTGGTGTTACCACCATCTAGGGTGCCAACAGTTTTTCTCTTTTTAGAGACAATCGCAGACCATACAAACTTGTTAACCAAATAACCAGCTGCTGCCAAAAATGTAAAAAGCACAAAGAGTTCTTGCATTGTTAATTATTTAAACCATTGATATGCGCCAAGAGCCGTTATATAAGCAATGGCTGTCATTATTATTAATTGCCACATGGGCCATTTCCAACTATTGGTTTCTCGTTTTACCACAGCCAGGGTACTCATACACTGCATAGCAAAAGCATAGAAAAGCAACAGAGAAACTCCACTAGCAAAATTAAAAAGTGGTTTTCCGGTTTTTACATTGGTTTCTGCGGCCATTCTGTTTTTGATGGTTTCTACATCATCATTCCCTACACTATAAATAGTGGCTAGTGTGCCCACAAATACTTCTCTTGCGGCAAAAGAGCTGATCAGTGCAATACCAATTTTCCAGTCATAGCCCAAGGGTCTTACGGCAGGTTCAATAAACTTACCTGCATGACCAATATAGCTATGTTCTAGTTTAAATGCGGCTATTTTTGTTTCTAACTGGTTTTGAGAAATAGGAGCCTCTAAGTTTTCTTGTTGTATAATGGCTGTGGCATTGTTAAAATCTCCAGGGCCGTATGAGGCCAATACCCAAAGTATTATAGAGATGGCTAAAATGATTTTACCGGCACCCAACACAAATGACTTTGTTTTTTCTATTACAGTAATTCCAACATTTTTAAAGAGAGGTAATTTGTAGTTTGGCATCTCTATTACAAAAAATGTTTTACTACGTATTTTTAATACTTTATCTAGCATCCACGCAGATATAATTGCCGCTCCAAAACCTAACAAATACATAAACATTAACGTAAGCGCTTGCAGGCTAAAGATGCCCAAAACGCGCTGATCTGGGATCACAAGTGCGATGATAATTAGGTATACCGGCAATCTTGCAGAACAGGTAGTAAAAGGGGTCACCAAAATAGTGATAAGACGTTCTTTCCAGTTTTCTATGTTACGGGTTGCCATAATTGCGGGTATGGCGCAGGCAGTACCTGCGATGAGCGGCACCACACTTTTACCACTTAATCCAAAACGGCGCATGACACGATCCATTAAAAACACGACTCGGCTCATATAGCCGCTTTCTTCTAGGACAGATATAAAGAAAAATAAAAAGGCAATTTGTGGTATAAAAATAACAATACCACCCAGCCCAGGAATAATACCCTCGGCAATAAGGTTGGTGAAATCTCCAGCGGGGAGGGTGTTTTTTGCCCATTCGCCCAGAGAGGCAAAGGTGCTATCTATAAAATCCATAGGATAGCTGCTCCAGTCAAAAATGGCTTGAAAAATCAGCAATAAAACACCTAAGAAAATCACATAACCCCAAAACTTATGCATTAATACACGGTCTAATTTACCGCGTAAATCTTTGGCATTTGCTTTATCTACCAAAAGGGTTTGTTTGAGCACCTCATTGATAAACTGGTAGCGTTTGATGGTTTCTTTTTGTTGTAATCTTTTAAGATTGCTTACACTCTCTGTTTTAAAACTAGCTACGCCTTTGAGTTGGTTTCTGTCTAGCTTTCCAAAATTTACATCTTGTGTAATAACAAGCCAAAGCTTGTAAACATCTTGATTTGGGAATGTTTTACGTAGCCTGTCAAAATACTCTGGGGCAATACTTGAAGCGCTTAAACAAGGCGTAACAGATAGGGTTTTGTAGTTGGTGATGAGCTTTTTTAAAGCTTCAAACCCCCTATTTTCACGAGAACTAATAAGGGCTATTTTTGTTTCTAGGCGCAGCTCTAGAGCGGCAATATCTAGCGTGATGGCTTTACGCTTCATGCGGTCTGCCATGTTAATAACCAGTATAGTAGGGATGCCTAAATCTTTAATTTGAGTAAAGAGCAGTAAATTTCTTTTTAGGTTTTCTATGTCTGTAACCACAACGGCAACATCTGGAAAATCTTTGTCATTTTTATTAAGCAGCAGTTCAATTACTACATTTTCATCCAGGGAAGATGCGTTAAGGCTATAGGTTCCTGGTAAATCAAGCACATGGGCTTTTACCCCGCGGTCTAACTTGCAGATACCTTGCTTTTTCTCAACAGTAATTCCAGGATAGTTACCCACTTGCTGGTTTAGCCCAGTGAGCCTATTAAATACAGATGTTTTCCCTGTATTAGGATTACCAATTAATGCAACGTTAAACTGTTTGGCCATTTTATATTTAAGCTTGTGCTAAAGTCTTGTTTACGGTGTTATAATTTCAATCTCTATTTGAGCTGCTGTTTCTTTACGAATAGCCAGGTGCGCTCCATTTACGTTGAGGTACATCGGGTCTTGAAACGGCGCGGTTTGCACAAGAGCCACTTCATTGCCTGGAAGGCAGCCCATTTCCAAAAGTTTTAAAGGAACAATATCTACAGAAAACTCTTTAATAATACCGCGTTGTCCTTTTTTTAGTGATGCAATGGTAACCATTTTTATTTAGATTGATTTTAAACAAGCAAAAATAATTATTTGAAACCTACCCACAAAGCTTTGAGGGAGGTATTGTGAAATTTTAACGCAACTATGGGTCTGTGGGGGGATTAATAATTGATAAGCCCAAAGAATATAGACTTTTTACCTTGGTTTTGTAGCACATCAATATCATGCAAGATACGCTGCATTTCTTGGGCCTGGGTGCCATCATAAAACCCACGGATTCTTTTTTGGGTATCTATTAAAACAAAATTTTCTGTGTGCACTAGCCCCAGAGGATCATCAGGGTTTTCTTTGGCCACCAGATATTGTTTTCTAGCAAGATTGTAAATCTCTTGTTTACTACCCGTAACTAGGTTCCATTTTTTGGGGTTTATGTTTTTTTGAGTAGCGTATTTTTTAAGTTGAGATGCCGTATCAACCTCTGGCATTACAGTATGGGAGAGCAGCAGTACTCGTGGATTGTCTTGAAGTTTATCTTGCAGCTCTAGCATATTGCTGGTCATTACAGGGCAGATGGTTTGGCATGTGGTAAAGAAAAAATCTGCCACATACATTTTACCTTTATAGGTGTCTTGGGTTATGGTTTGACCTTCTTGGTTGGTCAAGCTAAAATCTGAGATGGTGTGGTATTTTTTTTGGTGTCTTATATCTTGGGCTACTAGTGCTGCGCTTACTAAAGAGGGCTGGTATACCGGCAGTACCTCTAAGGGTTTAAGCACGCTGTAAATAACAGAAACTATAACCACAGATAAACCCGTTAAAACAATAGCAAGGAGTTTATATTTTGAAAAAAAGTGTAGCATAGCCTTTAAAACAATAGGCTACAAAAATACGACCTAAAAATGATTTAAGCTGCTTAGACTCCTGCTATTTTGGCGCTAGAAGAAGTCTAAAAACAACATTTTTTTTGCACTATATAATAAGTTACTTTTGTGCCCAAGAGAAAGCCTGCATGTTTTACAAAGGGCTTTGCTTTTTTTGGTCTGGTTTTAGAGAAATAAACCAGAAAATAACAATCTATTTTATTGAGCTATGAGTCCATTTTTCGTTAAAGCGATACAGTTACTACTAAGTCTATCTTTTTTGATCGTTCTTCATGAACTAGGGCACTTTATACCCGCAAAATTATTTAAAACTAGGGTAGAGAAATTTTTCTTGTTTTTTGATGTAAAGTTTGCGCTTTTCAGTAAAAAAATAGGAGATACGGTGTATGGTATAGGTTGGCTGCCACTAGGAGGATATGTAAAGATATCTGGAATGATTGATGAGAGCATGGACAAGGAACAAATGGCCTTGCCGCCACAGCCATGGGAGTTTAGATCTAAGCCAGCATGGCAGCGACTTATCATTATGCTTGGCGGGGTTACGGTAAATATTATTGTTGGATTTGTGATTTACATGGGAATTTTAAATTTCTATGGGCAAGACATCACAACCAATGAGCAGTTGCCAAATGGTTTTGCTGTGCACGAGTCTTTTAATGACTACGGATTTAGTGACGGAGATCAAATTCTTAGCCTTAACGGCGAGGCCTTTGAAAATGTAACGGCAATCAACAAATATTTGTTTTTACGTGATGTAAACACCATAGAGGTGCTGCATGCTAATGGACAAAAACAAACCATAGAAATGCCAGAAGATATTGGCGCTATAATGTTTGAAAACGATGTGCTAAGACCCTTCACCCAAAGAGTAGCGCCAGTAATGGGCGTGATTGGAGATGAGAGTTTTCCTGCTGCTGCGGCAGGGTTTAAACTAGATGACACTATTTTGGCGGTAAACGGGACACCTATTGTGTTTTGGCATGAATTCCAGAACCTGGTAAAAGAAAACGGACAAAAAGAAAATGTTTTTTTAATATCTCGTGATGGAGCGCAGCTCACTTTAAAAGCAACTCCTAATGAGACAGGACAAATAGGGCTCTTGCCTTACAGCACCTCAATACGGAAAGAGTACACTCTAGGAGAGAGTATCACCGGAGGTGTTGGTTATGGTATGGATGTCCTGAAAGATTACGTAACACAATTTAAGTATGTGTTTACTAAAAAAGGAGCCTCACAAGTTGGTGGTTTTGGAGCCATTGGCGGCCTGTTTCCAGACACCTGGGACTGGACTAGTTTTTGGCAAACAACAGCCCTTATATCTATTATTTTAGCCTTTATGAATATCTTACCGATCCCGGCGCTAGACGGTGGGCATGTGATGTTTTTATTATATGAAATGATTAGTGGCCGTAAGCCCAATGATAAATTTATGGAGTTTGCCCAAATGGCTGGGTTTTTCTTGTTAATTGCCTTGGTTTTATTTGCCAACGGAAATGACATCTATAGATACTTCTTTGGAGGTTAAAAAAAACAAAAAAAGTATTTGCCACAGATAAAAATTAATTTATATTTGCACCCGCCTAAGTATTGTAAGGGTTTTAAACACTTTGATATTGGGTATCGCTAGAGACAATAGTCTTTATTTTTCTATATGAAATTCCTCTTTAGCTCAGTTGGTTAGAGCATCTGCTGTCTCTTATACACATCTCCGAGCCCACGAGACAGGCAGAAATCTCGT
>OJIV01000896.1_pt1 | contig 11054 bp, 10 predicted proteins | sample 1595861 | NCBI WGS metagenome assembly OJIV01 (sample SAMN05416883, study PRJEB24817) | seawater metagenome | isolation source: Sea water | place: Canada:Atlantic | collected 2013-11
CGTCAGATGTGTATAAGAGACAGCTTTTAGACCCTGAATTACAATAGGTTAAGAATGAAAAATTATAAGAAAAATAATAATATTGTTCAACAAATTATACGAATAGTTATTGTTTGAAACCGTTTATACTCTTATATTTGCTTCCTATTATACATAACGAATTATGATTAACATTACGTTGCCTGATGGAAGTGTAAGATCTTTTGAACAAAGTCTTACAGTATTAGATGTTGCTAAGGACATTAGCGAAGGGTTTGCCCGAAATGTGATTTCGGCTAAATTCAATGATACCGCTGTTGAAACCTCATCCTTACTAACCTCCGACGGCAGTCTTACTTTATATACATGGAAAGATCCTTTAGGAAAAAAGGCTTTCTGGCATTCATCGTCTCATGTACTAGCTCAGGCTTTGGAAGAATTGTACCCTGGAGTTAAACTATCTATTGGTCCTGCAATTGATAATGGGTTTTACTATGATGTTGACTTAGGTGATCAGGTGATTTCTGAAAAAGATTTTAAGACCATTGAGGACAAAATGCTGGAAATCGCAAGAGGAAAGCATGACTTTACACTAAAGCCAGTATCAAAAGCAGACGCACTCTCTAAATATAAAAAAGAAGACAACACTTATAAGGTAGAGTTAATTGAAAACCTGACTGATGGAGAGATTACATTCTGTGATCATTCAACGTTTACCGACTTATGTCGCGGAGGTCACATCCCTAACACAGGGATTATTAAAGCCGTAAAAGTTTTAAGTGTGGCAGGCGCCTACTGGAGAGGGGACGAAAACAATACTCAATTAACTAGAGTTTATGGAATTACATTTCCAAAACAAAAAGAGCTTACCGAATACCTAGCACTTCTTGAAGAAGCTAAAAAAAGAGACCACCGAAAACTAGGAAAGCAATTAGAGCTCTTTACCTTTTCGCAGAAAGTAGGACAAGGTTTGCCGTTGTGGTTGCCAAAAGGCGCTGCTTTACGCTCTCGTTTGGAAGATTTCCTAAAGAAAGCACAACAAAAAGCAGGCTATGAAATGGTCATAACCCCGCATATTGGTCAAAAAGAACTGTATATCACATCAGGACATTATGATAAATACGGAGCCGACAGCTTTCAAAGTATAAAAACTCCTAAGGACGACGAAGAGTTTTTGTTAAAACCTATGAACTGCCCACACCATTGCGAAATTTACAATGCGAAGCCGTTTAGCTATAAAGAATTACCTAAACGATATGCTGAATTTGGAACTGTTTACAGATACGAACAAAGTGGTGAATTACATGGACTAACCCGTGTACGCGGATTTACTCAAGATGATGCTCACATATTTTGTATGCCTGAACAACTTGATCAAGAATTTCAAAATGTGATAGACCTGGTGCTTTACGTATTTGGCTCATTAGGATTTGAAAACTTTTCGACCCAAGTATCGGTACGTGATCCAGAAAATTTAGAAAAATATATTGGAGATTCTGACGTTTGGGATAAAGCAGAGCAAGCCATAATAAATGCTGCAGAAGCGAAAGGCTTAGATTACGTAGTAGAGACTGGTGAAGCTGCTTTTTATGGACCCAAATTAGACTTCATGGTCAAAGATGCACTAGGACGTCAATGGCAATTAGGGACAATTCAAGTAGACTATAATTTACCTGAAAGGTTTGATTTAACTTATAAAGGTGCCGATAATGAGCTCCACAGGCCTGTCATGATTCACCGTGCTCCTTTTGGAAGTATGGAACGTTTTGTGGCTATTTTACTAGAACATACGGGAGGAAACTTTCCGCTTTGGCTAATGCCCGATCAAGTTATTATCCTATCAATTAGCGAGAAATATGAAAAATACGCTCGAAAAGTTTTAAATTTGCTAGAAAATAACGAAATTCGCGCCCTCGTGGACAATAGGAACGAAACCATGGGTAAAAAAATAAGAGATGCAGAAATGCAAAAAGTTCCTTACATGATTATAGTTGGTGAACAGGAAGAAATAGACGGATCAGTAAGCGTGAGAAAGCATGGTGGAGAGGATTTAGGCACGATTAGCGTTCAATCATTCACATCGATTATTGAAGAAGAAATTAAGAGAACACTTAAAGAATTTAAAGTTTAACTAAAATATAAAGCCATAGCAATACGTAGAAGAAGAGACAGAGGTCCTCTAAGAATTATTAAAGAAGATCAACACAAGATCAATAGAAAAATCACCGCACTGGAGTTAAGACTCGTTGGTGACAATGTTGAAGTTGGTGTTTACAGCTTATCACAGGCCTTAGCTTTTGCTAGAGAGCAAGAAGTTGATTTAGTTGAAATTTCACCAAATGCTGTACCACCTGTATGTAAGGTAATGGATTATAAAAAGTTTCTTTACGAACAAAAGAAGCGAGATAAAGCTATCAAATCAAAAGCGACTAAAGTGGTTGTGAAAGAAATTCGATTTGGACCACAAACCGATGATCATGATTATGCTTTTAAAAGAAAACACGCTGAAAAGTTTTTAAAAGAGGGGGCTAAGTTAAAAGCCTTTGTGTTTTTCAAAGGGCGTTCAATTATTTATCAAGAACAAGGTCAAATTTTATTATTGCGTTTAGCGCAAGATTTAGAAGACTTAGGAAAGGTAGAGCAAATGCCAAAATTAGAAGGGAAGCGTATGATTATGTTCATATCACCAAAAAAAGTAAAATAAGCGAAGTAACTAAATAAAGTAGAAAATGCCTAAAATGAAAACCAAGTCTAGTGCCAAAAAACGATTTAAGTTAACTGGTACTGGAAAAATCAAAAGAAAGCATGCGTTCAAAAGCCACATTCTAACGAAGAAGTCTAAAAAACGTAAGCTTGCTCTTACTCACAGTACATTAGTACATAAGAGTGACGAAGCCAACATTAAGCAACAATTACGTTTAAAATAATTAAGTGCTTAGGTTAAACAAATTTTTATAAACCATGGAGTTAGGCCAATAAAAGTATTCAAAAACATTGAGTCGCCTACTACAAAAAACTTTAAGAAATGCCAAGATCAGTAAACTCAGTGGCCAAAAGAGCCCGTAGAAAAAAAGTATTAAAACAAGCCAAAGGTTACTTTGGACGTCGTAAAAACGTATGGACTGTTGCAAAAAATGCAGTAGATAAAGCCATGCTTTACGCTTACAGAGACCGTAGAAACAAGAAAAGAACATTCCGTGCCTTATGGATTATGCGTATCAACGCTGGATCAAGAGCGCATGGCTTATCCTATTCACAATTTATGGGAAAACTTAAAACGCATAACATCGACCTAAACCGTAAGGTATTGGCTGATTTAGCAATGAACGACCCTGCAGCTTTTAAAGCTATAGTTGACAAACTAAACTAAGGCATCTGCCTATTGTATAATATTCGCTTATAAAAAAAAGCCCACTCAATTGAGTGGGCTTTTTTTATTCAATAAAGACGCTACTTAGGATTACGTTTTTTGTTTTTTCTTACGAGCAGCAGGAAATAAGACATTGTTTAGAATAAGACGGTAACCAGGAGAAGTTGGATGTAAGTCTAATTCTGTTTTTGGGTCCCCTACTCTATGTGTATAGTCCTCAGGGTCGTGTCCACCATAAAAGGTGAAGAAACCTTGTCCTTTAATTCCGTGTATGTATCTAGCTTCGCCGTTTGACTTATTTTCTCCCATGACTAATACATTTGATTTAACAAGATCTCTGGAGTAAGAAGTTGTTTGACCCATAAACCCTTTAACAAGTACTGTATGGTTTTGATTAAGCATAGAAGGGATAGGATCCCATTTGGCTGAATACTCCATTAAAGTAAAATAGTCTAGCTCTTTAGAAATTTGACGCTTCTGGGTCATATCTATACTTGAAAACTCATATACCTTTGGGTCACGTTCAATAATGAAATCTCTAAAAGCAAACGTTTTTGAATAGTCAAGTTGACTTTGATAATTTGGAGAAGTCCCGTCCCCGTCAAACATCGGTTCACAAATATCAACTTCTTGGGCCGCTAAAGCGATATCAAAACTATCGGTTGCGCTACACATGGCAAACATAAACCCGCCTCCCAATACGTATTCTCTTATTTTTTCGGCAACGGCTAGTTTTTGGTCTGAGACTTTAATGTAGCCCAAAGAAGAAGCAAGGACCTCTGCCGCTTGTTGTTGTTCTATGTACCAAGCGGCATTTCTATAAGCTCTGTAAAACTTTCCATACTGGCCTGTAAAATCTTCATGATGAAGGTGTAACCAATCATAAAGTAATAGGGCATCATTTAAAACTTCTGTATCATAAATGGTTTCATAAGGGATTTCCGCATAGGTCAAAACCATTGTAACAGCATCATCCCATGGTTGGTTACCATTTGGAGAATATACTGCAATTTTTGGAGCTTTTTCAAGGGTCACAGCATCCATATTTTTACTAGGGCTCTGAATTTCCTTTAAGATAGATTCGGCTTTTTCGGAACTTAGAACTTCATAAGAAACTCCTCTAATCAGACACTCCTTCTCTACAGAATCTATGAATGGTATTAAAAAAGAACCTCCCCTATAATTAAGAAGCCATTTTACATTTTGTTGCTTATTAAGAACCCAATAGGTAATTCCGTAAGCTTTTAAATGGTTTTTCTGACCTTCAGAATCCATAGGGATTAGAATATAGGACGCGAAAGAGTTCAAGTAAAAAAATAAGCAAAGTATCAGTAATCGCTTTTTCATTTTCTAAAGATAATTAAAAAAAGGGGCTAGTAAGGCGTATCGTCGTCAGTGTCTCCAAAAGCCTGACTTGGATCTACTCGGAAATCTTCCTGCTTAAAGGTGTCGTCATTGGCCGCTGCATTCATTTTTGAATGAAACTCGGTATCAAACGGAGAATCAAAATCATCCAAATTATCAAACTTACCTAAATGTCCGATAAACTTTAATCTGATATTCTCCAGTCCACCATTACGGTGCTTCGCAATTATAAATTCTGCTTGACCTTCAGAAGGAGTATGTTGTTCGTCATCCCATTCATCAATCTTATAATATTCTGGTCGGTAAATAAAGGAAACGATATCTGCATCTTGTTCAATCGCTCCAGATTCTCTCAAATCAGAAAGGAGTGGACGCTTACTACCTCCACGTGTTTCAACGGCCCTTGACAACTGAGATAACGCAATTACTGGGATACTTAGCTCTTTGGCTAAAGCTTTAAGGTTACGTGAAATCATAGAAATTTCTTGTTCACGGTTCCCGTTTTTCTGACTACCACCCCCAGTCATAAGCTGAAGATAATCTACGATAATTAGTTTTATCCCATTCTGAGATGCTAATCGACGTGCTTTAGCTCTTAAGTCAAAAATGGATAATGAAGGGGTATCATCAATATATAGAGGTGCTTTTTCAAGTGACTTGACCTTAACATTTAACTGCTCCCATTCATGCTTTTCAAGACGCCCTGTTCTAAGTTTATCAGAACTTAAGCCAGTTTCAGAAGAAATTAATCGTGTAATTAACTGAACGGAAGACATCTCTAATGAAAAGAAAGCAACAGGAATATTTTGAGTAACCGCTATGTTACGCGCCATTGAAAGCGTTAAAGCAGTTTTACCCATTCCAGGACGAGCAGCTATAATAATTAAATCACTTTCTTGCCATCCAGAAGTAAGCTTGTCTAACTTATCAAAGCCAGAAGGCACTCCGCTAAGCCCCTCTTTATTGGAAATTTCTTCAATTTTTTTCTTTGCTTGAAACACTAAATCCTGAGCTGTTTCAGTCGATTTTTTTATATTTCCCTGAGTAACTTCATATAAGCGTGTTTCAGCTTTGTCTAACAAATCAAAAACATCCTTTGTTTCATCAAAAGAATCTTCAATAATTTCGTTTGAAATTTTAATTAAGCTTCGCTGGATGAACTTCTGTAAAATAATACGTGCGTGAAACTCAATGTGTGCAGATGAAGATACTTTTTGTGTTAGTGAAATTAAATAAAAATCACCTCCTACTAAATCAAGTTTAGAGTTTTTTCGTAATTGGGTTGATACTGTTAATAAATCTACCGGTTCACTATTTTCAAATAATTGTAATATTGCTTCAAATATGTATTGATGGGAATCCTTATAAAAAGCATCCACACTAAGAATATCAATAACCTCATCAACCCCTTTTTTATCAATCATCATAGCTCCAAGAACCACTTCCTCTAAATCGGTTGCTTGTGGAGGAATTTTCCCTTTTTCCAAGCTGATTAATGTACTTGTATCGGTTTTGTATGCTTTTACTGGGTCTGGCTGTTTCATATTGCGAAAGTACTTAAAATATGAATAATAGAGAGAATACCTTGTGACGCATACTCAACAATTAAACTGTTTATAAGTTGAAAATATTGTTAATAAGCATTAAAAAAGTCAAGTAAAACACTTGACTTAATTTTTTATAAGAAGAAAACTATATGTTAATCATTATAGACTCCCATTTGTGAGTACTTATCCATGCGTTGCGAAACCAATTCTTTTGGTGATAAGTTTTTGAATTCGTTATACGATTTGACAATTGCATTTGAAACAGTAAAGAATGTTTTCTTACGATCAGTGTGAGCTCCTCCTAAAGGTTCCTTAATAATCTCATCTACTAACTTCATTCGTTTCATATCTTTGGCCGTTAGTTTTAGAGCATCAGCAGCTTGTTCTTTATACTCCCAACTTCTCCATAGAATTGAGGAACAAGATTCTGGAGAAATTACAGAATACCAAGTATTTTCCAGCATCAAGACTTTGTCACCTACTCCAATTCCTAAGGCACCACCAGATGCACCTTCTCCAATAATTATGGTAATAATTGGTACTTTTAAACGGGTCATTTCTAAGATATTCCTTGCAATTGCTTCACCTTGTCCGCGTTCTTCTGCTTCTAAGCCAGGGTAAGCACCAGGAGTATCTATTAGCGAGACTACAGGAATTCCAAATTTCTCAGCCGATTTCATTAAACGGAGAGCCTTTCTATACCCTTCTGGATTCGCCATTCCAAAGTTTCTATACTGACGTGTTTTGGTATTATATCCTTTTTGTTGGCCAATAAACATAAAGCTTTGATCGCCAATCTTACCAAGACCACCAATCATGGCTTTATCGTCTTTGAAGTTACGATCTCCGTGAAGTTCCAAAAATGAATCACCGCAAATTGAATTAATATAATCTAACGTGTAAGGACGATTAGGGTGTCTCGATAATTGAACACGCTGCCAAGGGGTTAAGTTTTTATAAATCTCTTTTTTGGCTACATCTAATTTTTGAAGGATTTGCAAGGATGTCTCAGAAACATCGACATCGCTTTCTTCTCCAATAATTTGACATTTTTGTAATTGATCTTCTAGTTCCTTAATAGGTAACTCAAATTCTAAATATTCCATAGAAGTTCAAGATTAGTTTTAGTTAGTTGACAAATATAAAACTTTAATCGCTTTAAATAGATTTCAGAGCTTAGATTTTAGTCTTTTTGATGTTCTTGAATACGGCGTTCAATAAAACAGTAAATATAATCAGGCATGCTCCGATATAAAATAGGGGGCGCATGGTCTCAGATTCTGGGAACAAAAACAAAGCTAAAACTATTCCATATATAGGCTCCAAATTATAGGTAAGAACTACTGTATAGGGGGTTATATACTTCATAACATGAACAGATGCTACAAAAGCATAGGCAGTACAAATTGAGGCTAAAATAAATAGATTGATCCAGTCAGAAGATGAAAGCTGAAAATACGCTGTATTAAAACCATCCCCATTAAGTGCTAAAAATATTGACATAAATACAACACCAGAAATAAACTCATAAAATGAAATTATTGAAGGTGGGTATTCTTCTACAAATTTACCATTGAGAACTGCAAATAGAGTTGAAAATAATGCAGATGATATACCTAAAATAATTCCTAATATGTACCTAAATTCTGTTTGAGTAATTAATATAACTCCAATAATAACTAACAGTCCAAATAATATTTCATAACCAATAATTTTACGTTTAAAAAAAAAAGGCTCTATGAGGGATGCAAAAAAAGCACCTGTTGAGAACATAGCTAGGGTGATGGATATATTTGAGGCTTTAATCGCTGCAAAAAAAGTAATCCAATGAAGCGCTATAATTACCCCTGCTATGGAAAACCTAAAAAGGACCTTTAGTGGAACTCTTAAGGAAATTTTTTTGTATTTGATATAGATAATCATTAGTAGAGATCCAATAGACATTCGATACCATACCAATGGAACTGCTTCTAATGATATTAACTCCCCTAACACCGCTGTAAAACCAGCTATAACCACAAGGAAATGTAAGTGGATATAGTTTTTAACTTTATCGCTTGGCATTATACAGTAGATAAATTGCTAGTACACCAAAAAGAATGTTTGGAAACCAAACAGCTAATAATGGAGAAAAATCAGATTGTTCGGCCATGACTCCAAAAACCTTATCAAAGAAGACATAAATCATAGCTATTACTATTCCAAAAGCTAAATTAATACCCATTCCTCCACGTCTTTTAATGGACGAAACCGCCACTGCAATAATGGTTAGGATAAATACTGAGACAGGCAAGCTCCATTTTTTGTACTGTACGACTTTGTAACGATTAATATTAGAAGAACCTCTAACTTCTTCTCTAGAAATAAAGCGCATTAACTCACCATATGTTAGTGTTTCAGCTACATATTTAGGTGGTGTTAAATCTTCTAAATCAAAGCTAAAAAGGGTGTCTTTACGACGCAAATACTCTAACTTATCGTTGTCATCGCCAATAATTCTTAAATTATAATTAGTTAAGCTGTAAGAACTGTCTTTTTCAATATATCTAATAGCAGATGCAGAAATTTTATAAGCCAACTTATTTCCTTCAAAATGCTCAAGTGTAAAATTATTTCCTCGCTTTGTTTTGGGATCAAAATTACTAACGTAAATATATTCGCTGTCGTTAATTTGCCTATAAATGTGCTGAGTTTCAGAAATCTTGGAACTATTTAGATACTTATAATTGAACTCGTTAAACCCTTTACTTGCAATAGGTGCCCAATACATCCCTAGCATTAATGCTAAAAATGCAACAAATGAGGCTCCAATAAAATAGGGTCTTAAAAAGCGTGAAAAAGAAACACCTGAGCTTAAGAAAGCAACTACTTCAGTATTATTAGCTAACTTGGAAGTAAACCAAATTACAGAAAGAAACAGAAAAAGTGGGAATAATAGATTTGCAAAATAAATAGTGAAGTCAAAATAAAAAGAAGCTACTTCATTAAACGGAACTTCATTTTCTAATATTCGATCGATTTTCTCAGCAAGATTAACCGTTATTCCTATAGGGATAAACAAAAGTAACATCAAGAAAAATGTAAACAAATAACGTTTTAATATGTACCAATCTAATATTTTCATTGTTTATAAACGATTATCCATTTGTTTAACCATCATAGCTTTCCAAATTCCAAAATCTCCAGCTAGTATATGTTTTCTTGCTTGACGTGTTAACCATAAATAAAAACCCAAATTATGAATTGTAGCTATTTGTTTACCTAATAACTCGTTAACGCTAAATAAATGTTTTAAATATGCTTTTGAATATTCTGTATCTACAAAAGTTATACCCATTTCATCAATTGGAGAGAAGTCATTTTTCCACTTCTGATTTTTAATATTTATAGAACCATATGCTGTGAATAGCATTCCGTTCCTAGCATTACGAGTAGGCATCACGCAATCAAACATATCTATACCAAGAGCTATGTTTTCTAAAATATTGATTGGAGTTCCAACACCCATTAAGTACCTTGGTTTATCCTCTGGAAGTATTTCGCAAACAACATCGGTCATTGCATACATCTCTTCTGCAGGCTCCCCTACTGATAGCCCACCAATGGCATTTCCAACGGCACCAGCATTAGCAATATATTCAGCAGATTGACGACGTAAATCTTTATATGTACTTCCCTGAACTATAGGAAAAAACGCTTGATTATGATTATATTTGAGGGGGGTTTTTTCGAGATGATTTATACAGCGATCTAACCAGCGATGAGTCATGTGCATTGATCTTTTAGCATAATTATAATCACAAGGGTAAGGAGTGCATTCGTCAAAAGCCATGATAATATCGGCTCCAATACTACGTTGGATTTCCATAACATTCTCAGGAGTAAAGGTATGCATACTTCCGTCAATATGACTTTTAAACTTAACCCCTTCTTCTTTAATTTTACGATTAGCTGACAAAGAATATACTTGATACCCTCCAGAGTCTGTTAAGATGTTTCGATCCCAATTCATGAATTTATGTAGCCCTCCTGCTTTTTCTAGTGTATCAATTTGGGGACGAAGAAATAAATGATATGTATTGGCCAAAATAACATCTGGATTAATATCATTTTTGAGCTCTCGTTGGTGGACGCCTTTTACTGTGCCTACTGTACCTACTGGCATAAAAATAGGGGTCTCAATCACTCCATGATCTGTAGTTAAGGAAGCAGCTCTTGCTCTAGTAGTGCTGTCTTTTTTTAGTAAATCAAATTTCAAACTCTTAAATTACAAGGTTAATGAAAATATTTTAGTAGGTAAATGTAACTTTAATCTACCAAGAATAATACTTATGAAAGCTGTTATTTTCGTGCACGCGGCTTATAGTTGATTAAATAATCGCCTTTAGAAGCTCCATCATCAAATGAACTGCCTTTTAATAACAACCTAGTTTTTTCTCTAGCCTCTTGATTTGTCCAACCTTCGTATTCAATTCTGTAAAGTGCAGAAAACATTTGTGCACGTCCAACTCCATGGTAACAATGGATTAATACAGGATAGTTAGAGGGGTCGTCCATAATTTCTAAAAACTCATCGACTGTGTCTTGAGTAGGAACTTGATCGGTTCCTAAATTAAAATAATTAACCCCTACCAACTGCTCAACAGCTAGTTTCTCAGCAGTTAATTCCTCCGGAATCTCGGGGTTATTAATCTTGTCTTTAGTATGTGGGAAACGTAAATCAATAACGCTTTTTAATTGATTATCTGTCTCTTATACACATCTGACGCTGCCGACGATATGCAGTGTGTAGA
>OJIV01000897.1_pt1 | contig 11050 bp, 10 predicted proteins | sample 1595861 | NCBI WGS metagenome assembly OJIV01 (sample SAMN05416883, study PRJEB24817) | seawater metagenome | isolation source: Sea water | place: Canada:Atlantic | collected 2013-11
CGAGATTTCTGCCTGTCTCGTGGGCTCGGAGATGTGTATAAGAGACAGGCCAATGGGTATCTAATGGTAGCCATTACAATTGCATTGTTCATTTTAGGCATTGTTATGTGTATAAGTGAAGAAAACGGATTCTATCTACTTTCTAGTATTGTTGGATTTTTTGGTTTTTTTGGTTTTATTTTAGTGAATCCAAACACCTCAAAAGTTGTTTTACTATTTGGTAAGTATGTAGGTACTATAAAACAGAATGGCCTCTATTGGGCAAACCCATTGTTTAGAAAAAAAGCAATCTCGTTAAGAGCTAGTAACTTTGATAGTGAACGTCTAAAAGTAAATGACAAGCTTGGAAATCCTATTATGATTAGTACCATTTTAGTATGGAGAGTTACTAATACCTACAAAGCTGCTTTTGATGTAGATAATTTTGAGAATTTTGTAAGAGTTCAAACAGATGCAGCAGTAAGAAAATTAGCTAGCATGTATCCGTATGATAATTTTGCAGATGAAGGACATGAAGAAGATATTACCCTGCGCTCTAGTGTTAATGAAGTAAGTGAAGCACTAGAAAAAGAAATAGAAGAACGTCTATCTATTGCAGGAATAGAAGTGCTAGAAGCTAGAATTGGATATCTAGCCTATGCGCAAGAAATAGCAAATGCTATGTTAAAAAGACAACAAGCTACCGCTATTGTTGCAGCAAGACATAAAATTGTTGAAGGAGCAGTAAGCATGGTAGAAATGGCTTTAGAAGAACTTAGCAAAAAACAAATTGTGAATTTAGATGAAGATAGAAAAGCTGCTATGGTAAGTAATCTAATGGTTATTTTATGTGGAGATAAAGAAGCATCTCCAGTATTAAATACAGGAACACTAAATCATTAATTATTTAAACGATAGACAAGTAGCAAATGAGAATTTTTAAAGAAGAACAACGGTTTACACAAACATGGCTACTAGTACTTTTAGCGATTAGTGTGATTGCTCCTTTGCTAATTATTACGAAAGAATATCTTGCAGAAGATAGCACCATGTCTAGCAATGAGTTTATCTTAACCTTGGTAGCTATTTCAGTTTCTATTGGTTTTATTTTCTTTTTTAAGCTAAGCACAAGAATAGATGAAAAAGGAATTCATTATCAATTTTTTCCTGTTCATTTTTCAATCAAAACAATTGGTTGGTCTGAAATAAATTCAGCCATCATAAGAAATTATGATCCTATTGGAGACTATGGTGGTTGGGGAATAAAAGGAGGCTTATTATGGGGTAAAAAAGGAAAATCTGTTACTATTTCTGGAGATATTGGCATTCAACTTAAGTTAAAAAACGGAAAACTATTATTGATAGGTACTCAAAAGAAATCTGAGGCTAGTAAAGTGTTAGAAAACTATCAAGAGAAAATTATAAACGAAGCCTAGTATGCGAGTTATTGTACAACTATTTTTTATACACCTATTTAGTATTGCTCTAGTATCTGCTCAGATAACTACTGAAGAAATTTTGATAAAAAATGACACTATAGAATTGCCAGGCACACTCTCCTATTCTAAGAAAAACAGCCCATTATTAATTTGGATTCACGGTTCTGGAAATGTAGACAGAAATGGAAACCAAGGCACTATGGTAAAGGCCAACTATATTCAACAATTTAGAGAGGCAATAAATAAAAACGAGATTGCTTTTTTTAGCTATGATAAAAGAACCTCAAATAAAAAGAATTTTAAATTCTTAAAAGAAACACTTTTTGATGACTTTGCCAATGATGCAAAAAAAGTCGTCAATTATTTTAAAGAAGATCAACGGTTTTCAAAAATTATTCTTGTAGGTCATAGCCAGGGCTCATTAGTAGCCATGCTTGCAAGTGAAAAAATTGATGGGTATATTTCTTTAGCAGGAACTCCAGATCCTATAGATATTACAATCTCTAAACAACTAAGCAAACAAAGTGCAGAACTTGCAGAAACTGCAACCAGCTATTTTAAAGAATTAAAAAAAACAGGAGATGTTAAAGAAGTGCATCCTTTTTTAGCTACTATATTTTCTAAACAAAATCTTCCTTTTTTTCTAAGCTGGATGCAATACAATCCAAAAGAAGAACTTAAAAAATTAAACATGCCTGTCTTAATTGTTAATGGCACAAAAGACATTCAGGTGCCTATAGAAGATGCCAAACCCTTGCACATTAGCAATAAAAATATAGAAACCATATTTATAGAAAATATGAATCATGTTTTAAAAGATATTCTAAAAGAGGAAGATAATCTATCTTCTTATTATTCATCAGAGTATCCCATTTCAAAAGAATTAATCGCTGTTATTACAGCATTTGTAACCAACTAACTCATGGCAAAGAAAAAAGCCTTCGCTTTAAGACTCAACGAGGAGACGCTAAAATCTATTGAAAAATGGGCCTCAGATGAATTTAGATCTACCAATGGTCAAATAGAATGGATCTTAATGCAAAGTCTAAAAAACGCCAAAAGAACACCTAAAAATAAAGAAGACTAGCTAGTTCTCTTTTCTTACTGAGAAAGACTCCATTAACATTTTTTTAAGATTTTTTAAAAATCAGAACTCGTACCTTTCAATCACAAAGAATCAATTAAACCTTTACCGATGAAAAAAATCTTCACTGTGCTATTTTTAGTAGCCTCATTTTCTCTTTTCTCTCAAGAATTCTCGATGGATTTGGTTAAAAACATGACCCCAAGAAACATTGGCCCTGGTGGTATGAGTGGTCGAGTAACGTCTATAGATGTTGTAAATTCAAATCCAGATATTATGTACGTAGGTACTGCTTCTGGAGGCCTATGGAAATCTACTTCTGGAGGAATTAAATGGGACCCAATTTTTGACAAAGAAATAACTGCCTCTATTGGTGCAGTAGCTATTCAACAATCTAACCCAAGTGTTATTTGGGCAGGAACTGGTGAAGGAAATCCAAGAAATAGTTTAAATGGTGGGTATGGTATTTATAAATCTTTAGATGGTGGTAAAAACTGGATGGCCATGGGGCTTCAAAAAACCCGTCATATTCATAGAATTATTATAGATCCAACCAATCCTAATACGGTATATGTGGGCGCTATTGGATCTCCTTGGGGAGAACACAAAGAAAGAGGTGTTTACAAAACCATAGATGGTGGAAAAACATGGAAACAGATACTGTATAAGAATATTAAAACTGGTGTTGCAGACTTGGTGATGGATCCTTCAAATCCAAACAAATTAATTGCTGCCATGTGGGAACACAAACGCGATCCTTGGTTTTTTAAATCTGGTGGTGAAGGCAGTGGCTTATTTATTACCCACGATGGTGGCGATACTTGGAAAAAAATGACTGAAAAAGAAGGCTTTCCTAAAGGAGAACTGGGAAGAATTGGAGTTGCTATTTCAAGAAGCAATCCAAATGTTATTTATGCCTTGGTAGAAGCAAAAAAGAATGCACTCTACAAAAGTGAAGATGGCGGATTTAATTGGAAAAAAATTAATGATAAACCGGGCATTGGGAACAGGCCTTTTTATTATTCAGAAATTTATGTAGACCCTCAAAATGAAAACAGAATTTATTCTGTATTTACCTATATTAATGTTTCTGATGATGGTGGAAAAAACTTTAAAGAATTAATGCCTGCCTATGGAGTTTCAAACGGTGTGCATCCAGATCATCACGCATGGTGGATTCATCCAGAAGATGGTTCTTTTATGATAGATGGAAATGATGGAGGTATGAACATCACAAAAGACAAAGGGGCAACTTGGCGTTTTATTGGAAATTTACCTGTAGCGCAATTTTATCATATTAATGTAGATAATGAATATCCGTACAATGTATATGGCGGAATGCAAGATAATGGTTCTTGGAGAGGTCCGGCATATGTATGGAAAGCTCAAGGAATTAGAAATTCATATTGGCAAGAAATTAGTTTTGGAGACGGTTTTGATGTGGTGCCAGACAAAGACGATTCTCGTTACGGATGGTCTATGAGCCAGCAGGGTTCTGTGGTGAGATATGACCATATCACAGGAAATAATTATTCTGTAAAACCTACACACCCAGACCCTAATGTGGCCCTTCGTTTTAACTGGAATTCTGCCATAAATATGGATCCTTTTGATACTAGCACCTTGTATTTTGGAAGCCAGTTTGTGCATAAATCTACAGACAAAGGGCTTACCTGGACTATTATATCTGATGATTTAACTACCAACGATAAAGAAAAACAAAAACAAGGAGAAAGTGGTGGTTTAACTATGGATGCTACTGGTGCAGAAAACCACACCACTATTTTAGTGATAGAACCTTCTGAGGTTGAACAAAATATGCTGTGGACTGGTTCAGATGACGGTAGAGTTCATATGACTAGAAATGGTGGCGAAAGTTGGACAGATGTTAGTGCTAATATTCCAGGATTACCCGCAGGTAGTTGGATAGCACAAATAAAAGCTTCCAACAAAAACAAAGGAGAAGCCTTATTAATTGCCAATGATTACAGGCGTTTTAACTTTACACCTTATGCTTACAGAACAAAAGATTACGGTACTACCTGGTCTCGTATTGTTGATGAAAATGACGTAAAAAGCTACACCTTAAGTATTGTTGAAGATCCTATGAACGCTAATTTACTGTTCTTAGGAACAGATGATGGCTTGTATATCTCTTTAAATGCCGGAAACCAATGGATGAAATGGACTGCTGGTTTTCCAACAGTTTCTACAAAAGATTTGGTAATACAACCTAGAGAACATGATTTAGTAATTGGTACTTTTGGTAGAGCAGCATGGGTTTTAGATGATATTAGACCGCTTCGTGCTATGGCTAACGGTAATGTACTTACTAAAAACCTACAGTTATTTGCACCTCCAACAGCCTATCAGGCAGCTTATCAACAACCTACAGGAAGTAGGTTTGGTGGAGATGCTTTATTTAATGGCGAAAACAAACGTTCTGGAGCCATGATTTCATATTATATAAACAGACCAGCAGCCGCTAAAGAAGAGAAGAAAGAAAAGGAGACTGCAAGAAAAAAGAAACGAAAAGGAACTAAAAAAATGGAAGCACCTATTGTTAAAAAAGAGCTAGCTTCTGAGGTAAAATTTGATTCTATAAAATTAGAGATTTTTGAGGGTGCGCGTTTAATTAGAACCTTACACCAAAAAGCACCAAAAGAGAACGGAATTCATAGAATTTATTGGTCTATGAACGAAAAAGGTGCAGACAGACCTTCTAGAAAAATAAGAAAAAGAACCAATGAGCCTAGAGGTGTTTCTGTAAAACCTGGTACCTATAATTTAAAAATGTCTTTTGGAGATCAAACTTCAGAAAGCAGCATAAAAGTTGAGTTTGATCCAAGATTGGAGATGTCTACAGAAGCCATTACAGAAATCTACAATGCCAGCAAAGACATGGAAAAAGATCAGCAATTAATGGCAGATGTTGTAAAACAATTGGTAGAAAGTAAAAATACGGCTACTGCATTTAAGAAAGATCTTACTAAAGAAGACAAAAAGAACTACAAAGATCAAATAAAAGCGTCTAAAGACATCATCACAAAAATAGACAAGCTTATTGCTGTATATATAGGAAGTGTAGACAAACGCCAAGGAATTACTAGAAACCCAGAAGTAACCGTAAGCAGACGTTACTCTTCTGCAAGAAGATATGTAGGGAGTAGGTTTGGTCATTTAACAACTACTGAAAAACAATTAATTAGCCAATACAAAAAGGCATTAGAGACAGCCATAAGCCAAACTAATGCGTTTTTTGAGACAGATTGGAAGGCTTATAAAACAACATTAGAAACTATTCGTATTTCTCCTTTTAAAGAAGTGCAGAAGTTTTAATACTTAAAGCGAAGTTGAAAAACTTCGCTTTTTTTATGCTGCTATTTTAGTACTTTAGCTAAAATCAAAATTATGGGACAACCACTCTTTACCAACGATGCAATAGTATTTGGAATTCTAATGATTTCATTGGGGTTTGTATTTTATACAGAATCTAAAACAAGTGGCTTTTGGCATCAGTTTTATAAAGTAGTACCTGGCTTATTTATGGCCTATTTTATACCAGCTATATTTACCACTATTGGTGCTATCGCGCCAGCTTGGGAAACTACCAATGCTAGTGGAGAAGTTGTAAAAGGAAGTTCTCAATTATACTATGTTGCCAGTAGGTTCTTACTACCTGCCGCCCTAGTATTAATGACATTAAGCATAGATTTAAAGGCCATTTTTAATTTGGGTTCTAAAGCATTAATTATGTTTTTTACTGGTACTGTGGGTATTATTATAGGTGGGCCTATTGCCATCTTATTAATTTCTCTAGTATCTCCAGAAACAGTTGGTGGTGCAGATTTTGATGCCGTTTGGCGAGGTCTTTCTACCCTGGCCGGAAGTTGGATTGGTGGAGGTGCCAACCAAACTGCTATGTTAGAAATTTACAAATACAATCCGGCAAAATACGGAGGTATGATCTTTGTAGACATTGTTGTTGCCAACGTTTGGATGGCTATTTTACTTATAAGTATTGGAAAAAAAGATGCTATTAACAAATGGCTTAAAGCAGACACCTCTGCCATAGAAGAATTAAAAGAAAAAGTAATTTCTTTTACTCAAAAAATAAAAAAGAACCCAACACTCACAGATTATATGATTATTCTAGCCATTGCCTTTGGAACCGTTGGTTTTGGCCACTTTGCTGCAGGTTATCTAGCTGCTTTTTTTAATGAAGTAGTTGCTGGTATTAATTCTGAAATAGCAAAAAACATCTTTACTTTCTTAGGATCTCAATTTTTCTGGCTGGTAAGTATTTCTACTATTATTGCCATCTTATTATCGCATACCAAAGCAAAAAATTATGAGGGTGCCGGAGCTAGTAAAATTGGAAGCATCTTTATATATATGCTTGTTGCCACTATTGGAATGAAAATGGATCTAACCATGATTTTTGATAACTGGGGCTTAATTGTTATTGGTATTGTCTGGATGACAATACATGCAGGGTTATTAATACTGGTGGCAAAACTTATTAAAGCACCCTTTTTCTTTTTAGCAGTTGGTAGCCAAGCCAATGTGGGTGGTGCCGCCTCTGCTCCTATTGTAGCTTCTGCTTTTCATCCATCGTTGGCTACTGTGGGTGTATTGTTGGCTGTTTTTGGCTATGCTATTGGAACCATAGCTGCCATTGGCTGTACTATTTTATTAGAATTAGCTGCGCCAGTTTAAATAGAAATCTGCATATTTGCAGCCTAAAGTTTTATGACATTATGAAGAAAGTATTGGTGGTTTGTTTGTTGCTCTTAATTGTAGCTTGTTCTCAAGAAAAAGAACTTGGCAATATGGTAGTGCAAGGAAAAATTAAAGGGTTAAAGAAAGGAACGTTATACCTACAAAAAATGAGAGATACAGTGGTAGTTTCTGTAGATTCTATTCGTTTGTTTGGAGAAGACACTTTTACACTTACAGACAACATAACTTCTTCAGAAATGTATTTTTTAAATTTAGACCAAAACCAAAGTACCCTTTCTTTCTTTGGTGAAGAAGGAACCATTACTATAAACGACCAAATAGAAAAATTTGGAGTAGCTCCCCTAATTAAAGGGTCTAGCAACCAAAAAATATTAGAAGACTATAAAGAAGTGGCTAAAAAGTTTCAAGGAAAACAATTAGACTTATTAGCGGCCAACTTGCAAGCACAAAAAGACAATGATTTAGAGACCTCTCAATCTTTAAGAAAACAAGCAGAAAAACAGCGCTTAAAAAAATACATCTACACCATTAATTTTGCATTAAACCATGCAGATACAGAAGCTGCTGCTTATATAACCCTTACAGAGTTGGTAAACGCCAATATAAAGTACTTAGATAGTATTAATAATTCATTATCTGAAAAAGTACAGCAGTCCTACTATGGTAAGAAACTAGCAGATTTTGTTAGTACTATTAAGGAAACAGAAAAATAACAAAAAGCTATTTATTGCTTCACTTTTAAACTCCACTCAAAGTGAAAATTACATACAGACACCCCTTCTGTATTAAAGCCTTCTGCCTTCATGGTAATTACTCTACCCTCTCCAGTTTTGTTAGATTCTTCTAAAGCATTGGCTACCAAACCACCGTGGTGGCACTCAAATCTAATCTTACCTGTAGCTTTTTTGGTAAAATTACCTCGCTGGTTAATGACCAACATAGATACTTTTTTTCCAATATTTTCTATGCCTCTCATTACCAATACCCCTGTAGCCATTTCTGCCGCCATGCCTTGTGCTGCCCAAAACATAGATTTAAAAGGGTTTTGATTTAGCCATTTATGTCTAATATTTACAATGGCAGTCTCTTTTTCTATAGAGGCTACTCGAACCCCACCTAAATAAGCAAGTGGCAATTTAAATAACATAAATCTATTAATCTTTTTAGGCGTAATGTTCATATACTGTAATTTGTTGCGAAAGATACCTATAATTTATGAGCTTAAAAATTGAAGAAATTCAAGATTTTGAAGATTTTGAAGATTTTGAGATTTTGAGAAATCGTCAAAAAAAAGCCAAAATATGATCATTTTTATATAAAAACGCTCTAAAAACACCATAAAAACTATAAAAATAACTATATTTGTGTTATTGGTGATTTATAGAACTCACCCATTTAATTTAGATTTAGGGATTCACCTTGGATTTGTACATCAAATGAACAAAAAAAAGCGAAAACTTTGAATTCTACCGAAAAATCTACAGAAACCCTTCAAACATTAACTGATTTAATTACAGCTCTGTCTGAAGGAGAGAGGACGACTTACAATCACATAATACATTCTGCAAAATTTAAGCCTACCGACTTTGACGCCTACTCATTCTGGTTAACAGACTGCTATACAAGAAATTGTATTATAGATACAGAAAGTTTTGAATTGATATTAATTTGTTGGTGTGAAGGTCATAAAACACCCATTCACGATCATGGAGGCGAAGAATGTTGGGTAAAAGTTATTGACGGTGAATTTAAAGAAGTGCTCTATAAAAAGAATGAAAATGATGAATTAATTGCTGTAAAATCATCTATTTCAAAAACAAACCAAGTGAGTTATATGAAAGACTTTATGGGATTTCATAGTTTAGAAAATATCTCAAACAAAAAAAGCATGTCTCTTCACTTATATGCCAAACCTATTAGAAAATGCACAGTTTTTGATGAAGATTCTAAAGGGTTTATAAACAAAGAAATGAGCTACCATACAACAGCTTCAACACGCATAAAAAAATTAAATTAATATATGTCTACACTAAAAAACGATTTAGCTTTATTTAACAAACTTGCAGAAGTTCTTATAAATGAAGAACAACAACACCCAGTGGCAGAAAGAATAGAAGCAAATCAATTGTATGATACTTTAGATTTATCTTTAAGTAATGATGCTATGATAGATGATGACTTTACATCTGTATTAAGTGATATTTTGGTTGCTACTCCAAAAACAGCAACAAATTTATTTTTTAATCAACTTTTTGGAGGAAGACAATCTAAAGCTGTTTTAGGAGATTTATTAGCTGTTTTGTTAAACAATAGCATGTATACCTATAAGGTTGCAGGCCCACAGGTGGGCATAGAGCAAGAAATTATTAGAAAATCTTGCCAATTAATTGGTTACGGTGAAAAAAGCAACGGAACGTTTCCAACAGGAGGCTCTATGAGTAATTATATGGCTTTAATTATGGGGCGTGATGCTAAAGACCCAGCATGTGGTGTAAACGGAATGAGAAAACCATTAATTATTTATACTTCTAAAGAGTCTCATTATTCTAATGCTAAAAATGCAAGTTTTGCAGGAATTGGTAGAAATAACATTCGTTATATAGCAGCAGATGCAGAAGGAAAAATGATTCCTGAAAAACTAGAAGAACAAATTAAAGAAGATATTAAAAACGGCGGAATCCCTACTTATGTAAATGCAACTGCTGGAACCACTGTTTTAGGCGCTTTTGATCCTATAGATACAATTGCTGACATTACCCAGAAATATAATATTTGGCTGCATGTAGATGGCGCATATTGTGGTAGTGTTCTGTTTAGTAAAAAATACAAACACTTATTAAATGGAATAGAAAGATCTGATTCTTTTAGCTATAATGCTCATAAAATGCTAGGAACTCCTTTAACCTGTTCTATCATTTTAGTAAATGACAAAAAGCATTTACACAATTCTTTTAGCAACGATGCAAGTTATTTGTATCAAACAGACGGAGACGATTTTAACTTAGGAAAAACCTCTTTTCAGTGCGGTAGAAGAAATGATGCTTTAAAGTTTTGGACACTTTGGAAATCTGTTGGTACAAAAGGTTTAGAGCAAATTGTAGATCAACAATTTGATTTAGCAAACGTTGCGTTGGCCTACATTAGAAGTAACCCTGATTATACCTTGTATAGTTTTGACAATTCTATTGGGGTTTGTTTTAATTATAAAAATGTGGATCCAATAGCACTTTGCACAGCCCTATATGAACACCAAGAAACTGTAGTTGGTTTTGGTTCTTTTAAAGAAGATACTTTTGTGAGGTTTGTAACCATTAATGCAAACAACGAGAAAGAACACATCTTAAATTTCTTTAAAATTTTAGAAGATTTTGTAGCTAAAACTCCTGCCTTAACAGAAGCAACGGTATTACATGCATAGTAACATTTAGTGTTCTTCTTACATGGTTAATTCTAAGTAAGTAGCATTTGTTTTACTCGTTACTAAAATAGTGGCATAGGGCTTAGTTTACAGCTTCAATACCCCTTGCTTTATAGTAGCCATCTTTAAAAGATTTTTTAGACCCCTCCCAGTCTACCAAAGTTTCAATTATAAAGATTGTAAAAATTCCTAGCATAAAAAATGCAATATCTCTTGTGGTTATTTTCATGTCTATTTTTTGATTTTTTAGAATAAATAATAATGAAATAATACAAATTATTACAATACTAATTGGGTTCACTTTTGAACTTTCAAAGGTTATAAATTCAAAGAAATAGTTTCTGTCTCTTATACACATCTGACGCTGCCGACGATATGCAGTGTGTA
>OJIV01000898.1_pt1 | contig 11027 bp, 7 predicted proteins | sample 1595861 | NCBI WGS metagenome assembly OJIV01 (sample SAMN05416883, study PRJEB24817) | seawater metagenome | isolation source: Sea water | place: Canada:Atlantic | collected 2013-11
ATATCGTCGGCAGCGTCAGATGTGTATAAGAGACAGTTCTCGGTGTAGCTGTCCGAGGTCGAGGCTTCCTCCGCCAGAGAAGACTGGGCCTGCTCAATGGCACCCATGTAGAGCTGCCCCTCCTCGGCCGTGGCCTGCTCCGAGGCCTGGTTCTCAATGGCCCCCAGGTTCATCAGGCCGCCGGAGAACAGGTTGCCCATCCCTTGCGCATCCTGTTGCCCACCAAAGCCGCTCACCGCGCCGGACAGCCCACCACCAATCAAGGGATCCTGGAGGTGGTCCTCCCCCCCTTGAACCAGCTCGTCGTCGTTGTCTTGGCGTCGGTGGGTCGCGAGCTGGATTCCGTCGGGCATGGCTTTCCTTCAGCGAGGCCAAGGGGGCCCCTGCTGAGGAAAACGCCAATCACCCTCCGATAGGGCAAGAACGATCTCGTTTTTTCAGTACTGCCCTGTCGCTACGGCCAGATCCAAGGCGGCCATGTCACGGGACATGCGCTCGCTGAGCAGACCGATCCGCGCCTGATCCAACTGAAGCTGCGCATCGCTGACCTCGAGCCAGGTCACGCTGCCAGCCTGGAAGCCGGTCTCACTCAGGCGAAGGTTCTCGGTGGCCAGCGAGAGCTCCAGCTCTACTGCTGCAAAGGCCTCCTCGGCCCGCTCGTAGCGCTGCCAAGCCAATTGAATCTCATCCTGGGCGTCCAGCCGTGCCTTCTGGCTGGCGTAGTCGGCCATGCGCACCTGAGAGGCGTACTGGCGGTTGGTCTGTAGGCGGTAGCCACCGTCCCACAAGGTCCAGTTGGCGCTGACGGAGAACATCCAGAAGGTGCGCTGACCCTGAAAGCCCTCGTTCTCGGTCCAGCTGTAGGTGAAGCGGCTGTCGACGGTAGGCAGCCAACCGAGCTGGTCGGCACGCTTCTGGTAGTTGGCGACCTCGACCCGCTGGCCCGCTGCCATGACATCGGGACGGCTGTCCACGTAGGACATGGCCTGGTCCAGGGTCTGAACGGGTGCGCTCATGCCATCTGGCATCTGCACCTGCACCTTGGGGTCCAAGCCGGTCAAGCGGGCGAAGGCCTGCTCCGCGCTCAGGATCTGGGAGTCGGTGTCCAGGAGCATGCGCTCTGCGCGGGCCAAGGCCAGCTCAGCCTGCAAGCCGACGATGGAGGGCACGGAGCCGGCGTCTACCTGACGGCGGGCGACGGCCAAGTGGTCCCGGGCGTTGGCCACGGAGTCCGCGGCGATGCGCTGGGATTCCCGGGCGACCACCAAGGCGTAGTAGGACTGGGTCACAGCAGCGCGGATCTGCATGCGGGCGCGGTCCGCGTCGGAGCGGGTAGCATCGCGGTTCTGGTAGGAGCCGCGCAAGCCGGCCACAGCCACCGGGTTGAAGAGGGGCTGGATCACGCTGATGTTGGCGTCGAAGTAGCTGAGCTGCTGGATCAAGATGGGCTCGACTTCGTCGGCGTTGGCCAGGGCCTCCTCCTCCGCCAGCTCAACTTCGTCAAAGACAGCATCGATGATGGCCTGCTCGGCTGGATCCTGGTGGGTGGCCAGGAAGATGGGCTCCAGGGTGGAGGGCCGGAAGATCAGGCCGTCCATGTCGAAGTCCAGGGGGATCTCCTTCTGGTTCCGCGTCCAGTTGCCACCGGCAATCACGCGCGGCGTCAGGGTTCCCCAAGCCATCGGGACCATGGTCTCGGCTTGGAAGACCTGCTCGTCCAGGATCTTCAGGTCCAGGTTGTTCTCTTCCGCGGCGGAGATGGCCTGGTTGAGGGTGACCAGATCTTGGGCCTGTGCAGGACTGCCCCACACGGCGGCAGCCAGCGGCAGAATCAACCAAGGGACAAGCTTCGCCGGCGAGGGCACCACGCGGGTGGGCACCTCGTCGACCTCCTCCTTGGGAGCCCGCTTGAAGAGGCGGCCAAAGAGACCGGACATGTCATCGGAGATAGAGACCATCGTGGGCACCATGATCAGGGTCAGAAGGGTCGCGACGGCCAAGCCGAAGCTCACGGCGATGGCCATTGGACCCCAGAACTCCGCGCTCTCACCACCGGTGATGATGCGCAGGTTGGCAAAGTCCGCCGAGACACCGGTCGCCATGGGCAGCAGCCCCAGGATGGTGGTGATGGCGGTCAGAATCACCGGACGGAAACGCACCAGACCAGCGCGCACCAGGGCAGCCTTGATCTCCATGCCTTCGTCCACGCACTGCTGCACGTAGTCCAAGAGCACGATGGCGTTGTTCACCACAACCCCAGCCAGGGAGATGACGCCCACGCCGGTCATCATGATGCCGAAGGGCGTGCCGGTGAGCAGCAGACCCCACAGCACACCGATCAAGGAGAGCAGCACGCTGACCATGATGATGATGGGCCGGGAGATGGAGTTGAACTGGGTGACCAGGACCAGGAAGATCATCAAGATGGCGGAGCCGAAGGCCTTCATCAGGAACTCGGCAGCCTCTTGCTCCTCTTCGTTGGATCCACCCAAGCTCAGGCGCACGCCGTCGGGGGTCTCGTACTCCGCGACGAACTCGGCGACCGCGGCCTGGGCCAAGTCCACACGCATGCCCTCGACTTCGCCGGTGATGGTCACCAGCTTCTCGCGGTCCAGGTGCTTGATGGAGCCGGAGCCACCGCGGGTCTCAAACCCTGCCAGCACCGAGAGCGGCACCATCACGTTGTCCTTGCCGGGAACGCGCAGGTCCAAGATGGACTGGATGTCCTGCTTGTAGGCATCGTCCATCTCCACGATGATGTCGTACTCATCATCGCCCTCGCGCAGGGTGGTGGCCTTGGCCCCGGCCACTGCGGTTCGCACGGTGTTGGCCACCATCACGGTGTTCGTGCCCACCTTCTTGGCCGCGGCACGATCGACGGTCAGGCGCAGCTCCGGACGGCCCACCTTGTAGTCGTCGTTCATGTCCACGATGGTCCAGGTGCTGCGCTCATCCGCGTCCGGTGGCGAGCTCAGCTTGGCCAGCTCGCGCTGGAAGTCGGCGGAGACCTGTCCGAGCTGGTGGAAGTCCTCGCCGCGGATCTGCACCTCGATGGGCTTTCCAACCGGAGGACCGGTCTCCTCCTTGTCCACCACCACCTTGGCGCCGGTGGCTTGGGAAGAGACGTTGCGGATGCGGTTGATGGCGTCGGCGCTCAGGCCCGCGCGAATGGGCTCGCCCTCGCGGGCCTTGGACAGAGTGGGCTTGAAGTCAATGGTCAGACGGGCTGCGTGGGGAACGGAGCTTCCGCCGGAGAAACCAGCGCCACCGCTCACACCGACCTCGGTCACGAAGGTGTCGACATCGGGCTCTTCGAGCAGAATCTGCTCAACGCGCCGGGCGACCTCGTCCGTCTTCTCAATCTTCGTTCCATCCGGCATCGTGATCTGCACGAAGGCCCGGGCTGGATCGGTCGCTGGGAAGAACTCGGTGCCGTGGTTGAACATCCCGTAGATGACGAAGGTCGCCACCAGGGAGCCCATGCCCACACCAAAGAAGCTCAGGTAGCGGTGGTCGATGCTCCAGACCAAGATGCGCTTGTAGATGCGCATCACGGCGCCGTAGACACCAGAATCAGGGATCTGCTCTTCCGAGGGCACCGAGCCCTCGGGCAGGGGCATGGCCTTCATCAAGCGGCTGGTGGCCGTGGGGATGATGAACAGAGCGACAAAGAGGGAGCTGGTCAACACGATGATCAGGGTCTTGGGCAGGTAGCCCATGAACTGACCCATGATGCCGCCCCAGAAGAGCATGGGGGCAAAGGCCAGGACCGTGGTCAGGGTGGAGGTGGCCACTGGAACAGCGACCTCGCTCACGCCCTTGACCGAGGCCTTGGTCAGGTCCATGCCGCCTTCGACATGCCTGTAGATGTTCTCCACGATGACGATGGCGTTGTCGACCAACATGCCGAGGGCCAAGATCAGCGCGAAGAGCACGACCATGTTCAGGGTGATGCCCAGCATCTGGAGCACCACGAAGCTGACCAGCATGGACAGGGGAATGGCCAAGCCCACGAACAGGCTGTTTCGGAAGCCCATGAAGAACACGAGCACCAAGACGACCAGGATGAGCCCGGAGATGATGTTGTTCTCCAGCTCGGAGACCATCGCTTCGATCTCGCGACTCTGGTCCGCGATGAAGGCGTACTCCACGCCCTCAGGCCAAGTCTCGGACTGGGCCTCCACAGTGGCCATCGTGCCCTTGGCGATGTCGACGATGTTCTCGCCCACGCGCTTTTGAACGGAGAGGGAGATGCTGGGGGTGCCGTTCATGCGGCTGTAGGTGGCCCGGTCGGCATAGCCATCGACCACGCGGCCAATGTCGCGCACAAAGACGGTCTGGCCGCCCACGTTCTTGACGGGCACGTTCTGGATGTCGTCGGCGGAGGCGAACTCGCCGGGCACGCGCAGCAGGTAGTCGGCCTCTTGGGCGTCGACGTTGCCGCCGGGGATGTTGACGTTCTCGCTCGAGAGCGCGCCCATGACCTCGCCGAAGGACACATCGTAGAGACGCATGCGGTCGGGGTTGAGCTGAACGCTGATCTCACGGGTCAGGCCGCCGGCGACCTTGACCTCTAGGACCCCCTCCACGCTGGACTCGATCTCGTCTTTGAGATCCTCGGCCAGGTCCTTGAGCTTCTCCTCATCCATGGTCGAGCCGTCGGGCTCGATGCCCGTCATGGTGACGATCAGGATGGGAATGTCGGAGAAGGAGATCTCCGAGACGATGGGATCCTCGGCGTCTTCGGGCAGATCGGAGTCTGCCGCGTCAACCTTCTCACGGACCTTGGGCAGGGCCTCGTCGATGTCCACGTCGGGACTGAACTCCAACATGATGGAGCTGGCGCCCTCGAAAGACGTGGACGACATTTTGTCTACGTCTTTGACTTCCTTGAGCTTTCGCTCCATCGGCACCGTGACGAGGGTCTCGATGTCCTCTGGTGAAACGCCTGGGTACACCGTGGTGACGATCACCACAGGGATGGTGATGTCCGGCGCAGCCTCGCGAGGCAAGCTGGTGTAGGCGGAGAAACCCAGGATTAGGATGGCGAGCACCCCAACCACGACGGTGGTGGCATGGTCCACCAGCCATTTGGCCCAATTCATCTTGGTCTATCCTCAGTACTGGACGCGGCCATTGGCGCAGCATTCGCCGCTCCGGACCACAAGCAGGGTGTCGCCTTCGGCCAAATCTCGGCCGCCTTCACTGACCACGCGGTCACCAGCAGACAGGCCGCTGGAAATCACGGCCTGGTTGCGCGCGAACAAGGCCACTTCGACCTCCTTCCACACGGCCACGCCGTCCTCTTCGACGAACACGCCCGTGCCGTCCAGTCGGGTGATGAGCCAGTCCTGAGGCAGGGTGATGGCGCTGCTCGAGAGCTCGCGCTCAAAGTTCACGCGGCCCAACATGCCCGGCAGCAAGACGCCGTCTGGGTTGGGCACGTCCACCTCGACCTTGAAGGTGCGGGTCATGGGATCCGCCGCGGCCGAGATGTGGGAGATGGTGCCGGTGTAGCTGCCGGGCACGCTCTGGCCGCGGAAGCGAACCACTTGGCCCGGAACGATCTGGGTGATGTCGCGGTCGGAGACCGAGAGCTCCAAGGTCACCCGGTCGGTCTGCACGACCCGAACAACGGGGGTGCCTGGTCCAGCGACCTCGCCCTCTTCGACGAAGACTTCGACGACCTGGCCGCTGAAGGGGGCCTTGACCACCGAGCGGCTCAGCTGCAGCCGCGCCATGCTGGCGTTGGCCCGGGCCACCTTGGCCTGGGTCTCCACGTTCAGCGCCTGCTGCTTGGAGACGGCGTCTCCGAGCTTCTGGATGCGCTCCCACTCCGCTTCAGCCTGAGCAGCCTGGGCATCGGCGATCTCCAGCTGGTAGCGTCGCGTGGCGCTGTCGATGCGGGCCAGGGTCTTGCCCCGACTGACGCGGTCACCGACGTTGATGTCGACGCTCTCGACGAAACCGCCGGCAGGGACGGCGAGCATGGCATCGGAGCGGGCAGCCACCGTCGCAGGCAGCTCCACGGCCAACTCTGCTGCGCTGTCTTTGAGGACCGCGACCTCAACCCGGGTACCGGGTGCCTCGGGCAGCTCGCTTGCGCCCACGGAGGCGCTGGCCTCGGGGGCGGACTCAGAGCCACAGCCTGCGAGGGCGAGCAGTGGGACAGCGAGCCAAAGGAATCTGGTTTTCACGGGGTCACTCCGTTCTCAAAAACACTGAGCAAGGTCTGGACCGAGAGGTCCGTCAAGGGCGGGCCGCCGCAGAGCGCGGCCATGAAGCGGAAGTTGAGTAAGCCCTGGAATGCCAGCGCCAACTCCAAAGGATCCTGCGGGCGGAAAACGCCACATTGAATCCCGTCTACAAAGAACATCGTCAGGCTCTTGGCCTGGGCCACCATGAAGACGTTCAGGTCCAGGTGCGGGGCCCCGGTGGGGTCCATCGCATAGCGGCCGATCAGCCGAGCAAAGTCGGGATCTTCGTTGATTCTCTCGAAGCGAAGGCGGCTCAAGGCCTCCAAGCGCTCCATGTGCGGAATCTCCCCACCCAGGATCTCATCAAAGGCTTGGGTCTCCGCCGAGACACGCTCGGTGATCAGCGCCTCAAACAAGCCAGCTTTGGAGCCGAAGTAGTAGTACAGAGTCGGCTTGGTGACGCCTGCGCCCTCTACAATCTCGCGCACGGACGTCTGCGCAAAACCCTGATGGGCAAAAAGTTTGGTGGCCTGGATCAGGATTTCTTCGCGTGCACCCATGGGGTCCTGCGCTGGTGAGATACTTACCGGTCGGTATGGATACCGCTCGGTAGGGCTACCGGCCGGTAACCCTGCACTTGTCGACCGGCTACGCGCTTCCGTTAGGAAAGTTGCGTGAAGTGGATGTTGCACATTCCGGGTCAGCGCGCCCGCGAGCTCTCTCCGGGTGAACACCCTCCGGAAAACGCTTGGCTGCGCCCCGATACCGCTGGCCCAGGCCTGCTCGGCGTGCTGCTTGCCCACCCAGAGCTGACCCGAATTCACCTGCGGGATCCCGATCCCGAGCTGCTGCCTTTGCTGCACGCCACGGCGATCCGCGCCTTGCGCATCGACGGCCAACTGCCAGCGGAAGCCATGGCTCAGCTGCGCCTGCCGAGCACTTTGGAGGAGCTGATCCTGCGGGACCAAGCTCTGCGCACTCTGGAGCCCTTGGTCGGCACCCAGCTGCGACGATTGGTCCTATCGGGCACGCCGATCTCCCACACGGCTCTGGCACCTTTGGCCAAGCTGCCGCTGGAACATTTGGACCTGTCTCGAACGCCTCTGATCGACTTTCACGCACTGCGCGCTGCACTCCAAGTGCGCTCCGCCCACGACATGGCGGCTCGCATGGCGCTCTCCGAGGCCTGGGAAGACGTGATCGAGTTCAAGTTCGAGGAGGGCTTCGGAGAGTTCTGGGTTGACCAAGAAGGGCCAACGAGCGACGAGGCGCCCATTCCCTTGCCGGATGCGGAGCAACCCCTTCCCGGGACCAGACCAGACTGGGCTCGTTGGCAGGTCCTGCGAAGCAGCGCGGATGTCTTTGGCTTGGACCTGGGGGCCTTGGTGGGTCCCATGCCGGGTCTGATGGCCCTGGCCAGGCTGCCCCTAAAGAGCCTGGACCTCTCAGACACCCCGGTGGCCGATCTGTCCTTTGTGGCTGGGATGAGCGGGTTGAAGACTCTGGGACTTGGCCAGACTGGGGTGGTGGAGCTGGGCCCAGTGAAGGACCTCCAGGCGCTGCAGGCTTTGGACTTGAGCGCCGCTCCGGTGGCCTCGCTGGTGGACATTGGGTCGCTGAGCAGTCTGAAAGCGCTGCGCCTCTCCGAGCAACACCTGGACTTGGCCCAAGCACAAGCCTTGCTCCAGTGCACCGAGCTCTCCTCCCTGGCGCTGCACAACGCCACCTTCTCCGAGGGTGCCTTGGGCGTATTGGGTCGCCTGCCTGCGCTGCGACAGCTCAGTCTGCACGGCGGGGATTTGATCGATGCGGACCTGGCCGGGCTGGCTCAGGCCAAGGGACTTGAAGACTTGGATCTGACCCGCTGCTCCTTGGCGGACCAAGCACCGGCGCTGGCCAAGCTCACCCAGCTCAAGCGTCTGTCCCTGCGCAAGTCCAGCTTGAACGACGCGCAGCTGGTATTTTTGGAGGGGTTGAAGAATTTAGAACACTTGGCCCTGAGTTTCTGTAGAGCGACACGGAAGCCTGCGGAGGCACTGGTGGAGAAGATGGCCACAACCGAGGTCATCTTGGCCTTTAAGGAATAGCGAGAAACAGATGCGCACTTCACTCTCTCTGCTGCTGCTTGCTGCAAGCCTGGGGATGGGCTGTACCGGCGAAACCAGCACGGCAACCGAAGCTCCCCCGGCAAAAGCCACGACGGGCATCACAGACCCCTGGAAGAGCATGAACCTGCCGATCGACGGCGCCGTAGTCGAGCTGTCCAACGAGGTGTCCCTCCAGCTAAGCTACCCCACGCACACCCAGGACACTGCAGACGGCATCGTGGCCGTGCTCTCCCAGGCCCTGGTGTCGGGAGGGTTCTCCATCGACAGCGACAAGAGCGCCCCCTCCGCGCGCAAGCTCACGCTCACAAAGCCCGACGGTCCCACCATCTCGCTCACCCTCGACAAGCGCGCCGAGCGACCCAGCGTGAAGCTCACCAAGCGGTAGAGCCGCGCTCAGTCAGATCGACCAGGAGGTCACGACACCAAGGGCACGAACCAAGCCGCCCGCAGTGCCTCCCGGACCAGGCCTTTGGGCGTATTCTCCAGCACCACCAGGGTCTGGAGGCGGTCGCCGTTGGCGTCGCCCTCGGGAAAGACCACGCGTCCCCCAGGGGCGAGCTGGGCGAGCAGCGCAGGCGGCAGGGGGTCCACGGCGCACCCCAGCACGATGGCGTTGAAGGGGGCGCGATCTGGGGCCCCCAAGGCACCGTCGCCCAGGCGCAGCTCCAGGCCCGGGGTCTGCAGCTCGGCGTGGATGCGGGCAGCCTGGGTGTGGAGCGCCTCTCGCACCTCGATGCTCACGACCTCAGCGCCGCATCGGGCCAGGATGGCTGCCTGGTAGCCCGTGCCTGTGCCCACCTCGAGCACTCGGGAACCCGCCCCCACTTGAGCTGCTGTGACCATGGTGGCCACGAACTCCGGGCAGGTGATGGGCTGACCCCAGGGCAGGTCCAGGGCGCCGGGACCGTGGGCGGCTCGGGCGAGCTCCGGCGGCACGAAGGCGTGCCGGGGCACCCGCAAGAAGGCGCGCAGCACGGTCCAGTCTTCGATGCGGCCCTCCCGGAGCAGGCGGGCCACCATGGAGAGCCGGGCTCGGAGCATATGTTCCGAGCGAAGGGCCATCAGCGGCGGGCTTTTCGGGAAGCGAGGGTGCGGGATCTCTTCGACTTGGTCTTGTTCCAGTCGGCGCCGTAGGTGGCCGCTGTGAGCACGTCGTTGGCCGCCCCCATCTCCTTGAAGACGTCGGCGGGCTGGATCTCGCCGGACTTCAGGTCTTCTCGGAGGAAGGACTGGTAGTAGTCGAGCATCACGGCGGCCAGGACGGTGTCGGTGTCCTCGCTCTTGGCCTTCTCCACCAGGGTCAGCACGTTCTTCTCGATCTCCTTGGCTGTGGCGCCCGAGGCGAGCAGCTTGTTGATGCTGCTTAGGGCCTCGTTGGTGGTCTTCTCGCCAGAGAGCTCCTTGAGCGCGCTCTCAGTGGCTTCGTCGTCCAGCTCCGAGTAGCGGGCGAACACCGAGGCCTCGTTTGAGGATGCGCTCTCGTCTTCGGCGGCCTGGGCAGGGGCAGAGCGAGTCGCTGTGTGGCCAACCGCGCCGATGGACACAAGGGCGACGAGGGAACGGAAGAGCAGACGGGAAACGGGCATGTGGCCTCCTGAGAAGCACAGGGATGAAGAGTGCGCCGAGCGGTGCAACTATGGCCCGGAGGGCGCCCAGATGCCACTCGATCGAGAGGGATGTGAGATCCCAGTAGGGATGGGCGAGGCGACGCCCGGCGAGGGTGGACTGGCCGGCGCCGGAGTGGCCCATGATGAAGGTAAGGACGAGTCCACGCCCCGTTGGCCGAGCACGCTGTAGACTCCGCCCGATGCTCGGCCCCTTCCAGCTCGACACCATCCTGGCCCGCGGCGGCACCGCTGTGGTGTGGCGTGCCCACTACGCAGACGCCCGACCCGGTGGCGTGGCGCTCAAGGTGCTCACAGAAGAACGCGCACGAGACAAGGCGGATCTGCAGGCCTTTCGCTCCGAAGTACGCGCCGCAGCCCGCCTGATCCACCCGGCCATCGCCAGCGTCTTGGACTACGGCGAGGTGGGCCCAAACGACCTGGAAGACCTCCCACAGGGCTCCCCCTGGCTGGCGATGGAACTGGGCCAGGGAACTCTGCACGAGCGCTGCGGAGGGCTGGACTGGCCCGCCATGCAGCAGGTCCTAGAGCAGCTGCTCAGCGCACTGGCCCACGCACACGCACACGGCCTGATTCACCGAGACGTAAAACCCCGCAACCTGCTGCTGGTAGACGGCGCCTGGAAGCTGGCGGACTTTGGTCTGGCCCACGTGCTCTCGGAGCAAGCCGACACCCGGATCATCGGCACCCCACGCTACATGGCGCCCGAGCACTTCGCGGGCGCTTGGCGCGACCATGGGCCTTGGACCGACCTGTACTCCCTGGGCTGCTTGAGCTGGCACATGGTCTGCGGCGTGCCGCCCTTCTCCGCCGCCAAGACCCCCGACACCCTGCGCGAGGCCCACCAGACCTGGCCGGTGCCCGAGCTGCGGCCCGCCCATCCGGTGCCCGCCGGCCTGGAGGGGTGGATCCGACGCCTGATGGCAAAGGCACCCCGAGACCGCCCACAGCTCGCCGCGGACGCCCTGCATGCCTTGCGCGCCTTAGGTCCAGCGGTCCCCCACCGGTCCACCCCAGCGATGCTCGGCCCTGCCGATCAAGAGATGGCCCTGTCTCTTATACACATCTCCGAGCCCACGAGACAGGCAGAAATCTCG
>OJIV01000904.1_pt1 | contig 10973 bp, 9 predicted proteins | sample 1595861 | NCBI WGS metagenome assembly OJIV01 (sample SAMN05416883, study PRJEB24817) | seawater metagenome | isolation source: Sea water | place: Canada:Atlantic | collected 2013-11
GCTCGGAGATGTGTATAAGAGACAGGTCTGGAGCTTTTAATTTAAGGCCCATACCCAACAAACGCACACCCTGTCTCTGTTGCTGCGGCAGGCCGCTGTGAAATGCGGTCTGCAACAAGGTCTTAAAAAAATCTAGGTTAATCTCAACACTGGCTTGCTCTCGGGTTAATTGAGAAAAATCGGCAAACTTTAACTTCACTACGACACCTGCAACTTCATAATCTTGAGAAAGCTTATGCCATCGCTCCAGTAGTTCAGTATACAAAGGAGATAAGGCATCACTGCAGGCTTGGATATTTGCTAAGTCTTGTGTATAGGTATTTTCGACAGACACAGACTTGCGCACTCGACGGGTCTGCACGGGCCGATGGTCTTCACCGTACCTTCTTGTCGCTAAGGCTTGCCCCATGCGGCCAAATTTTTGCTCTAGTTCTAACTCACTAAAAGACCGAAGATCAGCACAGTTTTGAATGCCATGCGCAGCTAATTTAGCAGCACTTACGGGGCCAATACCTGGTATTTTTGTGACGCAAAGGCGAGCACTAAACTCATCAAGCTCACTGGGTTTGACAACAAATAAGCCATTCGGTTTACGCCAGTCACTGGCCACTTTGGCAATAAACTTGTTGGGAGCCACACCAGCAGAAATAGTAATGCCAACCTCCGCCTCAACAGTAGACCTTATATCTTGCGCAATTAGGGTGGCGCTCCCACCAAACAAGGGAGAGTCTGTTACATCGATAAACGCTTCATCTAAGGATAAAGGTTCTATGGTCGTGGAGTAACGCTTAAAAATGGACATTATTTGTTGTGACACGGCCTTATACAAAGCCATTCGACCAGGCAAAATCAGCAACTCTGGGCAAGCACGAATGGCTTGAGCCGATGCCATGGCCGAGTGGACACCAAATTTTCGAGCTGGGTAGTTGCAGGTAGCGATGACTCCTCGACTATGTGCAGCGCCACCAATAGCAATCGGCCGATAGCGGTAACTCGGCACTTCGCGCATCTCTACAGCGGCATAAAAGCAGTCACAATCACAATGAATTATCTTTCGACTCATCGGCACCCTACTTAACTTTATTACTGTACATATAACCAGCATTTTACATATAATACAGAATACATCAAGTCTTGCTATACACCCGTCTAGCGCTTGCGCAGTTAAAGCGATATTATCAGTGCTGATTATTTTGGCGTTACCGAGACTTATATGAACCCACAAACACAAACAGAACTTGAAGCTGCAGCCTTTCGTAGCCTAGTTAAACACCTAGATAGCCGCAAAGATGTACAGAACATTGATCTAATGATCTTGGCTGGGTTTTGTCGCAACTGTATGAGCAAATGGCTGTTAGCCGCAGCTGATGAGCAAAGTGTAGCGATGAACTATGATGAAGCTAGAGAGCATGTCTATTGCATGCCTTACGGTGAATGGAAAGAATATCATCAGTTACCTGCAACTGAAGAACAAATTAAAACTTTTTCAGCCATGGAAAAAGCCAAAGAAATAGTGAATAGTTAGTGCCATGCCTACTTCATCTAACGCCCAAAACACACGCCCACTGATGCAAGCGCTTGAAGAAAAGATAAAACTACTAATCAGCCAAAATTTAGTTATGAGCCTAGAAATTGCCCAATTAAAGCAGCAAAATGACCATTTGATGACCCAACTGAGGGAACAAGATGGCCCCACTGAGACAATAATTCATCCCTAGGAGATACTTTCTGCTGACAAATATTGGCACATTCTTGCGCCAGCATGGAGCGCTAGCTGGATTGGTTTTATTGCTTGTGGGTGCTTTTCTGCTTAAGAATGCAGAAAAGACGGACCATCCATCTGAACTCAGCTCAGCCACTAACACTTGGGGGCTCTCTAGTGCGAACGTGGCAGCGCGCATTAGTCAGGCGATTGAGTCTACCTTTGACACCAAGGTAGAACCCATACCGGATTTTTTAGCTATTACTGATGTAAAATTAAAAAAGACAACTTTTTTTAATTATTTGAAGAAGCTGACAACAGTAGCAAATTACAAAATTCTTCAACTTCGTGCTGAAATTAAAGGTATGAATCCCCAGCGTCTGACACACCAACAGACCCAATTGCTTAATCGCTTATCCAAAACATACAAAATAAAAGTGGCAGAGCCTATTGAGCAAATCGATTTACTGTTGCACAAGGTGGGAATCATACCCGCGTCCTTAGTGCTGGCCCAAGCGGCTAATGAAAGCGCATGGGGGACCTCTCGGTTTGCAATTCAGGGTAATAATCTTTTTGGTCAGTGGTGTTTTAGTTTGGGCTGTGGCCTAGTTCCAAACGGTCGCCCTGTTGGAGCAAATTATGAAGTACGCAAGTTTAAAGACCCACAGGCATCTGTAGATGCCTATATGCGTAACTTAAACCGTCATGGCAGTTATGCAAATTTGCGTGATATTCGAGCATGCTTAACTAAGCACTCTGAAACAGTCACGGGTCGAGCCTTATCGGCTGGATTAATCAAGTATTCAACGCGTCGTGCAGACTACATAGATGAAATAAGATCAATGATTCGTGTTAATAAACTAGAAGCTTGGCAAAAAACTTGGTGGGGTAATAACAATCAACATCCGTGCAGCAAGTTGGTGCAGTTTGAACGTCCAAAAGTGGCTACAGAAGACCCTGTTCATGGTATCACTCAGCCTAGTAACAATTAATAAACTAAGTTCGTAAGTCAGATTAATAAACTAAATTAATAAGCTAGCTTTTTAGGGCCTAGTGAAATGAATTGAAGATTAACTCAAGATTTACTGAGAATGAAAAAAACATGCTCATGATGCTCATCACTACTCATGGATGAAGACAGAAAGGCGCTGGGTTGTCGCTGAACCTTACAATGACTTAAATAACCTACGCAAAAAATGAGTATGGTTGGGCATACTACTTGTCGGGAGTCTTGAACTAACCAGTAAACAACCCGATATACTTTAGGTATGAAAGGCTAAAAGTGTTTAGCCTTCCATCAAAACAGGCAGCTAATAAATGAGTTTAGAATGGCTTTTAGTACTTTTGTTACTGGGGATGATTTACTGGTGGGATACCAGTGCGGCCAAGGATCGGGCGCGATTGGCTGCAAAGCAACAGTGCGAGCTACAAGACCTGCAATTGCTTGATGACACTGTTGCCCTTAAAAAAACTCGTCTTAAACGTGACCGTCGCGGACACATCTCATTTTTGCGACAGTTTACTTTTGAATTCAGCAGTGACGGTGAACAAAGAACTCAGGGGGAATTGCATTTACTGGGGAAAAAAATGACTCACCTGCATCTGGAAGTGCATCGAATACACTAGATTACGCCACAACCCTAGAGTTTAACCACCACTCTGCTAGAATGGCGTTCCACAAGGTCGTATCATTATCCATTTTGAGGAATATCTAGTTGTCGAATCTACCAGTCATCATTGGTTTTGGCGGAATAAATGCCTCTGGTCGAACCTCTTCCCATCATGGTTATCGCCGCCTCGTTCTCGATCACTTAGATACCCAAAGCCGGCTCGACACTCTCACTGATTTAGCGACATTAACCAATAAAGCCACTTTTTATAATGGTCTTTATTACTTAGCTGGTGAAGCACAAGGATTGACTCAGGCACAGTTAACAGAGCAACTAGGTGACCAGGTCAAGGACGCAACTCTGATCCGGCCAATCCGAACTGAAGCCTACGATGTGGAAAAACTAGTACTGAACAAAGTGGCACAAATAGTGCCTGCGTCTGGTGATTGCACTTGTATTCGCATGCGCAAGCGCCACTTGCCCAATCAGCTACCAGATAATTGGCAAGTAAGCCAGATCGATGGTGACACGGTCGAAGTCACCATAAGTGGCGCATTCACAGCTATTTTGCCAGATACCAAGCGCGCGCCAGTAAGTGCCGCAGGCCAGCTGCCCGATGGCTTTGATCCCAGTTCTCTTTATCAGTCACGTAACCACCCTCGTAATTTACAAATGACCGTATTTGGTGCGTCTGATGCTCTTAGTTCCACTGGTATTGCTTGGCAAATTATGCAAGATCATGTGGCACCAGATCGTATTGCTGTCTACGCAAGTAACTCCATTGGTCAGTTAGATGAAGCTGGTTTTGGTGGTTTATTAAAAAACCCGAGTACTGGCAAGCGCATCACTTCAAAGCAAATGCCGTTGGGTTATGGTCAAATGCCCGCTGATTTTGTTAACGCTTATTTATTAGGTAGTGTTGGCGCGGTCGGCTCTGCCCTAGGCGCATGTGCAACGTTTTTATATAACCTGCGAAATGCTGTTGAAGATATTAAAAGTGGGCGCCGTGATTTGGTCATCGTTGGGGGCAGTGACGCACCCATTACACCAGAGGTTATGGAAGGTTTTCGCACCATGGGTGCCCTCGCTGAAGACCATGAGTTATGTGCTTTAGATGGTAGTAATGAGGCGGATTTACGTCGGACTTCTCGGCCATTCTCTACTAACTGTGGTTTTACTATGGGCGAAGCCTCCCAGTGGATTGTGCTCACCAGTGATACTTTAGCACTCGCGCTTGGCGCCCAAATTCATGGCGCTGTGGCAGGTGTATTCGTCAACGCAGATGGCCATAAAAAGTCAATATCAGCCCCAGGCATCGGTAATTATGTGACCTTAGCTAAGGCCGCAGCCCTAACAGAAAGCATACTCGGTGCTGAATCATTGCGCCATCGTTCTTGTGTGCAGGCCCACGGCACCAGTACGCCCCAAAACCGCATTACTGAATCTCACGTTATCAATGAAACGGCCAAAGCCTTTGGGATAAAAGATTGGAAAGTTGCTGCGGTTAAAGCTTACCTAGGTCATTCTCAAGGCACAGCCGGTGGTGACCAACTTGCTGTGTCATTAGGCTTATGGCGCTACGGCATTTTGCCAGGTATCGCTACCATAGATCATGTTGCAAGCGATGTGCATGATAGCCATCTAGCAATTCAAGCAGCGCACCATGAAGTGGGCGCAGAGGGTATCGACACAGTACTGCTGAATTCGAAAGGTTTTGGTGGTAACAATGCCAGTGCAGTATTAATGGGCCCACATGTGGCTAATCGACTCATGATTAAAAAGCATGGGCTTAAAGCCATGGAAAATATGCGCTCAGCCCAAGAGAAACATACTCAGGCTGCCAACGATTATGACCTCCAAAGTATGCGTGGATTATCAAATCCCACTTATAAATTTGGTCATAACGTTTTAACTGGTGAAGATTTGCTTATCAATCGCCATCAAATTGTTATTCCTGGGTATGCCAAAGCCATCGATTTATCAGTTAGCAACCCATTTGAGGACATGTGCTAGCCTGCCCTGTTCAATAAACTACTTCTGCAGATTTCCATGCTGTTAATTAATTCTTAACGCATCTAATGTGTTCTTTACCGTCTGCATAGCAATCTCAGATAAGGATTCACTTCGCAACTCGGCCAACACCAGCAATACTCGAGGCAGCATATCAGGTCGATTGGGCTGACCTCGCTCTTGCCCAGCCATAGGCATATCTGGCGCGTCTGTTTCTAACACCATATCTGTCAATGGCAATGCTTGGGCCAAGCGCCTCATAGCTTGAGCCCGCTCATAGGTTAGGTTGCCGCCTATGCCTATTTTAAACCCCAAATGAGTAAACTTTTCAGCTTGTTGCAGGCTGCCACTAAAGCCGTGCACAATACCGCCTTGGTTAAATTTTAACTGCCGTAACAACTGACCTAAGCGATCATTAGCCTTACGGCTATGAATAATAAGAGGGAGCTGGGTGTGTTGAGCAAGCTTAACCTGAGCAACGAACCAGGCTTCTTGATGCTCTATAGAAAAGCCCTCAAGTGACATGTCCAAAGCAAAGTCTAGTCCAATCTCCCCTATAGCTAAAGGCTTATGACGTTCAATGGCCGCAGTCAACACTGTAAGGTGCGCTTGGGTATGTTGATTACTAAAGTAAGGATGAAGACCCAGGGCTAAGTGCCAACTTGGGTATTGTTCACAAAGAGAGATTTGACGAGCAAATGAAGATTCCTTAGTGGCAGGCACCACTAGTTGTGTGACACCTTGGTCAAGGCAGGATTGCCATAAATGGGGTTGCAGACTTTGTAAGCGAGGGTGATCCCAATGACAGTGACTGTCAATCAACTGATGCATTAAACCCCCTCATTGTTTAATAACTGCGATTAATGTTCCCGCGTCGCACGGAAACGAATGTCTGGCCAACGTTCTTCCGTTAGACTCAGGTTGACCCGAGAAGGCGCCAAGTAGGTGAGGTGTCCACCGCCGTCAATAGCCAAATTCTCTGCTGCTTTACGCTTAAATTCATCCAGCATTTTATGGTCATCACATTCAACCCAGCGGGCTGTATTTACGCTGATCGGCTCATAGATACATTCTACTTTATACTCATCCTGCAGGCGGTAAGCAACGACTTCAAACTGCAGAACACCCACAGCTCCAACGATCAGATCATTATTTTTCCCTGGCATAAACAGCTGGGTAGAGCCTTCTTCAGATAATTGCTGCAAGCCTTTTTGTAACTGCTTCATTTTTAGCGGATCCTTCAATCGCACTCGCTGAAACAGTTCAGGAGCAAAATGAGGAATACCTGCAAACTTTAGATTCTCTCCAGCGGTGAAGGTGTCACCAATCTGAATAGTGCCGTGATTGTGCAAGCCAATGATGTCACCAGGCCATGCCTGCTCAACATTGGAGCGTTCACCCGCCATAAAGGTGACTGCATCGGCAACTTTAACATCTTTACCTATGCGCACATGGCGCATTTTCATGCCGCGCTCATAACTACCTGAACAAATACGCATAAACGCAATACGGTCTCGGTGTTTAGGGTCCATGTTGGCTTGTATTTTAAACACAAAACCAGTGAATTTAGGCTCTATAGCCTCAACCACCCGTGCCCCTGCATTTCGAAACTTTGGCGCTGGGGCCCATTGCACAAAATAATCCAGCATTTCACGTATGCCAAAGTTAGATAAAGCCGTGCCAAAGAAAACTGGGGTCAGCTTGCCCTCTAGGAACAACTGCATGTCGAATTTATGGCTCGCACCCCGCACCAATTCAATTTCGTCTTTAAGTTCATCTAATAATTCTCCCAAAAACTCTGCGGCTTCATCAGATTCCAAGCCTTCAATTTGGATATCCTCTGCAATGGTATGTCCCTGCCCTGGCGTGAATACATGCAGAGTATCTGTGTAAAGGTTATAAACACCTTTAAAGCGTTTACCCATGCTTATAGGCCAAGTGATCGGCGCACAAGCGATGTTGAGTACATCCTCTACTTCATCTAAAACCTCAATTTGTTCACGAACTTCACGGTCCATTTTATTAACGAAGGTGAAAATAGGGGTGTCTCTTAAGCGGCACACCTCCATCAGTTTAACGGTTCGATCCTCCACACCTTTGGCGCCATCAATGACCATCAGCACAGAATCAACTGCCGTTAAAGTCCGATACGTATCCTCAGAAAAGTCTTCATGCCCTGGAGTGTCCAAAAGGTTAACGGTGCGTTCTTGATAGGGAAACTGCATCACGGATGAAGTCACAGAAATCCCACGTTGCTGTTCCATTGACATCCAATCAGATGTCGCTTTTTTATCACCTTTCTTACCCTTCACTGATCCAGCGGTTTGAATGGCTTGGCCAAAAAGGAGAAGTTTTTCGGTAATGGTGGTTTTACCCGCATCTGGGTGGGAAATTATGGCAAAGGTTCTTCGTGTTGCCACTTTTTCTGCAATCAAGTTGGACATAGTTGTTAAAATCTGTGGGAGTATGAGGTGGCACACGGAGGCGAGCCTAGAATAGTCTCTATTGTCGCTGATTAGCGCCCCATCCTCAATATAAAACGCTCTAAGATTGATCAATAAATAACCAAAAACCCATCAACTCATTGAGAAATAGTGTAAATTTACATATACTATGCCCGCTTTTACGCCCTCCCTAATATTAGGAAATACCATGTTCGATCTCGCAAGCCGCGCCCCGGCTAATGCAAAAAATGACATACTCTCCGGCCTTACAGTCGCTCTTGCATTAGTACCTGAGGCCGTTGCTTTTGCTTTTGTCGCTGGCGTAGATCCTTTGGTTGGCCTATATGCTGCATTTATGGTGGGTTTAATCACTGCCGTCATCGGCGGTCGTCCGGGAATGATTTCTGGAGCTACCGGCGCATTGGCAGTGGTCATGGTCGCTTTGGTTGCAGATCACGGTGTAGAGTACCTATTTATTACGGTCGTCTTAATGGGCATCTTACAGGTCTTAGCGGGAGTTTTGAGACTGGGTAAGTTTATCCGCATGGTGCCCCATCCGGTCATGTTAGGATTTGTGAATGGCCTGGCGATTGTCATATTTTTGGCTCAACTAAGCCAATTTAAATTTATGGATGATAATGGTAGCTTACAGTGGTTAGAAGGCACCCAACTTTATTTATTACTCGGCCTTATTGCCCTGACCATGGCCATCATTCACTTTTTACCTAAATTCACCCGAGCCGTGCCGTCGTCCCTAGCTGCTATTTTAGTGGTGACCATTTTAGCCGTGAGCTTGAATTTGGATACCCGTTCGGTAGGTGATATTGCTTCTATTGCCGGCGGCTTACCAAGCTTTCATTTACCTCAGGTACCTTATACCCTAGAAACCCTTATTATTATTTTACCCTATGCCATTATTTTAGCAGCGATTGGTTTAATTGAATCATTGCTAACCCTGACTCTAGTGGATGAGATTACTGGCACTCGGGGTCGTGGCAATAAAGAATGCGTGGGCCAAGGTGTGGCTAATACGGTAACGGGTTTGTTCGGTGGTATGGGTGGTTGTGCCATGATTGGCCAGAGCATGATCAACGTTAACTCAGGTGGTCGTGGGCGCCTGTCTGGGATTAGTGCCGCCCTCTTTTTATTGGCCTTTATTTTAGTTGCATCGCCTCTTATTGAGATGATTCCAGTGGCCGCTTTAATTGGAGTTATGTTTATTGTGGTGGTCGGTACTTTCGAATGGTCCAGCTTCCGAATTTTGAGGAAAATACCCAAATCAGATGCCTTTGTATTAATCCTAGTGTCTGGCGTGACTGTCATCACCGATCTTGCTATCGCGGTGGTCGTGGGGGTTATTTATTCAGCCTTAGTATTTGCGTGGAAGCATGCTAAACATACACAAGTGACCCATAAAGATATAGATGGTAGTCGCATCTATTATTTGCGAGGACCGATTTTCTTTGGCTCAGTGCAGAATTTCTTAGAATTATTTGACCCAAAACAAGACCCAGATGATGTAATTATCGATTTTGAGCGGTCTCGTGTGGCTGACCACTCTGGTTTGGAAGCCATCGATACCCTAGCCGAACGCTATTCGCGCGCAGGTAAAACCCTCCATCTGCGCCACCTCAGTGCAGAGTGTAAGATACTCCTTTCTAAGGCTGGCAACATGGTAGAACTCAACGTCATCGAAGACCCAGACTATAAAATTGCTACCGATGTTTTAGGCTAAACACCCATGCATCTTCGCGCATACCATCAACGCCAAGGTAATAATCTTGGCGTTTTTGTTTGCACTCAAAACCCATCGACTGATATAAATTAACCGCAGCTTGATTGGAAGGGCGCACTTCCAAAAATAACTCTGTTACCCCTCGAGAACCTAACTCATTAGTCGTTGCTTGCAGTATTTTTCGACCCCAACCCAAGCCTCTAAAAGGCTCATCCACCACAATATTTTGCACATCAGCTTGGTCGAGCACGTAACTCGCTACGACGTAAGCAATAGCAACACGCGTCTTGTCATCAATACCTACGTTAACCAGACAAGTGCCCCTTAAACTAGCTTGCAAAACACCTGTGAGCTGTTTTTTTGACCAAGGTGTTTCGTGATAGCCTAATTTGAAGGCGAGGATCTGATCAATATCACTTTCGACTAAAGACCGAATCAACATCACTAATTAACCTATTTTTTCCGTCAAAAGTAATGGTTGTAGATGTTTCCAGGTCTCCGCTTTCAGACTAGGAACAGCTAATAGTTGATGCAGGCTATGACTGAAAATAGATGGTATGGTCATATCAGACAGTTCAATGTAGCCACTGTCACCTAAGCTCATATCAGCCTTAAGCAATTGCATGGCCGCGGGCCCCATGACTAGGAGCGCACTACATGGCTGTTCCTTGAGTAACTTTAGCAGACTATATTGAAGCCCACTTTGAGCGCCTGTTAAAGAGTGGTCCCCATGGGGGCCAGGCACCAAGGGCCAGTTAAATTCCATAGAGGCTGCAGGCATGGTTTGCCTGGTAGACTCTTTTAACATTGGCCTTAAGGCATTAACTATCGATGTCTGTAGCCGCTGAATTGGGCTACTCATGGTTGCGCCCTCGTGGGCAGGGATGTCGTTAACGACTAAAACGCCATTGGCATACCAAGATAACCCTAGGTGCAGCGCTGCAATCCAGTCTGATGCCAATGAAGGCGATGAGGGCAAACTCTCTGAGATTAATTGAGTTCTATCTGGTTGCAGTTGCGCCTCCAGTTTCTGTGATGCACTTGTATACTCCATGGTTTCTGGTGATGAACTAAGGGAGTGCAAGGCACCAGCGACTGCAGCAGCTTGTATCTGACCCGGGATCAGAGCTTGCTCTTGGCTTAGGTCAAATTTTTGTGGCTCTGTCGCTGGCAATGTTGCTGGTAATACGACTGGGGCTTTGGCAGCAGCTGGCAACGCTGAGGCTTTAGGTGCTATCTTTGCAGTTGCTATCTTTGCAGTTGCTATCTCTGTAGACCCCAGTTTCGCACTGACCAAAGAGTGGCTGTCTTCTTGTTGCCACGACACAGCATTAGCTTGGCTTGCCACCAGTGAGCTTGTTGGCAGCCAACTCGTAATACCGAGTGCCTTCAAATATTGAAGCCGCTGAACCTCTTCAAGTGACGGGTAAGTGACCATAAATTCTGTCTCTTATACACATCTCCGAGCCCAC
>OJIV01000912.1_pt1 | contig 10931 bp, 9 predicted proteins | sample 1595861 | NCBI WGS metagenome assembly OJIV01 (sample SAMN05416883, study PRJEB24817) | seawater metagenome | isolation source: Sea water | place: Canada:Atlantic | collected 2013-11
CGAGATTTCTGCCTGTCTCGTGGGCTCGGAGATGTGTATAAGAGACAGGTGGGTGTCCATGCCGCTGTCCACGATCAAGGATCCGCCCAGGTTGCCTAAGCCGGAGCCCACGCCGCCCACGGCGGCTGAGAGCAGGCCCAAGCCGCTGGTGCGCAGGTGCTTGGGCGCGCGCTCCCCAATCAGGGCCACTGCGGCGATCCAGAAGGCCCCAAAGGTCACCCCGTGGACCGCTTGGGCCCCCACGGTGAAGAAGAGGCTGGTGGCGCTGGCGCTGATTAGCCACCGCGGGATGGCCAGCAGCATCGCGCCGATGAGCAGTTTGCGCGCGCCCACCCGCTTGAGCAGCCAAGATCCACAGGCGAGCACACCGACCTCGACCCCGACGCCCAGAGTCACCGCGACCCCGACCCACACGCTGTCAAAGCCCTGGGTGTCCAGGTGCACTGAGAAGAAGCTGTCGTAGACCGCGTGGCCGGCAAAGTGAAAGGCGGAGGCGACCAAGAGCAGTACGAAAGCCGGGTCTGTACCGAGCTTTTTCAGGGCGGGCCCGAGCTTGGCGGGGGCCTTTGTGGGGGCAGGAGGTCGAGGAATGGTGAGCACGACCAGCACCATGCCGATGCCGGCTGCCAGCCCAAACCAGAGGGGGGAGATGCCCTTGTCTCTGGCCAGTCCGGCGCCAAAGGCGGCCACCAGAAAGCCAACGGAGCCCCACATGCGGACCCGGCCGTAGCGGTCCTGTTGGCTGCCCAAGGCGCGCAGGGTCAGGCCGTCCACCAAGGGGCCGCTTCCGGTTCGTCCGATTCCCAGGGCCAGGACGCCAAGGAGGGCCAGGGAGGGGGGCAGACCCAGGAGGGCCAAGCAGCCCACCAAGGCGGAGCCTGCGGCCAAGAGCAGGATCAGGGGGGAGCCCTGGGTCTTGTCCGATGCCACGCCCCAGGCCGGTCCGAGGAACAGACGCATGGCAGGGGTGGCCGTCATGGCGAAGGTCAGCGCCAAGCCGGTGACCCCCAACGCCTTGAGCTCCAGCGCTAAGTAGGGGAACACTGCCCCGAGCATGGCCAGGGAGAGACCCTGTAGTAGAGCGAGGCGGGAGAGCATGGCCCGGCGGTTAACGCGGGGACCCGCTCCGGTGTGTGCCGGATTGGGGGCGCCCAAAGCTTGGCTGCCCAAGACTGGGGCTGCCCGGGGCCGCTGTGCTCAGTCTTGGGGGGTGCGCAGGGCGACCACGGTCGTACCGGTCACCACAAACTCGCCCAGCTGAACGGGGGCGATGGGCTCCACCCGACGCAAGGGCGTACCTGGCGCGTAGATGTAGGTGGGGCAGCGCTCGTGCAGGGCGCGCAGCATGATGGTGCCTTGGGGGCCCACCTCGACAGCGGCTTGGCGGCGTCCAGCCAGCGCCCGGTCCAAGGTGAATCCTCCCTGACGTGCGCGGGCTGCGCGGGAGCCGGAGCACCACCGGATGTTGTCTTGTCCACGGCGGTCGGGCAGGGCCATGCCCGGGTGGTTGGGCTCGCGGCCCAGCTCGGTGACCTGTCCCATGCCCACGCCCATGCGCAGGGGGGTATCGGCCACCATCAATCCAGCGTAGGGACCGTTGTCCAGGCTGTAGAAGGTGATGACACCGCCAGGGGTGCTCATCTGTGCGCCGTGCTCCAAGGGCAGGGAGGTGCCGGCGGGCACGGTCTTGCCGTTCAAGCCGATGCCGTGCTGCATGGGCTGCATGCGCACACCCTCGCGGGAAATGTCCACGCGCACCACGGCTTGGTCGCTGCGGTTCACCCAGCGTCCGTCGGGCAGCAAGTCGTAGGTGTAGCCAGCGACCACCTCGGCCATCGGGACCGCCGGCAGCGCCAAGCCCGCCATGACCAAGTCCACCTCGGAGTTCTGGCCCATGTCCAAGATGATGGTGTTGGAGCCGGTGGGCTTGGACTGGATGGCTCTCACTTCCGTGATGGCCTTCTCCAGAGCATCTGGGGTACCCATCACAAGGCCGCGCCCAGACTCGATCCAGGTGTGCCGGTCCTGGGGCGCGATGTGGTACGCGTTCAGGAAGAGGCGGTTGGGGTCCAGGACAGGCAGGGAGTCCACTGCGGTGACCAGGGCTGGTCCACCGGGGCGGAAGCCCTCCAGCAGGACGATGGGGTCGGGCGGCAGCGAGGGCATGGGCTCGCCCTTGGAGACGCGCACCAGGGTGTTGTTCTTGACCGCACCGACGATGCTCTGGGGCAACCAGCAGCGGGTGCGTCCCACGGCGCGGTAGCAGCTGGAGTTGCCCACCAAACCCTTCAGGTTAAGGTTGGCGACCGGCTCCCAGGGCAGCTCGGCCTGGTTCATGCAGATCTTTGTGGACTCGGAGAACCAAAACTCGCCGGCTGGGGTCTTGGAGTTGATGCGCGCAGCGAGGTTGACGGCGTCGCCGAAGGCGTCCCCGTCGATCTCTTCGACGTCGCCGGTCGCGCAGCTCACCCGAATAATCAGAGTGCCTGTTGCGGCGACCTTCTCGACGACGTCCAGTCCGGCGCGTGCGGCGTCAGTGGCGCTGTCGAAGAGCGCCATGTACGCGTCCCCCAGGTTCTTGACGATGCGTCCGCCACGGCGGGTCAAGATGGGGTGCACGAACTTTTCGTGGGCTGCCAACAGGTTGCGCAAACCCTGACGGTCAGCGCGTGAAACGCTGGCCGTAAAGTTCGCCATGTCCGTAAACAGGACTGTTCTGGTGCGGGTGGCCACCCGTCGCCTCCTGGGCTCGGGGCGGGAGTTTAGCAGACGCGTTCAAGCGACGTTGGGCGCGAGTCAACCAAGGGGCCGACACTGGGTTACAGGCGCGCCCGCTCGGAGGCTCTCTCATGTCCAAGACCCGCTGTCGTTTTGCTCCTTCACCGACCGGCCGACTGCACGTTGGCGGGGCGCGCACCGCTCTGTTCAACTACCTGTTTGCCAAGTCCACCGGTGGCAACTTCGTGCTGCGAATCGAGGACACCGACCGCCAGCGCTCCTCCCTGGAGAGCGAGCGTGGGATCTGCGAGGACTTGCGCTGGCTGGGCCTGAACTGGCAAGAGGGCCCCAACGAGGGTGGCCCCGGCGCGCCCTACCGCCAGTCCGAGCGTCTGGAGCTCTACACCCGGCACATGCAGGAGCTCATCGACGCGGGTCGGGCCTACTACGCCTACGAGACGGGGGACGAGCTCACCGCTGAGCGCAAGCTGGCCGAGGCGGCAAAGACCTCTTTCCGCTACCGTCGTCGCCAGTACAGCGCCGCGGACCTGGCGCGCTTCAAGGAAGAGGGGCGCGTGCCGGTCCTGCGCTTCGCCACCCCGGCAGGTCAGGAGGTTCTGATCCATGACCTGATTCTGGGCGAGGTCCGCGTTGGCCCCGATGATCTGGACGACTTCATCATCGGAAAGGGCGACGGCTTCCCGACCTACCACTTCGCCGTGGTGGTGGACGACCACCACATGCAGGTCACCCACGTGCTGCGTGCCCAAGAGCACCTGATGAACACCGCGCGCCACATCCTGCTCTACCAAGCCTTTGGTTGGGAGATGCCGGAGCACGGTCACATGCCAGTGATCAACTCCATCGGCGGCGGCAAGATGTCCAAGCGGGACAAGGCCAAGGCTGCGCGCACAGCCGCCAAGGCAGCGGGTTGGGACGCTGGAACCCTGGCCGAGAAGGTGGGCATCACCCCGGAGCTTGCGGCCGCCTTCTTGAAGAAGAAGAACAACGACGTGGAGATCGCCATCCCCATCGCCGCCGAGCTGGGCGTGGTGCTGCCTGAGATCGACGTGGAAGACTTCCGCGCCAGCGGCTTTCTGCCCGAGGCGCTGCTGAACTACCTGGCCCTCTTGGGCTGGTCCAACGGCGATGACCGGGAGATCTGGGACCAAGGCGAGCTGGAGCAGGCCTTCTCCGTCAAGCGCATCGGTGCCTCCGCGGCGCGCTTTGACCCGGCCAAGCTGCTCTGGATGAACGGTCAGTACGTACGGGCCTCGAGCGTGGAGCGCTTGGTAGAGGCCAGCGCGGACTACATTGTGCGAAACCCAGAAGGGCTGCTGGCTGGGCTGGATCCCGCTCGACTTCACCTGGTCATCTCTCTCTTCCATGAGCGCTTTCAGACCTTCGCCGAGCTGGAGCAGAGCGCGTCTTGGGTTCAGAGCGCGCCAGCTGTGTATGGACCGGAGAAGTCCATCAAGAAGCACCTGCTCAAGGGCGACGGTTTGGAGCGCCTCTCCGCATCCGAGGCCATCGTGGCAGGCATTCAGGACTGGACAGCAGCGGGCATTGAAGCTGGACTTCAGGCCGCAGCAGATGCTTGGTACGAGGGCCGTGTTGGCAAGCTGGCTCAGCCCCTGCGGGTTGCCCTGACCGGCGGCCCCGTCTCCCCCGGCATTGGCGAGACGCTGGCCATCCTCCCCCAGGCCGAGTGCGTCGCACGCATTCAGGCCTGCAGCGCCCACTTCGCCGAGCAGCCGTGAGCGAAGGCCTTCCAGAAAGGCCGCCTGGGGAGCGCCCTCTGCGGGTGCTCTTCATCCACGGCCTAGAGTCCGGTCCCACCGGGAGCAAGGTCACGGGCATGCAGGAGCTGGGCTTGGAGGTGCTCGCCATGGACATGCACATGTCTCAGTGGCGCCTAGACAAGAAGAACAGCTTCATGCGCAGCGTGTTGCGTCTCTGGCAGCCCTGGGTGGCCATCGTCCTGTTGCTCGGTGCGCTCCCGGTCTCGCTCTGGGCCAATCCCTGGTCCGGCGTGGCCATGGGGGTCGGCGCGATCGTCTGGGGCCGCATCCGCTGGAAGAGCTGGGTGGCGCTGGCCATCTCCAAGAGCTTGGCGGCCTGCGTGGACATTCAGCGCGGGGCCTTGGCCGAGCATGAGATCGATGTGGTCGTGGGCTCAAGCTGGGGCGGCGCGGTCAGCATTGAGCTGCTCATCGCGGCCCACTGGTCTGGACCCACGCTGCTCTTGGCCCCGGCTTGGCAGAAGGTCCAAGAGCGCATCGACGCCGAGCGCGTACCGGCGGTCTACGCGCGGCTTCAAGCACTCTCCGCGCCCATCCACGTCCTCCACGCCCCAGAGGACGATGTGGTGCCATTTGAGGACAGCCAGCGCATGGCGGGAGGGCGCATCGGTCTGACCTCCGTTCCCGGAGGCGGTCACCGCTTGCTGCCGACCCTGACGGACGGCACTCTGCTCAAGGCTGTGCGCGCGCTGACCCGTTGATCAGGCCCTCGCTCCCCTGGCCCTAGCCCAGAGCTTCCCGACCGTGGGGCACATCCCAATCAATAATGGGGTTGATGGGCACGATGCGGTGCGGGTTGATGGACTCGTGGCTGCAGTGGTAGTGCCGCACGATGTGGTCCAGGCGCACGTTCTCGCGCACCCCGTCCACTTGGTAGAGCTCCCGCGTGTAGGCCCAGATGTTCGGGTAATCGACGATGCGCTTTCGGTTGCACTTGAAGTGCTGGTGGTAGACCAAGTCGAAGCGGACCAGGGTGGTGAACAGACGCCAGTCGGCCTCGGTCATGCGCGTGCCCATCAGATAGCGCTGGGTGCTCAGGCGCTCTTCCAGCCAGTCCAGGGAGTCGAAGAGGGCGTGCACGGCCTTGTCGTAGGCCGGCTGCGTGGTGGCAAATCCAGCCTTGTACACGCCGTTGTTCACCGTGTCGTAGATGCGCGCGTTGATGGGCTCGATGGCTTGGCGCAGGTCTTCGGGCCAGTAGTCATCGCTGTTGCCAGTGAGCCCGTTGAAGGCCGAGTTGAACATGCGAATGATCTCGCTGCTCTCGTTGCTCACGATCACACCGGTCTTGGTGTCCCAGAGCACCGGAATGGTGATTCGGGTGGTCAGGCCGGGCTGGCTCTTGTTGTAGATGTCCCGCATGAAGGGCAGGTCAAAGAGTTTGTCTCCGACGCTTGGCCAGCGCTCGCTCTTCTCGAAGGTCCAGCCGTCGTCCAGCATGTCCGGGTGCACCACGCTGACCTCGATATGGGGAGCCAGACCCTTGAGGTGGCGGAAGATCAGGGTGCGGTTGGCCCAAGGACAGGCGTGGGAGATGTACAGGTGGTAGCGGCCGGACTCAGCCTTGAAGCCGCCGACGCCGCTGGGACCTGCGGAACCGTCAGCGGTCACCCAGTTGCGAAAAAGCGCCTCGGAGCGCTTGAATGCGCCGCCGTGGGACTTGGTGTCGTACCACTTGGTGGACCACTCTCCGTCGATCAGCATGCCCATGGGGGCCTCCCTTGTGCCCAGGAAGGTATTGTGCTGAATGGTGGAAACAAGGGGGAGTCTGGGTTCACACTGTCCCAGGATTGGGGTCGACTTAGCGCCGCTCCTCAAACAGCACAGCGGGGTCAAAGCCCCGCATGGTCAGCCCGGTGGCCTGCTCCAGTGCTCTGGGGTCGGCCAGGTCATCCTGATCAGCGGTGGCCAGCAGGTCCGCGTCCATGTCCGGGCGCAGACGCGCGGCCAAGGTCAGCAAGCGCAGGGGGACGGGCACCCGCAGGCGGTGGGTGTTCAGGTGGTGGCCAATGCGGCGCACGATGTCTTTGAAGGGCAGGGCCTCGGCGCCGCCAGCGTCGAAGGATGCGTTGGGCAGCTCCCCCTGCTCCAGCAGCGCCAGCATGGCGCCGCCGAAGTCGTCCACGTGGATAGGCTGGCGCAGCGCTGTGCCGCGGCCCACCATGGGAATGACGGGGCTCTTCTTCACCAGGTCGGCCAGGGTGTGCATGCTCTCGGCGTGACCAGGGGTGTGGCCTACGAGGCGGGCGCCGAAGGGCGCGCTGGGTCGCAGGGTGGCGTAGGGCAGGCCGGAGGCGGCCAGTCTGGCCTCGTCTTCGATGCGCTGCTTGGCATAGCCGGACTCGCCGTCCCAGTGAACGCAGGTGGAGCTGGCGTAGATCGTGGGAAGACCCAACTCCAAGACCCGGTCCATCATCTTGCGGTCCAGATCCATGGCCGCGGTGCGCTTGGACCCATCTCCTGTGCCCATCACTTTGCAGGCGAGATGCAGGACGGCGTCGGGCTTGGGGAGGGCAGCAAGCTCTTGGGCAGCGGTCTCTTGGGAGAGGTCGATTCGCGCGGCACGGATGCCGGGTAGGGTCATGGCGGTCGACCAGTGCACGCCGTAGACCTGGTGGCCTTGGTCACGCGCCAGCAGGCAGACGTGGGCGCCTACGAAGCTGGAGGCGCCGGTGACGAGGAGCCTCACGAGAGACGCTCCAGGCGGGTGATGGGGTCCCCGACCTTGAAGCTGCCAGGGGTTTCAATGGCCGCGCACAGGCCGCCGTGGCCAATCATTGCGTGGAGCGTTCCAGGACCCAAGGTGTCCTCCATCTGCTCGCAGGGGTCGCACTCATCGGTGCCGCGCAGGATGGCTGAGCCGATCTGGAAGCGCCAGCCAATGAGCGCCCGCAAGTTGATGCCAGAGGCCAAGATATTTCGGCGCAAGTGGGTGTAGTCCCAGTCGTCTCGGCCCAAGAGGCTGGCGATGATGGGCAGGTGCTCGGCTTGAATCAGGGTCACCGCGCGCTCCTTGGTGGGTCCGTAGTCCTTTGGGCCGGACGACAGATCCCAGCTCTGCACCTCCACCAGGGGCTTGCCCTTGCCGGGACGCAGAGCGATGCGCTCGATTCGGCCGGTCTGAGGGGCCTGGGCCAGGATGCTGTTGATGAGCGGGGTGATCATGCTGGGTCTGTCCTGTCGCCTTCGGCTTGGTCGAGTATCTCGCAAAAAGTGCGCGCAAAGAGGTAGGCATCTCCCGGCCAGCGTGCCGAGACGTAGCGGCCGTCCCGCACCACAAAGGCGCCGACATCGGAGCTGGGCGTGCCGCGGGTGCCGAGGGTTATCGGGCCGCGCTCAAAGTCGGAGGCGTGGGTCAGGGTGCACAGCTCGGCTTCTACGGAGAGGGGGTAGGTTCGGTAGTAGCGACCCAACTTCCAGAAGCTCAGTCCCCAGGCCAGGTACTCCATGTAGGCCGGCAGACAGGTGGTCTTGGTGCCAGCGAGGACAGATCGGCCCTGAGCGTCTTTTGACCGGGCCAGCAGGAGCACGCCGTGACAGATGGCCGCCACCGGGCGCTGGGTCGCCCAGAACTGGGCCACGAAGGCTTGGAGGACGGCGCTTCCCAGGTACTGGCGCATGCCAGGGGCGTGCCCGCCGGCCAGCATCAAGCCATCAAAGTCCGTGGCCACCAGCTCAGACCAGCGACTCGGCGCCTGAAAGGCCGGGTCTTGCAGCATGCGCTGGTAGTCCTCTTTGGGCCCTGGATCTGCGCCCAGCTGTCCGAAGACCACCCCGGTGAGCAGCAGGGGGTCGCAAGCGGCAACTTGGCCCTTCTCCGTTGAGAAGACCACCTGGTGTCCAGCCGCCTTGAGGATGGACCAGGTGACCGCGGCCTCCGTCGTGTCGAAGTCGCGGTCGGGCAAGGGCATCAGCACGCGGGCCACGCTCAGTGCCTCGCCGCGCTGGTCATTGAGCGGGTCTCATTCAGCGATGACGTGGACAGTTTCGCCTCCCCCTGAGGAGCTGGTGACCGCGGCGTAGAGCGTCTCAGTGCGGCAGTCTGCTCCGACCAGGTCGGCGGACAAGGCCCGCAAATAGAGCCCGTTGTCTTGGCTCCGTAGCTCCCAGGTGCCCAGGAATTCGCTGTCCCGGTAGAGCGCCGCTTGAGCCCGTCCCTCGTCTTGAGGCGCCGCCTCTTGAGCGCTGACAAAGACTTCTCCCCCCTCTGAACAAGTGGCGGTCACCAGGTTGAACACGGGCTCTGGCCCCTGAATGGGGTCCACCGGCACGGCAGCGCTGTCCAAGATGTTCTTCGTGCAAGCAGACAGACTTGTTGCGAGGGTCAGCCCGAGCCACGCAAGTCGATTCTTCATGGTGCCGCCACGGCATAGGAGCCGCGGATACTGCAGAGGATGTCCTCTGGACAGGACAGATACGAATACTCGAACCCGGACAGTTCTAGTTGGGTCACACGGAGCGCGGTCATTGGCTGCAAGGCCTCGCCCAGGTCCACGCTGAGGGTTCTCTCCTCCAAGCCCCAGACCAGCGGCTCACTCTGGCTCTCCTCGTCCGTGCCCTCCTCCACCAGGGTGGCTGTGATGAAGGCTCGCTCGGTGTTCAGGATGTCCTGGTTGAAGGTGAGCTCCATCTCCTCGACCCAGGGCTGTGTCCAACCCACTTCTGGCGATCTGAGCGTCAGTTCTCGGAAAGGGTTCCCAAAGAGTTCAAGACTCAGGTCTTCCTCAGCCCCACTCAGGACCAGCTCTGCCCGGTTGCTGAGCCGGTCCTGACGTGCCAAATCGAAGTGCAGGATGGAGTAGCCGCAGTCGGTTGTCATCTCGGGGGAGAAGCCCCAGCCGTCGTCGTGGGGGTCAGGCACTTTGGTGTTTGGGACGGTGTCAATACGCCTCGGAAACACGCCCTCCAGGGTGCTGCCCTCCAGGTGGCTGAAGGACTCACAGTTGTGCGCGTCCACCACCACCTGCGCAAACAAGGCCTGCTCGAGGTTGCCGTGGATGTACTCCACCCGAAGGCTGTCGACCTGGTCCACGCCAGGACCTGAACAGCCGCCCAAAGCCAGGGCGAGGAGAATCACTTCTCCACCACCGTCCAGCTCATGTAGGGCAGCACTTCGGCCAGCTGCGGCTGGATGACGCTCAGGTCGCCGACCACCACAATCAGAGCCTGGTCGGTGTCCAGCATGCCCATCGCGGTGTTGACGTCTTGGACGCCGGCGCTTCGGGCCGCCTGCAGCTCCATGGCCATTCGGTCGGGGCTCTGGCCCATGGCCACCACGCCAGCCAAGCTGCCGGCGATGCTGCTGCGGGACTCCATGGAGGAGACGGCATCGGTGATCGCTGCACCCTGGGCCTTCTTCAGCTCCGCGCCCGTGATGCCCTCGGTGATGCGCGCCACCTCGCCCAGCATGTCCACCAAAGCCAGCGCGGTCACGTCGCCGCGCACGCTGGAGGAGGTCACCATGCGGCCGTAGCCAGGACCTGCACCCACACCCGCGCGGGCACCATAGCTGTAGCCCTTCTCTTCACGAAGCAAGCGGTTCAAGCGGCTGGTGAAGGTGCCGCCCAAGACCACGCTGCCCAGGCTCGCCGGCACGTAGTAGGGGTCGTCCGCTTGCCAACCGGGCAGCACGATGCGCAGCACCGACTGGCTTGCGCCAGGGTTGTCCACCAGGAAGTAGCCCGGGGTTTGGGCAGGCGGGCCGATCTCAGGGAGCAGGGAAGGCTTGCCGGTCCAGTCGCGGAAGCTCTCCTCCAGTTGGTCCTTCAGGTCGGACTGAGTGACGTCTCCGCTGACCACAAAGGTGGCGCGCTCCGGGGCAAAGCGTGCGCTCCAGGACGCCTGAAGATCCTCGGCCGTCATCGAGGCCAGGCTCTCCTCGTTCCCGATGCCTGGGTGGGCCAAGGGATGGCCCTCGCCAAAGTAGATGCTGTCGGCCACCCAGCCTGCGACTGTCGCCGGGCTGTCCAGGCTCATCTGCACATCGCCGATGAGCTGGTCGCGGACCCGGTCGACCTCCTCGGCGTCAAAGCGCGGCTCGCCCACGGCACTGGCCATCAGGTCCAGGCCGGTCTCCAGGGTGTCGGTCGTGGCTTCTAGGCCGACCCAGGTGGTCGCCTGTCCGGAGCTTGCCCAGAGGCTCAGGGCCTCTTGCTCCAGAGCGCCTGCGAAAGCGGTGGCGTCCAGCTCACCGGCGCCATGGGTGAGCATGGTGTCGGTGAAGTTCACCAGGCCGGGCTGATCGGCCGGGTCCATGGCCTTGCCGCCGCCGACGACCATGCGCACGCTGACCAGGGGCAGGCCTGGGCGCTCCACCAGCCAGACCGTCGCGCCGTTGTTTAGGGTGAAGACCTGGGGGGCTTCCGGAGCAAAGTCGGCGGGCGCGCCGATCTCGGGGCGCACGTCCAGGGG
>OJIV01000923.1_pt1 | contig 10880 bp, 8 predicted proteins | sample 1595861 | NCBI WGS metagenome assembly OJIV01 (sample SAMN05416883, study PRJEB24817) | seawater metagenome | isolation source: Sea water | place: Canada:Atlantic | collected 2013-11
GCTCGGAGATGTGTATAAGAGACAGGTTTTAGGGATTTCTTTTTCGTTTTTTGTTCAAAACGTTAGACAGGAAAAAGAAATAGATTCAAAAAGAGAATTAATAATGATGAACCTTTTGGAGGAGTTAAAGTCAAATGAGGCTTATTTAGCAAAGGTAAAGATTGACTATCGTAGAGAAATGGATTATGTTGTTAAATTATTAAAAGACTCACTAACCAAAGAAATTATAAAAGAATATCCAACAAATTATTCTCCTTTTAATCCTTTTTTATCGGCTTTGGACTTTAGCCCTTCTAATTCAATTTATAATTCTTTAGTAAACGATGGAAGTTTCAACTTGATAAAACCACCAACTCTTAAAGCTTTAATTGATGACGTATATAAATTTAATTATAATAATGTTTTAAAAAATATTGGATTGGAAAGAGAAATCGCTAAAGAAGCAGATCGATTTTTTGTAAATAATTATCCTGAAATTTATATGAAAAATTTCTGGTATAATATTGATGATGAAAAATTGACGAATGATGTCTTTGAAATAATTAAAAAAGATTCTCATTTTAAAGCTTTTATGGTTCAAAAATTAAGTTATATGGAAGTCAAATTTTTTGCTTTAAATAAATATTCAAAAAAAAGAGACAGCTTAATTACTTTACTTAAAAAAAATTAAATTTTTATATTTTAAAACATGAACACAAATAACTTTTGGACTAGAGTTTTAGGAATATTTGGGATACTAGGTGGTTTAACTCTATTAAGTGGAGATATGCTTTTTTACTATGACTCTTTTAATAGTAACCTATATGAAAATATGGGAAATGCATCTGATTTAAGGATCATTGCTAGTGCAGTAACCGCTCTTCTAGCAGCATGGTTTTATATGCTTGGGGTTGCTCATGTATACCAAGCTTTTAAACCAACTAAACCCATAATAAAGAATACTATCTTAATTTGTTTTGCTGCCATTACCATTTCTTATGGTGTGGTTCACGGGGCTTTTGTAGCAATTGCTACATCTTCAAAGCTAGCTATCGAAAATAATCTTGATTTAAATGATTCTGTTTCCTTAGCTGCAGAAGCAAACAATATATTAAGATTAATTGTTTATCCAATTTTTGGACTTTTATCACTTTTATTTATTACCCAGGTATGGAAAAGAAAAACTTTATACCCTAGATGGATAATTCTGTTATTTCCATTAATACCTTTTTTAATACAAGACTTTATTTGTAAAAATTTATCTGGAAATATTTGGATTATAGTATGCGGAGGTTATCTAAATCATATTTTGATTATTTTCTTTACAGCATCCACCATTGCCCTTTGGAATAAGAAAGTATAGTTTCAAACAATACAAAACAGAATTCTCAAAAAAGTATATAAAAAATTACTATGCATGCATAGTAATTTGTCAATTTTCTATATATTTGACAAAATTAAATGAGTACCTAAATTTTATTGAATTATGGCTGATAAATATGTTGATATCGATACGTTAAAATATATGCTTTATGATGTGCATAAACTAGAAGATCTTTTAGATAGAGAAAGGTTTGTAGATCATGATAAAGAATCATTGGACATGTTTTTAGAATCTACTAAAGATTTTGCTGACAGAGAGCTTTTTCCTTACATAAAGGAAATGGATGAAAAACCAGCTTATCATAAAGATGGAAAAGTATTTGTTCACAGTCAGGTAGAAACAATGATGAAAAAAGGTGGTGAGCTTGGGTTTATTTCTGCACCATTTGATTATAATATTGGAGGAATGCAAATTCCATTAATGGCTCATACTGCTGCTACATACATTTTAGATGCTGCAAATAATCATTTACCAGGTTATGCAGGATTGACTCAAGGAGCAGCTGAATTAATTATTCATTTTGCAAGTAAAGATCTTTTAGAAACATTTGTTCCTAATATGCTGTCAGGAAAATGGGGAGGAACGATGTGTTTAACAGAGCCTCAAGCAGGAAGTTCTTTATCTGATATAGTAACCAAAGCAAAACCAACTCAAAACGGATACTATAATATCAGTGGTCAAAAAATATTTATTTCGGGTGGAGATAACCAATTCGCTGAAAATATTGTTCACTTAGTTTTAGCAAGAGTTGAAGGTGCAGCAAAAGGAACTAAGGGAATTTCATTATTTATTGTTCCGAAAAACAGAAATAACTCTAACGGAACTTTAGAATCAAACGATGTTACAACTGTAGCTGATTTTCAAAAAATGGGTCAAAAAGGATACTGTACAACTCATTTAGGTTTTGGTGATAAAGACGATTGTCAAGGCTGGCTAGTTGGGGAAGAGAATCAAGGTTTGAATTATATGTTTTTAATGATGAATGCTGCTAGAATTGCAGTTGGCAGAGCATCATCAGCGATTGCTTCAGCTGGATATTATGCTTCATTACAATATGCAAATGAAAGACCACAAGGAAGAAAATTAGCTAGCGACGGAAAGAAAAATATTGAACAAAGTCAATCTTTAATCATAGAACATCCAGATGTAAGAAGAATGTTATTACTTCAAAAAGCAGTGGTTGAAGGATCTATGAGTCTTGTATTATTAGCAGCTAAATATTATGATTTAGAAAGCACAGCTCAGTCGGAAGAAGAAAAGAAAAAATACAACACACTACTTGAAATGATTATTCCTGTAGTTAAAACATATCCCTCAGAAGCAGGTGCATATTCTGTAAATAATGGACTTCAAGTTTTAGGAGGATATGGTTTTTGTTCCGATTTCATTCTTCAGCAATACTATAGAGACATTAGAATTTCATCAATTTACGAAGGAACTACGGGTATTCAATCTCAAGATTTACTAGGTAGAAAAATAACAATGAATAATGGCGAAGGATTAAAATTGTTGTTAAATGAAATTATGACAACTGTAGCTAAGGCAAATAACCATCCTGGTTTAAAACCGTATGCTGATTCTATTTCAGAAAAAATTAAACTTTCTGAAAAAGTTTTAATATCATTAATGCCTCATGCTTTAAAAGGAGACTTTGAAAAATACTTAGCAGATGCAAGTGTATTTATGGAATTCTTTAGCCTAATTATTGTCGCTTGGAACTGGCTTGAGATTGCGGAAAACTCTCAACAAGCTCTAAACAATGATGATAAAAAATATTCTAAAATATTTTATAAAAGTAAGATAGAAACAATGAAGTATTTCTTTGATTATGAGCTGCCTAAAACAGTAAGTCAATCACAAATATTAATGAATCCATCATCTGTTACAATTAAAAAGGATGAAGAGATATTAATTTAAATTATTTCTTGTTGTGCGAGCCATCACAAAATCCTTTAGGATCGAGTGTATTTCCACAACCACATTTTGGTTTATTTGACATAATTAATTTTTTGTTACCAATTGTCAAGTTTCATGCCAAATAAAAAAAACTGAATCTTTTCAATTATAAGTTTTAAATTTATTACTTTAAATAAAAAAAAATTATGGAATACGCTAAACTAATTATCCAATTAATTCTTGCTTTGGGAATATATAATGTTTGGATAATAAACTACACTAAAGGATCTAAATACAGAGGAGGAAGTGCAACTAATATGTCTGAGGAATTTAAAGCTTATGGATTCAGAGGTTGGTTTATGAAGATAATAGGTTTTTCAAAATTAACTTTAGCTACATTACTAATTGCTGGTATATGGTTCCCTTATTTAATAAATCCTTCTGCGTTTCTAATTGGAATTCTAATGGTAGGAGCTCTTTTTGCTCATCTTAAGATAAATGATCCATTTGTAAAATCAATTCCTGCTCTTATAATGTTGATTTTATGTTCTACCTTAATAATACTGTAATTCAGAGATTATTTACTCAAATTAGTATTATTAATACTTTGACTTACTACGAAATAAATTATTTTTGCAAAAAAATAAACGATATGTGGTTTATTTTTAACTTTGTTAGTAGAGATAATTTGAATAATTAAAATTATGAGTTTATACATTAAATACCTTGAAGAAATTGAACAAAGGAAAAGTCAAAAACTTGATCCCAAGCCAATTGATGGAGCTGAATTATTAAGTGAAATTATCTTACAAATCAAAGATGCTAATCACGAACACAGAAAAGATTCTCTTGATTTCTTTATTTACAACATATTACCAGGAACTACTAGTGCCGCCGTTGTAAAATCTAAATTTTTAAAGGAAATTATTATTGGTGAATCAATAGTTGAAGAGATTTCAGCTGATTTTGCATTCGAACAATTATCACATATGAAGGGTGGATCCTCAGTCGAAGTACTACTTGACATAGCATTGGGCTCAAATATTTCAAAAGCTAAACAAGCTGCAAAAGTTTTAAAAACACAAGTTTTTTTATACGAGGCAGATACAAGTCGTTTAGAAGATGGTTTTAAAGCTCGAAACTCAATGGCTAAGGAAATTATTGAAAGTTACGCTAAAGCTGAATTTTTTACAAAACTTCCAGATCTTCCTGAAGAAATAAAGCTAGTTACTTTCGTTGCTGGTATTGGTGATATTTCTACTGACTTGCTGTCTCCAGGTGGTGATGCTCATTCAAGATCTGATCGACAACTGCATGGACAATGTATGTTTGAACATAATAAAGAACAACAAAAAGAACTATTAGCTTTACAAGCAAAGCATCCAGACAAAAGAATAATGTTAATTGCTGAAAAAGGAACTATGGGAGTAGGCTCTTCTCGAATGTCAGGAGTTAACAACGTGGCTCTTTGGATCGGTAAAAAAGCAAGTAAATATATTCCTTTTATAAACATAGCTCCAGTTATAGCCGGCACAAATGGTGTCTCTCCAATATTTCTAACAACAGTGGATGTAACCGGAGGTATTGGATTAGATTTAAAAAATTGGAAAAATAAACATGATTCATCAGGTAACCTTATTCTTGATAAAGATGGAGAACCTATTTTAGAGCAAATATATTCTGTGGCTACAGGAACTGTTCTAACTATTAATACAAAGACAAAAAAACTATATAATGATGGCAAGGAATTGATGGATATTTCTTCGGCTTTTACTCCTCAGAAAATAGAATTCATGAAAGCTGGAGGTTCTTATGCTATCGTATTTGGTAAAAAACTACAAGCTTTTGCTGCTAAAACATTAGAGAAAAAATTATCACCTGTATTTGCTGGGTCTAAAGAAATTTCTATTAAAAATCAGGGACTAACAGCGGTAGAGAAAATTTTTAATAAAAATGCAGTTGGTACAACTGGAGCTACATTGCATGCTGGCTCATATGTTCGTGTAGAAGTTAATATTGTTGGTTCACAAGACACAACTGGTTTAATGACCTCTCAAGAACTAGAAATGATGGCAGCCACCACTATATCTCCTATTGTTGATGGTGCTTATCAATCTGGCTGTCATACTGCTTCTGTTTGGGATTCAAAATCTCAAACAAATATTCCAAGACTTATGAAGTTTATGAGTGATTTTGGGCTTATAACAGCACGTCATCCAGAAAATAAATACCATCCAATGACTGATGTTATTCATAAAGTTTTAAATGATCTCACCATAGACGATTGGGCAATCATTATAGGAGGAGATTCACATACTAGAATGTCTAAAGGAGTTGCTTTTGGTGCAGACTCTGGGACTGTTGCATTAGCATTAGCCACAGGAGAGGCTTCAATGCCAATACCTGAATCTGTTAAAGTAACTTTCAAAGGAAAAATGAAAGACTATATGGATTTTCGTGATGTTGTTCATGCTACACAACACCAGATGCTAAAGAAGTTTAATGGAGAAAATATATTTCAAGGTAGAATTATTGAAGTTCATATAGGAACACTTCTTGCCGATCAAGCCTTCACTTTTACAGATTGGACTGCAGAAATGAAAGCAAAAGCTTCTATTTGTATTTCTCAAGATAAAACACTTATTGAATCACTAAACATTGCTAAAGGTCGAATTCAAATAATGATTGATAAAGGAATGGACAATGAAAATCAAGTTCTTCAAGGACTTATTGATAGAGCCAATAAAAGAATCGATCAAATTATATCTGGTGAAAAACCTCCATTAACGCCTGATGAAAATGCTAAATATCATGCGGAATTTGTAGTAGATTTAGATATTATTGATGAACCAATGATAGCAGATCCAGATGTAAACAACGAAGATGTTTCTAAGCGATATACACACGATACAATTCGTGAAATCTCTTTTTATGAGGGAGAAAAACATATAGATTTAGGTTTTATAGGATCCTGTATGGTTCACAAAGGGGATATTAAGATAGTAGCTAAAATGCTAAAAAATCTAGAGAATCAATATGGAAAAGTTGAATTCAAAGCTCCATTAGTAGTCACAGCTCCAACCTATAATATTATAGATGAACTTAAAGTTGAAGGAGATTGGGAAATTTTACAGAAATATTCTGGTTATGAATTTGATGATTCAGCTCCTAAAGGTGAAGCTCGAACAGAATACGATAACATCTTATATCTTGAACGTCCTGGATGTAATCTTTGCATGGGTAATCAAGAGAAAGCAGAAAAAGGAGATACAGTAATGGCTACCTCTACTCGTCTATTTAAAGGTAGAGTAGTAAAAGATTCTGACCGAAAAAAAGGCGAATCATTACTGGCGTCAACTCCAGTAGTTGTTCTTTCAGCAATTCTTGGAAGAACTCCAACAATTGAAGAATATAAGACAGCAGTTAAAGGAATTAAACTTACTCAGTTTGCCCCTCCAATTAAAAAAATGACTTCAAAACCAGGTCACTTACTTTCTTACTAAATATTAAGAAATTAATTTTACTTCGATCTATTGCGGCTCGAACTAAGGCTGTGTGTTTTTAATTTGATTAAAAAAGGAAACTGAGTTTATTCCGGAGCAATTTCGAACTCTACACCATTTAGATCTTCAGTGATTTGAATTTGACAGCCTAATCTTGAATTTGGCTTTATGTAAAAAGCCTCTGAAAGCATAGCTTGCTCGTCATCAGAAATATTCACAAGTAAATCTTTAGACTTTACATAAACATGACATGAGGCGCACATAGCCATTCCGCCACATATACCTTCAACTGGAAACTCATAAGCTTTACAAGCCTCCATCAAATTCATATTCATATCAGTGGGTACAATTATTGAATGTTTTTTTTTATCTCTATCAATAATATGTATTTTAATATCAGACATGAATAAAATTATTTTTCAAATATTATTGAAGAAGCTCCACCACCTCCATTACAAATAGCTGCAGCACCATATTTTGAATTCTTCTGCATTGCATGAATTAAAGTAACTACTATTCTAGCTCCAGAGCATCCTATTGGGTGACCAAGAGATACCGCTCCACCATTTACATTAACTTTTTTAGGGTCAAGCTCTAGTAATTTTATATTTGCTAGACCTACAACAGAAAACGCTTCATTTAATTCGAACAAATCAATATCATTAATATCCAAATTAGCTTTGTTTAATGCTTTTGGAAGAGCTTTTGCAGGTGCGGTAGTAAACCATTCAGGTTCCTGAGCACTATCTGCGTAACTTAAAATTTTTACTAGTGGGGTAAGGTTTAGTGTTTTTGCTTTCTCTTCACTCATTAAAATTAGTGCAGCAGCACCATCATTTATAGTAGAAGCATTGGCAGCTGTAACAGAACCGTCTTTTGAAAATGCTGGTCTTAATTTTGGTATTTTCTCAATATTAATATTTGTAAATTCCTCATCTTTAGAAATTACTATGGGCTCACCTCTTCTCTGCTTTACGCTTACCGGAATCACTTCATTATCAAACTCTCCATTTTCCCATGCATTTAGAGATCTATTATAAGATTCTATTGCAAAATCATCTTGATCCTCTCTTGAGAAATTATATTTTTCTGCAGTTTTATCAGCAAAAACTCCCATAGCAACATTTTGGTAAGGATCAATTAAACCGTCGTGCTGAAGGATATCTATCATTGGTTTGGAAGGTCCAAACTTAACGCCATTTCTTAAATGCAAAGCATGTGGACTCATACTCATACTTTCCATTCCACCTGCCACAACTACTTCATTATCACCTAAGGCTATTGACTGAGCAGCCAACATAATAGATTTCATTCCAGATGAACAAACTTTATTTACAGTTGTACAGGGTACTTTGTTTGAAAGCCCAGCTTTAATAGCAGCTTGTCGTGCTGGAGCTTGTCCTACACCAGCTTGCAATACATTACCCATATAAACTTCATCTATAACATCTAAATTTATATTTATCGATTCGCAAGCACCTTTAATAGCTAATGCCCCTAGCTCGGGTGCAGAGAAATTAGATAAGCCGCCCATAAAAGATCCTATCGGAGTTCTTTTAGCAGCTACTACCACAACATTTTCCATAAATTAATCGTTTAATGCTTGATTGGAAAAAGTATAATTATCTCCATTTTTTTCAATTTTGTTCCATAAAGATTTAACCTTAGACATATTAGGATTTGAGTCTGTATAAAGATTTTCGGTCTCGCAATTATGAAAAAGACTTCCATCTAAAACTATAGACTCATCTAACCAATTTCTTTCAATCATAAGCCTAATACCAGCGGCCCAACCATTACCATCGTCAATAGTTTTTATATCTCCTGATAAATAGTCATTATAAGTAATTCGTAGTAAAGTATTAACTCCGTTGGTTCCATTCATTTTACCGGTAACAATTTTTCCAAAATATTCAGCTGCACCCTCAACAATTTGACGACCATTCGATGTAGAATTATCCTCTCGATTTAAAGTACAATTCATATCACCTAAATCATGTTGAAATGCATGATATAGTTCATGGAGAATAAAAGACTGAATTGAAGCATTTTCTTCAGGGTTATCTACTGGGGGTATTTGAAAAGCTGTTAAAATAATTCTACTATTAGAACACAAAACAATTTGAGAAGAAGCATCAGCCCCATTTTCAAGATAATTTCGATAGCTTTTTAATTCTCCTGATTTATCAGACTCACTTAAACATGAACGATCTAGCCATGATGAAATTTGTGACAAAATATCTTCAATTTGAGAGGGTGATAAAAGAACTTTATTCTTATTGTAAGGTCTGTCAAACCCCCCTTCGGAAATAAAATCACCAACATTCCAAGAAACTAAAAGAATATCTGAATTCTGATCTTTCATTTTTGAAACTCCATAATTAACCCAAGAATTAATAGTAGATGTGGAAAAATTAGAAGAATTTATAATTTTAACTCCGGGTGTAATTTCCTTAGAGTTATCAATTATTTCATCATCACCTGTGCAACTACTAACAATCAGAAAAAGTATAAGTACTTTAATTAGCTTCATAATAACAGTTTATCTAAAGCTCTAATTTAGGTATTTTAATTAAAACCTTATTGTGTCTTAAACGAGTAAACAATGGAGTAACTAGCGTTAGTTCCGTCTGATGTCTTCACTCTCCAGTAATACGTTGTAGCCGCTTCCAGTTCCACATCAGCAGTCTGTGCTGACAGGTTTGATAAAGCTGTTGTTGGTGTTTGTTTACCGTCTGTAGTGTCTACATAAACCGTATAACTAAGCGTGTCGCCTGAGTCAGGATCAGTACCTTCCCAAGTAAACGTAGCCTTTCCATCACTAAGAGTGACAGTAGATCCAGATGCTGGAGCTTTAAGGTCTGCTGGGAACGGTGCATAGTTTACAACACCATCACCTGCTAAGTAAAACTTCCATGTATCACTTCCAGTTGTTGTTGTAGTCTGAGTATTCTTTGAAGTTACTTTCCATGAATATGGAACACCTTTGTCAAGTGTTGCTGTAGTGCTTGTTGAAGCAACTCCGTTTTTGTTTGTAGCTGTACTTGTGTTTAGATTAGTAATTCTAACATCATAAGTGTTGGTACTAGCCGAAGCGTTCCAACTAAATGCTACTGTGCTCTGGGTATCCGACACACTAGTTCCAGTCTCACAAGTCTTGTTGTTGGCCGGGGCTACTAAAGTAGACTTGCCTGGGGGTGTTGGTGGTGGATCTACTGGTCCGCCTCCGCCTCCGCCGCCGGTGTCGTCTCCTCCGCCGCCGCCGCAGCTTATAAGGATTAATGTAAACAGAAAACTAAAGTGTTTTAATATCTGGTTTCTCATCGTTTTACTATTTTAAATGTTTTTCTAACTGTTGGTCCTTCAAGAGTAACTAAGTAAGTACCTGCTGGAACACCACCCAGGTCTAAATCTGTTTTTCTTGTCGTTTGTATCTCTTGTTCTTTTGTAAAGATTAGATCTCCTTTTGAACTAAACACGCTCATTGTTACTTTACTGTCTTCTCCATTAACATACACGTTAACATCTCCTGGTGTTGGATTAGGGTAATACAATATGTCCTCTGAGATAAAGATCTCTCTTTCTATTACACCTTGACAGTCTAAGTCTGTGCTTATCTTAATAATACTAAGTCCTGTTGGAAGATTAGTTGTAAATCTGTCTCCTTTAACGTCATAACGCTCACCGTTTACTTCTACGTTGTAACTAGAGGATCCGCTTAATTGTATGCTAGTAGTTCTGTTGTCGTTATCCACATCTATAAACACGCTTAACGCTTTTGGCTCTGCAATATTAACTTCAAAGCACTGCTCGTAAGTGTCTTGTCCGTCTACTTTAAAACAAACCGTGTAAGTACCTGTGCCAAGTCCTGTAACTGAAGCCGTCTTAGTCTCGCCGCCAAGTGCAATAGGATCGTCTTGACCTGAAATCGAAACAGTATAATTATAACTAGCATCCTCAACACTAAGTCCAATAGAACCGTCAGTAGTACCAATACAACTCGCACTAGTAACAGATACTTTATTATTGTCTAATGGTAAAGTGAAAACAGGACAACCGTCAAAATCTACTGCAGAACCCTCAGGTGTGTCTGGACACTTGTCAACAGAATCTGTAAC
>OJIV01000925.1_pt1 | contig 10837 bp, 10 predicted proteins | sample 1595861 | NCBI WGS metagenome assembly OJIV01 (sample SAMN05416883, study PRJEB24817) | seawater metagenome | isolation source: Sea water | place: Canada:Atlantic | collected 2013-11
CGGCCCCCCTCTCCGTCCGGCAACCAATCGAACTGGTTCTGCTCAAGGGAGGTGCTCCCATCGGAGACCGTGGCCTGGTCTGCGTCCCCCGAGAGCGTGAAGAGCCCACTGGTCGAGCAACAGGCGCTCAGGGGAAGAAGCATCGCAGAGAGGAGGAGGTACTTGGTATTCATGCCGACAAGCTATCCTCTCTGAGCGACATGGATCACCAAGACCGTAAGGAGGCGCACAGAGGGCGCGTTCGCCAGTCCTACTCCTGAGAGACCCATGCTGCTGCTCCTGCTCGCCTGCCTTCGTCCCTCCCCTGGAGTCGGCCCCGGCCCCCAGGTCGACCCAAGCGCCACCACTCTGCGCGCCCTGGTGCTCTCCGACGCCGCTGCGGTGTCCTCCCTTGGGCCAGAGTCGACCATCAGCCTGCAGGTCAAAGCAGGCGAGGTGTTGCGCATCCACGCCCAGAGCAGCTGGATCCCCATCCCACCAGACCCCGACGACTGGGATGAAGGATATCCACTCTACCTGGTCCGCGGCGAAGCGGGCACAGGCTGGATCTCCGGTGCGAACCTGGCCATCGAACAAGACTGGGACAGCAACAATTGGCAGGGCGAGCTGCCCTACAAACAGCAGATCGGTGAGCACTCCTGGTGGCCCGCCGCTCAAGAGAGCCGACAATGGAGCGAGAAGTTTGAGGCCTGGGACCGGCACATGATTCAGGGCTGGTGGGTGCACGAAGGGCCAGGGGGGACCGAGAAGGTGGCGTTGATCGACTCGAACGGATGGGGCACCACCCACTCCATCCAGAGTGTGATCTTGCGAGATCTCACAGCCGATGGTGAGAACGAGGCCATCATGATCATCGAAGAGACCGTGATGGAGGCCGGAAGCGTTGGTCACAGCCTGTACATCTTCGATTTGACCCAGGGCGTCGAGCCGCTCCTGGTCATCCCGCTGCACGACCCACACTGGAGCGGGCTGGACACGAGCGATCGCTGGGGCTGGGCCGAGCTGGACCTGCCTCGTCAGGAGCTGCGCCAGATCTACGCAGAGCGCACGGCAGTCGAAGGCCAGAGCTGGAGCAAGCTGCACCTGAGCGAGCAGAGCTGGACCTGGAAGGGCGGCGCCCTGGAGGTGCGCGGATCCAGCACCCGGCTACCCGCCGGCCAAGTCAGCGGCGGGCCCACCTACGCTGAGCCGGACTTGTTCGGAGAGGCGCTGGAGCTCCAAGCCACCGGCCAGACCAAGGGCAAGAACACCTGCTTTGGCGGAGTGAGTGGCCCGGTAGCCACCGGCGATGAGACCTGGTTTCAAGCGGTGGACTGCCAGAGCGGCGCGCCTCAGTTTTGGGTCCCCACCCAGCGTATCACTTGGTCGTTGAGCAACTTCAACGAGGTCTTTGGCCCTTGGCCGGAGCAAGCCATGCCGCCGCTGCAAGTGACCTGGCGCTGAGCCCAGAGGACAGCGCACCCAGACGACAGAGCGCCCCTCTCGGTTCACCGAGAGGGACGTTCATTGACGAGGGTCAAGCCCTCAGTTGGCCATGCTCGCGAGCATGCCGCTCAAGCGGGTGCTCTCGGCGACCACCTTGGCCGAGCGGTCCTTCAAGCCCTTTGCAGCTTCCTTGTTGTGCTTGACGATGTCCAGCTCGCTCTTCAGATCGCTGACCTTGAGGCCATTTGCCTTCATGGTGCCCGCGTTCATCTTGCCGCTGGCGTCCGAGGCCTCGGTGCCCAGCTTGGTGATGTCCCCTTCCAAGGACTGGGCGTCCGCGCTGATCTTCTGGAGCTTCGCAGCGGCGGCGTTGCCGGCGTCCGCGAAGGTCTTCACGTTCTCAGGGGCATCATCGGCAACAGCAAAGCTGGGCATGCCGCCAGACTCCAGGCTCACGATGAGCTTGTCGCCAGCGCTCTCCTTCAGGTCCGCGATGGCCTTCTCCAGTGGCGCATCTTCCGCCACGCCCATGGCGGTCTTCAGATCGGGCTCGATGCTGTTGACGTCCAGCTCCATCTGAATGAGCTTCTCCTGAATGTCCACGCCCTCCTTCCAAGTGGGGGCGAACTCCTTGACGCGACCGCTGGTGTCGAAGCACGGAATCTCCACGCAGGCCTGGCGTGGGCCCTCTTCCTCCTCAGCCATGGCCACTCCGGCCACACCGATGGAAAGTACTGCTGCAACAACCCACTTTGAAACGCGCATTCGGACTCCTCTCTTGATCTCTTGGATGGACCAGCATGGTCCTGGCAAAACTCAGCGGCCATGATGACACGCGGGAGGGCTTGCTATTCCAGAGCGTTCAGACGGGGGCCAGGCTTACACCTCGACCAAGCGCCCCTGAAAGCGAGCGCAATGGACCGCAATTGGAGATTTGACCGCGCATTCCTACCTTCAAGCCTCATTCCGAGGCAAGCCGATGACTCCCCTTCTCTCTCTACTCTCCCTGCTGACTGCTTGCAGTGAGCCAAGCGGCACCGACGCCGACCTTCCATATGAGAACCAGGCCCCTGAGCTCTTGGACCAGAGCCCAAGGGGCGGTGGGCTGGAGGCACCGGGAGCCTTCAGCAGCCCCCACCTAGCGGCCGACGTCACCCAGGGAGCCAGCCCAGCGGGCGCAGCCTGCAACGCCTTCGCCGCCGACCTGTACGCCCAGCTCCCTCAGACCGGCAACTTGATCTTCTCCCCGGCAAGCATCCAGATGGCCATGGCCATGACCATGACCGCCGCTGCAGGCGAGACCCGCGAGAGCATAGAGGCTGGTTTGCACCTGGACTTTGCTGACTCTGACCAAGAGATGGGCCAGTGGCTCCGGGCTCTAAACGCCACCTCTGAGACCCACACCTTGCGCCTCAGCAGCCGCCTCTGGCACGCGGATGATCTGGCCGTAGAGCCACAGTTCCAAGAGCTGAGCGCCATGCTCTTCAACGTCTACCCAGAGTCCCTAAGCTTCGAGGAGCCAGAGACAGCCCGACAGGTCATCAACCACTGGGTGGCCGAGGAGACCGACTCGTTGATCCCTGAGCTGGTCCCCAGCGGCGCTCTGACGCCACAGACCCGCTTGGTTCTCAGCAACGCGGTGTACTTCTTGGCTGACTGGGAGCGCCCCTTCGACCCCGACGAGACCGCCGAACGCCCCTTCAATACCCCCACCGCGGTGGTCAGCGTGCCGTTCATGAATGCCACAGCGGACCAACTGGTCGGCACCCTTCCAGGCGCCAAGACCCTGGTCCTGCCCTACGCCGGCGGCGCCCAGGAGCTGGTGCTGCTCCTGCCCGACGAGGGCCGATCCATCGACGAGTTTGGCCCAGAGGCACTCACCGCCGCCGCAGACTCAGTCTCCCCTCAGTTCACAGAGCTCGCGCTTCCCACCCTTGCCCTAGACTGGAAACAGTCCCTCGTGGAGCACCTCATCGCCCTTGACATGGGTCCCGCATTCTCGAGCCAAGCCGATTTCTCGACCCTCAGCGACGAGGACCTGATGCTCTCCGAGGTCATCCACCAGAGCTTCTTGAAGATGGACGAGCTGGGCACGGAGGCGGCAGCGGTCACCGGTGTCACGATGAAGCCCGCCTCCGTGCCTCCGCCTCCCCAAGTCTCAATGATCGTGGATCGCCCCTACCTCTTCGGCATCCTGGACGTGGACAGTGGCGCCCTGCTCTTCGTAGCGCGGGTAGAAAACCCGCTCTAAGACGAGACCCTCCGGGAGGTCTATTCAACCCGTTCCATGTCCCGGATCACGATGTCCGTGGTGGGCTTGTCGTTCCCATCGGTGCTGACGGCCACCATCGCGTCCACAACATCCATGCCCGAGACCACTTCACCAAAGACGGCGTAGCCGCTCCCATCGCTCCCGCCATCCAGGAAGTCGTTGTCCACCACGTTGATGAAGAACTGGGAGGTCGCGGTGTCCAGCGCCTGGGTTCGGGCCATGGCGATGGTGCCCCGCGCATTGCTCAGGCCATTGTCCGACTCGTTCACGATGGCCTCGCGGGTGGTCTTCTGCGCGCCGCTCTCCAGGACACCACCGCCTTGGGCCATAAAGTCTGGAATGACCCGGTGGAAGAGCGTCGCTCCGCCTCCGTCGTCCCCATCGAAGAAGCCATCGTCCACGTACTGAAGGAAGTTGGCCGTGGTGATGGGGGCATCGGCCTCGGCCATCTCGACGACAACGCTTCCCATGCCCGTGACGATCTCGACCTGTGTCGCCCCGGCCACTCCCGTGTCATCTACTGCCGTGTCGTCAACAGCGGTCTCGCCAGTGTCCTCCACGTCTCCTTTGAAGCACGCAGTGGTCAGGGTCAACAGGGCGATCAGGCTGAGGCGTTTCATGGGTTCTCCGTTTGAGTTCCCCTAATGGATCCCGCTCGACTTCGGCTGGGGACATGCAACGCGGGGCCCGCAACGAGACATCCCTGCTCGAGGAGGGACGAGTTGAAAGTGACCGCAAGCGGCTGCAATAGGAGTTTAAACCTGCCATAGCTAACTTCACGCCTCAACCTGAGGCGAACCAAATGACTCTTCTTCTTTCTCTCTTCTCATTGACCATGGCCTGCAGCGGCGAGGTCAACACAGACGACACCAGCAGCAGCGACGACACCGGCGTCGCGGACACTGCGGACACTGCGGACACCGCGGATACCGCAGAGAGCTTTGACTGTGACTACTCCGCCATCGCTGGCGACTGGGCTGGCACGACCAACCAAGGTTTGGGCCAGACTCTGAACCTCGAGAGCGAGGTAAACTACGAGGAGATTGTCGGCATGAACAATCTCTACATGGGCGGCGAAGACCCCGTTTGCATCTTTGAGATGGATTGCCGCACGCCCGCGGAGGGAACTCTGTATCAGGTGTACAACACCGTAGCACCCGGCTCATCCGACCAGTGTCTACCCGGCTGGTACACCTTTGAGCCCGCCGGCGACGAGCTGCAGATCGCCTACCACGACACACAGTTCTCCGAGCCCCTGTTCACCTACAAGCTGCAGGCCAACTGATGCTCATTCTCCTCCTGGCGTGCACGCCGAACCTGACCCCGACGGACACCGACACCCAGGGGGAGACGGGAGAGGCGCTCCCGAGTTGCGCAACTGAAGCTGGGGATCTCACCACAGACCAGGCGGCATCCATCATCATCTCCAACACAGAGTTGGAGACCCTAGACCTGGGCCGGGGGGTGAGCGTCTGCGACTTGAACGGCGACGGTCACGGAGACCTCCTGGTCTCCGGTAGCCACGGTCCCCAGCGCCGCGGGGCCATCGGCGTGTTCTACGGACCCGCCACGGACTGGCCAAGCGAGATGGACCTAAGCGAGGCGGACAGCCTCATCCAAGGCAGCGTGGACTACACCTACTTGGGCATAAGCCTGGACTGTGGTGACCTGGACGGCGACGGCTTCGCTGACATCGTCGCGACGAACGCGGAGCTCCTCGACACAGAGATCCCAGCAGACACAGACTCTGGCGTCCACATCTGGTACGGAAGCCAAGACCCACTGTCGGCCACCCTCTCCGAGCTGCAAGCGGATGTGAGCCTGCACTACGACTACGGAAAGCCGTCAGCAAACAGACTGTACGGGATGAAGGTCTTGGTCTTGGACTTGGACGGAGACGGCCAAGCCGAAGTCTCCCTGGCGACCAACGAGTCGGGGGCTCAGGCTGGCGTACGAGACCGGGTATTCGTACTGGAAGGCGGACGCCACACATCGGGAGAGCTAACCGAGTCAACCTCTACCATTTGGGGCATTGAGGGGAGCGACATCAGCCCGTCACAGATCGGACTCGGCGGGGCCGGAACCGGATTGCTGCTGAGCTACCGAGGAGCTGCGGATCCACTGGCGACCATCTTGGACAGTCCCCTGAGCGCTGGTATGGAGAGCTACGCCGAGGACGAGGCTTGGCTCAATCTTGAGATCGGCAAGAGCACAGACAGCCTGCACTCTCCAGCCTCGATTCAAGGTGAGTCCGGGCCCATCTTGGTCGCACCTGCCGCAGACGCGCAGTTCACACAGGCGTTCGTGTTGGTGTTGAAAGATCTGGAGGAGGGATACAAGCTCGCCACAGACTCCCACAGAACAGCGATCTCCGAGCTCCAGCAGGTGCACATCACGCACGTCTATGCAGTAGGCGACTACAACGGCGACGGCGTCGAGGACCTTGGAGTCAATCTGTACCATGACCCCACCAGCGACGACCGATTCTGGGCTTTAGGGGTCTTGGACGGAAGCCGACTCGGCACACCCGACGTGGCCCTAGAGTCTCTACTCCTCAACAGAGTTCTACTCACAGAATCCAACGTCAACAACGGCGCGGACCAAGGGTTCAGCGACCTGGATGGTGACGGCTGCTCAGACTTATTCTGGGGTGAACCCTACTTTGGGCCCGCCGCCCCATACACGCACGACCAAGGTCGCGTAATTGTGATGCTTTCGACGCAGCGCTGACAGTTCACGCAGAACGCCACTCTACTGACAAAGGACCACCCCAATGACTCTCCTATTTCTCCCGATGCTCACAGCCTGCGGCCCCACGTCCGTAGACACATCAAGCGTCCCTCCCAATACAGACACTGCAGACACCGCTGACACCGCTGACACCACTGACACCGCCGACACAGACACCACGGATTTCGTCTGCGACTACTCTGCCATCGAAGGCACCTGGAGCGGCAAGACGGATCAAGGGTGGGACCAGACCATCACGATACAGAGCGCCGCCGAGGAGAACGACTTCGTGGGCTTTAATGACCTATTTGGCGGCACAGAGGAGCCCTTCTGCAGCTTTGAGATGGACTGCCGGGTACCGATCGAAGGCGAGTCTTACCAAGTGTACAACACAGTCTTGGGCTCCAACCCTGGCTGCGCCGGCGGCTACTACACCTTCCGCCCCATGGAAGACGGTCTGCAGGTCATCTTCCACACCAGTCAAGGGTCTCCCGACTCCTATGGCTACAAGCTCCGGGCCAAGTGATGTTTGTTCTCCTCCTTGCATGCAACAACCCCACCCTCGATACGAGTACACCTGACACGTCAGATACAAGTACAGACACAGACACGGGGACAGTCGAGGGCCTGTGCGCAGCAGATCCAAGCGTGCTCGATCTGGAAGATGCCGCCAGCATCATCATCTCCAACACAGATGTGGATGAGCTCAACTTGGGCGTTGGCGTGGCCAGCTGCGATCTGGACGGAGACGGACACGAAGATCTTCTGGTGTCCGGCAGCCACGGCATCGAGCGCCGAGGACGAATCGGGGTGTTCTATGGACCCGCAACAGACTGGCCCCGGGACATGTCCCTCGATCAGGCAGACAGTCTGATTCAAGGCAGCGCCCCCTACACCTACCTGGGCTACTCCGTGGAATGCGGTGACCTGGACGGAGACGGATTTGGAGACATCGTCGCCGCGAACGCGATGGTACAGTCCGGCACGATCGAGACCCACTACGGTCTTCACATCTGGTACGGATCCTCGGAGAGGCTCCCGGCGTCAGCAGACGAGGGAAGCGCAGCGGCCACTCTGTCCTACGACTACGGGGCAAAGTCCACCAACACACTCTTCGGTATGAGGGTGGAGGTGGCCGACTTAGACCAAGACGGGCTGGCGGAGCTCGCCCTGGCGGTCAACCCGGGAACCTTCTACACCGACGGCCAGGACGAGGTGATCATCGTAGAGGGCGGCCGTATCGAGTCCGGCGCCTTGGAAGACCAAGCTTGGTTCATGAAGGCCAGCGAGGAGAGCAGACTGAACCTGCACGCCGGGGCGCTGAGTGAGAGCGAGACCCTCCTAATGACCGACAACCGGAACGCCGGAAAGGCCCGATTCACGATCCTGAAGGATCCCATGAGCTCGGAGCCTGGCGGTGCAATCGCAGCGAATGCGTGGCTCAACCTGACACGCACAGAGGGAGACTGGACAGGCACTGGTGTGATTCTGCCAACCCAGGATGGTGCCCTATTCGTCGCCGGTCAGATCGATGACGGCTTAGGCTCCATCGCCGTTCTGGACCAGCTTCAGGAGGGAAGCGCAGACGCGAGCGACATGACACAGACCGGAGGCCGTGAGCGAAGCGTCTACGACAACATGCGGCTGGTCCCCGACTACAACGGGGATGGCGTCGCGGACTTGGGTGTGCGCTTCCTCAAGGACTACAAAGAGGACCAATACATCATCCTGGACGGAAGCAAGCTGACCACACCGGGCCTGTCCCACGAAGAGCTGCTTCTGGATACCTTCGTCCTGAACATCGCCCCCAGCACCTTCGGGACCGATCTGGGCTTCGCAGACCTGGACGGCGACGGCTGCTCAGACTTTTTTCCACGGCGACAACCAGAGCACCCCCGGTAGCTCCAACTACTGGGGCCGGGGACGTGTGCTGATCGTCCTGAGCAGTGATCGAAGCAACGAGAAGGAGAACTGATGCTATTTCTACTGCTGGCGTGCAAGCCAAACACCGACACCCACTTGGACACTGGAGAGAGCCTTCCAGACTGTAAGATACAGAGTGGTGAGATTCCTATGGAGGAGGCTGCATCTGTGATCATCTCCAACAGTCTGCAGCCTGGGCTGTACCTTGGCTCAGGTACGAGCAGCTGCGATCTGGACGGCGACGGACACCAAGACCTGCTCGTATCGGGCAACATCGGAGCCCAGTACCGCGGCGCCATTGGAGTGTTCTACGGTCCTGCCACAGAGTGGCCGAGGGAGCTAGACCTGAGCGAGGCCGACAGCCTGATCCAGGGCGGCGTGGGCACCGCGCTTCTGGGCACCACCCTGGACTGTGGAGATCTGGATGGGGACGGTTTCGGCGACATCGTGGCCGGCACCGGCGAGGCCTTCGACGGCGAAGGGATCGACAACGACTTTGGGATTCACATTTGGTACGGCAGCGAGCAGCGCTTGGCGCCAAGCACCACTGAGCTGGAGGCGGACGCCGCGTTGTACTACGACTACGGATTGGAGCCGTCGTACACCATTCATTACATGAACGTACTCGTCGCGGATCTTGACGCTGATGGACGCGAGGAACTCGCCTTGGCTGCCAACGACTCCGCTGATCGGGAGAGCGGACGAGATCGGATCTTCCTCCTTGAAGGAGGAAGGCACAGCTCCGGGCTCTTGACCTCTGCAGCGTCTACGATCTGGGGTCTACCTGGCAAGGATGTTGTGCTGAACGCCGTGGACTTGGGTGAGCCTGGAAGGGCTCTGATGCTGGACTACGGCGCCCTCTCAGACCCCGCCTCGATGGTCTTGCGTCAACCATTGGGGCTGGCCTCCGAGAGCTACGCCGAAGAGCACTCCTGGCTTGATCTGGAGTTGGGGAAGAGCACCGACATTATGGGCAGTACGCGCGTCATCACGACCCAGGACGGCCCCATCTTCGTCACGGCGGCCTGGGATGAGACCTTAGCGTACGCATTCCTCTTGGTCTCAGAGACCCTTGAGGAAGGCTACGTTCTGGCGACGGACTTGGGAAAGACCGGCGAGAGCCCCATTGTGGACTCCATCATTGGCGCCGTGTACCCCGTAGGCGACTACAACGGGGACGGCGTCGAGGACCTTGGCGCCGAGATGTACATGAACGGCAACAGCGCGGACCCGTATCAGGCAGCGGGCGTCCTGGACGGTAGCCTGCTGGCTACCCCCGGTCTACCCTTGGAGTCGCTGCTGCTCAGCAGCTTCAGATTCGGGGGGCGCACCGACAACAGGGACGCCGACCAGGGCTTCGCGGACTTTGACGGCGATCGATGCCCCGATCTCTACTTGGGAGACATGTACTACAGTGCTGCCAACGATTCGGGCCAGGACGACGGCCGAGTGTTCGTGCTACTGAGCAGCAGGCGGTGAGTGGGTGAGGGTGCCCCAACGCTGGGGATCCGGACCGAGGTTTGGGAGACGTGGATGAGGATGCTTGTACAGACTTGCGCTTGGGTCGTGATCACTCCTGTTGAGCCTACTCGCACTCGCCCCTGAACCCGCTGGCTGCGTTGCCCTGCGCTCCGGGTGAAACCACTCGAAACCGACATGCTTCGGTCGGACCTAGTAGAGTTCCGTACTTACTGAGTACAGAACAAAATGAGACGACTGCCCCTCCTGCTCCTTCCCCTCTCCTTCTTGGTCGCCTGCGACAAGGATGACACCACTGAGACCGGCGAAGTCGTCGAGGCCACCAGCTGTGACTTCTCTGCCATCGCAGGCACATGGTCAGGAATCATTCCATCGGGTGAAACACAATCCATGACCCTGGATGCAGAAGCGGAGTTTGATGCATCGATTGGGAGCACCAACTTCTCCGATGGCGCTGGGGAAGAGTACTGCTCCTTCGACATGCGATGCAAGCCCTCGTCCACCGAAGGGACCTTCGTGGTCGAGAACGAAATCATAGAAGGAACCTGCACCGGGGGCTGGTACACCATGTCGCTGACAGGCGACGCCTTGGCGATCGACTACCACCTCGTCGAAGATGGCCCGGCAGGCAGCTCCTATGAGCTGACCAAAGAGTAGAGCAGCCCCTGGGATGCGCTGGACCCAGCTCATGAAGACTGGGTTCTAGCGCACCAGTGGGTTGATGTCCCCGCTCAGGCACACCCGCCCGCTCTTGGCCTCGCGCACTTCAAAGCCAAGGGAGTCCCCACGCTCTCCGCTCTCGAAGAGCACCCGCGATGGCAGCAGGACTGGGCGGCGGAAGGACGCGGTCACGCCAACGCTGTGGGTGGGCAAGTCTTCGTCCAGCTCACCCAGAGCCCGGGCCAAGGTCCACATTCCGTGTGCGATGGCGCGCTTAAAGCCGAAGAGCTTGGCGGTCAGAGCGGTGGTGTGGATCTGTCTCTTATACACATCTCCGAGCCCACGAGA
>OJIV01000927.1_pt1 | contig 10835 bp, 7 predicted proteins | sample 1595861 | NCBI WGS metagenome assembly OJIV01 (sample SAMN05416883, study PRJEB24817) | seawater metagenome | isolation source: Sea water | place: Canada:Atlantic | collected 2013-11
CGTCAGATGTGTATAAGAGACAGGCTAACAACTTTGTATTATTCAAAGGAATCTAGAGTAAATTAATGTAATTCTTACCCTCGTTATATCAACGGGGGTAACTATTACTTTTATTTAAACTATTTAATTATATTATATCATGGAAAAAACAAAAAGAAAAACTCCAACCAAAATAGACGGTTGGGAAATCAAAGATAGATTATATGAACTAAACGGTAGACACAAGCCTATTGTTTTTTCAATACCTTCTTTACATACATCAGAAAGACCTTTACTTTATTTTGACGAAGTAGAAGGTTATAATAGGGAACTTAAATACGCAACAAACCATTGGTCTCCATTTGTGGACGAACAAGATGGCAATGCTACTTTAGGTAGAATTATAATGAGAAACGGTAAACTATTTGTTCCAAAATCGGATCAGAGTTTACAAAAACTGTTATCACTATATCACCCTATGAAAGATCGTACTTATAGCGAATACAACAAAATAGAAGAAGCAACAGATGATTTAGCTTACATGGAATACGAGATTAACGCTCTTATTGCTGCTAAGTCTTTAGATGTAGACGCTGCTGAAGCTATACTGAGATCAGAAATTGGTAGTGAAGTAAACAACATGACAAGTAAAGAAATTAAAAGAGATGTTCTTTTAATGGCTAGGAGAAATCCAGGAATGTTCTTACAACTAGCAAATGATGAAAATGTAGAATTAAAAAACATTGGAGCAAAGTTTGTTGAAAACAACTTAATTAAACTTTCAGCCGATCAAAGAGTTTTTAGTTACCCTAATGGCAAGAAAATATGTGCTGTTCCTTACGACGAACACCCTATGAATGCCTTAGCTGCTTTCTTTAAAACTGACGATGGAATGGAACTGTTTAAAAACTTATCCAAAAAATTAAAATAAAAACAATGTAAAGTGACCGCCTTCGGGCGGTTACATTTACTTAAATATATTATATGGCCTTTAACATGAAACATAAAGGTTTCGGCGACACGGTTGAAGCCATCACAAAAGCGACTGGAATAAAAAAAGTCGTAGATAAAGTTAGCGAAATCACGGGCATAGACTGCGGATGTGACGCTAGAAAACAAGCATTAAATAAAAAATTCCCTTATTAATTATGGCTGTAAGTGTAGATACTGTTTATCAAACTGTTTTAAGTACATTAAACAAAGAGCAACGTGGTTACGTTACACCTCAAGAGTTTAATTTATTTGCAGAGCAAGCTCAATTAGATATATTCGAACAATATTTCTATGACATAAATCAATTCGGTAGACTGCACGGTAACAGTACAGAATACTCAGACATGCTAGATATACTTGAAGAAAAGTTAAGTATATTTGAATCACCGCCTGTAGCTGTGGTTATGGCTAACACAGGTGTAGGAACTCTTCCTGCTAATTACAGACTGGGTAATGTAATTCATACTACTAGCGGAGTAGCTAGAATAGTAGAAAAGTTAAACAAAAAAGACATACAAGTTCTTGAGATGTCTCCACTAACAACTCCAAACTTAATTAGACCCGCTTACACTAGAACAAGCGAGACTACAATACAGCTTTATCCTGCAACTATAATATCAGCTATAACTTGCGATACTGTTGCTAGACCAACAGCTCCAAACTGGGGTTACGTAATGGTTTATGGTGAAGCTTTATATAATGCAGCTACTAGTGTAAACTTTCAACTACATCAATCAGAAGAGATTGCTTTAGTAGAAAAAATATTAGAATTAGCTGGCTTATCTACTAAGGAAGTTCAAATGTATCAAATTGCAAATCAAGAAGAAATGCAAACAATCCAACAAGAAAAACAATAAGATATGCCATTATTTCAAGGAACACAACAAGGTTATTACGAGCAGAGTCAAAGCTTTATTGGAGCTGGTTCTGGAAACCTAACGGTTGGCCCAGTTACAGTGGCTTATTTTGCAACTAGACCTACTCAGCAAGTTGATATAATAATATTTATAAACAACATAGAGGTAAGCAAGAATAGTTATTCTTATAATGGTACTAGCCCAGGTGACGTTACTCCTAATAATAGTTACAATTTAGTATTTAATAACACTAACATAAACGCTAACATACAAGCTGCCGATGGCTCACCTTTATTAGGTCTACCTATATTACTTAGAGAAGTATTAGCTACAGAGCAGTTTGGAAACTACCAGTATGTTTCATTAGAAAACATAATAAACAATTTCATTATATCTTACGTAGGTGAAGACAAGATAATAAGTAAAATAAGAAGAGCAGATATTGCTTTCCACGCACAAAGAGGCTTAGCAGAGCTTAGTTACGATACTTTAAAATCTTTTAAATCACAAGAAATAGAGATACCACCTTCGTTATCAATGAAGTTACCTCATGACTTTGTTAACTACGTTAAACTATCTTGGTTAGATAATGATGGTATAGAAAGAATATTAATGCCAACTAGAAAAACTAGTAATCCAGAAGCCTTAATACAGGATAGTAGCTATGATTACACTTTTGACACTGACGGAACTTTATTAACCGCAGCTAACTCAGAAACATGGGATAAGTTTAGAGACGCTACAAATAGAAACACAACAAATTCAGATAGTTTAGATGAGTTTGAAAGATATAAAGGAGCTCAAGGGGCTAGATATGGATTAGAGCCTGAGTTTGCTAATAGTAATGGTGTTTATTTTATAGACAATCTAAGAGGTAGAATATTTTTTGACTCCAGCTTATCTGGCAAAATAATTACTTTAAAATATGTAAGTGATTCTCTTGGTACAGATGGTGAGATGATTGTACACAAATTTGCTGAAGAGGCAATGTACAAGCACATAGCTTATGCGATACTAGCAACAAGAGCAAACACACAAGAGTACTTAGTAATGAGATTTAAAAAAGAAAAGTTTGCGGCTACTCGTCAAGCTAAGTTAAGATTATCAAATTTAAAATCAGAAGAGTTAACTCAAGTAATGAGAGGTAAGTCTAAGATTATAAAACACTAAAATATGCCAGAATTTATTCATAACTTTACTAAGGGGAAGATGAATCATGATCTCGATGAGAGAATGGTTCCAAACGGTCAATACAGAGATGCTTTGAACGTTACCGTGTCAACTTCTGAATCTAGCAATGTTGGTGCTTTACAAAATTTAAAAGGTAACACCGAGCTAAAAGGCAACCCTTCCTCTACTGGTGATTGGTCATCTAATTACATAAGCAATTTATACAACCCTATATGTATTGGCTCAATAAGACACGAGCCTACAGAGTGTATATATTGGTTTATAGCTACTGATGCAGATTCTGGGAAAAACGCTCTTAGCATAATAGCTGAGTTTAATCAAAAAACAGGTGACGTAACACCAGTTTTAGTAGACACTGAAAATATATTAAAATTTAGCAAAGACTATTTAATTACAGGTATAAATATAATAGACGATCTATTATTCTTCACAGACAATAATACAGAACCTAAAAAAATAAACATTAAAAAGTTTAAAGCAGGATCTGTAAATTTTGTTACCCACACGTTAATTCCAACGTACTACAAATCAAACAAAACATACTCAACACCTTTAACTTCATCTTTCTCAGAGCAAGATGTTACTGTTATAAAAAAATCTCCATTAAGCGCGCCTTACTTAGGGATGTCAACAACTATAGTTGGCGGACCAGGTACAGGTATAACACCTGTGTCAACTACTTTTTCTGCTAACAACTACTATAACTTTACTTACATACAAGAAGCAGAAACAGCTAATGACGCAGCGGTTTACGCTCCATTGCCTACGTATGGTGAGTGGTATGAAGACTCTTTATTAGATACACCAACGTACGCTGCTAACATGGCTAGCGTTAATATAATAGTTTCAGAATCTCCTACTGGTTGGACAATAGGTGATACTATAATTTTAACGGGTAGTGCTATAGACGACTACAATAATGTTGACGAATACACTATAAGACTAACGGTAGTTACAGTAAACAATCAAAGTATTACATGTCAAATACAGTCCATACCTTCTAAAATAAACAGATTTGGAGAAACTGGGACAGATTTAATAGTTTGGGATGCTTTACTAGAAGAAAAAGATCCTATGTTTGAATTTGATTTTCCTAGGTTTGCTTACAGATGGAAGTATGAAAACGGAGAATACTCTTGCTTTTCACCATTTTCAGGTCCAGCTTTTTTAGGTGACGATTTTGAATACCTATCATCAGATGGTTATAATGAGGGAATGATCAATAATTTAAGAGATCTTAATATAGGTACAACAAGCTTTCCTTTGGATTGGGGTAGCCATGAAGTTGTTGAATTAGATGTGTTATACAAAAAAGCAACATCAAACAATATATATGTAGTTGACACTTTAAAAGATAGAAACGTTACAACTTTAAATATAAAAAGCGAACTTATAGGCGCTGTTGTAGAATCTAATCAATTATTAAGACCATGGGATAATGTTCCTAGAAAAGCTAAGGCTCAAGAGGTTACAGCAAACAGATTAATATTTGCAAACTATTTACAGAATTTTACACCTCCTGAAGTTGTAGTTAATTTAAGAGTTACAACAAGTGTTCATCAGGCGAATATAAATAGTATATCCGATGACCCAGAAGAAAATCCTTATAAAGATAATCCTATTGCTTCAATAAAGTCAATAAGAAATTATCAATTAGGTATTGTTTTTCAAGATGCCTACGGTAGACAAACACCTGTGTTTACTAGCCCAACAGCTACGGTTAAACTAGACAAAGATAGTTCTAACGGAATAAATAAATTTATCGGAGAGGTACCACCTATCACAACGGCTATACCTGACTGGGTAACTCATTACAAATATTTCATTAAAGATATATCTAACGAATACTATAATCTAGCTTTAGATAGATTTTATTTTGGCGAAGACGGAAACGTTTGGTTGAGTTTTCCTTCTTCTGAGGTAAGCAAAGTACAAATAGACAGTTATTTAATACTTAAAAAGCAGCACGATGTTAGTAAGCCTTCAATTGGGCCTTGTAGATATAAAGTATTAGACGTTCAGTCTCAAGCACCAGAATTTATAGCTAGATCTAAGAAGATTATAGCATCTGCTGATGTTACTGTATTAAATGGATTTAAGGTTGGTTTTAGTAAGATAAATTTTAACGGTCCTTCTGCTGATGAAAACAATCAATTTAAAATCTCTTTTAACGGTGATAGTTTTTTAACTATATCAGATGGCACAAATACAACAGATATAATTGGTGTTAAGTTTGGTGGCCCAACTGGTTCTGGTGATGAGTACGAAATAAATTTAGACGATATTCTAGACTCTACAGCTTCTTGGATGGGAACTGCTGGGCTTGATTCTGGAGACAGCGTAAAAATAAACGTATATAAAAACGAAGAAGAAAGACTACCTGAATTTGAAGGTAGGTTTTTTGTTAAAATAAATAGAGATACAGATTTTGAGGTTAACATTGTAAAACCTTTTGCATCATTAAATAAAAGATACGGTATAGTTAGTAACTTGCTAATGCAAAGTACTCCAGGCACTGCAGCCAGCGTTAAGCAAAGTACTAATACTTGTCGAACTAGCGGTGATAGAGGAAGATGGGGTATTAAATTTACCGACGACGCAGAGCAACAAGGCGCAACGTGTGGTCAAGGTAATTACAAATGTAATGGCTTAGAGACTGGAGGAAATGGTTCGCATTGGTATAATGAAGATAAGCAATGGACAGGGCAACCAGCTAATTCAAACAGCGAGCTATTTGGTAGCGTGTATTACGCGGGTGCTAAAACAGGTAGAAGTTTTATAGGTATAAGCTACGTCGGTGGTGGAGGGTTTGATTCTGCTGGGCCAAGAGGTGGAGGTTTATACGGTGATTTTATGTCAAAAGCAGCTAACGCCGGTGCGTTAATAAGAGTGATAATGAGTGATGGCTCAACCACTAAACCCTATGAGATAAAAAACATATACCGCATGTTCGGTAAAAGAGGTAAAAAGAAAAGCGGTTACGTAGGAAGCAAATGCTATAGTGTTCAAGCTGGGATAGGTTGTAATAGCGCTAACAGACTTGCTATAGAATTAGAAACACCTATATCTGAGGACTTTGTTGGTAACGGTGGCCTTTTAGCGTTGAGTTACATACAAGGTTTTGAAATAGTAGAAGAAGTAATAAGCGATGACAATAAAATACTATCATCTACTAATCCTGCTGTTTTTGAAACAGAACCTAAAGAAGCTGTTGATATAGATATATATTACGAAGCTAGTAACGCGATTGCTATTGCAAACATAAATACACAGTCTACTTTATTAAACTATTTTAATTGTTACTCTTTTGGTAACGGTGTTGAGTCTGATAGAATAAGAGATGATTTTAACGCGCCTAAGATTGGCAAAGGTGTAAAAGTGTCTACTATATTAGATGAACCATACATGGAGGAAAGAAGATCTAATGGTCTTATATTTTCTCAAATATACAACTCAACATCTGGTATTAATAGATTAAACCAATTTATACAAGCTGAACCTATAACTAAAGATGTTAATCCAGAGTATGGTTCAATACAGAAACTGCACTCTAGAAACACTAACTTAGTTACATTGTGTGAAGATAAGTGTTTAAGTATATTAGCCAACAAAGACGCTCTATTTAATGCTGACGGCAGCACTAATATAACGTCTAACAAAGCTGTGTTAGGTCAAGCGCAAGCATATGCTGGTGAATTTGGTATTAGCAAAAACCCAGAATCTTTTGCTGCTTATGGTTTTAGAAGTTATTTTTCAGACAAAAACAGAGGAGCTGTAATTAGATTATCGCAAGATGGAATAACTAATATAGCCTTGAAAGGCATGACTGATTTCTTTGCAGACAACTTACCTGTTTGTGTAAAAATAATAGGTAGTTATAATGATGATAAAGAAAACTATAATTTAACGCTAGACAACTTAACACAAGAGTGGCAAGATAAGTTTTCTAAAACACCAAAAGATAGAACACATTGTGAGGTACCTAATGACGAGTCAGATGATATAGAAACAACTACAGTTTCATTCAAAGAAACGGTTGGTGGTTGGACTAGTAGAAAATCATACTACTCTAAAGCAGGTTCTATATTCTATCCTCTAGAAAGTGGTGTATCTTTAAACGATAAGTACTACACTTTTAATACAGGCTTGATATGGGAACATGCTTCTAACAGTGTGCACAATAATTTCTACGGTGATCAATACGATAGCTCTGTTAATGTTATAATTAATGATGTAACAGAATCTATAAAAGGTTTTAAAACTTTAAACTACTCTGGTTCTGATTCAAGAAAATACACTTACGGAACTACGTCTGGCTTAAGTGGTTTAAGCATAGCTCAAGTTATTGATCAACAAATAACTCCTTCTATAATAAACAGTGAAACTTTTACGCCAGGTTGGTATACTAATTATATTAACACTGACATGGAAGAAGGTCAGATAAAAGAGTTTGTTAAGAAAGAAAACAAATATTTTAACAAAATAAAAGGTTTAACAACTTATTACAACGACAACTGTGATAACAATATAGACTCTAGTGCTTTTCCAACACAAGGTTTAGGTAACGCTGTTATCAGTGGTGGCGCAACAACTGACTATAGTTTAACTGTCAATATTAGCACTGCTTGTAGCACTGGAGGAGATTTAGTACCTGATACTACTAAAAAGTTTTGGTATAACTGGAGTTGTAACTCAAGTGGTGGAGGTGTAACTACTGACATTAGACAGGTAACATCAGATCAATTAGTTAAATGTGCTATAGAGGATTTCTATAATCAATTTCCTAATGGAGACACAAGTGTTGTGAAAAATTACATAGATTTTAAGTTCTTTGCTAGTCAAGGGGTTAATGTTAATACTACTTTATTTGATGAAAATAATGAGCAATTAGCTTACACTGGAAGATTTTTATACATAGATCCAGCAAGCACGCCTAGTAACGATGCTTTAAACGCTAACGTTTCTGGCACAAGCGTACCTAACACTTACTACATAATAACAGTTACTAACGGAACTATATCTGCAAAAACTCAATATAACACTTTATCTGGATGTGGTACTGTATCACCTAAGACTAAATTTCAAGCGTTTTTAGGCTGGTTCAAAAGCATTGCTGGGCAAGGTAGTTACTTTATAAATATAAGAACCGTTGGAGGAGCAATATCAAACCCAGCCTCAAGAGCAGCAGCGATGAAGTCAGCTATAGTAAGTTGGTTAAACAGCAACGCTATAACTAAAATACCAACAAACCAACTAGGTAGATATACAGATCAATATACTTACAACGCTGGTCAAGGAATAGTTGTTGGCGCTACTTTGTTTGGAGAAGGCGGTACTACTTTATCACCAGCTAATGGTATATTAATATACAGAAGCGATCAAACGTACAACGGAACGAACTATAGTGACGCTAGCGTCTGTACTCCTTGTTTAAAAACAAACGCTGGCTGGGCTGCTTTACCCGCTACGTACAAATTTGTGACATATCAAAATGGTGTAATAACTCAAATAACTAACATGAACACATTATAATGGCTACACAAACTCATAATAATTATACTATAACAAACGTAACTTATTCTGTTACAGGTGGAGCAAACGTGTTTGCAAGTTTTCAAACAGCAGTACTAACTATAACTCCAGACTTAGGTTACGTAGTTAATGCAGAGGATTTTGCTTGGATCAATACTACTTTAGCAAATATAGCTACAGTTGTTTTTACTCAAAGCGGAGTTAACGTGACTTGCACTGTAACGTTTGATAATCCTTTTGCAATGCCTTCAGCTAATACTGTTAAAAGCTTATGTATAAGTGGATCTGCTGTTAAGCAAAGGCTAACAGTAGAAGGTTCTTTTAAAGTTACTGGAGTTAGTACAAACATGTCTATAGTAGCTGATAGTCCAGTTCCTGAAGAAATAAGTTTTTCTGCATTTGGACTACAAGGGCAAGAGGTATTACTTTTAGAAAAAACATATACTGTTTCTTCTGGTTATAAGTTTGAAACAGATTTCAATGTAGTAAGTACAAATGACTTAGATTACTACAATATAATTTACACTAAAACACTAGATGCTTCAGGTAACTTAACAAGTATAAACATAAAAATTTATTACACTTTTCCTAACGTTAGTGTATACAACAATAATCTTTCGTTGGCTATTCCTGTTAAAGTTTTAATATTTGTACCTCTAGTAAAAATAAATAACTATAGAGTTGATAACTCTTTAGCTCCTTACTCTGGCGCTTCAAGAGTTCTTAGAGTATATGGAGCCGCTGGTGCTAGTTTCACAGTTGCTTCTAGTAATGGTCAAATACTTTATTACGCTGCATCTATAAGCGCTGTGGGTGTTATAACATATTATGCCACCACGCCTACTTTAACAATACCAGCTGCAGGTTACTTTGATATAAACATAGATATACCGGCTGTTACAAGTAACGCTACTTACGCGTTTACAATAGGTGGTGGAAATCTAATAAGTCCTTTTCCTTTAGCTAATCCTTTTTACATATACCAAAAAACAGATACCGTATTAACGTTTACAGCTACTGGATCAGGTATGACTGTAGCTAATTTAGCTGGCGCGGTTAACCAATTGAAAACGTATCCAGCAAATAGTGTACCTACTGTTGGTTCTTCTGCTTATACTGTTGGTTGGACTTGGACTGTTTCTGCAGCTAACGGTAATGATTTAAGTATAGATGCAGTGCCAGACGTTTCGGCCTGGTCTAATACTGCGGTTATTCAAGCAGCCACATCTTCTGCTATAAATAATGCTAATGTTATACCCGTTGTATCAGCTACAGGTATAGCAACAGGTATGAGAGTTGCAGGTTTTGGCGTGCCAATTGGCGCAACATACGTAGTGACTGGTGTTAGCGGTACTAATATAACTGTTAGTGGCGGTAATTTAACTTTAATAAGTGGTGCTGGTTTACAATTCACAACCTCTGGTGGAAGCGAAGTTAGTCTTGGATATGAAGTTACTCTTAATGAGTCTTCAACAATTGCCTCTGTTACCACGATTGGCTCTGTCGATAAGTATGGAGACGAAAACAAAACTTTTAATTTAGATCTTGCTCAAGTTTTAACTATATCTGGAACCTCAAACGAATGTAGAAGCTGGAATATAGCTGGCGCAGGGTCAGGAGTTTTCAATCAAGGTGGACTTTTACAGTATTATGACTGTGTAACTAAAAACACAAGAACGGTATTTCCAGTTAAAGGAGAAGCTGACTTTGCAATTTGTGCTCTTCAAACACCTGTGCCTGTTGTAAAAGGAGATGTTACTGCAACTTTAACTTCTACTGTTTGTAACGATGGAACCGATCAAGCGTGTTATCAGTACTCTGCGGTATACAATCCACTTGCAACCGTAAAAAATCCTTCTAGAACAGTTACAGTTTCTTATATAGATTGTGCTACAAACGCTTTAACTAGCATAACAATAGCTATTAGCTCAACCGCTACTACTTTCTGTGCTAATAGATTTGATCCAACAGTAGTTGATCCAACAGGTTCAACAACAATAACAAGAGCAGTTGATAGCGGAAACTGTCCATAAAAATTAAAATATGCCTACACAAGCAATAACACTAACTTTCCCAACAGCAGTTAACGTGTCTTTACAAATTGGAGATACGTTGTATTACGCTGGAGCAAATGATACAGTAATAGAAATTGGTTTAGTTACGGCTATAGCTATTCAAGCCAACGGCACAGTTCTTGTGACAGCTCAAATAGACGTCACAACAGTTCCACCTGGAACTGTCTCTTATACACATCTGACGCTGCCGACGATATGCAGTGTGTAG
>OJIV01000938.1_pt1 | contig 10737 bp, 10 predicted proteins | sample 1595861 | NCBI WGS metagenome assembly OJIV01 (sample SAMN05416883, study PRJEB24817) | seawater metagenome | isolation source: Sea water | place: Canada:Atlantic | collected 2013-11
GGGTTGATTGGGGTGGGGTGGATGTGACTTGGGACAAATGGGAGATTACCGGCACCCCCACACCGGTGGTGATGATTGCAGGCTTACTGACGTGATCACTCCTGTTGAGCCTGCTCTCACTCGCCCCGGAGCCCGCGTGCCGCGTTGTTCGATAGACAGGATCAACAGTTCGGACCACGTCAGTAACCACAGTTTTAGAATGAACAGTGTCGTCGTTGCAGGTGTTGTCGAGGGTGTTGGGCTGGCCCCAGATCGTTGAGCCTTGATTGGACCAGCTCTGCTGAGCCCGAATGGGGTATCTGTCATTGAGGGGAGCCAGAGATGTCTGTCTTTTTGAGCGTTTTTGTCTTTGCTGGCTGCAGCCCATGTGGACCATGGAGCGAGATCCCCATCGACGCAAACACGTCTGCCGAGCCGGCCCTTTCAGCGACCTTGGTACGCGACGGAATGGAGCAACTGGCCGCTTGGACAGAGCGAGAATCCACCTGTGTCTCGGAGGTCCGCTTTGTAGACGATCTGCGGGACGGGTCGCAGAAGCTGAATGGTCGGTATCTGGAGAATCCTGGAAGGGTATTTGTGGAGTCCGCTCTGGTTTCCAGCAAGATTCCGTCGATAACGATTCATGAGTTCTGCCACGCGATCGACTTCGAAGGCCAGATTGTCGACAAAGAGAGCACCGCCCTCGAGTCTGTCGCCGAGGGGCTTCCGGCCTACTACGCGAGTGAGACGGACCAACTACACGAAGCCTTCGCCCGAGTCTGCACACAAGGTCCGCAAGGTGTCGCGGTGCTGCACGGCATCTCCCAGATCTGCGATCTCGACTTGGAACTCGATGCCCACCGCTTCGTAGAAGAGCAGATCTTCCCTATCGACGACTCTCCCCCCATCGACCGTGTGTCGGCGGTGACCGAATCCAGCGATTCGGATCTTCGTGAGGGCGCGTTCCTGGCTGGAGCAGTCTCGCCAGTCGCGGCTTGGGAGCACCTGTTCGTGGTCGACTGGTCCGTGACGGATGGGGGCTGGATCGAGTCTATGGCGCTCTTGCTGGACCCCAATGGAGACGTGCTCGCCGCCGGGGAAATGGACGCCTTTGAGCAGGGGAGGGACAGCAACGGCAACCCCAGCATCACCTCCGGGTCCGTGATCGGCTCCGAATCTGGGCCGCTCTTCCTGCACAGGGAAACCCAGCGCGCCTTTCGCTTCGAGCGGGCCGCCACCGCCTTGAGTCTGGCGGAGGTGGAGCTTCCCGTGCTGCCCGACGAGCCTTGGGGCTTTGAGCTGAATGGGGACTACTTCGTCGCCGGCTATCTCGACCGTGCCTTGGTCGTGGAGCTCATCCAAGACGGGCGGAGCACACCCCTGACCCACACCTCTCCCCACGGAGACGCCTCGACGCTCTCGGCCTTTCACGCGGACGGGCAGGGGGCGCTCATCGCTTGGGAAACCGGCACCGGCTTGGCCCTGCAAGAGCTGTCCTGGGAAGGGGAGCTGCTCTGGGAAGCGGAGCTCACCATTCCTGGAGCTCGGGTCAGCAGCGTGGTGCGGAACCCGTCTGGTGGTGTGATGTTCGATCTGCAGCTCAGCACCGTGGACGCCTCGGTGGCAATTCTGGTTGAGCAGCAGACACAGAGCTGGAGTGTGCTGGAAACAGATGGCTGCACGACCATCGGTTCCGCCTGGGTTCCTGTTCAAGGGCAGCTTGCCAAAGCCACGTGGGAAGCCCGAGAGGGTGGGCGCGCGATTGTCTTGGGCCAGCTCAAGGTCGAGTAAGGCCACAGCACAAGCCTGACCGGCAGGGTTAGCTTTCACCAGCGCTCCCACACCCCCGGATGTCCATGCCCCTGTACGACGAAATCGAGCCCTTCCACACCGAGCACCTGGACGTGGGCAACGGCCACAGCCTCTATGTGGAGCAGGTCGGCAACCCCGATGGCGAGCCGGTCGTGGTCCTTCACGGGGGACCCGGCGGCGGCTGCAACCCCAGCTACCGGCGCTTCTTTGACCCGGAGCGTTACCGCGTGGTGCTCTTCGACCAGCGTGGCGCGGGCCGCAGCACCCCCAACGCCTCGGTGGAGCACAACACCACCTGGGATCTGGTCGCCGACATTGAGCGCATCCGCACCCACTTGGGCATCGAGAGCTGGGTTGTGTTCGGCGGAAGCTGGGGCTCGACCTTGGCCTTGGCCTACGCCATCACCCACTCGGAGAGGGCCCGGGCGCTCATGCTGCGCGGCATCTTCTTGGCCCGGGTCAACGAGTACGCTTGGCTCTACGGTCCCGACGGCGTCGCGCGCATCTTCCCCGAGCGCTACGCCGAGTTCCTGGAGCCCATTCCCTTCGCCGAGCGCCACGAGATCCTGGCGGCCTACCACCGCCGCCTGATGGGTCCGGACCAAGAGGTGGCCGAGCGCTGCGCTCTGGCGTGGTCTGTGTGGGAGGGCGCCATCGCCCGTCTGATCCCTCAGGATGATGTGGCCGACGTGATGGGTCCAATCGCCCTGGCCTTTGCGCGCATCGAGTGTCACTACTTCATCCACGGCTGCTGGCTGGGCCCCGACCAGCTCTTGGAAGGCGCCCGCGCCAAGCTCCAGGACATCCCTGTGGTCATCGCTCAGGGTCGCTACGACGTGATCTGTCCTGTGCAGTCTGCCTACGAGCTGGCCCAGGCCTTGCCCCAAGCCGAGCTGCACATCGCGCCGGGCTCCGGGCACTCCGTCTCCGAGCCGGAGATCACCGAGATCCTGATCCGCGCGATGGACGCGCTGTGATTCTGCGGTGAAGCGCTTGCTGCCCTGGGTGTGTGCTGCGGCCGCGCTCTTGCTCAGCTTCCAAGGCTTGACCTTGGGATTTGGCGAGAGTGACCAGGGCTGGTCTGGGGCCTTCTATGGCCAGGCCGTGCGGGCCCTGTCCTGGCAGGACTGGGGTGCGATGCGTCCCGAGGTCGAGCTCTACTTGGACCATCCTCCGGGGGTGGTCTGGCTGGCTTGGCTGCCCTCACAGCTGCTGGGCCACGGCCCTCTGGCCATGCGTCTGATTCCCTGGCTCTGTGGTGGTCTGGCTGCTGCGGGCGCGGCTCGCTTGGTGCAGGCAGAGAGAGAGAGTGAAGGCGCCGATCCCTGGCCGGCTCTGGCCGCTTTGGCGACCCTCGTGCACCCCGCTTTTGCCACCTACGCCAGCTTGCCGGATCCCCAAGGCTCCCTGGTGTGGGTCGGTGTGCTCTGGGCCTGTGTTGCCGCCCGTTTGCAGAGGCCCTGGCTGGCCGTGGCGGCGTTGCTTTGGACGGCCTGGATGGACTGGCCCGGTCTGCTCCTGGGCGCCTTCCTCGCCCTGTGGGCCCTGCTGAACAAGCAGAAGCGAAACGCAGGGATCTACGCCGGCTCCACCGTGCTCTTGGGGGGCGGGATCCTGGCCTGGATCGCTGCGCTCGGCGGGCTGCCTACTCTCTGGGCGGCTTTCCTTCACCGCACCGGCGCCACCGGTTTCCTCAGCGAATCCAGCACGCCCATGGGTCTGGTCCCCAGCCTGCAAGCCATCGCTGAGCATCACCTCTGGGGCGCCACCTGGCCCCTGACCTTGCTGGGCGTGCCGGCCTTGATCTGGGCCCTACGCCAGCGCAGCATCCTGGCCGTGCCGGCCTGTGTGGGTTTGGCGCACATCGCTCTGTTCCTACAGGGTGCCGCCATTCACCCCTACTGGCAGCTCTACGCCATCTCCGGGCTCTCCCTGCTCTCGCTGGTCTACCTGCCACAGATCCCGGCGCTCATGCAGCGCAAGGGCCTAAGGCTGGCCTTGCCCATCGTGCTGCTCATCGGCCTGTCCCTGGCCGGTGCCCGCTCCGTCGCGCGCGCCCGCGTCATCTGGATGCAGGAGGCCCCCTCCCGCGCCATGCTGCGCATCACCGGTCAGGCCTTGGCCCAGGAGACCGAGCCGGGTCAGCGGGTACACAGCCCGGAGTCCCGATTGCCGGCTCTGGCCTGGCACGCTGACCGCGTCATCGTCTGGGAGAGCAGCGAGGATCGGGAGGTGTGGCGGGACGGGCAACAGTGGAAGGTGGCCCGCTGAGGCTTGAGGTCAAGCAAGTCGACCCCAACGCTACACGCTTGGGAAGCAAGTGGGGTTCAACGCGCCACTTTGGGGCCAGAGTTGCCTGGATTGGGGCGTATCGGGCCCCAATTGGCATGAAACAGCCCTCCGTTGAATGAAACTGAAGCGTTGAACCCGACTTGCCCCTGAGCAGCGGAGCGTTCAACCCGATTTGCTTCGTCTGCGAGCGATGCCCTACTCGGGCAGCTCAGCGTTCAAGGTGTACTCGTGCTGCCCATCGGTGTTCGTGATGCCCATCGTGCCGCGGATCCCCGTCAGTCCGCCCCAGCCAGAGCCGGCCACGATGCCGATCTCCAGAGTCTCAGCGCCCAAGTCACGTCGGCCGACTTGAAAGACCGCAAAGCCACCCTGCTTGCCCGCCACGCTGCCCGAGATGTGCTCCATCGCGACATAAGTCGCCGAGCCCTTCTCGTGGGTCATCGCCGCCAGCATGTGCACGGTGCTGGCACCCACCAGCTCGCCCGCGAAGACCTTGTTGACGGTCGCGCGGCACAGGTTCATGCCGGCGTCGCTGTGGAAGGGGGGCTCAAAGGTGCTCTCGGTCTCAAAGGTACCGGCGGCTTGGATCTTCATGGGGTGCTCCAGAGAATGCCGATACCCTATGGCCCAGCGCGCGCCCGCGCTTGAAGGAACGCGACCTGCCCCAGAACTCTCCAGGGCCCGCCCAAGGTGTGCTGCGCACTCTGCCCCAGGGGGTGCAACACAAGCGCTGGGCGGTGCGGCCTGATCTGGCCCCGTGGATCGAACACATCTGGTGGGTGCAGTGGGACTTGGAGCAGCCCTTCGATGTGCAGACCTTGCCCCATCCTGCAGTGCACTTCACCCTGGAGCAGCAAGGCTGGATCGGTGGCCCAAGTACAGCCCCCTTCACGCGCACTCTTCTGGGAAAGGGGGAGGTATTGGGCATCAAGTTCAGGCCGGGCGGCTTTAGAGACTGGAGCACAAGCTCCGTTCACCTCTTGGCGGACCGGCGTGTGCTGGCCTCGGGTGTGGTGGCGGCTCTGGCCGCTCCAGTGTGGGCGCTGTGGCAGCAAGATCTGCCAGCCATAGAGCGCGGTGTGCAAGTGCAAAGCCTGCTCTCTGAGCACCTACCCGAGCTGAGTGCAGAGACCCAAGCGCTGCACCAGTGGATGGCTTGGCTCCAGGAAAATCAGGACCTATCGCGCGTAGAGCAGCTGGCTGAGCGCACCGGTTTGGGGGTGAGAGCCATCCAGCGGCGCTTCAGAGAGTGGGTGGGGGTCTCGCCCAAGTGGGTGCTGCGACGGGTCAGAATGCTGCGCGCAGTCGAGGCCATCAAGGCCCAGAAACACATGGATCTGAGCGGGCTGGCCTTCGAGTTGGGCTACGCCGATCTGGCGCACTTCTCTAGGGACTTCAAGGCCACGGTGGGGCTCGCTCCAAGTGCCTTCGGGGCAGGTCTCGTGGGCAGGGATTGAGACTCGGAGACTGCCAGTGGGATAAGGGAACCCACTAGGAGGACCTATGAGTCGAAGAACTGTGGCCGGCAGCCTATTGCTGGCGTTGGCTTTGGGTTGCGATGCCGGTCCGGATGGTTCTGCGGGCGAAGCAGGCCAGGACGGAGCACTGGGCAGCACCGGGATGGAAGGCCTCAGCGGAGACGACGGCTACGCCGTTCTCAGCGAGTTCACTGAGGTTGAAGAGGCACGCTTTGGTTGCGAGGAGGGCTACCGCGTCACACGAATCGGCGTAGACGACGGAGCTGAGGGTGGCGTTGCCGGCGATGCGACGCTTCAAGACGGCGAGGTCGATGTGACCCTGACCGAATGCCTGACCCGAAACTGAAACCAAGGATTTGACCATGACGAAGAACACAATTTTCGGCCTCTTGGCCCTCTCCTTGCTCTCCCTCAACGTGGCCTGTGAAGGGCCAGCTGGCGCCGATGGCGCGGACGGTGTCGACGGCTCGGTGGGTGCCGATGGCACGGATGGCGATGACGGGAGCGACGGTTACTCGGCCCTTGTGGAGGGCAAAGCCTTCTACGAGACCGGCTTTGGTTGCAGCCAGGGCTACATGACGACCCGCAGCGGTCTGGACGACGGCGACCCGGGTGGTACCGCCGGTGATGGCGCCCTGCAGGCGGAGGAGGTCGACGCTGAGCTGACCACTTGCCTGGTCCCAGACCTGGACGAGGATGGGGTCCTCAACCTGGACGACAACTGCCCCGAGGTCTTCAACCAGAGCCAGATCGATCTGGACGGTGACGGACTTGGCGAGGCCTGTGACGATGACGCCGTTCCTGCTATGATGTGGGCCATCTCAAAGGGCAACTCCTCAAAGGAGAGTACCCTTTATTCCTACGATTTGAACACCGGTCGCGCGAAGGAGATCGGTCCAACTGGTCACGCCCTCATCGCCCTGCAAGTCAACCCCGCAGACGGCCAGCTCTATGCGACCACCCGTGGCGAGGAGCCTGGAGGCGGTCAGAACGTGGGTGGCTGTGATGCCTGTTTGATGACCGTGGACACCAGCACGGGTGAGGCCACCTTGGCGGTTCAGATGGACATCGGTCCGACACCATCTCTTGGGTTCCTGAGCGACGGGTCAGCCTTTGGTTGGACCGAGTATGACGATGTGTTCATCTCCATCGACACCACCACGGGTGTCACCACTGCGATGGGACCTGGTGAGAGTTCCTGGGGCCACCACATGGGTGTCAGCGATGACGACACGATCTACTGGATGAATGGTGGCGGCTCCCTCTGGGACATCGACCCCAGCGATGGGGCCATGGACCTTGTGGGTGAGCTGAGCGAGACCAACGATGTCGAAATCTGGGATGCCGACGATCACGGACTGCGCGGAGACATCCGCGGGGACGGTGCCTTCTGGGTCGGCAGCGAGGTCACCTATGGAGACAGCAAGCCAGGTATTGGTGTTGTGGACATGAACGCAACCGCTGGTCCCACTGTGATGGCCTACTTTGCCGTCCCAGATGACCTGTACTTCCACGTGGTCACCTTCGCCGAGTAGAAGAGTAGGAGCGGCCCGTGGCTTGCATGGGTCGTTCTCTAACTCATTGAAATAGGACATATTTCACACTCCTTAACAAAGGTAAATAGAGCTTCGGCCGAAAGGGGTGCGTTGGAGATTAGGCTATTTGCATGTCTGCAAAAGCCGTGATCCTCCGCCTCTTAGGCGACCTTGCTCTCAAGCAGGCCGTCGTCACCTCGATTGAGTACTTTGGCTCGCACTTTGTGTGGATTCAGGTGCAGGGCACAAGGGAGCAGGCCGCCGCCTACCAACCCGGAGACAAGATTCAGGTCTTGCTGCCGATGGACGAGGTGCGCACCTACACGCCCATTGGTTGGGACGCCGACGGGCAGACCAGTCTGCTGGTCTACGTTCGTGGGGGCAGCCCGGCCTCGCAGTGGGCCGAGCAGGTGCGCATTGGGGACCCGCTCCGCTTTTTGGGTCCCGAACGCTCATTGCCTCTGCCGGAGGGCCCGCTGAGCATGATCGGCGATGAGACCTCCATCGCTGTGGCGGCGGCCTACCAGCTGGCCAGACCAGAGTCGGTGGCCTGTGCCTTTGAGTCCGATGTGGACCTGAGCGCTGTGACGAAGAAGTTGGGGCTGCGGCCGGCGATGGTGCTGCCCAGAGAGGTGGGTTTGGGCCACTGCGTGGACCTTGCGCAGTGGGCCAGAGAGCGCCACCATGCGTCAGGGGCGAGGGTGGGCCTGACCGGTGGGCCGACCCTGCTCAAGACCCTTCGGGGAAAGCTCCGCGAGGCGCAGGTTCCGGTGAAGACGCGGGCCTATTGGGCGCCGGGCAAGACGGGATTGGACTAGAGCAGGAAGGCCTTCTCCAGCATCCTGCGGGTGAACTTCGCCCGCAGGTACCAGGCCCTGGGCATCGCCCGGGCCCACTCGCCTTCATCGTCCAGCATCCAGGTGGTCTGGTCGCCGTGTAGGGCTTTTGGGCGAAGCTGGAGGGCCTGGCCTCGCTTGCCGGAGATCTGGTCGAGCTCCCCGCTGTGCAGAATGCGGGCGAGCTCGGTGTAGTCCGCGGCGAGGATGGCTTCTTCCTCGGCATCCGGCGTCCACATCGGCGGGGTTCCGATGCGCCTGGAGCCCACGTATCCGCCGCCGACGATGGGGATCCAGAGCCCCCGGTGCAGCTTCTTTCGCACCCAGCAGCTCTCCCAGTGACGGCCGCCGCCGCCATCGTAGGGGGCACCGCACACAAAGGTGGACCCGGAGACCTTGCCGTTCTCGTCGGTGGGCAGGGTTTTGAGCTCAATGCCCAGCTTGGGGAAGTCACAGTCGGCCAGGTTGCCGGCGGTGGCCCCCAAGGCCTCCTCGAGTCGGTGTCCGATCCAGCCCTTGTCGTGTTTGAGGTCGGGCGGCACCGGCCGGTCCAAGCGCTTGGCCAGCCAAGACAGATCCCGCCCAGCCAGGCGCCGTGCCCGCTGGAAGAGCTCGTCCTCAGAGGTCGGTGGAGCGCGCAGCTTCACGGTCCAGAGTTGTCCTGGCTGCAGGGGGCGTTGCCGCAGAAGTTTTGGATGAGGCCAGGTGTCGCAGGGTCCAAGTAGGTGGCCGTCTGGAGTCGTGTCCCCTCCCACACTCTGGGATTGTTGTGCGCCCCCGAGGTCTCTCCAGGACGGTTGCCCGCATCAGGAATGGCCACCTGGGGGTCGAACTGCACAACGCCAGATCGCAAGCCCTCATACACAGTCTGATCCAAGCCTGGGACCGCATAGACGCTGGGCTGAATCTGAACCATCTCGGTGCCTCGCGCCAGCAGCTCTGTGGTCATGTTGGGCACCTGCTCATCGCCGATGCTGTACTGCCAGAGGGTGTTTCGCTGGGCCAGCTCAGCGGTGTAGCCAGCGGGGTCTGCGGTGTCCCAGTAGAGCTGGCTGACCGCGTACAGAATCTGACGGTCCTTGGCCGAGGGGAAGTCGTTGAGCACCAGCTCCTCAAAGACCGTCCAGTTGGCGCTGCGCTCCAGCATGGTGGACCAAGCTGAGCCGCCCACATGCAGCACCGCGTAGGGCACCTCTTCTTGCAGGGCCATGAAGGTGGCCCCTTGGATGCCGCCCAAGCTGATGCCGTAGTAGCCCAGAGACGCGCCATCCCACAGACCGGCCAAGGGCTCCTGGTCCATCAAATCTGTGTCGGTGACCAGCTTGAGCAAGGCCAGGGTGTTGGCCACGCCTTGGGCCAGCTTGTCGGTGACCTCGGGGATGCGACCAAAGTCGTTTCCGGCGGCCACCGCGCTGGGCAAGTCCGTGCGCGTGAGACCCCGCCACCGGGTGCCAACGACAATCACCTGAGCTTCATCGGCCAAGGCCACCACGCCGCTGGGGTCGCCATCAGCATCCAGGTAGTCATCGGGCCCCGAGAAGATGCCGTGACCAAAGATCCAGACGGCCTTGGCGCTGCCGGCGAGACGAACCGACTCGGGCACCAGGATCATCAAGTCGGCGGTCTCGCTGCCTTGAAGCACGGGCAGACCTTGGTCGTCCAAGACCAGGGCGTCGTCGTCGAGCAGCCAGGTGTCGGTCTCAAAGCTGCCTTCGATCAAGCGCCAGGTCTGGGGCTGAACCGAGTCGCCCAGCTCCGAGTCCCGCACCTTGCGCAGGGTGTACTCGCTGGGGGTCTGCACCTGTGCGGCCATGGCACGCATGGGGGCGGTGCCGTCTCCGATGGGAAAGTCTGTGGCGGCGACGATGCCTTCGATTCCCAGCTCGGCCAGCTCTTGGGCCAGGGCGTGCCAGTGCTCGGAGTCGGCGCCCTCCAATGGAATCTCGTCTTGGGCAGCGCTCCACCAGTCCGTGGCGCTCAGAGGGTTGCCGTCCACGTCTAGGACCTGGTCGGTGACCACCACAGCCACCCGGTGTCCCAGGGGCAAGACGCTGCCCGGTCGCACCAGCAGGGTCGGGACCTCGCTGTCTTGTGGGTAGGCGTCCACCTCGGCCCAGGCCGGCAGGCGCTCGCCGGTGTCCAGGTCCCAGATCTGCACGGAGCCGGCTTGGTCGACCTCCATGGCAGTGGGAAGGGAGGCCGAGTCGATGGCCACGCCCAGATCGAAGACCGTGCTCTGCACCACCGAGAATCCATCCCTGTGCCGCAAACGTTCCACCGGCGTGGGCGTCTCTGCCACGGGCAAGAGGTCAGCGGGGATGGCCACCACGCCGCCTTCCATCAACTCCGCGCTGGGGAAGACCGCCAGGGAATCGAAGGGCACGGGATCAGGCTTGCAAGCGAGGAGTAGGGTCCAGAGCATGGGAGCAAGTTAGCCGCTTTTTCCTCCGGAGGTCTCCCCGTGCGTCTCGCTTTCTTTGGCACCCCTGCCTACGCCGTGCCCACCCTGGATGCCCTGGCCGCATCCGAGCACGAAGTCGTCACCGTGGTGGCCCAGCCTGACCGGCCCTCGGGGCGCGGCAAGAAGATGCAGAGTCCACCGGTGGTGGTGCGGGCGCGGGAGCTGGGCATTGAGACCCGCCAGCCCAAGGGCGTTCGCAGCGGACCCTTTCCCAAGAACTACGGGGCTCTGGAGCTGGATTTGGCTGTGGTCGTGGCCTACGGCCGCATCTTGACTGCGCAGCTGCTCAACTGTCTCTTATACACATCTCCGAGCCCACGAGACAGGCAGAAAACTCGTATGCC
>OJIV01000946.1_pt1 | contig 10664 bp, 9 predicted proteins | sample 1595861 | NCBI WGS metagenome assembly OJIV01 (sample SAMN05416883, study PRJEB24817) | seawater metagenome | isolation source: Sea water | place: Canada:Atlantic | collected 2013-11
AGATTTCTGCCTGTCTCGTGGGCTCGGAGATGTGTATAAGAGACAGGCTGTAGACATCGCTGGCGGGGGTCTCTGGCTCAAAGAAGAGCCGCTCGGGCGGCATGTAGTCCACCGAGCCGAACTGCAGCTCGCGGGTGTGGCTCTCACGGGTGTCAAAGTCTGCCCGAGCCACGCCAAAGTCCAGGACCTTGACCAGTCCCGCCTCATCCACCATCACGTTGGAAGGCTTGATGTCCCGGTGGATGACGCGCAGAGGCTTCTCACCGGGGTACGGCGGCCGGTTGTAGGCAGCGTCCAGGGCCGAGGCCACGAAGCCCATCATCTCCAAGGCCACCCGCGGAGGAAGCAGCTCGCCGGCGTCCCCCAGGAAGACGACCATGTTCTTGAGGTCGACCGCCTCCAAGTACTCCATCACCACGGCCGCGCGGCCATCGATGCTGGTCAGGTCCACCACATCGACGATGTTTCGGTGACGCAGCCAGCCCAGCAGGCGTGCCTCGTCCCGCATCCGACGGGCGATCTCTTCGTTCTCGGACCAACGGCGGTGCAGCAGCTTGACGGCAGCAAGACGGGAGAACCCATCATTGTGAATCAGCTTGCAGAGGTACACCCCGCCAAAGCCACCCGAAGCAATCTCACGGATGAACTGGAAACGTCGCTTGGACTCGCGGCTCACAGATTCCTCGACACATGGGCCTCGGAGCCTAACACGCGGGCCCAAGCACCGGAGGCTTCCACGCCTGTGGCGTGACCGTAGCCAAGGAGTAGCTCCAGCACCGGATCGACAAGCTCACACGCGCCAAGCTGTTTGCGGTGCTGGCAGGCACCAACGGTCGGTCCGCCCTGTCCACCTGCCCCACCATCACGCAGCTCCATCACGCTGGCTCGATGACCTGCGCGCTCCAACTTCAGGGCCACAGCGGCCTCGCCGACGGGACCATCCTGGCCAAGACGGCCCCGGTCTCTCAGGCTTGGTCCGTCAATGGGACTGTCGGCCACGATCACCAGGGCGACCTCGCAGCGGCCCTCGGCGATGGCTTGGATGCCCAGGCGCAGGGCCTGGATTCCGGAACACTCCGCGCCGCAGAGCGCGTCACCAGGGCCCATCAGCTCCAGGTTGATGGCCACGTGCGCCAGGACCATGTTGGGAAGCGTCTGCAGCGGCAGGAGCGGTGGGTAGAGCGCCCTTCCCTTGCGCGCCAAAAGGCCGGTATCCAGGTGCCCGAGCTCGTCCAGGCTGGCAGCGATCGCCGGGTCGGCGGCGCCGTCATCGGGTGGCTCGCGTCGTACGCCGACAAAGAGGCCCACAGACTCCCTATCTTCAACTTCGCCCAAGGCCGCAGCCGCGACGGGCAGTGCGAGCTGAGCCGCTCTGGGCAAGAGCTTGGCGTCTTTGCGACGCTTGAGCAGCGCACGGAGCGCAGGACCTGGAACGCGTGAGCCCAGGCGGCTCTCCCAACCCACTTCACCCAGGGGTTTCAGAGCGCTCTCTCCGGCATCCAGTCGTTCCTGGAGTTCGGCCAAGGTACTGCCGAGACCGGTCAAGACGCCAACGCCCGTCACCGAGGCCATCACGTCCTGCATCACCCCTCCCAACGGGAAAGCAGCAGCGAGCCGTTGCTCCCGCCAAAGCCAAAAGCATTGGTCAGAGCATGGCGAGTGGCCTGCTCTCTTGCCTGGTGCGCCACGTGGTCCAACGCACAGGCTGGGTCGGGGTTGTCCAGGTTGATGGTCGGCGGCAGCACACCGTGCCGGGTTGCCATGGCGGCCACGATGGCCTCGACGGCGCCACAAGCAGCGACCAGGTGGCCCATCATCGACTTGGTGGAGGAGACGGCCGGGCAGCTCTGCTCACCAAAGACCCTCAAAATCCCTCTGGACTCGCTGGCGTCGTTCATAGGTGTCGAGGTCCCGTGGGCGTTGATGTAGCCCACCTCTGCGGCGTCCAATCGACCATCCTGCAGAGCGTTCTGCATGGCCTGTGCGGCGCCGCGTCCGTCGGGCGGCGAGTCGGTGATTCGGTAGGCGTTCAGGGAGGCGCCGTAGCCGCGCAGCTCAGCCAAGATCTCGGCCCCGCGCGCCTGAGCGCTCTCCAAGCTCTCCAGAATCAGAACGCCAGCGCCCTCGCCGAGCACAAAGCCGTCTCGGTTCAAGTCGAAGGGCCGGCTGGCGCCTCGAGGGTCCTCGTTGCGGGTAGAGAGCGCCCCCAACAGGGAAAAGCCAGTGACCATCACGGGGTTGACCAAGACGTCCACGCCGCCGACCACCATCGCGTCCACGTCCCCGCGCCGGATGTGCAACATGCCCTCACCGACGGCTTGACTGGAGCTGGTACAAGCCGTGCTCAGCGTCCAGCAGGGGCCTTGGGCGCCAATGCGCTCCGCGACGTACTGGGTGGGCGCCGCGGGCGCGTTGCGCATCAGCTCCTCGGCCCCTGGGATGTGCCCGGTGCGCATGCGACTGGCGACCACTTCCAGGGTGGGCCGGGCAGCCTCTGAGCCAAAGCAGACCCCCAAGCGGCGGGGGTCGATGTCCGGCAAGCCTTGGCCTGCCAGGGCCTCGCTCAGGGCACGGGCCGTGAGATCGAGCTTGAGTTGGCCCTCGTCGTGAGCATCGGGCAGGTCCACTTCAGCGGCGAACTGCACCGGAAAGTCCTGGGCGTTGAAGCGCGCGATGGGACCCACGCCGCTCTCGCCAGCGAGCAAGGCCCGCCAAGTGCTGGGCAAGTCCATGCCCAGCGGCGTGATGGCGCCCATGCCTGTGACGACGACGCGCCGCATCAGCGGTCCTCTTCGGGGAGTCCGGCCCAGAGCTGCGCGAGGGCCTTTCGCTCCAAGCGCTCGACGCGCTCAGACTCGGCCAGCTCGGCAAAGGCCACGGCGTTGAAGACAAAGGTCTCCTCGGCCTGTGCGACCACCTTGCCGTTGACCCGCGAGCGCACCTTCATCACCGCGGACTCCTCTCGAAGAGAGATGAACTCGGCGTGCAGCTGAACCACATCGCCTGGCCGCACGAACTTCCGAAACTTCACCCGCTCGGCCATCGTGAAGATGGGGAAGGGCCAGTCACCGCGCTCCTTTCGCACGGTGTAGCCAATGAGCTTTCCGGCGAGCTGGGCCATGGACTCCATCAGGAGCACACCGGGCACCACTGGGAAGCCGGGGAAGTGGTCGGCAAAGAAGGGCTCGGAGAGCGTGAAGGCCTTGGCCCCCACCGCGTGCTTTCCAACCACCATTTCGTCGATTCGGTCGACCAGAAGCCAGCGCATCAGTCCAACACCGCTTCGAGACAGTCCACCGCGATCAGCTCCTTCTCGCCGCCATCACACTGCTTGTAGCGGTGCATCTCCAGCAGGTGGTAGCCGCTGTAGGGGGCGTTGAAGTTGTGCAGGTACTGCCGGCGCTCTCCGCTCACGGCGCTGGCTGCGATCCCAGCCTCCTTGGGGCGTCCATCGAACCAGGTGTCGACGGTGTAGGTGCACGCCGCGTCCCCATCCTCGGCCGCGATGGACCAAGCAGCCACGGGGATCGACTCCCCCAAGGACGCCACCTTGTTCACCTCGCCCCGCTTGATCTCCTTCTCGGCGACCTTCCAGTTCTTGGCGGCCTCCTCCACGTAGAGGGTGTCCTCGCAGAGGGAGAAGCTGAAGACCTGGCCTTCTGGGAAGGGCAGGAACTCGATGTAGGGGGTCTTGTTGACCGGCTTCTCGATCTCCTTTCCGTCCTTCATCGTCACGTGCATCTCAGAGGCACGCACCGCGCAGGTCTTCTTGTTGGGCTCCAAGTAGAGGCGCTTGAGGTTGTCCTCGCCCGCCTCGACGGCCGCCTTGCGCGCCGCGTCGGGCACTTCGGTCAGCACCAGATCGTTCTCGCGCAGCTCACCGGACATCTTGCGGCGGGTGTTGCCCCCGTCCACGTAGACGGCGCTGTTGTCGGCGTTCACGCGCACACGGAAGTCGTGCACACCCTTGGAACCTTCGACCTTGATCCAGTCGCCGGCCAGCTTGTCCAAGGCGATCTCAGGACAAGGGTCTTCGACAACGGCAACGGGCTCTTCAGCGGGGGTACAGGCCAGAGCAAGGAGAGAGAGCAACATGGGACACCTTCTAAGGCGCAGGAGGGTACCTCTTTGGCCACGGGCCCGCCAAAGCTCCGCGGACCTTGACCCACACTTGGCTGTCGGGGGACCCTGCCGCCATGCTTCTACTGCTCTGCGCTTCCCTGGCCCAAGCCGGGCGCTTTGACCCCAACGCCCCCCAAGAACGGGGCGCCGGTTGGGTGTACATGGGGGGCGGCATCAGCAGCTTCTCCACCGAGTTCTGGGGCACCAACGAGTTCGAGCTGCCCGCGTCCTTCAGCACCGCTCGGGCCGACCTGATCGGCGAGGTCGGCTTGGGGCCACACTTGGCCATCGGCGCGCACGTGCCGTGGGTGGACAGCACCGCCTTCGTCAAAGTGGAGCGCCTCTGCGATGCCTATGGGATGTGCGACGACGTGCGCGCATTCGGAGACTTACGCTTGGGCTTGCGTTCGCCCTGGCAGCTCCAAGACTGGACGATCACCGGGCGCGTCGAGGTGGCGAGCGGGATCGGCTACCAAGACCACCTGGACGACCTGGGCGCACCTGGGGACGGAAACACTGACCTCGTTCTCGGGGTGATGGCCGGCCGCGGTGGCGCCTTGGGCAGCACTTCATGGCGCGTGGCCGGCGGTGTGGAGTGGGAGCAAGCCTTTGGACGCCCCCCAAACGCCATTCAAGGGGGACTGGAGGGGAGCTGGCGCTGGCAGAACCTGGAGCTGGGCTTGGCCTGGACCGCCTACGAGAGCCTGGGCGGCCTGAGCTTTGCCGAGGCCACCGTTCCAGACCGGATGGAGAACGACCCCGGCCGCTTCACGGACATCGACAACGACGTGCAGACCCTGGCGCCGCGTTTGAGCGTCTACGCCGGAGAGCGGGTGGGCGTGCACACCAGCGCGTGGTGGGTCTTTGCGGTGGACAGCGGCCCTGGGGATTTGAAGGGAGCGAACCTGGGGCTGAGCACCTGGTGGTGAGGGGGCAGCTTGCTCCAATGCAAGCCGATTGTTAGAAGGCGTAGATGACACGCCAAACTCTCGTATTACCCTTTCTCGCAAGCCTTCTGACGGGCTGCTGCAGCAACTCAGCCCTCTTCACGCTGGCCGGTGACGCTGAGCAGGCCCAGGTGTCTCCGGGTGCCCGCGACTATTTTGCGGTTCAGCTGGCTTGGCTACCCGATGGAGACGGCGGACGGGTGGACTTTGCGCCCGAGCTCTACAGCGCGCACCACAGCGCCGAGGCCTTTTGGACGATGGACGTCGACGGCGTCCTGCGAGAGCTGGACGGGGACCAAGAGCTCATCATTCCCGACGAGTACTGGGTCTCGGCGACCGAAGTGGTCGGAGACGCGGAGCAGGCTTGGGTGGCGGGACTCCAGTCGAAGATGCTCGATGGGGAGCTGGACTACGAGAACCAAGTCCTAGACGTCGGCTACTGGGACGGGCAAGCGTGGAACGGCTTCCAGTGGGACCCAGGCGGGGCCTCGCTGTACATCAGCAACCTGGTACTCCAGGACGGCCGAGCCACCATCCTGGTGGAGTCCTATGAGACGGGAAGCGATGCCTACTCGCACCAGCAGTTGAGCTGCGTTGGCGCGGACTGCACCCTCTCCGAGCCACAGATGAGCCTGGACCGCAGCATGAGCCACAGCGACCTTCAAGTCGGCGGCGACGGTGGGCTGTGGAGCCTCACGGAGGGCTACGCCAACGACGGCGAGGAGTACATGGCGATCCTCTCCAGCGAGAGCGGCTGCGAGATTCAGGTCGACGAAGGCTTGCAAGCACTCACCCCAACGGCGAGCGGCGTCCGCGCCTGGGGCTGGAAGGGCGCAGGCGCCGTGCAGCTGGATGTGGGCTCCGATTGCGAAACCGATGAGACCCTCCTGGAGCGAACCAAGGGCAGCGATGGCAGCAGCGAGGGCCGCTCCTTCGGGGACATCTTCACCATCGGGACCCACCGCTCGCTGCGCCGCTTCCAGTCAGCCGAAGTCATGGAAGAGAGCTGCATCGGCTGAAAGCCCCTGCGGGTGAATCGTGCTAGCCCAACCCATGCTCTTGATGCTTCTGGCCTGCACCAAAACGGACCCCTCCGCCACGGTCCCCCGCTACCGCTACTCCCACGTGGGCACCTTCAACGAGGCCGGGACCCACCTCTACATCACCGGCGGCTCCGGCATTGGAGGCAAGCGCTTGGATGCGTGGCGCATCGGTCTTGGGGTCGGTCAGAGCACCGGCGAGTGGGAGGAGCTCAACCCTCCGATCCGGGACATCTTCCGGAGCACTCTGGTCCGGGAGCCCGGCACCGACATCGCGTGGGTCTTTGGCGGCAGCGAGGGCAGTGACTCCACCGAGAGCGCTTCACTGGAGCGCTGGGACATGGCGCTGGATGAGTGGACCTCTCTGGGGGAAGGGGGGCCCTCCGGTCGCTACAAAGGCGACGCGGTCTGGGACGGCTCCCGCATGCTCCTCTTCGGGGGCCGCTACGACGACGGCGAGGACACCGTGACCCTGGACGACCTGTGGGCCTTCGACACCACCAGCGAGGGCTGGACGGAGCTGAGCCCCACCGGCGGCCCCGGAGCCCTGACCCGCACCAGCATGGCCTTGGGCTCCGATGGCTTGGTCTACTTGAGCGGGGGAATCGACTCGGAGAACGAGCGCTACGACTGGGTCTGGACCTTGGACCCCACAACGCTCGAGTGGAATGAGGTGCCAGTGACCGGCACCACCCCAGGTCACCGTGCCAGCCACAGCAGCCACTGGTACGACGGGAAGCTCTGGGTCTGGGGCGGCAGCGGAGAGGACAACGCCCTGTGGGCACTGGATCCGCAGGCGGGCACCTGGACCTCCTTCGAGGGAGACGCCCCCCTTGGCCGCGACGCCCAGGTCACCTCCTCCCCAGACGGACGCCACCTCTTCATCATGGGCGGAGATCCGGCAGATGATGACGCCGCCCCGAACTTCGTCAACGACATCTGGGAAGTGGACCTGGACACGCAGCTCTGGACCGAGCGTGTGGCCTGGGGGGAATAGGCCCATCGCCTCGCCCAACTGGGCCGGCCCTCGGCTAGGCCAATGGGATGCTGATAGACTCCAGATCCTGGAGGCCCTTTTGCTGCTGATCCTGCTCGCCGGCTGCTGGAAGACCGACGTGTCCATCGACACGACCATCATCCCCTTCGAGAACGCGACCTCGAACACCGCCGGCTGGGTGGAGCGTGTAGACAGCGCCCTGGCCTGCCCCGACGGCAACCCTGCCAGCATCTACTTGGTCTATCCACAGACCCAAGAGGGTCCTCTCCCGGGGGCCCTGGTCCTGCACAGCGGCGCCTTTGACTACATCCAGGCGCCGGCGGCAGACAATCCCCTCCTGGGTCAGAACTACGCCGGTGTGGACGACGCCGGATTGATCCGCTTGGAGGCCGACTGGGCCAGCCAGAAGGTCTTTGAAGCGATGGGCCTGATTCCACGCATCGACGCCAGCGAGGACAACCTGGGCACGATGGCCTCGGCGCTTCTCGACGCTGGATACATCGGCATCTACCCCACCAACTGCTGGGGGGACTTGTGGCACAACGAGACCCCTTCCGCAGGGCTGCCGAACCTGAGCAGCAACAGCGAGCTGGACTTCTTCGCGCGCAACGGCGGCGCCTTGGCCGCAGACGCTTGGGACTTCGCCAGCGGAGAGAGCCTAATGGAGACCGGCGCCTTGCTGGACACCAGCAGCACCCTGCTCATCGGCTTGGGTGAAGGCTCCCGCGGCGCCACCGAGCTGATGATGCGCGATGGCGTGAACCCCGCCGGACTGCTCATCGACTCCCCCATCGACGAGCTCGAAGACTGGGCCGCTGGAGATGCAGCCGTGGCCGAGGGCTTGCGCCGGGTCTACCTGGACTCCGACGCCGAGGACTACAACTGGAACCAGTGGACCATGGCCCGCATGGCCTCGGCTGCGGTCGACGAGCTCCCTGACATTCCCGTTGCGGTCGTGTACTCCAGCATCGACCCACAGGTCCCGGCCGGAAACATCACCCGCCTCTCCGAAAAGTTCGAAGCCGACACGGCAGACCGCTGTGAGATCGACACCGAGGCGACCAAGCACGTGCAGTCCAACGGCAACATCGTGCTGGCGCGTGATCTGGTCACCTTCTTGGGCGGCGGAGACAAGCCAGCTCAGTGCGCGGACCAATAGCCGGAGTCTTTCAGATCTTTCAGGGAGTGGACGCTCGGGGCTCTGACTTGTAAACTCCCGGTCAGCCCATAGGATCGAATGCTTGTATTCTTGCTCGTGGCCTGCGAGTCCGACGTTGGCTTGACGGGCAACAACGATGTCGTCGCGCCAACAACGCCTATGGCCAGCTTGGCCGGGAGAGCCTGTGATCCCAGCAGCGGCCTGGTCGCGCCCGATGCGCAGATCACCGCGATGGTTCGTGGCGCCGACGGGGCCCTGCTCAACGCCCACAGCACCCGCAGCGCCGACGACGGCTACTGGGCCTTGCCCGAGGTCGAAGCCGAGCAGTCCCTCAGCGTGCGCGTGCAGCTCAACGCACTGGTCCTGGAAGAGCACGAGCTCACGCTGGAGGCTGGCGAGAACCTGACTCTGGACTCGGGCCCCTGCTCGAACCCCGCTGAACTCCGAATCGCGGTCATCACCGGCGCCTTCGATGACTACATGCCCGTCCTGAAGGGACTGGGACTGCAAGACATCACCCAGGTCGACGGGCAAGATGAGAGCGCCCTGCGCGCCTTCCTGACCACCCCTTCGGCCCTGGCCGAGTACGACATGTTGATCTTCAACGGCGGACACCTGGAAGAAGGCGTGATCTGGTCCGAGGACCCCCAAGACGCCCAAGTGGCCTTGGTGCACGAGACCCTCCGTGATTTCGTGGTGCAAGGCGGCGACATTCACTGCTCCGACTGGTCCTATGACTTGATTGAGCAGATCTGGCCGGGCAAGCTGAGCACCATCGGCAGTGGCCAGCCGGACGCCGCCCAGCTGGGTGAATCCCAAGACGTCCTGGCCACGGTGGCCAACGCAGCGCTCTCCGAGCACCTGAACGGGATCGACGAGCTGAACGTCGACTACGACCTGGACCTCTGGCCTGTGCTGGTGGCCGTGAGCACCACGACCTCTGTGCACCTGGTCGGAGAAGCCACCTACCAGAGCGGGGGTCAGAGCATCTCGGTCTCCGCGCCGATGCTGGTCTCCTTCAACGGTGGCGGTGGCCGAGTGGTCTTCAACAGCTACCGTCTGGCCGCCAATGACAGCGCTGAGATGACCTCGTTGATGCGCTACGTCTTGTTCTCTTTGTAGCTGGAGCCTTGAATGACCCTGACCCTGCTCTCCCTGTTGCTCAGCTGCACCTCCACTGAACCTGTGGACTCCGGCACCCCAGATACGGCCTTGCCCGACGCGGACGCCGACGGCATCCCCGATTCCGTGGAGGGGAGCCAAGACTCCGACGGAGACGGCGTCGCGGACAGCTTGGATACGGACTCGGACAACGACTGCATCCCGGACGCAGTGGAGTCTGGAGGAAAGGGTGATCTGCTAGACAGCGATGGAGACGGCACGCCCGACTACCTGGACACCGACTCGGACAACAACGGACTGGATGACCGGGACGAGGCCATCGACTGCCAGGCCCCAGTCGACAGCAACAACGACGGCCAGAGCGACGTGGTGGACCAGGACGACGACGGGGACCTGGTCCTGGACATCCACGAGGGCGAGGCCGACGCGGACGCGGACGGTCTGCCAAACCGCCTGGACCAGGACTCGGACCAGGACTGTCTAGACGACATCCACGAGGCCGGAGACGCCGACCTGGCGACCCCTCCGGTGGACAGCGATCAGGACGGCAAGCCGGACCTGAACGATACGGACTCAGACAACGACGGCATCCTGGACGCCGATGAGCTGGCCTGCGCGCCCCTGGACACCGACGGCGACGGCAAGCTGGACCACATCGACGACGACATCGACGGCGACGGCCTGACCCAAGATGAAGAGGAGCGCTGGGGCACCGACCCTCTGAACACCGACAGCGACGGCGACGGCTTCAGCGATGGTCTGGAGGTGCACGCCAACACCTGGCCGGACAGCAAGAACTCCAAACCCAAGGGCACGGTGGTCACCCTGCAGCCCCGGGAGAGCACCGAGGTTCAGCTGGAGAGCCTGGCGGGCAGCGCGCAGCTCGACGTCTTCATCCTCATCGACACGGCCTACTCCTACAGCTGCTACCGGCCCAACCTGCCCACCGCGATGAGCAACTTGGCCCGTGAGATCTACGCCCACTTCGACAACGTGGCCGTGGGCTTTGGAACCTTTGATGACTACGCTGCCTACGCGTCAGCGACCGGAACACCCTTCACCTTGGTGCACCAAGTCTCCACGGATGAGACCTCGGTGGTCGCCAGCGCGACCGGTCTCTCCAGCATGGTCTACGGCGGTGACGCCGAGGGCTCGGTCTACGAGGCGCTGTACCAAGTGGCGACGGGCACCGGCTTTGACGAGGACTGCGATGGCAGCATCGCCTCGACCTGTCTCTTATACACATCTCCGAGCCCACGAGACAGGCAGAAATCTCG
>OJIV01000947.1_pt1 | contig 10658 bp, 2 predicted proteins | sample 1595861 | NCBI WGS metagenome assembly OJIV01 (sample SAMN05416883, study PRJEB24817) | seawater metagenome | isolation source: Sea water | place: Canada:Atlantic | collected 2013-11
AGCGTCAGATGTGTATAAGAGACAGTTCAAGTATTGCAATTTAAAAATGAAAAAAAAAAAATGAAAAAAATTAAAAAAATTACGAATTACGAATTACATAATTTAATAAAAATTCCTTAAATTTCGGGGGACAATAAAAAATTTGCTATGAAATATTCTCCATATTCACTTTTGGTATTAATTTTTCTATTGTTTTTTTTAAATAATAATTATGCTCAAGGACCTGGATCCTTGTTTGTAGACGCAGGGATTGATACTTTAATACCCTGTGGTACTGGAGGTTGTGCGGATATTACAGCAGATTACTTAGAGATATTTGAGACCTTTAGCACCAATTATACGGTAGCACCTATTCCATATAGTCCTGATGTTACTAGTAATCCACCTTTTCCATTTAATGGTTTGGCGAATAATATGAATCCAAATCAAGATGATATTTGGTCTGTAGTGGAAACGCTACCCTTTGATTTTTGTTTTTTTGGAAGCTTAGAACAACTTTTTCAAGTGGGTTCTAATGGTTTAATACGATTTGATGTAGGGAATGCAGGAGATTTTAATGATTGGGGTTTTAATGAAGATTTACCTAATAATACGGATCCTGCTTTAGGAGAAGGGAATATTTTTACACCGGTACATGATATCGATCCTTCTGTTGCAGATTCTGATGAAATTGGTTATGAAGTATTAGGGACATACCCGAATAGAGTATTAGTAGTTTCCTATTTTGCAGTGTCTCTTTATTCTAGTGATTGTAATAATTTAAGAGCTACTCATATGGCTGTGTTGTATGAGTTTTCTAATGTGATTGAAATATATATACAAGATAAACCTGTTTGTCCGGGTTGGAATGATGGTAATGCTGCTTTAGGTATTCAGAATAATGATGGTGATATTGCTTATGTTCCACCAGGACGTAACACTTCAGATTCTCCTTGGACTGCTTTCCAAGAAGCATGGAGTTTTAAGCCAGATGGTGTAGAAACTTTTGCTTTTGAGTGGTTAGATTCAACAGGTACTGTTATTGGCTATACAGATACAATAAATGTTTGTCCAGCGGGTGGTTCAGAAATTTTTACTGCTCGTGTTACTTATACAAATACATGTAATGGAGATGTTGTGGTTTTAGAAGATGACGTTTTAGTTAGTATAGATTCTCCTTTTACAGTTGATTTAGGTCCAGATGTAACTACCTGTGATACTCCAGATATTCTTTTAGATGCAGAACAAGAAAATCAAAATTTCACCTACCAATGGTTTTTAGATGGGACATTAATTGCTGGGGCAACTAGTCCTAACTACTTAGTTACTGCGCCTAATTCTGGGACTTATTCTGTGGAAGTAATTGATCCTTCTGACCCAATCTGCCCAGGAATTGATCAAATTATCATTACGTATTTACCTATTCCTATTATTGCCAATCCACCAATTGATTTATTTCAATGTGATAATGGAACTAATACAGGTATTTTTGATCTTACGATAAATACTCCTGTGGTTTTAGGTCCTCAAAACCCAGCAGACTTTGTTATAACATATCATAACACAGCATTAGATGCTGAAAATGACCTAGCACCAATTGCTGCTCCTACTCTCTATCCTATAACAGGCTCAATGGAAGAAATATTTGTACGCATAGAAGGTGAAGGTACAGAGGAAGATTTAATTTTCGTAGAAGACTTTAGTACTGGCCTAGGAAGAGTAACACATCCTTTTACACCTTTAGAGTTTAATGGTACTACAGAATTAAATCCAAATCAATACACTGTAACAAATATTTCAACCGGACTTAATGCAGGATGGCATCAAGATATGGAAGACCATACCATCGGTGATATAGATGGTAGAATGATTCTCTTTGATGTTTCTGAAGATACTAGCGAAACCGAATTATACAGAAGAGATATTACCGTAACTGCAAACACAGAACTTGTCTTTGATTTTGCCATGACTACTGTATATGACATAGATACTAATATATGTCCTGATAATGGTACAGACTCAAGACTTATCTATCAAATTGAAGATTCAGCAGGAACTGTTCTTGCGACAAGTACAACCGGTAATGTTACAAACGGTTCAAGTCCAAACTGGATAACATATTCTCTTGATTTTGATAGTGGTGTAAATACAATCGTCCAAATTGTTCTTATCAATGATATTTTTGGTTCCTGTGGAAATGATCTTGCGATAGATGATATTAAAATTGTTAAAACGGAAATTTGTTTTGCCACAGATTCATTTTTTATTGAATTTTTTCCCATATCAATTGGTATTATGACCGATGTTGAATTTTGCGATCTTGATGCTGATGGGTTTGTAGATTTAAATTTACCTTCAATCAAAGATGCTGAAGCGCTAAATGGCCTAGATCCATTACAATTTACAGTAACTTATCATGGTTCTCAAGCAGATGCTGATAATAATGTTGGAGTCTATCCAGATCCTTATACAGTAACTGGTCCAACGGAAGAAATTTTTGTAAGGGTCGAAAATAATGCAACCCCTACTTGTTTTGTAACAGATAGTTTTTTAATTACACTAATTCTTGCACCTATTGCAATATTACCAACTCCTTATATTCTTTGTGATGAATTTTCAAATGATGGTTTTGCTGAATTTGACTTAACAACTAAAGATATTGAAATTACTGGTGGAGATCCAAATACTGTAATTACTTATCATTTAACCTTAGCTGAAGCAGATGCTAACATTAATCCAGTAGAAACTCCTGCTGCATTTATCAATACCATTTCTAGTTTTCAAATTTTATATCCAAGAGTAGAAAATACAAATAATATTATTTGTTTTGATACTACTGAATTAGTGCTTCAGGTAGATCGGGCCCCAGCGATCACAAATCCGATCGCAGATTATTTTTTGTGTGATAATGATGGCGATGGGTTAGAGGTCTTTGATTTATTATCTAAGGATTTAGAAATAGTAAACACTCAAATAGGTCTTACTTTAGGATATTATTTGACTCAGGAAGATGCTGAGGCACAGCCACCCACTAACATTATCCCTAACCCTGAGACTTATAGTAATATTTCAAATCCAGAAACTATATGGGTACGCGCTGAGAATTCAGCTAACTGTATCACAGTTCTTAACTTTTATTTAATAGTTGGAGAAGTTCCTGCTTTTACAGAGGTTCCTGTATTTGCTTTATGTGATGATTTGATTGAGGATGGATTCACAGAATTTGATTTAAACACTCAAAATGCTACCATTGTAGCTGGTAACACAGACTTAAGTGTAACTTATTATGGTACCCAGGCAGATGCGGATCTTGCACAGAGTCCTTTATTGAGTCCATATACCAATACGGTAAATCCAGAGATTATTTATGTACGTGTAGATGATAATGTAGAGGGTTGTTATGGAGTTTTTGAAATGGAATTACAGGTTATTTCTCCTATCGCAATAGTTCCAGATCCTTTAGAGTATTGTGATCCGGACAATGACGGCTTCGGAGAGTTTACCCTAACCGATGCAGACAGTCAAATAACAGGAGGAAATCCATCAGGGAACCTTCAAGTTACCTATCATTATTTATTAGAAGATGCACAAAACGGAGTAAATCCACTAGCGAGTCCTTATTTAAATGATGTACCTTTTACTCAGATTGTTTATGTGCGTTTATTAGATGAATCTACGGGTTGTTATGGGACTACAACTTTAGAATTGATTGTTTTACCAAGTCCTCAAATCATTCAGCCCAGCGATTTAGCGCTATGTGATCAAGATGGTGATGGGATTGAAGTTTTTGATTTAACGGTGAGTGAATCAGAATTATTAAATGGTTTGGATCCTTTGCTTTATAGTATTGCTTATTATCAGGATGCTGGTTTAACTATACCAATTGTAGATCCCACCACATATGCAAACATACCTCCAAGTCCACAGACGATTTATATTGTAGTCGAGGACATTGCCAATCAATGTAAGAGTCAGACTATTTTACAACTTTGGGTTTATCTTTCGCCGGTATTAGTACCCCCACTTCCATATGAACTTTGTGATTTAATAACACAGGATGATGGGTTTGAATCTTTTGATTTAGAAAGTAAAACTGCAGAAATCACAGGAGGCGATTTTACTATTAGTATTACGTATCACCAAACTCAGGCTGATGCTAATACGGGAAATAATCCTTTATTGAGTCCATATACTAATACCAGCAATCCACAAACGATATTTCTTAGAGCAGAAAACACCAATGGAGGAGATCTTAATTGCTTTTCTTTTATTGGAGTTACTTTAGATTTAGTTGTAAACCCACTGCCTTCTCCTGTAACACCGACTCCCTTAGAGGTTTGTGATCAGGACAATAATGGGATTACACAGTTTATATTAACCGATAAAGATGTAGAAATCATTGGAGGAGAACCTGGAGTGGAGATAAGTTACCACGAAACCTTACTAGATGCCGAGTCTGGAACAAATCCACTAGCAAGTCCTTATACCAATATTGACACCTATATGCAGACGATTTATGCACGAGCAGAATATCCAATAGCATTAGGAGGGACAGGATGTTTTCAAATTGTATCATTGGAATTACTTGTAAATCTAAGTCCTATTATTTCATCAGAGATCCCAGATTTAGTAATTTGTGATGATGATGGCTTTACGGTATTTGATTTAACACAACGAGCAGATGATATTTACGGCTCTCAGGACCCTTTAGATTATGATCTTAGTTATTATATAAGTCAGGTAGATGCAGATTTAGCTACTAATGCTATAGCCAGTCCTACTGCTTTTACAAATACCGCGAATCCACAAACTATTTGGGTTCGTTTAGAAGACAATCCTATCAATAATCCAACAGCTTGTTTTAAGGTAGGAAGTTTTGAATTGGTGGTAGAATTAGAACCTGTTTTTACTCCAGTACCAATTTTTGAGCAGTGTGATGACCAGATTCAAGATGGTTTTACCGAGTTTAATTTAAATATCCAGAATGGAACTATTACTGGAGGTGATTCTACACTAGGAGTTACTTATTACGCTAATCAAATAGATGCAGATGATGCAATAAATCCATTAGTTATTCCTTATACCAATACGGTAAATCCAGAGACGATTTATGTTCGAATAGAAAGCACAATAACGGGATGTTATGGAACTTTTCCTATGAGTTTATTAGTCAGACCAGCTCCAATGATATTTGAACCAAGCGCGTTAGAGCATTGTGATTCTGGCAATGATGGATTTGGAGAATTTATGTTAACCGATTCAGATCTAGAAGTAACTGGAGGAGTTCCAATAGGGAATCTTCAAGTAAGCTATCATTATTTATTAGAAGATGCCCAAAACGATGTAAATCCACTATTAAGTCCTTATTTAAATGACATTCCTAATTTACAAACGGTTCACGTTCGATTAGTAGATCAAAGTACGGGATGTTATAGTATTACAACCTTAGATTTAATTGTTTTAGAGACTCCACAAATTATTTCACCAACCGATATGATTTTGTGTGATGATAATGCAGATGGGATTGAAGTTTTTGATTTAACTCTTGGCGAACTAGAATTATTAAGTATTGCTGATCCTGCAGGCGGACCTTATAGCATTACTTATTATGAAGATGCGGAATTAACTATTGCTATTACTAATCCAACTGCTTATTCCAATATTCCACCGAGTCCACAGACTATTTATATTGTGGTTGAAGGTGTTTCAAATGGTTGTAGAGTTGAAACTACCTTGTTACTTTGGGTAGTGTCATCACCTATTTTATTATCACCTACTGCTTTAGAGCTTTGTGATACAACAGAAATCATAGGTCCAGATGATGAGTTCGAGCCTTTCGATCTAGAGAGTAAAACCGATGAGATTACAGGAGGTGATCCAACTGTTGGAATTACATATCACGAAACACAACTCGATGCCGATACAGGTATAAATTCGCTAATTAGTCCGTATATTAATATCAGTAATCCTCAAACGATATTCATTCGTGCAGAAGCTCAAGATACCCAATGTATTGTCAGTGAAGCAATCACTTTAAGTTTAGTGGTAACTCCGCTACCATCACCAGTAACTCCTTCACCATTAGCGGTATGTGATGTAGATAATGATGGTTTTTCTTTCTTTATGTTAACCGATAAAGATTCAGAGATTATAGCAGGTGAGCCAGGAGTGGTGGTAAGTTATTACGAAACCTTATTAGATGCAGAGGCAGGTATTTTTGCATTAACAAGTCCTTATATCAATATTGTAACTCCTTCGCAGATTATTTATGCACGAGCAGAATACTCGATAGCATTAGGAGGGACAGGATGTTTTCGCATTGTAGACTTGGAATTAATTGTTAACCCAAGCCCTATTGTTCCATTAGATATCCCAGATTTAGTAATTTGTGATGATGATGGTTTTACAGTATTTGATTTAACACAACGAGAAGGTGATATTTACGGATCTCAGGATCCCTTAGATTATACCCTTAGCTATCATACAAGTCAGGCAGATGCTATTGCAGGTACTAACCCTATAGCGAATCCTGCAGCTTTTCCAAATACGATCAACCCACAAATTATTTGGGTACGTTTGGAGGATAACACAACAGTTTGTTTTAAAGTAGGAAGTTTTGAGATTCGTTCAGAATTAGGGCCTTTAGTAATCCAACCCACACCGTTTACAAGCTGTGATGATTTAGGAGCACCTAACGATGGGGTCACACTTTTTGATTTAACTCTTAAGACTACAGAGATTACAGGTGGTGCCTCAGGAGTAACGGTACAGTATTATGAAAGCCAAGTAGATGCAGAGTTAGATACCAACGTAATTGATCCAGATACTGCTTACCAAAATACGAGTAATCCACAAACTATCTGGTTACGAGTAAGCGATGTTAACACATTGTGTTTTGACACGACTGTTTATTTAACATTGCGCGTAGTGGCCAATCCAGCCCCTGAAGATCCAGATCCAATTATTTTATGTGATGTTAATAATCCAGGAGACGGCGAGGAAGTTTTTGATTTAACGATACGGGAACCACAGATATTAGATGGAGAAACTTGGGATGTAAGTTATTATAACACCTATCAAGACGCCGTTGATGATAATGCTCCCATAGTGCTACCAACAGCTTATAGCAATGTGATCAATCCAGAGATTGTATATGTACGTGTTTCTATAGATCTTTTAGATACTACAGCTTGTTTTGAAATTGTAGAATTAACACTAATGGTCAGTTCTCTTCCAGATGATACAGCAGTTATTACACCATATATTATTTGTGAGATACCAGGAGATGGAGAATCTATTTTTGATTTAACCACTAAGATTGATGAAATCTTAAACGGACAAGATCCAACGATTTTCCAAGTATTATTTTATGAAAGTCAGGCTGAAGCAGATTTGATGATTAATGAGATTCAAAATCCAGTAATTTATGCCAACACGAGTAACCCACAAAGAATCTATGTTGTTATTTTAAATATAGATACTGATTGTTTTGTATCGACTCAGAGTTTTGACATAGAAGAACGAGAAGGAGCTATTGCTAATATACCACTAGATCCTTATGCTATTTGTGATTATTGGGATGAGAATGATGGTATTGCCGAGTTTGATTTATTAGATCAGGATTTATTAGATGAGATTTTAGGAACTCAAGATCCTTTAGTTTATCAGTTAGATTTTTATGGAACATTAGAGAATGCAGAATTAGAGGTTTCTCCACTGCCAGCTACCTATGTAAATATAATTAATCCACAGATTATTTACGCAAGGGTTACCAATATAAATACAGAATGTTATGACCTTACAGAGGTAATCTTAAAGGTAGAATTAATCCCAGAGCTTGCCTTGGATGATTTTTATAGATTATGTGTTGATAGCTTGGGTAATCCAATACCTGCAGGAAATACTTCACCCCCAGTGATCGATACAGGATTAGATCCAAGTATTTATATGTTTGAATGGCAATTAAATTCAGAGGTATTATTAGGTGAAATTGGAGCATCCATTACGGTATTACAAGAAGGGATCTATACGGTAAGAGTAACAGAAATACTAACAGGATGTATGTCTATGGCTACTACGACAGTAATTACTTCTTCGCCACCATTAAATTACAGCGCAGAGGTAACAAATGCATTTGCCTCAGAACACACCATAACAGCTACTACTGATGGTACTGGTGACTATGAATTTCAATTGGATGATAATCCATTCCAAGAAAGTGGAATCTTTTTAGATGTAGAGCCAGGAAGTCACGTTATTACCATAAAAGATGTTAGTGGTTGTGGAGCAAGTGTAACTATAAGTGTTGGAGTCATTGATTATCCTCAATTTATGACTCCTAATGAGGATGGATATCACGATACGTGGAATATTATTGGTATTGCCAATGGTGACCCTACAGCAAAAATTTATATATTTGATCGCTATGGTAAACTCTTAAAGCAATTAAGTATCTTTTCTGAAGGTTGGGATGGTTCCTATAATGGAAAACCAATGCCTTCAAGTGATTACTGGTTTAGAGTAGAGTATACCGAAAACGCCGCTAAAAAAATATTTAAAGGGCATTTTACCCTTAAAAGATAAATTAATATACTTCTGTATGTAAGTGTAAAAATCCTTACTGTAAATTCGGTAGGGATTTTATATTTAAGTTAGTAACTAAGTCTTTATTAAAGAACAAAATACAAATAATCAATTGCACGATATATTTTATTAATAAATCGGTCTAAATAGAATATAGAGCGATTCTTGTGAGTTATTTTAGTAATTATTTAAATTTTTAGATAGATAGATAGAATAATAATTATATTATAAATTCAATATTGTTTAAATGTCGCAAAAAGCTATAAAGCTAATTTTTATCTGTTCCCTTCTATTAATAGGTTGTAAATCTAAAAAGAAGGTAGCTACATCATCTAATAAAAAACACCCTAAAACAGAAAGAATCCAAAAACGCTCTGAAATTGAAACTTCAAAAGAAGTAGTGAATAAAACCAAAATAAAACCCACTCCTAAGAATGCTTCTTATGCAGAAATTGTTACTATATATATTGATAACTATAACAGAATAGCAAAAGAAGAAATGGTGCAATATGGAATACCTGCAAGCATCACTTTGGCTCAAGGTATTCTAGAAAGTGGTGCTGGAAGAGGAACGTTAAGTAAAAAATCTAATAATCATTTTGGTATTAAGTGTCATAAAGGTTGGGCTGGTGAGCGCGTATATCATGATGATGATGAATTACAGGAATGTTTTAGAAAATATAAAGATCCTAAGTACTCTTTTAGAGATCATTCTTTGTTTTTAACGCAGCGTTCTCGTTATGAAAAATTGTTTAAATATAAAAAAGATGATTATAAATCTTGGGCTAAGGGTTTACGTAAAGCAGGATATGCAACCGATCCAAAATACCCACAAAAATTAATAAATATTGTAGAAAAATATGAGCTTTATACCTATGATAAAGAAGTTCTAGGTAAAAAAAATAAAAGAAAAAAAGAAAAATATTTAAAAATTAAAACCTATTCTGTTGTAAAAGGAGATTCCTTATATAGTATATCGCAAAAGTTTGATGTATCGGTAGATGCTTTAAAAAGATATAACGGTCTGGATAGTAATGATATAAATGTTGGCCAAGAATTGTATATTCATAGCGTGAAAAATTGATAAAAAATATTATTGCATAAAAAAAACCTACTATATGAAGAAAATAGTAATCCCAATCGTTTCTCATTTATTATATGATAATATAAAAAAATTATTTTTATGCCTATTCTTCTTGACTCCTACACTTTTATTAGCACAGGACATAGATCTCTTTCAGCAATTTAATGGAAAATATGATTTTACAGTAATTGGGAATACATTAAACCCTGGTCCTAATCCTTGTAATATTCTAACTGAGAGTAGTGCAGATTTGTTCCTTAGTTCAACACAAACCTTAGTTTCTGCAAATTTATATTGGTCAGGCTCAGGAGGTCTTCCGCTTTCTAATTACCCTGGAGATTACAATGTAACCTTAAATGGTATTCCAATTTTTTCAGAGAGAAATTTTTTTCTTTCAACTTTTATTGGTCGTGATTTTTATGGAGCATATGCAGATGTTACAGACATTGTTAACGCATATGGTAATGGTACATATACGTTATCTGATTTAGACCTAACAGGGAATATTTTTGGAGGCTCACCCTATTGCGACCAAACTGTTGATTTTGGAGGATGGGCTATTATTGTTATTTATGAAGACCCTTCGCTTGCCTTAAATCAGATTAGCCTGTTTGATGGATTAGAACTTGTTTACCAGAATAGTATTCAAATTATTCTTGGTCCTCTCAATGTGGCATCCGAAGATCTTGCAAAAATTGGATTTTTAGCTTGGGAAGGAGACCTTCCAAACCCAAACAATGAATCACTGCGTATTAATGGAACTCTAATGGAAAATGCACTAAACCCACCAGATAATCAATTTAATGGAACCAATACTTATACAAATAGCATCGATTTGTATAATATGGATTTGGACGTATTTGATCTTGAGGAAGTGATTGTAATTGGAGATGCGAGTATTACGATAGATATAACTTCTGATTCAGATTTAGTATTAATAAATAATCTTATTACTTCTGTTAATTCGGAACTTCCTGATGCAACTATTAGAATTGATGATATTGGGAATTTT
>OJIV01000949.1_pt1 | contig 10651 bp, 9 predicted proteins | sample 1595861 | NCBI WGS metagenome assembly OJIV01 (sample SAMN05416883, study PRJEB24817) | seawater metagenome | isolation source: Sea water | place: Canada:Atlantic | collected 2013-11
CACACTGCATATCGTCGGCAGCGTCAGATGTGTATAAGAGACAGGGCCTCCACCCAAGCCACGCCCTCCCCAACCGAGGCCCCCTGACCTCCTTGGGCCAAGTGACGGTTGAGCACCTCCAGAACCTTGTCGTCGGGACTGCCCACAAAGGCGCCCGCATCGTCTGGACCGGGCAGCCAAGCGCCGAGCTCCTTGCCTTGCTCAGCCAGGGCCACATCCCCCCGAAGCTGACCGATGTACCAAGCGCTCTGGCTGGCGCCGGTCTCCGCGTAGAGCTCCTTCCAGCGAGAGGAGCGCTCCGCTTCGCTGACCTGGGCGTCCTGCTCCAAGGCTGCCAGAGCCGAGGCCTGCCCCTCCGCCTCCAGAGGCACACCCAATGACAACGCCCGCTCCACGCCAGCGGCAGCCACGGCCACCTCACTGCCCCCGCGCACAATGAGCAGCTCTCCCTGATCCGTGATTCCCACAACCCGCGAGACCTCGCCCTGAACTTGCACCAGCACGCTGCGGCCCTGCCCCATGGCCTCTGGCACTTCCGTCGCGCCGATCCCGGCAGCGTCTGCCCCGAGGAGCTGCGCGAGGGGGGTCAAGGCGCGGGGGGCAAGGTTGTGCTCCATTCGCAGCATCTCAAGCGCGTCCGCGTAGCTGTGTCCCGGATAGGGGTTCGGCAAGCCCAGATGGTGAAGCGCGTCGGCCAAGCCACCCACGGCGTCGCGGTTCCGGCTGCGGCTCGTCGACTTGCCCTCGTTCCGGGGGCCCAGCTGAAGGAGCGCCAAGTGGTAGGCCGAGCGACGCTCGGGCTCAGCCTGAAGCGCCGGCTCGTGAGCCAGCGCATCTCTGGCCTCCAAGAGCTGGGCTTCACTGAGCGCGGCTGTATTCATCAGCAAGTCCACGTGCAGCGCCTCGCGCAGGGTGGCTCTGGGCACGTAGCGCGGGGCTCCTTGAAGCAGAACCTCGCTGCGACCTGAGGACCCTGGCCCGGTCTCCCCCAACAACATCCACGCCGGCCCTTGAACTTGTCCCAGCGCGCTCTTGCTGTACACATCTCCAAAGATGGCTGGCGCCGCCTTCGGGTCCCGGAGCACCAAGAAGCGCTGAACGGACAGACCAGGTGGTGGCTGAAACAGGCGCTCCGGGTCGTGGGCCTCCGGTTCGGTGTCCAGGATGGTGCTGGAGTCGGCCACTCCAGCATCGGGCGCCACGCTCCTCTGGCTCTCGATCTGCGCGCTGACCGCGCCTCCGTTTGTGTAGCGCCCTTGAACCCACCCAAGGGCATCCCCAAAGCGAACTTGAACCCAGGGTTCTCCGGCCCGCGTTTCAAGCGCCCCGGTCCACGGCAAGCGGTCCCCAAGGTGGACCTCGCCCAGCCGCTCCTGGCCATCCAGGCTCTTGAAGACCGGCATGTCCAGCTCCAACAGACCGGGCACGCCCTCCACTGTGAGCCAACCTTCAATGCCTTGCCCCTCGTGGTCCGTGTGCTTCTCGCTCCAGCTCACGTCGGTACCCAGCGCAGTCTTGGCCTCGTTCTCCAGGGTGGGCTCCTCCGGTCCGCCCTCCTCGACCGCTGCAGAGACCACCTTGCTCACTGTCTTCTCATGCTTGGGTGCCAGCTTCCGCTTCTCCGTACTCACCTTCAGGTTCAGTCCCGGAGCCCCCAGAACCTGTAGATGGCGACCGAGTTGAGAGACCCAGTCGTCCGCGGTTTGGATCTGTGGGGGACCAGGAAGCGCCTCCACGTCTCCCCCTTGCACGCCCCCAGAGTGGCCCAAGTCCACGGCCAAGGCCTGCTCAACGCCAGCCTGTACGGCGAGCTTGACCTGCTCATGGCTCTCCACCAGCCACGTGATCTCGTTCAGAGCCGGCCCGCTGTCCTTGGTCTTGGAGAGCAGGCCTCTGAGCCACTTCACAGCCGGAAGCGCTTGCTGGCGCCGCTGGTTCTTTCGCAGCGTCTTCCAGTCCTTGTTCTTCTTGTGAAAGAGGGCCTGCAGTCCCTTGTAGTCCTGTCCATCCTCGAACTTGTCCAGCCAAGGGGACCAGTAGTTCTGGACCGCATCAACATGTTCAAGCAGGTACTGGCCGACCGCAAAGCGCTCCAGCATGCGCTGCTGGACATCTCCGATGTGCTTGGTGCTCAGGTCTCCGCCGGCCGCGTTCTGCTCGCCTGGCTCCGCGAACACCGCTTGATTGACCTCGGAGCGCACCTGCCCAGCGATCTCTTCCTCAACCCCCTCATTGGCATAGGACTGATAGGTCGCCGCCAACTTGGTTGCGCCAAAGCTGCTGCTCATCAAGGCCGAGGCGCTGCCTCCCTGGTCCAGGGCATTGCCCCGCTCGTCTCGGTACTTCTGCACCGCAGCATCCGGGTTGTCCCCGTTGCTGATCTCCGCGTTCAAGTCCTCCAGCGTGCGTCCACGCACGTTCTCCTTCTGCTCAAGCTTGCGCTCAGCAAGCAGCTGCTGCGCCTGGTCCTCCGGCAAGGCCTTGCCACCCTGCAGGTTGCTGGCCGACGTGAAGAGGTGCACCTCCTCTCCTGCGCGCCAGTAGCGCAGCTCAGCCAGCTCCGTCTTGCCACCACGGATGGACAGCAGCTCGCACAGGGTGCCCTGGGGAACGCGTGTCTTCAGCGACTTGCCCTTCTCATCCCTCACAATCGCGTTGGAGTCGCTGACCAAGGCGTAGCCCTGGGCCGCAGTGCTGGGGCCTTGCTTGGGATCTGGGTTGGGCAACTCCGCCCCGACCGTCGGATCAGAGCCTCCTGTCAGGCCCAGCTCCACATCGTCGTCCGAGAGGCAGCCCTCCTCCTCGATCTCCAGGAGCACCGGTTCTCCTCCTGGCGGCGTCCACAGCGGCGTGGCCAAGTGGTCCATGGCCCCTCCGAGTCCGAAGCCGTTGGCCATCGCACTCTGAGCCGGGTCTATACCCTTTACTTCCTGGTCCGAAGTGCTCAGAGAATTATCAAGGGTCAAGGGCGGACCAGACATTTCAGCACCTCAGGCTAGACCAACGGGGAAGCCTGGACACATTAATCATCGACCTGAATAATGTAACCCTTCACAAGTCCTACACGGACAGCTCCAGGAGCCCCCCAATGCAGCCCCACGGCACCCCTTGCTGGATCGACATCCAGACCGATGTCTCCCGCGCCAAAGACTTCTATGGCGCCGTGATGGGCTGGAGCTTCAAGCCAGTGGTCGGCGCCGCTGGCTGGGTCATGGGGATGGATGGGGATCAGCCCGTCGCCGCCATCGGTCCTGGTGAGCCCAGGGACTGGCTGGTCTTCCTGCATGTCAGCGACATCGAGTCCGCGACCGAGGCCATGGTCGCCGCCGGTGGCGATCTGGCCGTGCCCCCTGGGGACGTCGGCAAGCTCGGCAAGGCCGCCATCTTCGACGATCCAGGGGGGACCCCCGTCGCCCTCTGGCAGCCGGGCACACACAAGGGATTCACCATCACCGGCAACCCCGGCACGCCGGTCTGGTTTGAGCTCAACAGCCACAAGGGCGAGCTGGTCCGCGACTTCTTCTCCAAGAGCATGGGGCTGGAAGCCCAGCCCATGCCAGGGCCCATGACCTACTTCACCCTGCACGCGGAGGGAAGACCTCGCTACGGGGTGATGCAGATGCAGGAGGCGCGGGTGGCCGAGCAGAGCGCCTGGATCGTGTACTTCCAGAGCCCAGAAGTCGACGCCAAAGCCGAGCAGGTCAAAGCCCTGGGCGGTCAGGTCTTGGCTGGCCCCTTCGACTCCCCTTTCGGCCGCATCGCGGTGTGCACCGACCCGATGGGCACCCGCTTCATGCTGATCCGCAGCGCGACCTAAAGGCTCAGAAGCACCAGTCGTTGCCGTAGCCCGGGTTGCCGTAGTCCCCGTTGCTCAAGAACCCGCCTTGCACACACCAGTTGTCCAAGTTGTCGTTCTTGCTGGTGTCTACCTTGCCGCCGTCCACGCCCATGGACGCGCCGCTCTCTGCCCAACCGCTGCTCCAGCGCACCTTGTCCACCTGGCCATCGCAGTAGAGGATGGCCGCATCGCTGCCGTTGAGCTCGAACTTGCCGTGGCTGTAGGTGCCCTGGCAGTCCACGCCGCCGTTGTCCCAGGTGGAGTCGTTGGCACAGAGCACCAGGGTCTCCCCCGGCTCCATGATCAAGCTCTTGCTCTTGGTCTCGCTCAGGGTGGCCTTGTCGCTGCCCTCATCTCTGAGGGTGCAGGTGCCGGTCTTGAGCCACAGATCCGAGGTGTTGGTGATCTCCACCCACTCTCCATCGGCCTGGGAGGCCTCTGAAGGCGTGACCATCAGCTCGGCAATGGCGACCTCGCCGACAGAAGGCACCTTGGGGTTGTCCTTGGAGCCCAGTGTCGGCCCGGGGTCACCCGTATCGATGGGACCGGTGTCGATCGGACCCGTATCGTCCCCTCCGCTCCCGGTGTCATCTCCCCCGCCCGTGCCGGTGTCATCGTTCCCGATGCTCGTATCCCGGGTGCCCGTGTCCTCAGCGCCGTTCCCTTGGCCAGGTCCCCAGTCCGGGAAGAAGCCGTTGCCCTCTTGGCCCTCACCACCGGAGGAGCAAGCCAGAGCAAGGACCGCAAAGCCCAGCAGGGCAGGCCGTAGGACGTCTCGGCTCATGGATTCTCCGGGCTCACACCCAGGGTACCCAAGTCCACTTCGGTGCGCACGGTCTGAGCCGCGGGATCCGCCGCGCGCGGCTTGACGCTGGCCTGGAAGCTGGCCGCTTGGGCCATGAACTCCCCCTCTGGCGCAGTCGAGGACAGCAGCAGCACGCAGCCCACTTGGCCTCGGTCTCCCGAGCTGTCCAGGATCAGGTCCAGCTTGCCGTCCCCGTCCAGGTCTCCTGCAAAGCGCAGCCCCGGCGTGCGTCCCTTGGTCGTCGGCAGGTTCAAGACCGGCTGCGCGGCGCCCATGTAAGAGAGCATCATGCGGTAGTTCTCCCCGCCGTCCGCCACCAAGCGGGTGCCCGCACCCAGCTTGACGCTGGTGTAGCGGGGCAGAGGCTGCGGCGTGGTGAACTCGGAGCTCACTGGACCGGCCGGGACCCCTTGGACCAGGGCGAGTGCACCACCCTCCACACGAACCGCCGTGTGGCCTTGGGCCTGAACGACTTGGACTTTGGCGGGCTGCAGGCTGCAAGAACCTGCAGCATCGCAGCGCAAGGCCAGCCACTCCGTGTCCTCAAGCTGCAAGAGCTCTGTGTAGGTGCCGGGCAGCAAAACTGCCGGCTCTTGGGCCATCGCTGACGCGAGAATCCACCACATAGAAACCTCCACCTCCCTCGAAACCTGGGAGGCCTGTTTGCATCCCCTATCTTGAACCAGCTCGCCCAGCTTTGAGGTTGTCCATGCCCCTTCTCGCACTGCTCTCGGTGTTGGCCTGTACCAAAGAGACCGTCAACGACAGCACACCGGTCGAAGAGACCGGCACCGCGCCGGTGGACGCAGACCAAGACGGCTTTGTGAGCAGCGAGGACTGCGATGACAGCAACGGGGCGATCAACCCGGACGCTGCGGAGATCTGCGACGGCGTAGACAACGACTGCAGCGGCATGATCGACGACAACGCCACCGACGCGCAGACCTGGTTCCAGGACCTGGACAAGGACGGCTTTGGAGACGACGCCACCGCCACCCTGTCCTGCGAGATGCCCGAAGGATTCGTGGCCAAGGGCGGAGACTGCGACGACAAGCAGCCCCTGTTCTACCCAGGCGCCGAAGAGACCTGCACCGACGACTACGACTACAACTGCGATGGCAGCGTTGGACGCACAGACGCAGACGAGGATGGCTTCGCGGCCTGCGAGGAGTGCGATGACTCCAACGCCTCCATCAACCCTGGCGCAGAGGAGTACTGCGATGGCGTTGACAACGACTGCAACGGCACTCTGGACGACGACTACGCCCTGGATACCCTGACCTGGTACGAGGACATGGACGGCGACGGCTACGGCACCAGCACCTGGTTCCAGGCCTGCGAGCAGCCCAGCGGCTACGCCGACAACGACCAGGACTGCTTGGACTCCGATCCAGCGACCAACCCAGGCGCGACGGAGGTCGATCTGGATGGCGTAGACCAGGACTGCGATGGCTACGACGGCGGGGTCGACACGGACGCGGATGGACTGGATGACGACGACGAGGTCAACATCCACGGCTCGGATCCCACCAAGACCGACACCGACGGGGATGGACTGGACGACGGCGACGAGGTCAACACCCACGGGACGGATCCCGCACTCGCTGACACCGACGGCGACGGCTGGGACGACGATGAGGAAGTGGACTCCTACACCGACGCCAACGACTCCAGCGACCACCCCTACACCGGAGGCTGGGAGATCGACTCCTGCCGCAGCAGCACCACGGGCACCGGAAACTCCGTCGGGGACATCGCCACCAACTTCTCCCTGACGGACCAGAACGGCGACACCGTCAAGCTGCATGACTTCTGCGGCAAGGCCGTGCTCTTGGACTTCTCCACCATGTGGTGTGGCGTCTGCCAAGCCAAGGCCAGCACCCTAGGCTCTTGGTACAGCACCTACAAGGACTACGGCTTCATCGTTGTGCAAGCCCACTCCGAGAACAGCAGCCGCACCACTCCGACACAAGCTGAGCTCCTGAGCTGGGACACCAACTACAGCTTGGGCTACCCCGTCATCGCAGACACCAGCGGCACCGAAGACTTGCTCTACGACCCCAAGTCCTCCACCCGTCCGACCTTGGTGCTCATCGAGCCCGGCATGAGCATCGTGAGCGTTGGCGACTCCAACAGCGTGGTGGCGGCGGACATTGAGGCGATTCTGCCGACGACCTACCCCTGAGTCGTTGTCCGCCCTGTTGCTGAGTCGGAGAGACACTCAGTGCGAGCCCAGTGTCTTTTCTGCTACCGTCTCCGGCATCTGATGGAGCTACGCATGCGCGCACTGACCCTCGCCCCCCTGTTGATTCTCGCCCTGACTGCTTGCACCGGCCAAGGGGAAGGCGAGATTGATCCCGACCGTCCTGAGCGTGCCTGCGCAGATGGCGTAGACAATGACCAGGACGGTCTGACCGACTGTGCCGACGATGATTGCGATGCGGATGCGGTTTGCGAGGGCGGAGAGGAAGCTGAACCGGAAGTCTGCGACGACGGAGTCGACAATGACCTGGATGGCCAGGCAGACTGCGATGACTCAGACTGCGCGGATGTGGCGCCTTGTTGGTGGCCGGAGACAATCGCCCATGTTGGCGACTTTGACTTTGATGGTGGCTACTTCGACTGCGGCGGCCTTGGAGGCCAAGACGTCGAGGACTGCTCAGAGCGCTATGTGACCGAGCTGGTCGAGAATGAGGCAGCAGATTGCGCGGATTGCGACATTGCCTTTGCCGGAACACTGGACTGGAAGTCCCGGGAATGCAAAGAGAAGTACGGCGATTCCGTGGGTAGCGGTGCCGACACCGCCAACATTGGCTTCCGATTCAACAGCCAAACCAACTGGACGCTGTTCTCAAAGGACAGCACCGGAAACTGGAAGGAAGCAGTGACAATGGACAAAGAGGCAGGCGCCTTCGTGACAACCGACGAGACTGATATTGTGGGTGAAGTCGACGGCTACGAATTCTGCGGCGAACAAGATCTGGGGACCCTATCCACGACGCTGACCTTCACTCCCTAAGGTCAGACCAGAACGCCGAGCACCGCAAGGTCAGGTGACTAAAGCCCCGGAGCCAACAAGAGGTGGAGACTTCCGCTTCCTGCATCAGGGCACCCCGTAATCAAGTCGTCGAACCCATCAAGGTTGGCGTCCAGGACCAGGAACTCTGCAGAGCAGCTGCCGCCTGTCACGCCGACAACATTGGCAATGGAATCGTCAGTCGTCCAGTTGGCGTAGCCCTCGGCCGTATCAAAGATGTAGATATCCCCCGTTCCGACTTCGGAGACCACCAGCTCCGCGTACCCGTCGGCATTCCCGTCCATGGCTTCAACGCTGCGGCCCAAGCGGGCATCATCTTCACTACCGCGGATAGAGGCCAGCGCGTCCTCTTCGGTGAAATCTCCGGACCAGACGCCGGGGAAGACCCACACCGCACCACCGTCGACGAAGTCGGCGCTGTACGAGATATCGGTCACCAACAGCTCGGGATGGCCATCGCCATCCAGGTCCGCAGCAACCGGACTCCCGCCAAATGCCCCCTCTTCCTCGGTAAATCCGTAGTTCACAGCCCAGTCCGCATCGGCTGTATCAATCTGACCTGCGAGAGGGCCCTTCAGCACGGACACCCTGACACCGAGTCCGCCGAGGACCAATTCATCAACGCCATCACCATCGAGATCGGCGGACGTGGTGGTGTTCAAGAACCCAACCACCTGGCCACTCTGAGCCGAAACACGAACGTCTGGGTCGGCCACGTCAGCCATAGATTGGGGCGGAGACTCCCAGAGGTAGACCTGACCGAGCTCTCCAACCAGAAGTCCCTCCGACCCATAACGATTGAGCTCAAAGCCAAACCCCCAATTGGAATCCGGCATGTCCTTCCAGTCGAAGGACAAGCCATCCTCCCAAGCCCCTTCGTCCGAACTGACGAATAGCGACACCGTGGCATGAAGGTTCCCGTCCGCTGCATAGGCGGTCACCAGCTCATCCACCCCATCCCCATTGCTGTCCCCAAGCGACACAATCTGCTTGCCAGTGCCGTCGTTCTTGAGCCGCAGATCCCAAGTCTCAATCGCTTCACTCCCATCAAAGGGTGGCTCAAAGCCAAAGATCTTGTTCGAGGTGCCGACCAGCAGCCACGGCTCAGCTTCACCAACGTCCACGAGGGCAAAGCTGCTACCAAAGTCCGCCCCACCCGGTTTGAGCACCAAGTCCGCCCGATTCAGGGTGTAGGCCCCCTCAAAGCCGCATTCTGGGGCGTCGCCCGAGCAATCATTGTCGATTCCGTCCTCGCAGACCTCGACCGCGCCCGGGTTCACAGATTTGGAGCTGTCATCACAGTCCCCGAGCGTCTCCACGTAGCCGGCCGGGGCAGAGCAAAACCCAAAGGCTTCGGCCGAGTCTGACGCGTAGCCATCGCCGTCGGCATCGACGTACCAGGTCTGGCCCGGCACCTCTGCCAGCTCGTCTGCGTCGTCCACCAGGCCATCGCAGTCGTTGTCCTGGCCATCACAGACCTCGTCCGCGTCAGGATTTTTCTTGGTGTCCTGATCATCGCAGTCACCGGGAGTGGCTACCGTCCCAGACGGTGCGTCACAGGCGGCGATTCCGGCCTCGCTGACACCAAAGCCGTCCCCATCCTGGTCGGGGTACCAGATCGCTAGCGTGATGCCCTCGTCTACGAATCCATCGCAGTTGTTGTCTTGCCCATCGCAGATGTCTTCTGCATCGGGAGACACGGCCGCATCGGCATCGTTGCAGTCCTCCCCCCCATACTCAAGGGCCGCGAACCCATCTCCGTCTGCGTCCTGGGCCCGGGCAAGCAGCCCATCGTAATCAGACGGTGTGGTCAAACAGCCAAGCAGCAAGAACATCGGGGCCCCCTCTTCAAGGTCAACCCCAAAATTCTACCCCAGCTACTGCGCGTTGCTCCACGCGTATTCAAGCTCACTAATGAAGGTCTCGCCACCGTTCATCGCGGCAATCTCGATGTGCATCAGCTCACCACTCTTGCTGCGAACGTCGATCATGTGACCCATCAGTCCCTCCTCGCGGGTGTCGATGGAGTCGATGTCGGTCAGCATCATGTAGGTGGTGTTGGGGGCCAGGTGGTAGGCCACACGCTGGTCGGTCACCCAAGCGGACTCGGAGTTGTCCAGCTCCAAGGTGTAGTCGTAGTAGGCCCGCATGCTCTCACCGCTCTCGATCAACCCGTTGTCGTTCATATACGAGGTGGTCGTGACGGACAGCTGGTTGGGCAGCAAGGTCCCACCAGGCTCGCTGGTGTCCGAGCCCATGGCCAGGCCGCAGAACAGAGCCAGGGTGGTGGCAGACAAGATGTGGCGCTTCATGTTCTCTCCAAGTGGCGCAAGCCTATCAAAGGGGAGGAGCAGAGGTTGGCGCCTTTGACTCGGGCTCCTCGCTCGCAGACCGGGACCCCAGCCACAATCCCAAGCCCGCTCCCGCCAACGAGGCCAGTGCGTCCGCCCAATCTGCCGTCCCGGGCAGCCACCCCAGCCACTGAAGACCTTCCCCGCCGGCGCCGATGAGCGCGCCCATGGCCAGCCAGATCCAGGCCCCACGTGCGCGCAAGGTCTCACGCCAGATGCGCGCCATCGCGGCGCTCAGAGCCATGGCCCACAGCGCATCCGGCAAGGTGTAGAGCACCCAGCTGGGCAGCTGCTCCCCAAGGCAAGCGGTTGAGGCGCGTGCCTTCAGCACGGCATCGCCCAGCCCCAGCTGCGCGAGCCAAGAGAAGACCCTCAGGCGCGTGGGCCGCCAGAGCACGTAGATGGCGGCGCCCAGGCCAATGGGCGCAGCGACAGCACCCAGCCAGAAGGCGGCCTTACGCAAGCGGCGCCATCAGAGTGGTGCGCACGAGCAAGTTGAAGCGCGCCACGCTGGCAGCGTCTTGGGCGGCGGTCTCCCCCACAAAGACAGCCTGCGCACAGCGCCCCAGCTGTCTCTTATACACATCTCCGAGCCCACGAGACAGGCAGAAATCTCGTAT
>OJIV01000953.1_pt1 | contig 10634 bp, 13 predicted proteins | sample 1595861 | NCBI WGS metagenome assembly OJIV01 (sample SAMN05416883, study PRJEB24817) | seawater metagenome | isolation source: Sea water | place: Canada:Atlantic | collected 2013-11
ATCTACACACTGCATATCGTCGGCAGCGTCAGATGTGTATAAGAGACAGGTTGCTCTAGTGCAACCGCATGTGTCAGGAACTGATCATTCGGCCCCTGTCCCGGCGGTGCCATACCTGCAGCGAAGAGAAAGCGAGCGCTAGGAAACTCACCGGCTAACTGAGCCTGTTGCACCTGATAAGCTAGCGCATCGGGATCGCTACCGGCTGAGAATACCGCCGAGAATCCGTAATAAGCATAACGCTGAAGATGATCGATGAGGTTTTCACGACTGTAGTTTTCGGCACCCCAACTAGTGTGACCCTCGTAACCCAAGTGCGCGTGACTATCTATCAAGGCTGGCATAATTGTCTTGCCGCTCAGATCGATCACCTCAACGCCTAAACCAGACTCGATTTCGGAGCGCAACCCGACAGCGGTGATACGGCCGCCCTCGATCATCAATGCCCCTGACTCCAATATACTTCCATCACCGACAATCACCCTTACGTTGTCCAACAAGTAACGTTCTGCCTCGACTTGCTGCCCGTAAACCAGTTGGGGAAGAGCTAGCACCTGCAGAAGAACCACGATCGCAGGCCAGAATAGCCTGACTGTGCAATTTCGCTCTAGGGACCTTCCAAATGACTGCTGTATAGGCATTTTCTTGCTCTCTTTTTAGCTCTGGGACTGGTAATCTAGCATCTTTCACTAATTTGGGAATAGGCGCTCTTTTGGTACAAGACACACAGACACACAAGACATCGCAAACACTGCTCAGCGACGCCGATTCATTAGCGTTGGCTCCGAGAACAGACACAGCAACTCTCGCCAGTGAGGCAAGGGCTTTGTGCGATAGTGCCCATGGCAACATTATCACTTATTCCAAAAAAGTATTCATACCCCTAACGCACCTGTGTCGTGACGTCTGCCACTACTGCACCTTCGCGCGTACACCCAAGCGAATCGATCAAGCGTATATGAGCGTCGAGCAAGTCCTCGAGCTCTGTCATCGAGGTGCCATCGAGGGTTGTCAGGAAGCATTATTCACTCTGGGTGAAAAACCTGAGCTGCGTTACAAGGCGGCTCGCGAAGCGCTAGCCGAATTAGGTTTCGAATCCACCATCGACTATGTGACTGAAGTAGCCGGTGCTGTCTTAAGAGAAACAGGCCTGATACCTCACATCAACGCCGGCAATATGACAAGAGCGGAAATAGACAAACTTCGTCAAGTCAGCGCTTCTATGGGGATCATGTTGGAGTCAGCATCAAGCAGACTCTGCGAAAAGGGTATGCCGCACTATGGCTCCCCTGACAAAGATCCTGTGACTCGATTGGAGACAATCGAGCTCGCTGGCCAGGCTGGCGTACCTTTTACGTCTGGCATCCTGATCGGCATAGGCGAAACCCGACTAGAAAGAATCGAATCCTTACTGGCACTGCGTAGTTCGCACGAGAGACACGGTCACCTGCAAGAGGTCATCGTGCAAAACTTTCGCGCGAAAGAAAACACCAAGATGGCGCAGGCACCAGAACCCGACCTGCATGAACTCGTCTGGACCCTAGCGGTAGCGAGACTTATCTTCGGTGCGCAGATGAATATTCAGGCGCCTCCGAATCTTAGTCCGGGCGTGCTTCCACAACTAGTTGACGCCGGCATCAACGATTGGGGCGGCGTCTCTCCTCTTACACCCGATCATGTGAATCCAGAGGCACCATGGCCTCATCTCGATAACCTAGCAAGAGAGACTGCAGCCGCCGGCAAGTTCCTAGATCAACGATTAACGATCTACCCCGAGTTTGCGAGCAATCCAGACAAGTGGCTGGATGATCAGCTAAAATTCCCAGTACTCAAGCAAAGTGACAGCGGCGGATTTGCTAAGAGAGATAACTGGACACCTGGGGCCACCGAGCCTATCCCGGCTCTTGATAAGCAGTTACTGGAACGCACCGTTACCCCTGAGCAAGTATCGAGTGATGTTCAAAGAATCGTCGCTGCCTGCGAAGCACAGCAGGAACTTTCAATTGAAGACGTGAGCCGCCTGTTCGGGAGCCGTGGTGCAGACTTCAGCTATGTAACACAACAAGCTAATCGACTAAGACATGAGTGTAATGGTGACACAGTAAGCTTCGTTGTGAATCGAAACATTAACTACACCAATGTCTGCTACTTCAAGTGTCAGTTCTGCGCCTTCTCGAAAGGCAAGATGAGCGAGGACCTGCGCGGCCGCCCTTACGACATCAGCGCAGAGGAAATCTCGAGGCGCGTTCGCGAAGCCTGGGATAGAGGCGCCACCGAAGTCTGCATGCAGGGAGGCATTCATCCCGACTACACTGGTCAAACCTATCTCGATATCGTTGAAACTGTCAGGCATGCCGCAAAAGATATGCACATCCATGCCTTCTCTCCACTCGAAGTTTGGCAAGGAGCAAGTACTCTTGGCATTTCGCTCGAAGATTTTCTCAAGAAACTTATGGCAGCAGGTCTGAATACCCTTCCCGGCACTGCTGCAGAGGTTCTGGACGACGAAGTCCGGCAAGTTCTATGTGCAGACAAACTGAATTCCGAGGAATGGCTAGAAGTAATGGAGACTGCCCACAAGGTCGGATTCAGAACAACCGCAACCATCATGTATGGTCACATTGATCGACCCAAGCACTGGGCTAATCATTTACTTCGAATTCGCGCACTACAGGAACGAACCGGAGGGTTTACCGAATTCGTCCCCCTGCCCTATGTTCATATGGAAGCACCCATGTATCTTAAAGGCCTTTCCCGTCGCGGCCCCAGCTTCCGCGAGGCAGTGTTAATGCATTCTGTAGCTAGGTTGGTTTTCCACGGGCAGATCGAGAACATTCAGGCTTCTTGGGTCAAGATGGGCTTGGACGGCGTGGCTGCCTGCCTGAACGCGGGAGTCAACGATTTGGGTGGCACACTGATGAATGAAAGTATCACCAGGGCGGCCGGCGCCAGCTACGGTCAAGAGTGGACTCCGCAGGCAATCGAAGACACAATTCGTAACATGGAGCGGCTGCCTCGCATGCGAAATACACTGTATGCTAGCGCCCCGAAAGAGCGCTACCTCAGCGCCAGTAGCGCGCAAGAGTTACACGAAATCGAGCTTAATTCCGCTGCCAAAAAGCAGCGAACCAAAAAGCTAGAAAATCTGGCACAGGCTATCTAGCGAGTTATCGATTATTAATTCAGCGCAAAAAATCATTAACATCAATCCAAATCCGTCAGTGGATCGTATCTGCTGGACCACACGCTAATCAGGAAAACGTAAACTCTGAATGAAAATTGCAATTACTGGAGCCAACAGCAGTGTTGGCCTGAACCTATTGAACCATATTGTCTCCGCTACAGATATTGATGTTATCGCCGGAGTTCGTTCTGACCGCGCAATGAAATCGTTGCCGAGCTCTCCGCAAATAGATCCACGCATCATCTCTTATCAGGATCCTACACAATTGGCAGAAGCCTTAGAGGGAGCCGACTGCATAGTCCACCTCGCCGGAATTCTCATAGAGGATAAAAATACCAACTATGGCAGCGCGAATGTCGACGCTACTGAAGCGGTGGTAAAAGCAGCTCAAACACTGGGCGCCAAGCACATGGTCTTTATCAGCGTAGTTGGCGCCAGCAAAGATTCTAGCAATGCCTACTTCCGCTCGAAGGGATTGGCTGAGGAATTCGTTAAGAATTCAGGCCTTGCTGCGAGCGTCATTCGAACACCCATCTTGCTTGGACCCAATACTGCAGGTGCCAGCTCTATGATTGGCGCAGCCACACAGGCTAAGACAAAAATTCTAGGTGGTGGAAAATACTCTATGCGCCCACTGGACATCGATGACCTGAATCAGGCCATCTTAAATTGTTGCAATGGCGACTCCACAGAAGCGAAGTTATACGAATTGGTGGGACCAGAACCCATCAGCTATCACGACCTCATTCAGAAGACCGCGGCGATGATGAATAACAATGTTAAGATCGGCTCCGTCCCAGTCGCCATCGCCAAATTAGTTGCCGCAATAAGCTCTCGCATAAAGGGCGGAGGCATCACACCAACAGTGATCGATGTGATTACGATGGACGAAGTTGTAGATAAGAATGCAGATGGCGAGCTGAACATCACTCTCACGTCTTTACAGAATACTCTGGAAAAAATCTTGGAGCATAAGAAAAACAAATGAGCGAAGAAATCGAAAATAACTCAGAAGCAACTAAAGAAACCAAAGCGGAAGTAGCGCCTGGCAAGAAAAAGCCCAGCCCGATCGGTCGTGTCCTTTTTCTCATTATTACCGCACTCTGCTTTGCCTATCTTTACTACAGGCTCAACGGCGCAGCTGCTCGCGAAGGGCTGAGTCTCGTCGAATATATGACACAAGTATTCGCCACAGTAGACTGGATACCGTGGCTTGCACTAATGGTCTGCTACTCGTTGTTCTACTTCGCAATAGATACCCTAGTAGTCACCAAAGCACTAAATTGGTTTGTGGCTGATATCAAATACAAAGACATCATGCCAATCCGCGCCAGCTCTTACATCATCTCTATATTCAATGAGCAGATCGGCAAGGGTGCAATGGCCTACTACCTCAACAAGCGCGATAAGATTCCGGGCTGGGAAGTGGGCTCGGTAATGTTATTCGTGATGTTCTGCGAAATTTACTACCTACTGGTATGGGCTACTATCGGCTTCGCCGTCGGCGGCGATTCTCTACCCGACGTATTCGGCTTGGTCCCCTATATCTCAGCTGTTGCCACTGTATTCTTAGTCCTTTGGATAGCCTATTTTCGAGGGGCGATTCTCCCGAACAATAATTTCCGAGAAAAAATAGTATTCCACGCCTTTCGTCAAGCCAAGCCCTGGCACTATGGAGCCTTCTTCTTACTTCGCTCACCTGCCCTGTTGGCAGCCATTGTTGTCTACACGATAGCGCTCAACTTGTTCGGCGTTGAAGCGTCTCTAATGACATTGCTACCTTTCTTACCTGTCATCTTCTTCGCTGCCGCTGTTCCAACACCTATGCGCGCCGCTGCGATAACCTTCTGGGTAATCTTGTTCCCCGAAAACGAAGGTCAGATGGCAGCATTCGGTTTCGTTCAGCACAACTTCTTCATACTATTCAATGCCGCTATCGGGCTCGTCTTCTGGCGCAAAGCCCAACGGGATTTGTTCGGTAAGTAATGGCCAATCTTCTCACTGCTATTCGCCTGCTACTGGTTATTCCAGTAGCTATGGCGATAGCAAATGCATCACTATTTGCGAGCTGGTTCTTACTAGCACTCATCGCCATCGCCATAGCTAGTGACTACTTTGACGGCAAAGTAGCCCGCGCCCTTAAGACAGCTTCTGCCCGAGGCATGTTATTCGACCATGGCACGGACTTTATTTTCGTTACCATCGCATTGTTCGCACTCTCTACCATTGGTCTGTCTAGCGTCCTTCTACCTCTATTGATAGTCGTTGCGTTCTCCCAATACGTGCTGGACTCCTACTTCCTATTCAAACAGAAACAACTACGAATGAGCTTTCTGGGGCGCTGGAACGGTATTTTTTACTTCGTACCAATCGTACTCGTCGCCGCTTCTAGGCTCCCAGCTTTCGATCAAGTCCAAGACAATTTCAATCTGATAATTGTTTACTCCAACTATGCGTTAACAATTTCCACCCTTGCTTCTATTGTTGATCGCGCCATCGCACCAATGCTGCAGAAGGAAATTTAGTTTGGCCTTCGTGGGCATAGCGTCGGTTAAACAGCCAATCTGCCTGTCAGTGATCCTTAGTGCGCTCATCTTCACAAGCACAATTCATGGTGCCGAATCAGAATCCTCCCTGTTCCAAGCTATAGATGAAAGATTGGGCTATATAAAAGATGTCGCGGTGTATAAGGCGCAGAATCAAATTCCAGTCGAGGACGTCGGACGCGAGAAGATAGTCCTGTCTAATGCCAAAGAACTCGCGGCGATACATGGGCTGGACCCTGATTCTATGGAGCGTTTTTTCATTGCCCAGGTAAGCGCGGCGAAGGCAATTCAGTATCGCTACTCGGCTGAGCTGCTGACTCGCGAGATACCCACCCGGCCAATAGATCTTCAATCGGACATTCGTCCGGAACTGGATAGGTTGGGTAGTGATATTGTGATGCTCTTCTCCATGACCTTGCAAAGCCGATCGGCAATGGGAGAAGAGAGCCGCGAACGTTTCATGAGCACACTACAGAGTCGGTTTCTCGCCGACGCAGAAAGAGGAGCTCTGTTCGATGCTATGCTAGAAGTGCGACGCAGCCAATAACACAAGTCATCCTGTATTGAACAATTCTTCATGGCAAGGCACACTTAGCCTTCCTTGCTAGTCTTAGCTAGCAATGCACTAAAGAAAAACAATATAAAAACAGATATGTAGATAGAGGACGATCACTATGCCATTCGACATTACTATCACCCTCAGCGACATGGATCTGCAGAAATTTCAGGAAAGCATCGACAAGGGCAAGCTCGCCGTCAACGATCAAGAAAGTGCCGAAGCTATCAAATAAAAGGCCTCCGAGCTGATCGAGCTCGCGACCGGCGGCAATTTGCCAACCTTCGTACACGATCGAATTCTCAAGTTACAGATTCTGCTAAACATGATTAGAGACACAGAGTGGAAACTTACGGAAGCAGAGAGACAGAGTATTCGCGGGGCGCTCTATTACTTCGTCGATCCAGACGACTTGATCCCGGAGCACATCCCTGGAATTGGCTTCCTAGATGATGCAATGTATGCGGAGATCATCGTTCAAGAACTTAAAACCGAGATTAAAATGTATCAGGAATTCTGTCAATTTCGAATCTCTGAGGAAAATCGCCAAAGAAATAAGGGCATAGACCCCCATGTCGGACGCGAAGACTGGATCTCTGAAAAGCGTACAATGCTCCACGCGCGCATGCGTGAGCGTCGCTCCTTAAGCACTGGAGGCCGAGGCCTTCGTATGCGAATATTTTAGCAAGCTGGAGTTATCCTTGAAAATCAATACAGTCTTCTTTGCTCTTAGTTTCGCCGTACTGCTTAGCTCGTTCCACCCATCCGTGTTGGCGCAGCAATCAGTAGTCCCCATCGACAATGCAATTCGAAGCTCGTTCGATGCAATTTCCTCCGATCCACGCGTCACCGCAGGCCTGATCAGAATACAGGACAGAGAAGCAGAGATGATTCGGGAACAGTTTCGACTAACCGAGATTCCCGCCCCTCCGTTTAAAGAAGAGGTACGAGCCGCCTACTACCTAACATTGATGCAGGATCGCGGCCTCGAAGATGCCTATATCGATAGTGAGGGAAACGCTATTGGAATACGTCGCGGAAACGGTGACGGCCCTACTCTACTCATTGCCGCTCACCTAGACACAGTGTTCCCGGAAGGCGTGGATACCAGCATTGAACTGCGCGGAGGACGCTACTATGCGCCCGGCATAGGTGACGACACCCGTGGTCTAGCTGCCATGCTTTCCATTATCGAGACACTAAACGATTCTGGGATACAGACTCACGGCGATATCATGTTTGCCGCGAACGTCGGAGAGGAAGGCAGAGGTGATTTACGCGGTATCAAGGCAATCTTTCGAGACCATCCCCAGATCGATGGTTTCGTCTCCATAGATGGCGTTCGACTTAGGCGTATTACCACGGGCGGCACGGGCAGCAGGCGCTTCGAATTCCAGTTTAGCGGACCCGGCGGACACTCCTTCGGCGCCTTTGGCCTAGCGAGTGCGATACATGCGATGGGCAGGACTATCAACAAGATAGCTGACTTTGAAACTCCCAGCTTCCCCAAGACTACATTCACCGTTGGCACGGTAGCCGGCGGCACGTCAGTTAATTCAATCGCAGCCGATGCAGTATTCGCTCTTGATATGCGATCCAACGATCGTGAGCAGCTGGCACTTCTAGAAGAACGCGCCAAGGCGGCAGCTATCGAGGCCGTGGCCGAAGAGAATGCACGCTGGGATAACGGAGAAATTAGTGTGGACTTTGTATTGATCGGAGACCGCCCGGCAGGACGAACCGCTACCGAGGATTCACTAGTGCAGGCTGCTGCTCTGGCCTTCGACAAAGTTGGTATTGAATTACAACAGCTGGGTATCTCCAGTACCGATTCGAATGTCCCCATGTCGCTGGGAATTCCAGCGATAACCATCGCCGGAGGTGGCAATGGCGGCGGGGCACACTCCCCCGATGAGTGGTTCGTGCCGACGAACTCCCATGAAGGGCCGCAGACTTCGTTTCTCATCGCCCTGGCCATGGTAGGAATCCAAGGCGTCGACACTGGTCTGCTTGAACAACAGAATCGCTGACTCCTTCAGCCGATTCAAAATGAGGCCGTGCGAACGCGCACTTCCTATGCGCTCAGTCTAACGAGGATTCGACATCTAGGGGCAACTTCTTCTGCGCCCTCTCCTTCTTTTCGGTCAATGCTAACTTACCAAAACTAAGAGGGTATTGGTGATAGAAACGATAGAAGCCCTTCAGACTGAATTCGTTCAACACTTTTTGACTGTAGCCTCTACGCCTGTTTCCGAATTCATCGTAGTCCCTATAACGTAGTGTATGTAACCAGTGCTTGCAGACCGCGAGCCCATGTTCTGACAACGACATTTAACCACTACTGCGAATCTTGAGCAGTTTGTAGTCATCTGAAATCTTTGTAGTAACGAGGTATTCCAGCACTGGGTGTTCCGCTAACTGGGTCTCTAATTGAGAATACCATGCTATATGGTAGGTGGGATATTCTCTGTGATTCCTATACCAAGTCTCATCCGAGATATAGGCCAGCACCCTGCTATTTTTGATTGCCAAGTTCTTGTCTGGCAGCATTTTCATTGCATCAGCCGTAAGCAACATATCCGGGTTTTCCAACGCCGAACGCTCGCTGCCGGTTAAGTGAATAGCAGGATCGAACAACTCGAAATAGCCTAGTTCTTGGGTACCAATCTTCTTGCGTAGCTCGTTGAAGGATTCGAAGCCTCTGAAGTCGGGTAGTTTCATGCCGCCTTTCCTAGCGGATCTCTTCTAGAATCGTAGAGAGGCGCTTTTCAGCATCCGTCACTACAACAAATTCAACGCGCCGCGATCGCCGCGCATCCTCTTGCAGAATTAACTGAGAGGATGATATTGATCAAGTCGGAGACCGTAGCCAGCTTTGCAACGCTGCCGGAATCTTTCCTAATCGAAGACCAGGTATTGCGCAGCCTGATACTCAAGCCGCCCAATATCCCAACGATTGAGGACCACACTGCTACGCCCAATCCATCTATTATTATTGGAACGCTGGCCTTTACATCTGCGCTATCGAAGCGCATCAAGCCAAACGCGATACCCAAGAAGGTACCGAAGATACCGAAACTAGTCAGTATGGAGGGTGCGCTGCGCACGGTCTGCGCCGAATAACTAGGCCCCGTGGAAATAGGCGATAAGTAAGAGCATGAAGCCTATTAGGCCCCAAATTAAATAACTCAAATTAGTTAATTCAGTCATTCTCTTTCACTTACGCAACCGCTGCTCGTCGGCACTCTCTGCATTGAAATCAAATTTTAGCATCCGATAAAAAACCCGCTGTGAAGCGGGTCTCAATGTAGGGACAACTCAAAAAGGTCAAATAACTAGGCTGCTGCCCTATTCTGCGTCCGCACCCTTGCGCAGATGACCGTAGATGAGCTCCTCTGTAAATTCAACGCATTTGAATTCAAGTAGCTGCATATTTTCATCTAGTCTTCTGTAGAGCGGGAACTTCAACGTCCACGCTTGCGTATAGACATTCGGATCCTCTAGCGTTGCCTCGTACATGAGGGTGTTCGGCCCCACATGTGTGTAACGCTCAGTTACTCGCAGCGCATCGCTGTGATGATTGCCTGCACGATCTAACCATGTGTCAGGCACTTGATCAGTTACATCAATGACCAAGCTATCTCCTTCGAAATGTCCGCGAGAATGCCCCATCCAGCTAAATATCGGTGCCTCGAAATCGGGGCGATCCATATAAACAATACGGCTCGCACTAGCAAACTCATAAGCCATAACAACATGCTCTGGAGACTGAATAATCTGGAAAGGAAACGGCAGATAGGTTGCTCTAGGCACACCCGGCATATAGCACTTCACCACTGGATCTAACGCCAACCAGTCCGCCTTATTCTCCTGCTGCTTCGCGCGAGCCTCGGAGGTATAAGGAATACTTCCACCCTCGACGATGCCCAATCCAGCAGGAATTGCCCCTATCGCCCCTAATTCAACGAGTGGGCTAAAGTCCGCCGCATGTGGCTCTATATTCCAATGCGCACTGCCGATTGCCTGCCAAATACCGTTGAAGTCTGGTTTTTGATCAGCGGTTCTTGGTACAAAATCACCCTCTGCGGCTACGCTGATAGAGCTAAGCATCACTAAAAGTGGTGCCGCTAGCAGTGCATAAAAGCGCGATTTTAGACCGTTTTTTGGCAAATAATGTGTCATTTTTAACTCCCATATTCTTGTTTTTAACTACCATATCACTTTCAGGAGAGCAGCCAAATCCTAAATAGTAAGTAATATTGCGAATCTGACGGTTTCGTGTTGACAGCAGTGCTACGCCTGTCTCTTATACACATCTCCGAGCCCACGAGACAGGCAGAAATCTCGT
>OJIV01000954.1_pt1 | contig 10629 bp, 7 predicted proteins | sample 1595861 | NCBI WGS metagenome assembly OJIV01 (sample SAMN05416883, study PRJEB24817) | seawater metagenome | isolation source: Sea water | place: Canada:Atlantic | collected 2013-11
AGATTTCTGCCTGTCTCGGGGCTCGGAGATGTGTATAAGAGACAGGTGCTAAGGCGGTGGAGTTTACCGCAATCGATCGCTACACTGCACTGCTGCAAACTCGCACATTAATTTAGATGGAAAGCACGATGGCACTCAATTGGTATCCTGGCCATATGCACAAGGCAAGTAAGGAGGTTGTAAAGACCTTACTGAAAACCCAGGCAGTCATTGAAGTCTTGGATGCACGTTCTCCTCAGGCGAGTTCCAACCCACATTTCGCCGCTCTGTGCGCTGATCATCCTCGCATTCGTATACTCAATAAAGCTGATCTCGCTGAGCCGGGCGTAACAGAGCAATGGGCAAAATTCTTTAACGCTAAGCAGAAATCAGTTTGTCTGGTCAACGGGCATGAATCGCTTCTCGATGCAGAGCAAATTATTCAAGCCGCGCGTAAGCTGTTCTTGGCTAACGACATCAAAATTGGCGAGCGGCAGCAGCTGCTAATCGGCGGCATTCCCAACGTGGGTAAATCAACACTGCTCAACATTTTCTGCGCCCGCAAACTCGCTAAAACCGGCAATGAACCTGCAGTCACCCAAATTCAGCAACGGGTAAGACTCGATGATCACTGGCATCTAATCGATACTCCAGGACTTATGTGGCCTAAATTAGAAGATCAAGTTGGCGCTTATCGATTAGCCGCAACTGGCACAATACGCAGCACCGCTGTCGAGGCCGAGGACATCGCTTGGTTTCTTGCACAGGAATTGTTACTGCATTATCGCGATCGACTTGTTGCCCGATTCGAGCTTCCACAAGACGCGAATGATGCAGAGTCTGTTATGGAAGCGGTAGCGAAAGCACGCGCCTGCATAAAAGCAGGACACCGTATTGACTGGCATAAAGCATCAGAAGCCCTGTTAAATGAATTCCGCTCGGGCAAGCTTGGCAGATTCAGTTTAGAGCGGCCTCCAACTTGAAGCATTTTACTTAAGGCAAGCGGAGCAAACCAGCGCCCAATTGCCACCGTACAACCAAAGAATAAGACGCTCAACCCACCACAGAATAATTACTGCGCACAGTGCGCGTTTCGACCAAAGCGAGACCTTATGAACAAGCCAACACAGCCGCCTCTCGATGGATCTACTGAAGTTACTCCGACCGGGGCGGCTCACTCAGCATTCGATTGGCTCCGCAGCGAGCGCATCGATTCGTTAAACCTGACCATGGAGCATTATGTGCATCGCGTCACCGGCGCGGCTCACTATCACCTCGCGAGCAGCAACGATGAAAACGTTTTTCTCGTTGGTTTTCGCACCGTTCCAAGCGATTCAAAGGGCGTTGCGCATATTCTCGAGCACACTGCACTGTGCGGGAGCGAGAAATACCCAGTTCGCGATCCGTTTTTTATGATGATACGACGCTCGCTCAACACGTTCATGAATGCGTTTACGAGCAGCGACTGGACCGCCTACCCTTTCGCCAGCAAGAACCGGAAGGATTTTAACAACCTCTTAGAGGTTTACTTAGATGCGGCCTTTTTTTCGCGCCTTGATGAATTAGATTTTGCCCAAGAGGGGCATCGACTCGAATTTGCCAAGCTCGACGACCCAACAACCGACCTTCAATACAAAGGCGTGGTTTATAATGAAATGAAGGGTGCGATGAGCTCAACCAATAGCGTTCTCTGGCAGACGCTAAGCAAGCACTTGTTTCCTACCACAACTTACCACTACAACAGTGGCGGAGAGCCGGAAGATATTCCTAGCCTCAGCTATGAAGAACTCACCGCGTTTTACCGGTCGCATTATCATCCAAGTAACGCAGTGTTCATGACATTCGGCAACATCTCAGCGCATGAGCACCAAGAGAGAATCGAGTCACTTGCCCTGCATCGTTTTGAGCTGCTTGATGAGAAAATTGAGATTTTGGACGAGGTACGTTATTCGGCGCCGATTCGAGTGGAAGAAACCTTTGCAGCCGAGCCACAAGAAGCGCCGCAAGGGCATGTTGTGTTGGGCTGGTTGCTCGGCAAAAGCAGCAATAGCGAAGAGCTTTTCAAAGCGGAATTGCTTACCGCTGTCTTGATGGACAACAGTGGAAGTCCCCTACTCGCTGCACTCGAGACGAGTGAATTGGGATCGTCTCCCTCACCAATGTGTGGGCTTGAAGATTCGAATCGTGAAATGAGTTTTATGGCAGGCCTCGAAGGCTGCGAGCCGGAGGCCAGTGATGCCGTGGAGGCGTTGATTATTGGTACTCTCGAGAGAATCGTCGAAGAGGGAATAGACCAAGAGCATGTACTCGCTGCGCTGCATCAGCTTGAGCTTAGCCATCGCGAAATTGCCGGCGACAGTTACCCATACGGTTTACAACTTATTCTTGCAGGCCTTTCCAGTGCGATGCACCGCGGTGATCCGATCGAATTAATGGACATTGATCCGGTTCTTGAGACACTGCGCGAAGAGGTTATGTCCCCTGACTTTATCCCCAACTTAATCCAGACGCTGCTGTTGGATAATAAGCATCGCTTAACGCTAACCTTAACCCCTGATTTTGAGCTCGCCGAGCGAAAGGAAATCGCCGAGCGCGAAAAGCTCTCCGCGATAAAAGGCGCGCTGTCACCAGAACAGATAGACGCCATCGTTGCCCGCAGCATCGCGCTGGAAGCACGCCAAAGTGCCGAAGACGATCCATCAATTTTACCTAAGGTGGGTAAAGAAGATGTGCCGGCGACGATATCGGAGCCGCAGGCAACTTTAAGGGTACTCGCAACCGGTGACTCGTTGAGTTATTACGGGCAAGGAACTAATGGCCTCGCTTATCAGCAAGTTGTTTATACGCTGCCTTCGCTGCCGCAAGAATTACTCGAAATACTCCCGCTCTACACCAGTTGCGTGACCGAACTCGGTGTTGGCGCTCGCGACTATGCCCAGACCCAAGCCTGGCAGGCGCAAATCTGCGGCGGCATAAACTGTTTCAGCAGCATCAAAAGCCATCAAGACGATGAACAGCAGGTGCAAGGTACCCTAACGTTCTCCTCAAAATGCCTCCGCGCCAACAGTCAGGCCCTCAGCGAATTGCTAGCCGAAACTATTGAGGGCGTGCGTTTCGACGAAGAGCAAAGAATTGCCGAACTAATCGAACAAATCACCACCCGCAAGCTAAGCAGCATCACAGGTTCAGGGCATTCCCTCGCCATGAGCGCCGCGAGCAGTGGCTGGTCTCCGACGGCACAGATGAATCATCAATACGCGGGCCTCGCGGGTTTGATTCGATTGAAGAAGATACGCGAGTCCCTCAAAAACACCCAAGAACGCGCCGCTCTGTTACGACGCTTTAAGACGCTTCATGAGCTGGTGACCTCCGCGGATCGACAGTTTTTACTCATTGGCGAACCTGAGTGCGAAGAATTGCTTTCAGCGCCGGTAGCTCAGGCTTGGGCGACAAAAAGCAACGAGAACGCGCTCGATGATTTTACGCTCGAGCCCATTAGACAATCTGTTGCTCAGGCATGGACAACATCGACGCAAGTCAATTTCTGCGCCCAAGCGTACCCGACCGTGCCGGCGAATCATAAAGATCACCCGACGCTGCAGGTGCTTGCTGGATTCCTTCGCAATGGCTACTTACACAGCGCAATTCGCGAGAAAGGCGGCGCCTACGGCGGCGGTGCGAGCCAAGACGGCTCTTCTGCGTCGTTTAGATTTTACAGCTATCGTGACCCTAGGCTGGAAGAGACGCTTGCAGACTTTGCCAAATCCATTGATTGGTTGCTTAACACCGGGCATGCCGACAATCAGCTCGAAGAGGCCGTGCTTGGCGTGATCGCCGCAATGGATAAACCTTCGTCGCCGGCGGGTGAGGCTAAAGCCGCTTTTTACAACAGAGTATTCTGCCGCAGCATCGATCAGCGCATGGCATTCAGAGAGCGCGTGCTCGCCACCACATTTGATGAGCTCAGAGCAGTCGCCGAGCGCTATTTCGTGGGCGTCACTCCAAGCGTTGCGGTAATTACATCAGCTAATGCAGCACAAACGCTCAAAATAGAAGGATTGGAAGTAATTAAAATATAATTATTTCAATTAGTTAAGCTTTTATTGAGAAACAGGAAATATTTATTGTCGTGTTGGGAACTCTCCTAGGAAGGCGGGGTCCTATTAAGTGTAGGTAGATAGTATTCAAAATTGTGGGTTTTGAGCCATTTATCTCTCCCTTGATAGATTGACCGCCGCTAAGGTGGTCCTTAAATAGGTCTTCATGCCTTAAGCCTGCGATCTTCGGATCGCGGGCTTTTTCTTTGTATAATGCCAGCCACCTTATCCCCTTGATTAAGATCCTAGCAGCTTATGCAAAAACACCTAGATGCTCAGACCGAAGCCATTCGCGTCACCCTCATCGGTATGGTTTTAGACCTCGCGCTTGGCGTGGGCAAAATAATCGGCGGAATTTTTACCTCGTCATTCGCGCTTGTCGCCGACGGTGTGCATTCTTTAACTGATGCAGCGACGGACATCTTTGTTCTTATTATCGCCCGCACCGCCTATGCAGCGCCCGATAGAGGGCATCCCTACGGGCATGGCCGCTTCGAAGCTGTCGGCACTATCGTGATGGGTATTGTCTTCTTTTTTACGGCAGGAATGCTTCTCTATGATGCGAGCGAACGATTCGCCACATTAGATGATCTCGCCATTCCGGGTGTTTTTGGCGCACTAATAGCGGCGGCCTCAATTGCTAGCAAAGAGTGGATCTATCGATTCACGTTAGCAGCAGCTAACCGTCTTAATTCGAGTCTTCTTCGCGCTAACGCTTGGCATAGCAGGAGTGATGCACTTTCATCTGTCGCTGTATTGATCGGTATCGTTGGGGCGCAGTTCGGTATTGTCTGGCTCGATACTATGGCCGCCGTCATCGTTGCGCTTCTCATCGCCAAAATCGGCTGGGAACTATGCGCCGAAAGCATGCGTGAACTTGTCGACAGCGCATTACCCGATAAAAGACGCGGGGAGTTCGAAGCCTGTTTAGAGGAAACACCGGGGGTAAGGAGCATTACAGACCTCCGCTCTAGGCTTTCGGGCGGCAAAGCTATTGTCGAGGTTCACCTTGCTGTCGACCCGCGGATCTCTGTCTCGGAGGGGCATCAGATAGGCGCAGCTGCGAGCAAAAGGCTGCGGCAAAAATTTACCGACATAAGTGAGGTAATCCCGCATATCGACCCGCAGGGCAATCCAGATCACGACCACCCTTTAGGTGGCGAGAATTCAGTGCCGTCTCGGGCAGAAGTAGCGGCGTTAATCAAAGCGCGATGGTCTGAGCTTACGGCGCGCAATTCTGATCTCGCGTTCGATTTGCACTATCTAGAGGACGGTATAGAGATAGACTTAATCGCTGAAAGTTCGGCCGACACCGCATTCGCTCAGACGCTTGCCGAGCAGCTAGTCAGCGTTGAGCACATTATTGGCGTGCGCGTTCTTCAGCATATTGCGTCACAGTCTCAATAGGGGCAGGCTAGCCCACCAAATCGATTATCCTTCTCGTGCCTTACGAATCAGATCATACGCTGACTTAATATCTTGGGTCTTACGATTCGCGATGTCGATCATCTCTTCTGGCAAGCCTTTTGCGACCAGCTTGTCAGGGTGGTGTTGACTCATTTGTCGGCGATAGGCGCGCTTAACCTCCTCAATGCTTGCCGAAGACTCAATAGCCAGAAGCCCGTAGGCCGCTGACAGTTTTGACCGACTTTCATCTGCACTTTCGAACCCAGCCTGTCCCGATACTCTCGCTAAAATGGCATCGAGTCGAGGCCTGCTGACACCGAGTTTACTGGCGATAAGTTCGAGCGTTTTTCGTTCTTGCGCATGCAGGGTTCCGTCGGCCAGCGCTGTTGCTGCAACGATTTCGAGTAACATCTGCACAAGACTCGAGCGTCTGAACGATTCTCGTTTGAACTGTGTCAGAATTTCTTCGAGCGGGAAATCTTGACGCTTGCCTTCGTTAAAGAGCTTAACGGCGACTTCTCGCTGCTGCGCGTTTAGTCGCATCTGAGACATGACCCTTTCGGCCATTGCTATTTCATCACGCGTGACTTTTCCGTCCGACTTCGCCACATAGCCCATCAACGCAAAGGTCGTGGTAAAGAATGCCGACTGGACCCGCTCGGTCGCCCCTAAACCTAAACGAGAGCTCTGCGCGGTAAGGCCTCCATCAAAATAGTTGCCAAGACTCACACCCATGAGGGCGCCGAGTGGGCCGCCAAGCATAAACCCAAAAGTGCCACCAACAACTTTGCCCCACCAACTCATACATCATTTCCCAATTTGAGCGCTTTCGCGCAATAACCTGCAGGTAACTATTCTATCTATCAGGGCGCTGTGCTCAGAGCATCTGACGTCGTTTCTAATGCTGCTAGCAGTGCGAGAAGTGCGGCTTCATCCGCTACTTCGACGCCCAGCTCAGTTGCCTTAGCGAGTTTACTGCCTGCACCGGGCCCAGCATAAACAATAGTAGTACTTTTCGACACACTGCCTGCAACTTTTGCACCAAGCGTGATAAGGCGGGCTTTCGCTTCGTTCCTCGAGAGCTTTTCTAAAGTGCCGGTAAGGACCACGGTTTGACCTGCTAACGGTTTACTTTCTGGACTCGCCACTGTGATCGCAGGCCACGAGACACCTCGCGCTGTGAGCCTTGAGAGAAGATCAATATTCGCGCGATTGGCAAAGAAACTGACTATATGCTCTGCAACGATGGGGCCTACATCGGGCACAGCGACCAGTGTCTCAACACTCGCCTCTTGCAACAGCATAAGATCGCCGAAATGGTTCGCCAGCTGCAGCGCTGTCGCCTCCCCCACTTCTCGAATGCCCAGCGCATAAAGAAACTTAGGCAGAGTCGTTCGACGTGACCGAGCTATTGAGGCTACTAATTTTTCGGCCGACCTCACTCCCATCCTATCCAAACTCATCAGTGTGCTTGCTTCGAGAACAAAGAGGTCAGATACGTCACGAACGAGTTCGGCATCTACTAACTGCTCGACAATACGCTCGCCCATACCATCGATATCTAGCGCGTTGCGCGAAGCAAAATGACGAATCGATTCTTTGCGCTGTGCGCCACAAATCAGCCCGCCACTGCAACGAATAAGCACGTCGCCTTCTTTCTCAACAGCACAGCCACACACCGGACACTGGGTAGGTGCGATAATTTCTCTCGGTGCTGGGTTAACAGACCCAGCAAGCACCCTCACCACCTTAGGTATAACATCACCCGCTCTGCGAATAATAATTTCGTCACCGATTCTCACGCCAAGGCGTGTTACTTCATCCATATTGTGAAGCGTTGTATTACTCACGGTGACACCACCTACAAAAACAGGCTCGAGCCTTGCGACGGGCGTAATCGTGCCGGTGCGACCAACCTGAAACTCGACGTCTAGAAGGCGCGTGCTCTTTTCCTCTGCTGGAAATTTGTAGGCCATAGCCCAGCGAGGTGTGCGTGCGTTGGAACCGATGCTTGCCTGTAGCTCCAGTGAATCAACCTTAATCACCGCACCATCTATTTCGTATTCCAGCGCGTTACGCATCTCTAGCAGTGCCTCGCAATAGGCAATGCAGCGCTCGATGCTCTCCACGACCTCACGCTGCGGATTAGTTGGCAATCCCCAACCCGCTAAGGCCTCAAAAATTCCGCCAAGACTGTCGGGGAGATCACCGCCTTCTTGCAGCCCTACGCTGTAGCAATACATTTGCAGAGGCACTTTGGCTGCGCGTCGAGAATCGAGCTGCCTGAGCGTTCCGGCGGCGGTGTTACGGGGATTAACAAACACCTTCGATTGATCTAGACGCGCTTGCTCATTGAGTTGGGCAAAACCGCGTTTGCCAAGAAAGATTTCACCTCTAACCTCGAGCACAGCCGGATAGCCCTCGCCGCTAAGTTGCAGAGGTATGGTGCGAATAGTCCGCACATTGTGAGTAATATCCTCGCCGACCGTCCCGTCGCCTCGGGTAGCCGCGCGGACCAATTGCCCCTTCTCGTAGAGCAAACTCACCGCAACACCATCGACCTTTGGCTCGCAGCTGTAGGTGATCTCGCTGCTTACTTCGATACGTTTGAGGAGCCTTGCCTCAAACGCACGAAGGTCTTCTTCGCCGAACACCTTATCTAGCGAAAGCATTGGAATTTCGTGCGCGACTTGAGTAAATCCCGGCAGCGGCTCTGCGCCAATGCGATTCGACGGCGAGGAAGGAGAAAAGAGGTTATAGTCTTTTTCGAGCGACACTAACCGAGCCAACAAGGCATCATAATCGGCGTCGGTAATTTCTGGGCTATCGAGGGTGTGATAGAGACGATTGTGGCGCTCAAGCTGCACTCTAAGCGAAGCAACCTCTTCTAGGATTGCTGTGGAGGCACTCACCCTGCAGCGGCTCGCGAACGCAATCGCCGCAGCTCAAAGTCGCGTACACGCTGCCTATAGTGTTCTATTGTTTGACCGGTCATCATATTGCGCTGGTCGTCGCGCAATTCTCCGTCGATAGAGCGGACAAGATCTTGTGCTGTTTGCAGCATTTCTTCGAACGCCTCGAAATTGCTGATTGGTGAAGGCAGCGCAAGAAACAGCGTGACGCCCACGGTTGCGAAATTTTCCATATTATTCAGATCGAACGTACCCGGTTGCAACATATTGGCCACGTTAAAGAGAATCGGGCTTCTTTCAGCGTCGTCTGTTCGCTTGCTAAAAATCTTCCTTTCCCCGTACTCAAGTTCAAGTCCCTGCATCAAGGACAGTAGGCGCTCGCCCATGATTAACCGGCCTTTCTTGGCCGTTACATTCAATACGAGAACCTCTGACACCTCATCCACGGCGGCGCCCTTCGGCTTCTCCTCAATTGCAGGTGCTGCCTGTTCTTTAACCTCATTTACTCTAGGTGATAGCGGCGCGGGGGACGCGTCGGCCGGCTCTAGAACTTCGGGCTCAGGCGCCGCTTCTTGAGCAAAGGTTTCGGGGAATAAGTCGGCAACCGCGGGGCTATCATTCTCCGGCATGATGTCGCTTGCCTCGCTAGGCGAAGCCTCAGCGCTCTGATCCTGTTCGTAATTTTCAAACAAGGCACTATGATCGTTTGTGGATTCCGCGATGGGGACAGCAGTGTTGGCCTCAGTATGCTCGATAAGTGGCGTATCATCAGGTACGTCAGGAACAGTCTTATCTGACTTTCGGCTGGCAACCAGTGCGCCAAGCGACCTGCTTGCAGCGCCCAACGAGCCGAGGATAGAGCTACCCCGAGAGTCTTTTTTCGATGGCATTTTAGGCGATTCTTTTATGCCTCCGATGCGGTCACCTGCAGACAGACTGATCGAAGAATACTCGTCGTCATCGTCATCAATGCCGTCGCCCAAAGAGAAAGTATGGGTGTGAGCTGAGTCTGTAGCTATCTCTTCGGGAAATTCTTCAGGCAGCTTTTCAGGCAATTCGTCGGAGAGGTCTTCGGTTAGCTCCGCAGGAGGCTCATTAGTCTCCTTTTCGCCCACTTCATCGGCGATCTCATCGACTGAACTCAGAAGTTTTACGCGCTCTGTTTCCGGGTTAATCGCAACTGCCGGCACATTCACCCGGGTCTCTTCTGTCTCTTTAGGCCATTCAGACTCTTTAGACTCTTCAGACCCCTCAGACTCTACTGGCGCCTCAGAGCCCTCTGTTTCTAATGACTCTTCAAACTCTAGGGGCAGAGTTCCTAGACTCACGGCCACAGGTTTTGACACGGGGATATTTAGCAGAGCGTCAGCCTTACTCTCTGTGTTCGCTGCATGAAGCTCATCGGGGGAGCGGCGAACAACGCGCGCGCCGCCGCTAGGGAGCTCCGCTAATTCGATTGCCTCGAGGTCGATGTCTTTAGGAAGATTCTTGTCGATCGCAAGCCTGAGCTGGCTTTTTCTCGCTTTCAAAGCGACGAGAAGGCCTCTCACGACGACGCCAACGATAGTTAGGCCAAGGACTAGAATGACGAGTTCGCGTAAATCCATAAGATATTTTAGACAGGCTAATGAAAGAGTATTATCTAAAGAGTTATCAGCCAGGTGACAGCAGATCTTTAGCCAACTGCGGGCTTAAGTCGAAAATACTTTTCCCTCACCAGCCATACGCTCAGTTTGGCTGGCGAGGATGCGCCTAGGCAAACCACCCTACATTGCAGCGAGTTCTGCTGCCTCTTCAATATCGACCGCCACAATACGTGACACGCCCGGTTCGTGCATGGTGACGCCCAACAGTTGGTTTGCCATTTCCATCGTTATTTTATTGTGTGTAATGAAGATAAATTGAACGGACTTCGACATCTCTTTGACCAAATTTGCGTAACGGCCAACGTTGGCATCATCGAGCGGTGCGTCAACCTCATCGAGCATACAAAAAGGCGACGGGTTTAATTGGAATATAGAGAATACTAGCGCGATCGCCGTCATCGCTTTCTCGCCACCAGACAAAAGATGAATAGTGCTATTTCTCTTTCCAGGGGGCCTCGCCATAATTGCCACACCCGTATCGAGCAAATCTTCACCGGTCATATCAAGATAAGCGTGGCCTCCACCGAACACCCTAGGGACTGTCTCTTATACACATCTCCGAGCCCACGAGACAGGCAGAAATCTCGT
>OJIV01000960.1_pt1 | contig 10579 bp, 6 predicted proteins | sample 1595861 | NCBI WGS metagenome assembly OJIV01 (sample SAMN05416883, study PRJEB24817) | seawater metagenome | isolation source: Sea water | place: Canada:Atlantic | collected 2013-11
CGAGATTTCTGCCTGTCTCGTGGGCTCGGAGATGTGTATAAGAGACAGATCGTGGACCCGATCCAGGGAACCCAGGGTCAGCAGCTGGATGGCCACCGAGCGCCGGTTTCCGACCTCCCGCTGCAGGCGCAGCGCAGCGCGGGCGTGGGCGTAGGACTCCTCCACCCGGCCCAAGCGGCGGCAGACCCGGCCCAGGTTGCCGAGCACGATGGCCTCGGAGCGGCGGTTGCCCAGGGACTGATGCAGGGCCAATGCGGCCCTGAGGTGCACGAGGTTTTCGGCCTGCGTGGGGGCGTTGCTGCCCAGATTGCCCAGGGCGCGGGCTTCGGCGCCCCGGTTGCCGGCTTGGCGGTGCAGGGCCACAGCGGCGGAGAAGTAGGAGCGCGCCTCTTGGGAACGGCCCATGTTGGAGGTGAGCAAGCCCAGGGCGTTGTGAACGGTGGCCTGCAGGTGAAGGTCATCCTGGCCATCGGGTGCCGAGAGGCAAAGGCGCAGAATGCCCTCGGCCTCCTCCAGCTCGCCGGACATGGTCAGGGCGTTGCCAATCTCTGCCAGGACACGAAGCTCCAGCAGTGGGTCTCCGTAGAGGCGCGTTTGGCTCAGGCAGTCCTCCAACATGGGCAGCTGTTCGCTCTTGCCCATCAAGCCGAGTGTCTGGGCTAGGCTGAGCTGGAGGCGAATGCGGGTTGCCGGTGGATGGGCCATGCGCAGGACAGGACGGGCCAGCTGCTCACCAAGCGGAAGGGGGCCGACGGTGGTCAGGACTTGGTTTGTGGCCAAGAAGCTCTGGGCGGCCAGGGCCGGACTCTGCATGGCCACAGCGCGCCGGCAGGCGGCGATGAGATTGTCCAAGCCCCGCAGCATCTCTTGCCAGCGTCCACTGCCCTCTGGCCCGCGCAGGGCATCGATGGCGCTTGGGGCGCCCCATCGCGCGTAGTGGCGTAGGTGGCGCAGGGTAGCCTCGCTCTCAGAGGCCAGCTTTTCCCTGGCATAGTCGTGGACCGAGATGAGCAAGCCGAAGCGATCCTGCTCCAAGGTCCGAACCAAGCTCTTGTCCACCAGGGCTTGGATCAAGTCTGCGGGCCAGGAGTCTTGCTCGGTGTGCACCACCGCCTCCACGGCGCTCAGGTCAAAGGCCCCTTCAAATACCGAGAGCTGGGCCAGCGCGGCTTGCTCTTCGCTGTCCAGTAGGTCCCAGCTCCAGTCCAGAGTGGCCCGCAGAGTGGCTTGGCGATCCTGTCGTCCTCCGCTGGAGGCCAAGAGGCGAAAGCGCTGCCCCATGCGCTCGCGGATGTTCTTGGGAGACATGCTGCGGCAGCGGGCGGCGGCCAATTCGATGGCCAGTGGCAGACGGTCCACAAGCTCGACCACTGCGGCGATCTCCCTCTCCTCCGACTGGCCCTCAAAGCTCTGGCCGCGGGCGCGGCGTGCGCGCTCGTTGAACAGGGCCACGCCGTCTGCTTGGCTCAGGGGCGGCAGGGCCAAGATGCGCTCGCCAGGAATGCCCAACACCTCGCGCGTGGTCACCAGAAACTGCACTTGAGGGGCCTGGTCCAGCCACTTGCCCAGCGTGTGGGAGGCGTAGCGTGCCACCTGCTCGAAGTTGTCCAGAACCACCAGGGTGGGCCCGCGCTCGGCCATGACCTTGCCCACCTGCTGCACCGGTTCGGTGTCTCGTAGGGGCAGCTCCATCGCGTTGGCCACCGCCTTTGCGATGCCGTTGATCGACCGGGCCTCGGAGAGATCACAGAAGGCCGCGCCCCCGGACCATGCGCCCAGCCAGCGCCAGGCATAGCGAAGTGCCAAACGTGTCTTTCCGGTTCCACCTGTTCCCACTATGGAGACCAAGCGGGCGCCACTGTCCACCACTTGTGCCAGGGCCCGTAGGTCCCGTTGACGGCCTACAAAGCTGTCGCGCTCGGCCGGCAGGCTCCTGGGGACCTCGCGCAGGGGAAGCCAGCCCCCAGGGCCTTGGACCACGCGCCAGACCTTCTCTGAGTCCGGCGGAGGTTGGAAGGGGGCTTGATCCTCCCCCACCTCAAAGAGCTCCATGGGCTCGGAGACGCCCTTCACGCGCCAGAATCCGTGGGAGACCGGCGCCACGCCCGAGGCCAGGTTGCCCAGCTCCGCGGCGGCCTCTCTGGACAGCAGGGTCTGCCCCGCCATCGCCAGGGACATGATGCGGGCCGCGATGGGTTTGGCCAGGCCCTCGACCTCCAGCATCTTGGCGCCGCGGGCCACGTCCTGGGCGCTGTTCTCCCGCAGGATGACGTGGCCCCAGTGCACCCCTGCCCGCGCCGGCAAGGGCGAGGCCCGGTGGTAGGCCAGTGCCCAGGCGACGGCGTCCTGCACCCTCTCAAAGAGCAGCAGGAAGCCATCGGACTTGTCGATCTCTCGGCCGCCGTGGGCCACCAGCAGATCCCGTGCGAGGCGGTCGTGCTCCGCCCAGCGCGCCGCCAACTCTACCGGGCTCAAGGCCTCGGAGAGTGCGGTGCTGTCCACCGCGTCCGTCAGCACCAAGGCGTGCATCAGCGCAGGCCTGCGATCCAAGTCTCTGAAGGCTGGAACCACCCCACCTCGGCCACTGGGCCGCGCAGGCGCAGGGACCAATCCTCAGCCACGTGCACCCAGAGGCAGCCACCGGGCATGCGCAGGGTGATCTCTCCGAAGGCGCAGCGCCCGGTCTTGACCGCAGCGGCAGCGACCGCGCAAGAGCTGGAGCCGCTGGCCGAGGTCTCCCCTGCGCCCCGCTCCCAGATCCGAATCTCCAGGGATTGTGGGCCGCGAACCTGAACGAACTGCACGTTTGTGCGATTGGGAAAGAGGGGGTGAACCTCCAAAATCGGTCCCCAGCGGCGCCACCTTGTGGCATCGAGCAGGGCCTCGTCGCGGAAGAGCACGCAGTGTGGATTGCCCACGCCGACCGCGGTGAACACAAAGTCCTCGCCTGCGGCTTGAACGCGCTGCTCGACCGCCTCTGGCACGTCCAGGTCAACGGGGACCTCGCTGGGCACGAAGCTGGCTTTGCCCATCTCCACCGTGACCTGCTCCGGATCCACCTGGCAGCCCACGGGCCCGCCCAGGGTGTTCAAGGTGAAGGACGAGGGCGCCCCGCAGTGGTCGACCAGGTAGCGGGCATAGATGCGGATGCCGTTGCCGGACTTCTCCGCCTCGGAGCCGTCGGGATTGAAGATGCGCAGGCCGTAGTCGCACCCGCCCTTGGGGCCAGCGGTGAGCAGGCCGTCGCCGCCGGGGCCGGTGTGCCGATGGCAGACCCCGCGCACCATGGCTCGGCCCCCCAGCTCTCCCTCGTGCAGCACCAGGTAGTCGTTGCCCAGACCGTGTGATTTCAGAAGCTTCATGGCGGCAGACTACACCTGCCCTGGGCCGCCCGTGGCAGGATCCCTCCCATGCTCTTGCGCCCTGATCTCCGCAACCCCGATGCTGTGGCCCTTGCCCGGGATTTGGAGGGCTGCCTGGACCCGGCGCAGCTGCCGGAAGACCTGTGCATCGTGTTGGGCGGCGACGGGCACATGTTGGCCACCATCCACGATCTTGGGCCGGCGCACACCTACTTGGGGCTGAACTGTGGCCGGGTCGGTTTCCTGCTCAATGACTGGGAGAGCCCCCAGGGCATCGCCGAGCGCCTGCACGCCAACCAGGTGGTCACCCGCTCTGTGAACCGCCTCCGGCTCTCCGGGATCTCCTCCGATGGCGAGCAGATCTCAGCCATCGCCGTCAACGACGTCTACCTGGAGCGCTTCTCCGGTCAGGCCGCCCACCTGCGGGTGATGGTGGATGGCCACCTGGTCGCAGAGCGCATGGTCTGTGATGGTCTGGTCGTCGCCACGGCCCTGGGCTCCACCGCCTACTCGATGGCCGCCGGTGGCCCAGCCTGTCACCCCGAGGTGCGCATGCTGGAGCTCACCCCCTTGGCTCCTCACCGCCCCCGATTTCCCAGCCTGGTCTTGCCCGCACATGCCGTCATTCAGGTCGAGGCCTTGGACACCCACAAGCGTCCGGTGCGCGCGGTGAGCGACGGTCGGGATCACCCGGCGCTCTCCTCGGTGACCATCCAAGACGCCGGCTCAGACATCCGCCTGGCCAGCTTCGAGGGCCGGCATCCCACCGCGGTGCTCATCCGCAAGCTGCTGCTCTCCTGATGCTCGGGCCGCTCCTTGCCGCCTTACTCCTCTCAGGTCCAGCCCTGGCCAACGGCCAAAACACCCACGTCTGGATCACGCTGCAGGCCGCCCAGCAGGTGCAAGACCCCGAGCTGCGCGCTCTGCTCGCCGATCACCAGAACGCCCTGATCAACGGCGGCATGTTCCCCGACGGCGGCTATGCGGTGAACCATCCCTACGGCGAGGCCGGCCACTGGGAGGGCGTGCACGACCCCTTCCGAGACTGGCTGCGGGAGAACCAAGACCCCCAGGATGTGCCCGAGCTGGTGGCCTTCTACATGGGCATGGCCAGCCACGGCATGGCCGATCAGAGCTTCGATGCCTTCTACTTCTCCGAGAGCCGGGTGCGCGATGCCGACGACGGCTGGGCCGAGGGCGAGAGCTTCGATGAGGCCAGCGATGTGATCTGGACGGCTGTTCAGGGCGGCTCTCCAGTTCCGGAGCGTCAGGTGCCCACCCAGATGCCCGGGATATACGAGGAGGTTGGGATTGAGGTGGATCCTGACACTCTGGACGACGGCCAGAAGCTGGTCATCTCGGCTCTGGAGCTCGTCGCTCTCCTGGGCACAAACGAGGCCAAAGTGGCCGAGTACCAAGCCCTCTTCCCGTGGGGCGGCGCCAACCTGGACGCGCCTTTGCCCGGTGCCCCAGCGGATGAGGCCCGCATTGTGGCGGCCTACCTGGACCACCTCTGGGTGGATCTGCAAGAGGGAGATCAGCCTCTGGCCGTGGTCGCGACGGTCCCGGAACAGGGCAGCTACGGCTGGCCCACGGACGCTACAGATGTGGGCAGTCGACTGGGATTGGTGTTCTCCAAAGCGATGGAACAAGGGCAGGTTCTGCCCGAGAGTCTGAGCCTGGTCTCCCAGGACGGGGACCGCATCGCGGTAGACACCAACCTGTTCTATGGCAGCGGCTCTCATGTGCTGCACGTGGTGCCCCAGGAGAACCTGGCCTCGGATGCGGACTACACGCTGAGCCTCTCGGCGGGGGTGCAGGCGCGGGACGGGCGGACTTTGCCCCAGGACTTCAGCTTCTCTTTCTCAACCCGAGCGCCGCCAGTGGACACCCAAGATACGGGCGTGGCGGAGCAGGGGTGTGGTGGCTGCGGGGGCGGCAGCGGAGGGTGGGTGATCTTGGCGATGTTGGCGCTGTTCACACGGAGGGAGCCATGAACGTGGGCCTTCTGGCCTGGGACCTTGTTCGAGGAACTCTTGGCGTGGGCCCCAGCGGCCTTCGCACAGCCAGCCTGTAGACCCATCTGGCATCCGGCGGGGCTGGCGTAGTGGCCTGGCACCGGAGGGCTTTCATTTGAATTGCATGGTTCAAGAAGGGTTTTGGGCCTCAAGCTTTGTGCTACATTGCCGGGGTAGCACGAAGTGTTGGGGGGGACATGCAAGGTGTCGCGCAGGCTCAAGAAGAGGCAAGAGCAGAGCTTGGGGAGGCCCAGGCTGCGCCCGTCGATCACCTAGATGCCCCTGCGCTGGCGGCTCCTGGGAGTTCGGCCCGTGCCCAGCCGGCTCCTTCTGTCCCCGATGAAGGAGCTGCTCCTGCTGAGGGGCCCTTTGACTGGATGGGCTTGGGGGCCTCGGGGGAAGGGGGAGCGCCCGCGCCCGCGCCTGCGCCCAAAGATCCGGGCAGCGCCCAAGGGGCCAAGGCTCTGGAGCCGGGCAAGGTGCAGGATGCATCGGGCGGTGTGGGAAGCGCAGAGTCGCCTGGGGCCCTTCTCAGCAGCCTGACGGCCACAGCACCCTCCTCTCTCTTAGGCGCCTATGAGGCCTCTCGGGTTCAGGCACCCAAGCTCCTCAATGCGCAGTGGGACGCGACGGTCCAGGGGCTTCCCCAGCTGCCCACCCCAACCGGGTTGGCGCCCTCCGAGAAGACCGACTCCCCTACACCGGTCGATGAGGAGCGGGCGGGTCAGCTGACTCTGGAGCCTGGCAAGGGTCAAGCGCCGCCAGCCAAGGCGCGAGCGCCCGAGCCTGCGCCACCCTTGCCTCGGGTCAGCACAGAGATCGGTGAGGGGCAGGTCGAGGGGGCTGCGGCCAGTGCGCTCTCGGCTCTGCGTTTGCCCAGTGAAGCGGTCAAGACGCGCTTTGGAGCTCGGCCGCGGATGGCTTTGGGCGGGGATTCGGATCCCGGGAGAATGGCCGGCGCCAAAGCGCACCTAGAAGGACAGGTCGGTCAGGGCCAGGCTCAGGCGCATCGCGCCTCCTCCCAGGACTTTGGAGAGGGCCTGATCGCCCCCACCCCTGACACGGAGCTTCTGGCGGCCCAGATCGAGCTCAAGGAGCCGGCCGGCCTTGCACTCCCTCAGGGGACCCTCGTGGCCTTGCCTGCGGAGCTCGCCGCCCAGGTGGATGGCGGCGCGGCGTCCTTGATCCAAGAGCAATTCGCGGGGCCTGTTGCGGACCAGAGGGTGGGTGAACAGGCTTTTGAAGAGAAGAAGACCTTGGCCCATCTTCAAGCCAAAGAGCAGATGGACCAATCCCAAGCGCAGGCTCTTCAGGAGCAACTTGGTGCGCGCGAGGGGGCCTCAACCCAGGTCGCTGCGATCCGGGCTGACTGGAAAGAGCAGGTTGACTCAGTACAATCGAAGGCCCAGGAGCAGGCCGCCCAGGGCCATGCCGAGCAGCGGGGTGCCATCGATGCACGCGCCCTTCAAGCCAACTCAGAGGCCCAGGGTCACCTGAGCGATGCAGAGAAGAAGGCGGCGGCCCACAAGAAGGAGGCAGAGTCCAAAGCGGCGCAGGAGAAGGCCAAGTCTCAGAAGGAGTCCGGCGGATTCCTTGGCTGGGTGGCGTCCAAGGCCAAGGCCTTTGTTGACGGTCTAAAAGAAAGTATGAATGCCATCTATGATGGCCTTCGTTCCGTCGTAAAACAGGTCTTCGAGGCGGCCAAGAAGCTGGCGGAGGCGGCCATCGAGCTGGGTCGCAAGGCCATCGTGGCCATTATCGAAGGCTACGCGGCCTTGCTCAAGGGTGTTCTCCGGGTTGCTCTGGCGGCCTTCCCCAAGTTGGCAGAGGCGGCCTGTCAGCGCATCGATCAAGCCAAAGCCCAGGCCACGGTCTTGGTGAACAAGGTCGCTGCGACGCTCAAGAGCGTGACCAGCGGCATCTTGGACTTCTTGGCCACCACCTTGGACAAGGCCTTGGGTTTGGCTCAGAGCTTGTACAACGGGGCCTTTGCGCTGATCGCTATGGTCATCACCGGGCAGTGGAAGGAGATTGTGCTCGGGCTGAAGAACCTGGGCGAGTCTGCCGGCCAGGCTCCGCCGCAGTTTGAAGCGGCGGCCTACGAAGAGGTCTTGGGTGGAGACATGAGCCAGCCGCTCACTCCAATGGAGATGCAGCTCGCGGGGCTCTCGGCTCCAGGAGGGACTCAAGGGGGCGGAGGGGAGCTGGGAGAACTCTCTGGTCCGCCGTGGAGCCAGGACAACGTTGGGGTGGAGCAGGTCCTCTCCGGTATGGAGCTTTCTCCGGAACTTCAGGACTCTCTGCTGGATCAGACCGGTGGCCAGGGGGAGGTCGAGTTTGGCCAAACGGAGGACCCCGGACGCAGCATGGAGTCCATCCTGGGGTTGCAGAGCCCCCAGGGAGGGGGCGTCCAGGTAGCTCCCGATGACGGCTTGAGTGTCTCGGAGAGGGCCGGCGCCAAGTGGACCATCATGAAGAAGGGGGTCTCGGACTGGTGGTCGAAGAACTGGCCTTTGGTGCTGGCTGGCGGAGTGGTCGGGACGGCGGCCTTTATTGGGGCCAACATTCTGAGCGGTGGTGCAGTCTTGGCGGCTGTGCCGAGCATATTGGCTGTGCTCGGCCCACTGTTCATGGGGCTGATGGCGGTTCAGGTAGGTGGGCACGTGGCTCAATACGTGGAGAAGGGCTGGGCGGGTGAGAGGCAGCCGGCCGGAAAGTCTTTGGCCAAGGCCCTTGCCGTTGGGGCCGTTGAGCTGATCTCCTACCTGACATTCAAGGCTGGTGGTGCTGCGCTCAAGGGCGCCAAGGCCCTTGCCGGCGGTGCCAAGCGGCTCGCAAAGGGTGCGGTAGACTTGGCCAAACGTGGGGTCTCCTACGTCATTAAGCAAGGCAAAGTGCTGCTCAAGGGGCTGAGCAACACGGCCTTTGGGAAGGCCTTCAAGAGGCTTGGGGCCTTTGGCAAGGGCTTGCTCAGCAAGACCAAGTTCAAGGGTTTCCGGATTCGGGTGGGTGGCGGTCGCTTTGTCCTTCAGGGCAAGATCAATCCCTGGGTAGACGTGGCCAGCGGGCGGATTCAGACTCTCGCAAACACCAGCGAGGAGATCGACGATTTGGTCGCCCGGCTAAAGGCCACTGGGAAGCTGGATTCGGCCGACATTGCTGGGGCTAAGGGGGTCTCTGGAGACGATCTTCTCGACGCCATCGCGGCCCGTGCCAAGAAGGGTGAAATGGGAGCCAAGGGGGAGCTGGCCGCCTTGGAGCGCCGTGTTCTGGAGAATGCGGACGGCGCGGTCAAGAACGCGGACGATCTCGAGCTGCTTCGGGAGGTGCAGAAGGGAGACGACGCCCGCTTGACGGAGACGGGCAAGGCCAAGCCAAGGAAGACCCCAGACTACAGGTCAAAGGGAACGAATCCAGAACTTGTTGATGTAAAGTCTGCTGTCAATCCTCCAAAGGATTGGCGCAAATGGCTCCACTCGCAGCTCAAGAGCGTGAACAAACAGATCAAGCTCTCGCGACTGCACAAGGGGCGTCCGGGTGGTGCCGATCTGCAGCTCTTCGGTGATGCTGCCAAGTCCATGAGAGCGATGGACCCGGCAACTGTGGAGAGCTTCGTGCTTGCCGCTCTAAAGGGACAGAACAGCTCCTTGAACCGCGTCACGATATTTCTGGATGGTAAGTCTGCCTTTTCCTTCATCCGAGACGGAAGCGGCGTCTCAAGGGTTCTCTGATGGCGATGCTCATAGGCCCTGGTGGCCTCCACGAAGACAACTGCGGAACCTGGGACTACACGCCAAATGTAGACCTTCAGGAGCCCGCCTACCGAGCGCAGTGGTTCGCGCAACAGGTGGATCGACTGCTCGTCCTCTTGGGCGACTTTGCAGAGGTTGATTTTGTAGAGGTGCACGCAGCGGACTCCGAAGTGGAGTGGGAGTGGAAGCCGAGCGAGACGCTGGATGGCTTGCTCTCGGAGATCCGTTCCAAAGATCAGGTGCTCTCCGTTGTTGTTTGGTTGTCGCTGAGTCTCACGACCGGAGAAGCAGAGCATCTGCTCTCCGCTGGCGTTGTGCGTTTTGTCGTGTACGAAGATCCCTTCGGTCACGAGGTCTCCGTGCGGCTCGACACCCACGCTTATGCAGGGCGCCCAGGGCTGCCGGCCAAGGCGGTGCAAGTCAACCATGCACGCCTGGCTGCCTTCCTTCGGCGAATCGAGAGCGGCTTGGATGTGCGCTTCAACTACTGTGAGTCACAGGCCTTTCCGGACCGAATTCACCGCCTCGGGTACCACCCAGCGCACCCCCTGGCTGCTTCCTGAGTGGTGGAGTCTGGCCAACTTTGGCTATGCTGGCGGTGTTCACACGGAGGGGGCATGGCACAGAACATTGATCAGGTCATCGAAGAGCTTGACGCCGTCGTTGCCTGGTCCATCAAATACGAGCGACCAGCTGGACTCTTCGCTGCCATGTACCGCCAGGTCACCCTGCGGGTTCGGGACGGGATCGCCAATGGCGACTTTGAAGACGGCCCGCGCATGGACCGCTTCGATACGGTCTTTGCGGGGCGCTACCTAGAGGCCCTCAAGCAACACGGCTCTGGGGTGCGCTGCTCCGGTGCGTGGCGGGTGGCCTTTGATGCGCCGGTGCGTGTGCGGCCCATGCAGCATCTGCTCTTGGGCATGGGGGCCCACATCGGCCTGGACCTCCCCATCGCTGCTGCGCAGGTCGGTGGCCAGGACACCGAGGCGCTCGGGCGAGACTTTGAGCGCATTAACGACATCCTCTTCTCCCTGATCGACGACATGCAGGATGTGCTCGATGCCCACAGCCCTTGGATGGCTGGCTTGGACATCTTGGGCGGCCGCGTCGACGAATGGGTGGCCGCCAAGGCTCTGCAGCGCATGCGCATCCGGGCATGGAAGCGCGCGGTGGACCTCTCCAGGCTTCAAGGCGGTGGGCTGCGGGCCGCCCGGCGCATGCTGGACCTCCAGGTGGCCGGCACCGGGCGTTTGATCCGCCGACCCATACCCGGGCTGCCACGACTCCCGATGCAGCAGCCCAACTTGCGGGCCCTGATCGCGGAGTTGGACCAAGTGGCACTGCGCCTATGAGGGCCTAAAACAGGCCGCCGATGGCTTCCTTGAGTTTTACGCCGCCCAGGCTGTCTCTTATACACATCTCCGAGCCCACGAGACAGGCAGAA
>OJIV01000966.1_pt1 | contig 10531 bp, 2 predicted proteins | sample 1595861 | NCBI WGS metagenome assembly OJIV01 (sample SAMN05416883, study PRJEB24817) | seawater metagenome | isolation source: Sea water | place: Canada:Atlantic | collected 2013-11
ACCCGAGACGCTGAATGGCACGCCCCACGGTCGCGACAGAGACATCAACTTCAAGCTCGTCGCGCAGCATCTGAGTCAACTCCCCCTGCGTGCTGTCGGGGATGTCGACCAACGTTTCCTCGAGCAACTCCAATGCCGCTTGGGTGAGCTTTCGGCGGCTCGGGACGGCGACACGTCGAGACGTTGGTGCAATGTCTCCCTCGCGCTCCCGTCTCAGCCAACGACTGACGCTGGCACGGCCTACCTTGAACCGCCGCGCGAGCTCCGAGTAGGTCCCCTCACCGTTGTGATGGGCTTCTACAACACGGCTTCTGAGAGAGACGGCATGGGCGCTGGGCATCGGAACCTCCAAGAAGAGATCACACGTTCAGCCCACGGGATCAACACCTTTGCGGGACTCAGTACCGACCGGGTTCAGACCGCCCTGGAGACAATCCGAGAAATCTTCCAGTTGGAGCGCCGGTTCAAAGACCTCGAGCCCGAAGAGCGGGCCCGAAGCCGCCGCGAGAGCACTGCCCCCATCCTGGCCAGCTTTCGCATCTGGTGCCAGAATCTGAGCTTCATGCCGCCGCCCAGATCGCCCTTGGCCAAGGCTACGGCCTACGTGCTTCGGCAGTGGAAACCCCTGACCGTCTTCGTCGACAATGGCCACATCCCGGCGCACAACAACTACAGCGAGCTCGCCCTTCGACAGGCCGTCATCGGCCGGAAGAACTACATGTTCGCTGGAAGCGAAGGCGGCGCCAAGTCCGCTGCGATCTGGTATTCGCTGATTGGAAGCTGCCTGCTAGACGCCGTAGACCCGTGGATGTACCTCAACGATGTGCTGCCGAAGCTGAACGACTGGCCGGTCAACAGGGTCCTGGAGCTGGAGCCCGCCGCTTGGCGAGCATCCCAGCTGCAGAGCATTCGCTGGAGCGGCAAGATGGGTAGACCGGAGGGATACGAGAACTCAGTGTCTCGACTGGCTTCCATCTGCCAAAGAATGACCGCCTGGCCCCTCACCGTTGCTTCAAGCTCGGACAAATTGTCGGTGTTCGTGGCTTTGGGCGTCTGTGATTCTTGCCTAAAGAAAAACACTTCCATCTACAAGGCGCAACGTCTTAGACCGCCGGGCACGGTCGGTAAACTCAGCCAACGTGTCTGGCGGCCTCGCTTCGCATGTCGCATACCCGAACCTTCCACCGACAATGCTAGCCATCTCCTGTAAAACAGGTCGCAGCTCCACGACAGAGCCTGACACTGCCAATCCTGCGATGAGTCCCCCATCCACTGTGTAAAAGAGCATGGCCTGATGAGGGTCGCCTTGCCCAATTTTGTCCCAGTAGATCCCGTATTCCTCCCCAGGTTCCTGTTGTAGCCTCTCCATCAGCGCCTCAGCAGAATCGAAAACCTGCTCCGGCTCATCAGAGAACTCTGGATACGGATACTCCTCGGCAGCTTGAGCTCTGAGAGGCAAGAAGTGGTTGAGAAACCGTAATGAAGCCTCAAGGCTCCGGCCATTGCTGACCACGTATATTTCGACTTGGCTTGTCATCTATCTTGCCTTTCCTGCGCTAATGAAGACCCCATCGAGGGTTTCGTAGTAGTAGTAGTTGGTTCCCTCGAACGTGGCTTCAAAGAAGTTGACATCGACGCTACTACCGTTGAACGGCTTCCTCACTCCGGAAACTTGGGATCCGTTGGCGCGGATGTGTCCAACGACCTGATTGAACTGCGTCTGCAGAGCTCCAGCGTTCTTCTGACTCCACTTTGGAAGCCCAAGCTCGGCTCCATGCCGAGAGTAGGAATGCTGGAATGCCCTCCTCTGGGCGGTGGTCATCTCAGCCCAAGGAGTTGTGTGGCCGATTTTCGACGACGCTGCTGGGAGTGTCTGTCCCGCCGGCAAGTCCGGCTTTCCAGGAACGCTACCAATCTGATTTGACTTCGCTAAAGGAAGTTTCTGAGGAGAACGGACTCTGGGGAGTGGACCCTTACCTCGCACCTCCGGGGCTCCGGAAACCGCTAAGCCTGTCATCAGAACGTTCGCAACAGCATTTCCATACGCAGATCCAGCGGGACTGGCCTCAAACGCAGGGCGCACCAGATTCTCATCTGTCCACTTCTGGACGTCGGACCGATAGGGATCAATGCGGGCAGCAACGGCCTCACCTATCTTCTTCTCAAACCGAAGGTTGGTTGCCGGCAGGAACAGCATCGACTCGGAAAGCCCACCCAAGAACTCAGATCTGGTTCCGAAGTCCACAAACCCAATGACACTCGCAAGACCCTGAAGTAGATACCCTTTCCAAGTCGCCCGGTTCGGGACCCCATACCAGTTCTCTTCGTCGACTGACCACAAATCAATCACTTCCCTACCAGGAAGGTGCCACGTGCTCCTCTTGGCGTAGTCGTACTTGGTAGAAGCCCAATCTCGAAACTGGCCCACACGGTCCCTGAACCGGTCTCCAAAGGCCATAGGAGCGGCAAAATCTGTACTTGGACCGCCAAGGACCGACTCGAACAAGGCGCTGGAGAAGGCCAAATTCATCTTCATCTGATCCATGCTCTTCATATGGTCCGACCACATACGCATAGACGATCCGCTCCATGAGTCTTGGATCCAGTGTTGGGTCGGCGGCTGGAAGTAGAGGTGTGCTTCGCTTCCACCGTATGCTGGTAGGTTGGCGGACCAGTCCGATCCGAAGTTCTCCGACCCCACCATGAAAGCATCCCAGTTCATATACCCAGTCGGATCCGTATACCTAGTCGGATTCCCTGATCCATACCGCGTCCGGTGATTCCCACCCCCCAACCCAATCGGGTCAGGACTCAAGAAACGCCCCGTCTCCGAGTCATACATGCGCTGCTGACTCATCTGCACGCCAGGCGCACCAGGGAGGGCCTCCAACCCAGCAAAGGCGAAGCGTGCGTCCGTTGAGGAGACCGAGGTGCCCTCGCCAAATGCGGTGCCGGGCTCTACGGCTTCGATTCCAACCTGCAGGAGGGAACCGGTACCATCAGTCATCACAGAAGTGAGCGAGGAGCCGTCACTCAGCCCAAAGACAATTCCTTCGGCGCCGACATAGTTCAACAGGGCACCAGTGGAGTCTTCGACTTCCAGGGGCAATCCGCCAAGACCCAGGCCCCAAGTGGTGACCCGCGCGCCTGCTCCATCATCCAGGGTGACGACGCGGCCGGCTTCGTCACGCATCATCTGGTAGAGACTCGAGCCGGAAGTGCCGTCACTCATCTCTGCGACGCGACCTGTGGCATCTCGCTCGTAGGCGTAGTCCAGATGGTCCAACTCTACGCCGTCGAGGCCGTCGTAGTCTACGGCCACACCGTCAATGTCTACGACTCGCGAACCCGCCCAGTTGGTGGCACGCTCCAGGGTCCCGTTGACGTAGGTCTCGGTGCGGCGACCACCCGAATCGTAGGTGTAGTCCCGTGTCTCACCGGTCGCGCCTCGGACCTCCGACTTGAGCCACCCCTCTTCAAAGTAGGTGTAGTCGTTGGTCCAAGTGCTTCCATTGAAGTCAGAGATCTGCTCGGACTCAAGCTGCCCGTCATCGGTGAAGAAGGCCGTCCAAGTACTGGTCAAGCCACCACTGCTGGTCAAGATGCGACTGTCTAGACGGCCCATGGGGTCGTAGCCGAAGGCGTGTGTGTCGCCACCGAAGCTAGCTCCAAGGATTCGACCCAAGGCGTCTCGAGAACTCACGGTCACGGCAGCGCTGCCGTTGACCTTGATGGTATCGAGCTCAAACTCCCCACCACTCAGGCTACGGACATACTCCAGGCTCTGCAGTCCGGGTGTGTCGATGGAGGCCAGGCTGCCGTCGGCGTACCAGGTCCACGCAGTCCCTCCACCTGCCAATCCAAGCCCGAAGCTGGTCTGGGTCTGCCGGGTTTCAGGCCTCCCCATGTCATCGTAGGTCCACTGGGAGATGTTCCCCCCTGAAACGAGCGAAGGGGTCAGCGGCGTAAGCCTGCTGACCTGGGTCTCCAGAGGATTGCCGAAGGCGTCCAAGTCATAGGATTGGACGTCGACCGAATCCATAGTCATGCCCGGGATACCCGAGCCCTTATAGGTGGTCTTTCCGACCATGCGGCCGGCGCCGTCGTAGAGGTAGTCTTCGACGCGCACAGGATGCGAGCCCCCAGCGGTGACCACGGGCTCACTCACCAGGCCGACACCCGAGATGGTCGGAATGACGTCCGTGCCCGTCAAGAGCGGGGAGTAGTAGTCAACTCCGCCTTCGGTATAGAGCAGGTCGGTGTAGCTAAAGAGCTTCACCTTCTCATCCCACTCCTCCTCCACCAGCATGCCGTCGCTGTCGTAGACAAAGCCGGTGAGCTCATGCTGGTTGCCCGACTCGATGACTCGTCCGGCGGTGGAGTAGGCGTACTCGATGGCGTAGTCGGTGCTTGGGTCGAAGACCGAAGCGGAAGGGTCATGCCAGCTCCAAGTGGAGGCCAACCAACCCGTGCTGCTGTAGTAGCCGTGATTCTGACGGGCAGTGACTCCTCCAGAGGCGTCGCGCACCAGCTCTTCACTCAACCGGCTGCCGCTGTAGATGTACTCGACCGACGAGCCGTTGGCGTAGTCCGCTTGAAGCAAGCGGCCCAGCCCATCGGTGTGCTGGGCGCTCGTGTTCCCGAGTGGGTCGGTGACTTGCAGACTCCGTCCACCGGTGTGGGCGCTGTAGACATAGCTGCTGGCACCCTGGTTCTTGGGCTTGTGGTACTCCAGCTCCCCACGGTCCGTGTAGCGCCATTCAGATTCCGCTCCAACGGCGTCCGTGTGCCGCCTCAAGAAGCCGTTGACGTCGTACTCATAGGACTCCGTCCCACCTCCACTTGGATGTGTGGTTGTCTTTAGTCTTCCCCAGGCATCGTAGGCATAGTGCGTCTGCCCGCTGCCCGTGTGGACAGGAACCAGAGTCTCAGACGCCACCTGATCCCCGACGTAGGTCAGGATCTGGGAGTACTCGACCCCATTGGCCACTCCGTCCAAGACGTACCCAGAGACCGCCGAAGAGGCCCCGACGTCCACACGCGTCAAGTGCCCAATGCTGTCGTACTCGTAGAAGCTGTCAACGCCCCCTTGGTTGTCCCAGGAGACCCGACCCAAGGCATCATAGCTCGCCTCGCTCAAGAGCGTGCGGCTGCTGGATCCTGATGGGATTGAGGTACGCAGAGGCAAGCCAGTGAGCGTATACTCTATGTCCACCACGACACCGTCTGCATCCATCGAAGAGACGAGCTGGCCGGCAGCGTTGTAGGTGTATTGGTCAAGGGGCGTAGCGCTGGACCCCGTGCCTCGGCTCTTGGTAGAGAGTCGGCCGATCCCGTCATAGGTGAAGCCGGTGATCAAGCCATCGACATCCTGGACCGCGAGAGGTTCAGGAACATCCCCAAAAGACCACGTGGTGGTGCCGCTCAAGTCCGTTTGCCGCTGCAGACGCCCCAACGCGTCCGCCTCGACCTGAATCGTCGTACCAGTTTCCGAATCGATCTCCACCACCTTCGGCAGAACTCCAGGAGAGGCCGGGGTATAGATGTACTCTTTGAGAAGCGTGGTGGACGCGCTCAAGTCGACGAAGCTCTCTGTGACAACCCGACCCATGCCGTCGTAGCTGTAGACGAGGCTGCTCCCGTCTGGACCAATCTCCTCAGTCACTCTCCCCAAGGAGTCGTGTACGTACTCCACTTGGTAGGTCAAGAGTGCCGATCCAGACGTCGGGGTGACGCAGGTCTCGCTGACCGTATTCCAGACCAAGTCCACGCGGCCAAAGCCGTCGTAGGATCTGGCCACGACCTTGCCACCGGCATCTTCGACTTCGATGACGCGTCCAAGTGGGTCACGGAGTTCGTATCCCCGCGAGACGCCGGCGACGATGGAGGTGGACTCTAGTGGGTCCGAGTAGCTCTCGTGAAGCACACCCAGGGCATCCCAGACAAGCTGTGTACGGGGATGGTACTCAAGCTGTGTGGTTCGCCACGCAGTCGTGGTCACATCATGATCGCTCTGATGAACCGCGACCACCCGACCGGTACCGCTGTACTCTTTGTAGCTGGTGAACACCTCACCCGAGCCGACAGCCATTGGGCCGTACTCCGCAAAGAGCCGGCCGTCCGTGCCGTAGGTCTGCGCATGCCGGACCAAGTCGCTGATCGGCGAGACGCAATCAAGAACGGGGGCCGAGCAGGTGTCGCTTTGAATGACCCGACCGAAGGAGTCGAGGGTCTGCTCGTCAACCCGAAAGACAGAGGCTCCAGACTGGGTCTGAATGCCGACAGCTGCCGAGTTCCGGGTGTAGGCGTGTATCTGCTCTACGCTGGAGACAGACCCGTCCACATTCTGAACCGCGGTGGTCACGGCGAGCTTGCGATTCAAGCCATCATAGCTGGTCGTTGTGGTTGAACCTTCCCAGTCCTCGAGATCCACACGGCAGCGGCTGTCCCGCCCAAAGGTACGGATTCTGCCCTCCGCATCAATCTCCTCGACCACCATTCCCGCACAGGGTCCCGAAGAGTCAACGGTCCAAGTGGTCGCGTTTCCCTCGCTGTCGTCGATTCCGAACAGCGTGCCAGGAATGGTTCCGCCGGTGTGGTAGTAGAAATAGGAGTCATGGGAGACCGAACAGGAGGGATCGTCACCGCAGTCTCTGACTTGTGTTGGCACATCCAGGGCCGCAAACAGGTCGAACTCTTGGTGGCTGTGGACCGTGCTTCCAGCGCCTTCAGTCCTTGAGACCAAGCTGAAGCCCCAGTCAGACACCCAACGGCCGGAGTACTGCATCTCAACGAAGGTGTCGTCGGCCGAAAGTCCCCCCGAATAGGGAACCGAGCCGGTCGTAAAACCGCTCGGGGCATCGGTCAGTCCCAAGTCGTCTACCCTTTCAAGGAGCAGATCCGTCGCGCCGTCAGAGTCGATGTCCGTGGTGTAGCCAAAGACTTTGGTGTACTCCCAAACCTCTGTCGGGCCACCGGGATTGGGGAGGCTCTCGCCCACAAAGCTAGGGCCGGATGCCAGAGTGGTTCCAGTCAACAGCTCCGGCCCATCTACTTCAGCCGCATAGACATGCCCTTCGTTGGCTGGTCCTTCAGGCGTAAAGGTGTTTGGTACAAGCCCAAACCCACTGGTCCCTGAAGTCGTGAACTCCGAGAGTGCGTCGTCCCCAGTCTCCCAAATCGACTCAGCCAAGTTGGCGAGGGGTCCAAGGGGATCAGGATCCGCGTGCCAGCCGTTTCCGGTGACCCACTCATCGGCGTTTGGTGTGTCTAGGCACATGGCGACTAGATCGTCCATGTCAATGGTCTGTCCGCGTGTTCCGTCCGTCTTGTTTGCCCCATGGCCGACTTCATAGGTGCAGCTTCGGCCCAGCGGATTCGCATACGGGGCAGTCAAGTCCCAAGAGAAGACAGCCCAACCGGTCCCGACCCCAGTGATGCCATAGGCGTTGACCTGGGCCGACTCTAGGGTTCCATCGGAGCGATAGGACGCCACTGAGACAGGCTTTCTCTCTAGAAAGGGCGAAGTAGCGTATCCATACTCAGTGCTTGCGCCGCCGCGGGTCACCTCCACCATGCCAAAGCCGCGGAAACGACCCAGGGCATGTTCACCCTTGAAGTAGCGAAGCTCTACGGGGTCCTCGCTGTAGTAGTAGCCAGCAGAGTCCACGCCGCTTCGCTGTACCTCCGCGATGACCTCTCGGGTATAGTGCAGCTGGTCGTTGTCACCGACCCTCGCAGAGCTTCCCCATTCAAGATCAGTGACCCCACCGAAGGGGTTCTCTATGGACTTGAGCACGCCATAGCTCTCGTCACGGTCGGAGAGCTGGAGCTCCACAGCCCAGGTCACAGCCCCCAGGCTGTCTACGGAGGCATTGACAAAGAGCAGGTCGGGGAAGCCGTTCGCGTCAAAATCGCCAGTCGTGGACGCCTGCACCCAAGGAGTCTGACTTCCCAAGATCGGGATGTTTCCCAGACCAAGTGGCGTAGAGGAGTGCGCCTGCTCGATATCGAGCGGAACGGACAGGTCTGGAATCGTCTGAGCACCCAGTCCGGAGATGTCGAAACCGTCCACCAGGTTGATGAACTTTGAGTAGCCAAGGGTCTCATCCGACCTGGAGTTCACCAGCTCAGGACGTCCAGAACGGTTCAGATCGATGGAGGCGTGGTGGGGACGGTAGGTCCACGATTCCGGTTCATAGCCGTGGGTATCAGGAAAGGGATGGTTCTCATGGAGCATGTTCGGCTTGCCCGCCGAGAGCCCCGAGGCGACAAAACCACCGCGACCATCACCCCAAAAGATCTCCGAATAGACCCGGCTGCTATCGCCCGTCTCCGGTCCGTGGCTGGGCGAGTTTTCACAGGCATAGAAGGAATACGCGACATCCGCGATTCCGTCCGCATTGTAGTCTGAGAGCGTCCCCTGGGACTCAAAGTACTCATGCTCGTAGAGCACACCGAGGGTCTCGGTGGGAACGCTTCCACAGCCACTCACAGAATTGAACTCCGTCGTCCAGCGTGAGAAGTCTTCCAGAGGGAGATCCAGGGCTATCTCCATCAAATCAAAAGTGAAGTCACCGTTGTTTCGGTACCAGAAGCTGTTGTCCCGATCGATGCCCACAACACCATATTGGTAGTCGGGCAGCTGAGTAAGAGCGGGCTCTTCACTGTTCGAATCCGAACCCTCATCCGCGACTGGCTCCTCTCCCCAGGTCAGCGGCCGCTGCACAAGATCGACCAGTCCGTCCCCATCAATGTCAACAAACTGCACGTTCTTCCATCCAAATTCCTTGTTCATACTCCCAGGGACGGAAGGTAGATCCGGCATAGCGCGGTCGGTCCAACAGCCGCTAAAGCCATCGGAAGGATTGCAGTCATGGGGGGAGTAGGACCAGGCCTTCGCGGCCTCGAAGGAGCTAGCACCGTTCTTCCACTTGCCGACCACAATCTCGGGTCGGCCATCTCCGTTTAGGTCCGTCAGGGACCAGTGGGTGCCTTGGGCCAGAACCTGGCCATTTCCGTTGAGACCAGCCCCCGTACCAAATTGATCCAGCACTTCTTCCAGCTTGGCTTGATAATCTTGGGCAACCGAGTCTGAAGACGAGAAGCTTGGAACATAGGAGTCCGAGAGACGCCAACCACCTGCTAACGGCAGAGGCTCGTTGACCCAAACCGCTACATCAGCGACGCATTTGGCGACGTATACGCCGGCATTGAGCATTCCTCCGAGTTCATGGCCAGTCCGACCCGTCACACCCGTGCTGACCGTCGCGTCACATACATACTCAACGTGCACGACATCGGAGAAGGCATCGCCGTTGAGAGATGGCGACAAGAGCACCTGGACTTTGTCCTCCCAGTTGCTGGTCCCTGCTCTTGCCAACTGGGTGGTGTAGTCTACGCCTGTACTGGGGCTCCAGGTGTCAGACGAATCGAGATGGTAGTCCATGGCCCGGATCAGCAGGTCAGCGCCTCCGCCTGTGCTGTTCCTGACCACTTCGCGCAGAAGAGAAACAGGGGTCGGGGTCGGGGTATAGCCAAAGGCGCTGGACTCATCGGTGTAGACCAGGTCGTAGGCGGAGTAGGGCAAGCCACCCAGGCGGATCTCTACGTCAGCGAGCCGATTCTCCCGAATCTCACGGCGCCCTGGGCGATAGGTCACCGTGCTCTCGCCGTTGGGTCGAAGCTCGTAGTTGAACAGGACCTCGGCTGCCCCCCAATGGATGCGGCTGAGCAAGACCTCGCCGGTGAGTGAGCCGTATTGAGTGTTCAAGTCCGTGGAGTGGACCGAAGGCTGCGTATACTCGTACTGCACCATGTTGCCAAAACGGTCCTCGACCGATGTGAGCATCCAGCTGGCGGTAGCCCCCTTGAACAAGGTGCCATGGAACGCACCCGGGACAACAGTCACGACGTAGGAGTAGGTCGAGACTGTCCCGTCCTTGATCACCGTCCAGGTGTTGCTTGAGCCGTCGTAGTCGGCCCGTGACCCATCCCAGTGCTCGGGCTCATACCAGCTCCCGAGAGCGTTGGAGACCAAGTGTAGCTCTTGACCGTTGAGGAAGAAGGTCTCCGCAGTGGCGCCTCCATGTTCCGGAACTCCGCCTCCTGAGCCCGAGTTTCGGGTGATCTTTCCTCCAGCGTTGAGGTTCCAGCCCTTGCCCAAGGCACCGTCCGGAAGCGACTGGGCATAGCTCAGGCCAACCGTGGGGCTGTGACCAGCCACGCCAGCGGGAACTTCAAAGCGTACCGAGTCGGAGTACCCGCCCGAAGAATAGGACAAGCCATGCATGCCTTGCGAAGCCAGATCAGGGTCCGCGCCTGCCGTCCCCTGCTGACTGGGCGAAGCTTCAGCCACTCCGCCCAGGGTCCACATTAGGCCCACAGCCCAAATCTGATTCGTCATTCTCATCTCCCCCCAAGCCAATCGCTTGGTCCGCCCACTATTGTCTCAACATCCCCAATCTCTCAGTCATCCACACCCTGTCTCTTATACACATCTCCGAGCCCACGAGACAGGCAGAAATCTCGT
>OJIV01000969.1_pt1 | contig 10520 bp, 8 predicted proteins | sample 1595861 | NCBI WGS metagenome assembly OJIV01 (sample SAMN05416883, study PRJEB24817) | seawater metagenome | isolation source: Sea water | place: Canada:Atlantic | collected 2013-11
CGGCCATGGTCAACCTCGTGGTGGTGACCCTGGGCAACTTGGTGGGCGGCACCCTGGCCTAGAACGGCCACGCTGCCACCGAGCAGGTGAAGCACGGCCACAGGGAGCAAGAACTTCAGAGCGCTCCGCAGGGCCAAGCGTGGGCTGTAGCGTACTGCTGGGGGTTCTCTTCTCACAACAGGTGTACGGCGCGGAGCGCGCTTTAGTACACAAACAAGCCGGTCACCCGGAGATGGTCTCTCCGCCATCGATCTTGATCACGTTGCCCGTCATCCACTGCATGCTGGGCGAGCTCAAGGTCACGATGGCCTGTGCCACGTCGTCCACCTGGGTGAGGCGACCTTGGGGGTTGCGCGCCAAGGCCTGGGCCATCAAGCGCTCATGTCCCGGGATCTTTCGCAAGGCGGGGGTGTCGGTCACGCCCGCCATCAGCGTGTTGGCGGTGATTCCGGCAGGTGCCAGCTCCACTGCAAGCTGGCGAATGTGGGACTCCAGCGAGGCCTTTGCGGCGCTGACCGCCCCGTAGCTGGGCAGGGCCACGATGCTGCCGGAGCTGCTCATGGCGAAGATGCGTCCGCCACGGCCCATCAGGCCCCGGTGTACCAAGTCGCGCGACCACCACAGCAAGCTGTGGGCCATCACCTCGACCGTCATGGTGAGCTGACGGTCGGTGAGCTCCTTGCCGCCCTCCAGGTCGACGATCTGCCGCAGAGATCCAAAGGCCAGGCTGTGCATGAGCACTTGAACCCCGCCTCCCGCCTCTTCCAGCGCGTCCATGACCTCGGCACGCTTCTCGGCGTCCGCGGCGTTGACGTTGAAGAAGTCCGCGCGCTGGCCGGCGTCTTGCACGCCCTGAGCTACAGCTTCAGCCTCGGGCAGTGTCTTTCGGCGATCCAGGTGGACCCCCGCGACGTCCCAGCCGGCTTTGGCAAAGGCCAAGGCGCTTGCGGCGCCAAAGCCCGAGGATGCTCCGAGGATCAGCGCGCGCATGTCCCGGACCCTACTGAGGTGCGGGAGCGGCGGGGGCAGCAGGCATGGCAGGTGCACCGGGCAGGGGAGCCTCGACGCTTGCGCCACCCTCAGCCTTTGGGGCCTTGAGCTCTTCCACGTAGGCGGAGACGGCCTCGCGCTGGACCTGGGCCTTGATGGTGTCCTTGACCTCCTCGAAAGGGGTCACCTCATCACGCTTGTCGGCGATGCGGATGACGTACCACTTGCCGCCCTGGTTCATGGGCTCGAGCATGGTGCCCTTCTCCGCCATGGAGATGTTGGGAGGCAGCTGACGGGCGTCGATCCAGCCCAGCTCTCCACCCTTGGCGGCGGTCATCGGATCCTTGCTCTTCTCGGTCGCCAAGGTCGCAAAGTCTGCACCTGCTTCCACGCCGGCCTTGAGCGCGGCGGCCTCCTCCTCGGTGTCGACGACGATCTGGGAGAGGTTGACCTCGGACTTGCGGTACTGGACAGCGTGCTCGTCGTAGTAGGTCTTCAGGAGCTCGTCGGTGGTCTTCTCTTCGGCCACCTTGCGCAGCAGCGCCTCAATCATGGCCTCGCGCTCGGCGACGGCGATCATGTTCTTGACCTTGGAGTCGTTGTGCAGGCCGCGCTTGACGCTCTCTTGGTAGAGCATGTCCTGGGTGACCAGCTGCTCCTGCACCTCGGCCATCTTGCCGTCTGCCTCCAGCTGGGCGCGGTACTCGGCGGGCATGGTGTCCAGCAGGGCGTTCATCATGTCCTGGGTCACGGCCTTGCCGTTGACGGTCTCCAGGACCTCGCCGGTGCGGGGAAGCTCCCCGGGGGTGGTCTGGGGGGCACAGGCCAAGAGCGCGAGCAGGGACAGCATGGGTATCTCCGTAGGATTTCAGGCGCCGCGTCCTATCGGAGTGTCGGATAAGAGGCCACCCATGGAATCCCCCCGCAAGTTGGACTTTGGCGACCACCGTCGCATCCTTTGGGACAACCGGTACATCTACCCGGTGGTCTCTCGCCGCTCCAAGGGCCTGAGCATCGGGGTCAACCTGAACCCCGACAAGGTCTGCAACTTCGACTGCCCCTACTGTCAGGTGGATCGCACCACACCGGGTGGAAAACGGGACGTGGATCTGGCGGTGCTCGAGGAGGAGTTGGACGCCCTGCTCGGCTTGGCTGCCAGCGGAGAGATCTGGAAGCACAAGCCTTTTGATACGGTGCCGCCGCACCTTCAGCGGGTCAATGATGTGGCTTTTGCCGGAGATGGAGAGCCCACCACCTGCAAGCAGTTTCAGGGCTCTCTGGAGCTGGTTGGCGCTCTGCTCAAGCGCCACGGTCTGGGCCAGGTCAGGCCCATTGTGCTCACCAACGCCACAGTGTTTCACCGTCCCAAGGTGGCCCAAGCCCTGGAGACTTTGGATGCATTGGGCGGTCAGATTTGGGCCAAGCTCGACGCTGGAACAGAGCCCTATTTTCACTTCGTGGATGGCACGACCTTCCCATTCTCGCGTGTGATGAAGAACCTGATCGCCGCCGCACAAGCCCGACCCATCGTGCTGCAGTCCATGTTCTTGCGCCTCTGGGAACTGGGCCCATCAGATGCGGAGATCCAAGCTTATTGGGACCGAATCGCCGAGATCCTGGACGCCGGAGGGCAGATCGAGCTGGTCCAGGTCTACAGCATCGCCCGCCACCCCGCCCGACCCATCCTGCGCATGCTGCCCGACCCAGAGCTGGAGCGCATCGCGGCGGGGGTGCGGGCCCTGGGCGTGCCGGCGGAGATCTACTCGGGACGCGAGACCTAGGAGAGACTCGGGACGGAGTGGGGGAGAGAAGGGGTTCTGCGGGATACTAGGTCCCCATCGCCTGAGAGTCCCTGATGTTGCTGCTCCTGTCTGCCCTCGCTTCCGCCACCGAGGCCACTGAACCCGTCGCCTTGCCCACCATCGCCGTGCATTGGCGCAAGGAATCTGGCGTTCTGGTGATCGACGCCCCCGCTGGAGAACACCTGGCCCCCGAGGCGAGCATGGGCGGCTGGTTGGACGTGGACGGCCGGCACCTCAAGGTCGAAGGCACCGGCGCCAGCTTTGTGGACGGCGTGGCGGTGCTGCTCCCCGGAGATGGCCCCCACACAGTGCAAGGCGAGCTGGACCTCTCCCTCTGTGTGGACGGAGGAACCTCCTGTAGGCCCGTCTCGGTGGGCTTCATCGGCCAGGTCGAAGGTCGGAAGGGTCAGGAGTGGCTGGCCGTCCACCCACCCGTCCCAGAGCAGGTGGACGAGGAGGTGGCGGTGTTCCATGGCTTGGGCTCCGAGCAGGCCTTTGAGCTGGCCAAGGCCGATGGAAAGCTGGTGTTGTTGGACTTCTCCGCAGTGTGGTGCCCGCCCTGCAACCAGCTGGCGGCCGAGGTGCTCCACAACGAGCGCCCCGTGCTCGGAGACTTCCACGTGGTGGTCCTGGACGCGGACACCCCACAGAGTTGGGGGCTGAAGGACCAATACAATGTCGGGGGCTACCCCACCGTGGTGCTCGCCGATGGGGAGGGCAAGGAGCTGGATCGCATGGTCGGCTACCCAGGCCAGGCGCCCTTCGAGGAGTGGTTGACCCAAGCAGCGGCCGGTCAGCTTCTCTCGATCGAGGACAGCTTGGCCCAGACGCGCTCTCCGGAGCAGTCCGCTGCCCTGGCCCTGCGCCTTCAGAAGGCCGGCCGCGATCAAGAGGCCCTGGATCTCCTGGAGGAGCCAGGCGTGATGGGGCTCGTCGATGGGCGCATCGCGCGCTTCTTGCTGACCGAGCAGGTCGAGGACGGCCAATGGCTGGCCGAGAACGCTCCCGAGCGGCTCCTGGATTGGGGCTGGCCGCTCCTGGGCATGGAGCTGGAGGACGAGCAACGTGGCCTCTTCTTCGGTACGGCGTCCTTGGCCATGCTCAGCGCGGAGCCCGGCCTGGAGATGGCGGACCTGCTCTACATGCAGGCCCGACTCGTCGCAGACCCCGCAGTCTCACAGGCACTCAGCGCCGCCGCAGCCGCCTCTCTGGCCGGCTCTCTGACGGGTGATTCGGAGCTGGACCGGGCCCACTGGGGCTTCCTCTCGCAGCTCTACCAGGACGCCGGGCGCCCCGACAAAGCCTTGGCCCTGATGCAGTCTGCCTGCAGCGAGTACCCCCACGAGCTCACCTTCTTTCACGCCACCGCTGGGCTGATGCTCAAGCAGGAGCGCTTTGATGAGGGCTTGCCCTATGCCCACGCGGCCCTGGCCTTGAGCTACGGGGACCAGCGCCTGCGGGCGGCGATGCGCATGTCTGAGCTGCAGGCTGGCGCGGGAGACAGCGAGAAGGCCATCGCGGTGCTCAAGGACGAGCTCTCTACGGTTGAGCGTCCAGATGAGGGCATGCAGGTTCGCACCCACCGCTACCTGAAGCAGGCCGAAGAGATGTTGGCGGAGCTCGAGTCCGGCGCCGAAGAGGGCTGAACCAGGGCCTAGGACGCAGACTTCTGCTGGAGCACGGTCAGACCTTCCACCAGCTGGAAGAGCACCTGTGGCGGCGCCGGCTTGTTCAGGAAGGCGTCCATTCCCGCCGCCAGACAGGCCTCGCGTGTGCCGGCGACGGAGTCTGCTGTCAGGGCCACGAGGGGCACCCGATCGCCACGGGCTCGAATGCGTCTGGCGACCTCGATTCCGTCCAGTCCTGGCATGTGCAGGTCCAAGAAGACCAGGTCCACCTCGTTGTTCTCCAGAACTTCCAGGGCCTCGGCGCCAGAGCCCGCTTCGAGCACGGTGAGTCCCTTGGCTTGGAGCATGCGTTGAACCACCATTCGGTTCACTGGGATGTCGTCGACGACCAGGACACGCAGGGGTTGACCGGGGGCGGGGGCGTGGCGCTTCACCTCGGGTGCCGGCGCCAGCTTGGGCTTGGGCAGGGCCTTCACTGGGCTCTCCGCGGCCTGGAAGGGACGGCGCCAGATCGCCTGGCAGAGGACTGCGGCGACGGCGATGGGGGCCAAGCTGTAGAGGAGGGCGGGGGCGGCCGTTGGGTTTCCCAGTCCCCGAAACAGGAGCAAGAGGGCCAGGGGAATGACCAGGGTGGCGAGGACCGCCAAGCTCTTCTGGCGGCCTCGAATCGCGAAGAGCAACCCGGCAGGTGCCAGAACCAGAGCGTCCAGGGCGCTGGGGCTGAACTGGGCCATCAAGACGATCGAGCAGGCTGCCGTCGCGAGGACCAGCAGGACCCGCGAGAGGCCCAACAGGCCAAGTCGGGTGCCGATGAGCACGCTGACACAGCTCAGGACTAGGCCCATTGGCAGAATGGCCAGTGGGCTTGACACCGTCAGCAGCAGCAGGGCGGCACCCAGGGACAGACCCAAGGTGAGCACAGACATCTGGGCGGTGGCTTGGGCCTGACGTGCCGCGGAATCGGGGAGCTTCTCTAGGTCCTCAGGGAGGGCCCATCGCAGCTGTGGCGTGTCGTTCTTGGGAGCTTGCATGTCCGTCTCAACGGTCCGTCGGCAGCGCCCTTGACCTTCTTTATGATCTCCCCACTTGCCAAGGCGATGGGGGCGGCTATGTCTTCAACCCGAAAACTGAATGAGCATTCACTCAATCCGGCTCAGCCGGTGGAGGTCCAATTGGCTCCGACGATCAAGAAGGTCGCAGTACTAGGTGCCGGCGTGATGGGGCAGGGCATTGCAGCCCACCTCGCCAACGCCCAGGTTCCCTCGGTCCTGTTCGACATCTCAATGGAGACTGCCCAGAAGGGTCTGCAGAGCGCTGTCAAGCTCCAGCCCGCTGGCGCGAACACCTCGCTCTTCTACTCCAAGAAGGACGTGAACCTCATCACCGCCGCCACCTACGACGAGGCGGGCGCTGCTCTCCTCGCCGAGTGCGACATGGTGATCGAGGTTGTGGTCGAGCGCTTGGACATCAAGCACAAGGTCTTCTCTTGGGTCCAAGAGAACCGCACCGCCGGCACCATCCTGGCCTCGAACACCTCCGGGTTGTCCTTGGCTGCGATGTCCGAGAACATGTCGGAGGAGATGAAGCAGCACTTCTTGGTGATGCACTTCTTCAACCCCGTTCGCTACATGCGTCTGCTGGAGCTGGTCTCTGGACCGGACACCCTGCCCGAGGTCACCGAGGCGGTGGCCACCTTCGGCGAGCGCAAGCTCGGCAAGGGCATCGTCTACGGCAAGGACACCCCAAACTTCATCGCCAACCGCATCGGCACCTTCGGAATCCTGAGTGTGTTCAAGCACATGCAGACCGTTGGGCTGAACGTGGCCGAAGTGGACAGCATCTTTGGAAAGGCCATGGGCCGTCCCAAGAGCGCTGTGTTCCGCACCGGCGACCTGGTCGGCTTGGACACCTTGGCCCACGTCATCAACACCATGCACGAGCTGTGCACGGAAGATGAGAAGCACGGCGACTTCTTCGTGCCGGACTTCTTGGACAAGATGATTCAAGAAGGCGCTCTGGGCGGCAAGACCGGCAAGGGCTTCTACTTCAAGACCAAAGACGAGAACGGCAAGAAGCAGATTCTCGCTCGGAACTTGGAGACCGGTGCCTACGAAGACCAGGGCAAGCCCCGCTTCGACTCCGTTGGCGCCGCGCGCAAGGGCGGCCTCAAGGCCCTCCTGGCTGGCACCGACAAGGCCGCGCAGTTGGCTTGGCTGGCCAGCGCCGACACCCTGATCTACGCCGCCAACCGCATCCCCGAGATCGCCGACGACATCGTCAACGTCGACCGCGGCATGCGCTGGGGCTTTGGCTGGGACCGTGGACCCTTCGAGACCTGGGACGACTTGGGCGTGGCGGACATCGTCGCGCGCATGGAGACGGACGGTCTGACCGTTCCCGCCTGGATCAAGGACATGTTGGCAAGTGGCCGCGAGAGCTTCTACGCCCGCGACGGCGCAGGAAACATGACCTTCTGGGACATCCCTTCCAAGAGCGCCAAGGTCATTCCAACCCCCGCCTCTTGGCTCATCCTCGATGAGCTCAAGGTGCAGGAGAAGGTCGTTGCCAAGAACACCTCGGCCAGTCTCTACGACTTGGGCGACGGCGTCTTGGGCCTGCGCTTCCACTCCAAGATGAACGCTCTGGACGATGACATCTTCAAGATGTACTCCCAGGGCATGGACGAGCTCGACGCTGGAAAGTGGGAAGCGCTCGTCGTCGGAAACCAGGGTGGACCTGCTTTCTGCGCTGGTGCAAACATCTTCGTCGTGATGATGATGGCCATGCAGCAGCAGTGGGACAAGCTGGACGCCATGATCAATGGCATGCAGCAGGGCTTGCAGCGCGCCAAGTACTCCGATCGCCCCGTCGTCACGGCCCCTTGGGGTCTGACTCTGGGGGGCGGTGTCGAGGTCATGATGCACAGCTCGGCGACCCAAGCCGGTGGCGAGCTCTACGCTGGCCTGGTGGAGGTGGGCGTTGGTCTCATCCCCGCAGGCGGCGGTTGCAAGGAGATGCTCTCCCGCACCCTGGGCAACATCCCAGACGGCGTGGACTACGACCCGAACCCCTACGTTCAGGCCATCTTCAAGAACATCGGTCTCGCTGCCGTCGCCACTTCTTCGGAAGAGGCACGCGGCATGGGCTACCTGCGTCCCCAGGACCGGGTGACCATGGACCCCGATGCTCTGGTGCAGGACGCCAAGAACCTGGCCTTGGGCCTGGTCAAGGCGGGCTACACGCCTCCCCGCAAGAACACCTTTAAGGTGCCTGGCCCCTCCGGTCGTGCAGCCATCGAGCTCTTCCTGAGCCAGATGCACAGCGGCGGCTACGCCACGGACCACGATGTGACCGTGTCCAAGCAGCTGGCGCGGGTGCTCACCGGTGGCGACGTTCCAACGAACGCCGTCGTCGACGAGCAGCACATTCTCGATCTGGAGCGCGAGGCCTTCATCAGCCTGTGCGGCGAAGCCAAGACCCAAGCCCGAATTCAGCACATGTTGCAGAAGGGCAAGCCCCTTCGTAACTGAGGTTAGGAGCACACAATGAGCAAGAACCCCCGTGATGTTGTGGTGGTCGCAGCCGTGCGCACCGCCGTTGGAAAGTCTGGTAAGCGTGGCTCCTTCAAGGACACCCGCCCCGACGACCTGCTGATCGCAGCTATCAAAGGCGCCATGGCCCAGGTGCCGGACTTCGATCCGGCCCTGATTGGCGATGTGATCATCGGAACCGCTACCCCAGAGGGTGAGCAGGGCCTGAACGTGGCGCGAAACGCTGCCTTGGGTGCCGGTCTGCCGGACTCCGTTCCAGCCATGACCATCAACCGCTTCTGCAGCTCCGGCTTGCAGTCCCTGGCCCAAGGCGCCTCGGCCATCATCGCCGGTTGGCAAGATGTGGCCCTGACCGGCGGCGTGGAGTCCATGAGCCAGCTGGCCATGGGCGGTGACCGCCCTTCCCCCAACCCCAAGTTGATGGAAGAGCGTCCCGGCATCTACGCCCCCATGGGCATCACCTCCGAGAACGTCGCCAAGCGCTTCAACGTGACCCGGGAGCAGCAAGATGCATTTGCTGTGACCAGCCACCAGAAGGCGGCCAAGGCCATCGCAGAAGGCAAGTTCAAGGACGAGATCATTCCCGTCGCCACCCGCCTGTACAAGGACGGCGCGTGGAAGGACATCGTGGTCGACACCGACGAGGGCGTTCGCCCGGACACCAGCGTGGAGGGCTTGGCCCGCCTGCGTCCAGTGTTCGCCGTGAACGGCACCACCACCGCCGGCAACGCCAGCCAGACCAGCGATGGCGCCTCCGTCACCCTGATCATGGCGCGCGAAGTCGCTGAGAAGCACAACCTGCCCGTTCTGGGTGTCTTGCGCAGCTACGCAGTGGTCGGCGTGGACCCCGAGATCATGGGCATCGGTCCCAAGGAGGCCATCCCGGCCGCCCTGAAGACCGCTGGTGTGAAGATCGAAGATGTCGACCTGTTCGAGATCAACGAGGCCTTCGCCAGCCAGGCCGTGTACTGCACCCGCGAGCTGGGTCTGGACATGGACAAGGTCAACGTCAACGGCGGCGCAATCGCCCTGGGTCACCCCCTGGGCTGCACCGGTGCCAAGCTGACTGCGACCCTGTTGCACGAGATGAAGCGCCGCGAGAGCAAGTACGGCGTGGTCTCGATGTGCATCGGCGGCGGTATGGGTGCCGCTGCGGTCTTTGAGCGCGAGGACTGAGCTGAGTCTCTGAGAGCCTGTTGCTCTGAGCACTGGCACAAGCTGAGGCGACTCCCGACTGGGGGTCGCCTCTTCTACTCTGTGAGGTGTAGGATGCTTTGTGCTTCGATGGGGAGACACGTTGCTGTTCGGGTGCTGGATGACGCTCTTGGCTTGCCAGCGGTCCCCCATAGAGGCGGCACAGGCAGACTGCTCCCAGTCGATCTCGGGGTGGTCAGCCACCGAGCTGCATGTAGATTTGTACCCAGGGCTCTCCGACGGCTGCGTTGAGGCTCTGGCGGGCCCTGTCGGTCTGGACGTCCGCAGCCGACCTGAGCTGGAGTCTCCTTTGGCCTACGTGCTGACAGCACTGCTCGCTTTGCTCTCGGACGACACCCGAACTCTTGGTGAAGACCAAGACAGCGCGACCTTGCCGCGCTTCGGCCTCGCTCAACACCAGGAGGCTGCCGCGCTCTTTGAGCTTGGGCAGGAAGCGCCAGCGGGCGGCGGCTGGTTTGCTGTTGTCGCCTCTGCCACCGATAGCGTTCAGGTGATGGAGGCCGCTGAGCTGGACGGTGCGCAGATGCGCTATCGGGCCTCTGAGAACGCCATCTTCATCACAAGCGACCTGCCAGGTTGGTCCGAGGCCTTTGCTCAAGGGCTTCCCCTTCAAGTTGGATTGCTGCTCGTCCACGAGGCCGCCCATGCCAGAGCGCCCGCCCACATCGACTGCACTCGGACCGATGGAGCAGGGTGCGATGAGGACATGGAGGGGGCATATGGGTTGCAGCTATGGCTCGCTCAAGAGTGGATGGCCAGCTCCCCAGAGCTGCTCGCGCATCCGGCATGTGAACAGCTGGAGGCGCTGGGCCAGGGGTCCTGCCGCAGCATCAAGCCTGTAGATTGGGCAATCTGCACCGGGGAGAAGCTCTGCGACTAGCAGGTTAGCCGCTTGCCATGCTCCTTCAAGACCACGCCCTCATCACCGCTGACCTCGAGAACGAGGGGCTGGCTGAGCTGAAGCTGCGCCACACCCGCTTTGAGGGCGTGCGCTTCACCTCCTGCGTGCTCAGTCGTGCCTCTCTGCTCCAGTGCGAGTTCGAGGACTGCAGCTTCGTGGACTGCCAGCTCGATGGTCTGAGCTTCGCCCACAGCACCTTGAACGGCGTGCGCTTTGAGCGATGCCGCTTGATGGGGGTGGACTTTACGGTCGCAGATCAGCTGCTCATCGACCTGAGCTTTGCGCTGTGTGTGATGGACCACTGCCGCTTCACTGGCATGGCCCTCAAGGGCCAAGATTTCGATGGGTGCCGACTGAAGCAGGCGGACTTTCGAGACGCCTTCCTGGAGCTGTCTCTTATACACATCTCCGAGCCCACGAGACAGGCAGAAAT
>OJIV01000985.1_pt1 | contig 10331 bp, 8 predicted proteins | sample 1595861 | NCBI WGS metagenome assembly OJIV01 (sample SAMN05416883, study PRJEB24817) | seawater metagenome | isolation source: Sea water | place: Canada:Atlantic | collected 2013-11
CGTGGGCTCGGAGATGTGTATAAGAGACAGGTTAAAGAAGTAGCCTCAAAAACTAATGATATTGCGGGTGATGGAACTACTACAGCAACTGTATTAGCTCAGTCTTTAATTTCAGAAGGTGTTAAGTCAGTTGCAGCAGGAATGAATCCTATGGACCTTAAAAGAGGAATCGATAAGGCTACAGAAGTTATTGTTGCAGCGTTACAAAAAGCATCTCAACCCTGTAAAGATAGCGAAGCAATTGCTCAGGTTGCAACTATTTCAGCAAATTCAGACACATCTGTTGGTGAAATTATTGCTAAGGCAATGGAAAAGGTTGGAAAAGAAGGTGTAATTACTGTTGAAGAAGGCTCAACACTTGAAAATGAACTTGATGTTGTTGAAGGAATGCAGTTTGATCGTGGATATCTTTCTCCATACTTCATAAACAATCAAGAGTCTATGACTTCTGATTTAGAGCATCCATATATTTTGCTTCATGATTCTAAAATTGCAAACATTCGTGACTTACTGCCAGCACTAGAAGCAGTTCAAAAAGCTGGCAAACCACTTCTAATAATTGCCGAAGATATTGAAGGTGAAGCGCTTGCAACTCTTGTTGTTAATAACATGCGTGGTATTGTCAAAGTAGCTGCTGTTAAAGCACCTGGATTTGGTGATCGCCGTAAAGCTATATTAGAAGATATAGCGGTTCTTACTGGAGCTACAGTTATTTCTGAAGAAGTTGGCTTATCACTTGAAGGTGTTACTGAAGAGCATCTTGGTACTGCAAAACGTATTGAAATTGGTAAGGATAATACAACTTTGATTGATGGATCAGGAGCTAAAAAAGCTATTGTAAGCCGTGTTGGCCAAATTAAAACTCAAATAGAAGCTACTAGCTCTGATTATGATAAAGAAAAACTTCAAGAGCGCTTAGCTAAACTTTCTGGTGGTGTTGCAGTAATTAAAGTTGGTGCAGCGACAGAAGTTGAAATGAAAGAGAAAAAAGACCGTGTTGATGATGCGCTTCATGCTACACGCGCTGCAGTGGAAGAAGGTGTTGTTCCAGGCGGTGGCGTTGCTTTTGTTCGCGCTATCTCATCACTGAGCTCACTTAAGGGTGATAACAGTGACCAGGACGTTGGAATCAGTATTTGTAGACGCGCTTTAGAAGAGCCTCTTAGACAAATCGTTTCTAATGGTGGAGGCGAAGCTTCTGTCGTTTTAAATGAAGTCTTAAAAGGTAAAGGAAACTTTGGCTATAACGCGGCATCTGAAGAATATGGTGACATGCTTAAAATGGGTATCTTAGACCCAACTAAGGTTTCTCGCGCAGCGCTTCAGCATGCAGCAAGCATCTCTGGTTTAATGATAACTACTGAAGCAATGATTACTGATAAGCCTCAAGATTCTGGACCTGCAATGCCTGATATGGGCGGCATGGGTGGTGGAATGCCAGGCATGATGTAAAACTATTTGTCTTTATAAAAAAAGCCCCATTTTTTGGGGCTTTTTTTTGGTATTATGTCAGCCAATTACAACCAATACATCATATGTCTAATTACGACGCGTCATCAATAGAAGTACTAACTGGCCTGGAGCCAGTCAAAAAACGCCCAGGAATGTATACCGATACTGAAAGTCCAAATCATCTCGCTCAAGAAGTAGTTGATAACAGTGTTGATGAAGCTGTCTCTGGCTATGCAACTCAAATCAACGTAACTCTTCATAAAGATAATTCTATGTCTGTTGAAGACAATGGCAGAGGAATACCTGTAGATATTCATCCAAAAGAAGGAACACCTGCTGTTGAGGTTATCCTTACAAAACTTCATGCTGGCGGCAAGTTCTCAAATGATTCTTATCAATTCTCTGGTGGACTTCATGGGGTAGGAATTTCTGTAGTGAATGCCCTATCGACTTCAATTGAAATCTGGATAAAAAGAGATTCAAAGCAATACTATATGCAATTTGAATCAGGCGCTAAATCAAAAGATTTAGAGGAAATAGGAGAAGTTGGTAAGCGTAATACTGGAACTTTAATAAAGTTCTCGCCAGATCCTCAATATTTTGATACCGTAAAGTTTTCTATCAAAAACTTAAGGCATAATCTTCGCTCTAAAGCGGTTCTTTGTCCTGGGCTTGAAGTTAACTTTGTAAACGAAATTGATGAAACAACAGATAAATGGCTCTTTGAAGATGGTATTAAAGACTACCTTCAAGCTTCTCTAGATGGGTTAGATTGCATTCCCGCAATACCTTTTGTAATCTCTAGTAAAACGAAAGAGGAGCAGCTTAATTGCGCACTAACTTGGACTGAAAATACTACAAATACTACGGCTGAAAGCTTTGTAAACTTGATTCCTACAATTGGCGGAGGAACTCACGTTAATGGACTCCGATCTGGATTAACAGATGCGTTAAAAGAGTTTTGTGAGTTCAGAAGCCTTATACCAAAAAATATTAAATTAACGCCTGATGATGTTTGGCAAAATATTGCCTTTGTATTGTCAATTAAAATTCTTGATCCACAGTTTTCAGGCCAGACAAAGGAAAGACTATCTTCACGAGAGTGTGCCTCTTTTGTTTCAGGAGTAGTTAAAGACTCATTTAGTTTATGGCTAAATCAGCATACTGATATAGCTGAAAAAATTGCTGAACTAGCTATCCTTAATGCTCAAGTAAGATTAAAAACTGCCAAGAAAGTTATACGAAAAAAAATCGTAAGTGGGCCAGCGCTTCCTGGAAAGCTATCTGACTGCACCAGTGTTGATCTTGATCAAACTGAAGTTTTTTTAGTTGAAGGAGACTCTGCTGGAGGCTCAGCAAAACAGGCTAGAGACAAAGAGTATCAAGCCATATTACCACTTAGAGGTAAAATTCTTAATACATGGGAAGTTGACTCTTCTCAAGTTCTTGCCTCAAATGAAATTCATGATATAAGTGTTGCAATTGGCTTAGAGCCTGATAATAGTGATCTTTCTGGGCTTCGATATGGAAAGGTTTGTATCTTAGCTGATGCTGACTCAGATGGACTTCATATTGCTACCCTTATTTGCGCTTTATTTGTTAAGCACTTCCCTAAGCTAGTTAAAGAAGGTCATGTCTATGTGGCAATGCCGCCTCTATATAGGATTGATGCAGGAAAGCAGGTATTCTACGCCCTAGATGATAAAGAGAAAGATGCATTTGAAGCCAAACTTGCAAAGGAAAATAGTCGTCAAAAAATTCAAGTTCAAAGATTTAAAGGATTAGGTGAGATGAATCCAAAGCAGCTTAGAGAAACAACCATGCAGCCAGATACTAGAAGATTAATTCAGTTGACTCTTAATCACCCACTTCAGGTTGCAGAAACTATGGACATGCTGCTTTCTAAAAAAAGAGCTTCAGACCGTAAATCTTGGTTAGAGACCAAAGGTAATCTGGCAAATGTCTAAAGCGATTGTTTTGTTATCTGGCGGCTTAGACTCAACAACCGTACTTGCAATTGCAAAAGCTCATGATTTTGAATGTTATGCGCTAAGTTTTGATTATGGTCAAAAGCAACGCTCTGAGCTAGAATCTGCAAAAACTATTGCCAAGCAATCCAAAGTGGCAGAGCATCGCATTATGAAAATCTCCCTTGCTGATATTGGAGGCTCTGCTTTAACAGATGACAAAATAGATGTTCCAAAGTACTCTAAAAGTGATGAAATCCCTGTCACTTATGTTCCAGCCCGAAATACTATTTTCTTATCTTTTGCACTAGCATGGGCTGAAGTAATTGACTGTCAAAAAATTTATATTGGCGTTAATGCTCTTGATTATTCTGGCTATCCTGATTGCAGGCCTGAATTTATTAAAGCATTTGAAGATATGGCAAATCTGGCAACAAAGCAATCTGTTGAAGGTGAAAAAATTGAAATTAAAACGCCTTTAATTAGTATGACCAAAGCAGAGATCATCCAAAAAGGATTAAGTCTTGGTGTTGACTACTCACAAACTATTAGCTGTTACCTAGCTAACTCAAATGGAGAGGCTTGTGGCGAGTGTGATGCATGCGTACTTAGGATAAATGGCTTTAACAATGCAAACATTAAGGATCCAACTTTTTATCAATAAATATTTAAAATTTAGCGCTATTTAAATGTTTTTTGAAGATAAAATATAAACTTTTAAACAATTTAAGGATTTAACTCAAAATGAGTATTGAAGATAGAGTACGTAAAGTTGTAAGTGAGCAGTTAGATGTTAGTGGTGAAATTGACAATAATGCTTCATTTATCGATGATTTAGGGGCTGATTCATTAGATACTGTAGAACTTGTAATGTCTCTTGAAGAAGAGTTTGATTGTGAAATTGCAGACGAAGAAGCAGAAAATATTACTACTATTCAACAAGCAATAGATTATATCAACGCAAACACTTAATAAACTTCAATAAATCTTATAAGGCGTTTACTTTAAAAAGTAATTCGCCTTTTTTTTCGCAATATTTATCTTTCAAAATAAATAACTTATATAAATTTACTTTGTTAACTTTAAAAGAAAATCTACTATGAATAAAAGAAGAGTTGTAATTACTGGATTAGGTATTGTAAGCCCAGTAGGTAACAATGTTAATGATGCTTGGGCTAATATTATTAATGGCGTTTCTGGTATAGCGCCAATAACAAATATAGATACTGAAATTCAAGCTGTTAAATTTGGAGGCGCTGTTAAAGAGTTTGATGTGTCTCAATACTTAAGCCCTAAAGAGGCTAAAAAAATGGATATATTTATTCATTACGGTATGGCGGCTGGAATACAAGCTTTTGAAGATAGTGGCATTGAAGTAACAGACGAAAATGCTGAGAGAATTGGAGTTGCAATTGGTGCTGGCATTGGCGGACTAACTACAATTGAAAAAACAGCAGATCTTTTTAGAGAGAAAGGGCCCAAGAGAATTTCCCCATTCTTTGTACCCTCTTCCATTATCAACATGGTCTCTGGGAACATGTCTATCAAATTTGGTCTTAAGGGTCCAAATTTTGCAATTGTAACTGCTTGCACAACGGGAACTCATAATATTGGTGACGCCTCAAGAATAATTGAATATGGTGATGCTGACGTTATGATTGCTGGAGGAACTGAAATGTCAACAACTAACTGTGGCCTTGGGGGCTTTGCTGCAGCTCGAGCACTCTCCACTAGAAACGATGACCCAGAAACTGCTTCAAGACCTTGGGACGTTGATAGAGATGGCTTTGTTCTTGGTGACGGTGCAGGCGTTGTCGTTCTTGAGGAGTATGAGCACGCTAAAAAACGTGGGGCACACATTTATGGAGAACTTACAGGGTACGGCATGAGTAGTGATGCATATCATATGACGCTTCCATCAGAAGGCGGCGAAGGTGCTGCAAGATGCATGAAAAATGCTATGAATAATGCCGGTATCAATCCGAATCAGCTAGATTATATTAATGCTCATGGAACCTCGACTCCAGCTGGTGACGCCGCTGAAACAGAGGCCGCTAAACTAGCTTTAGGTACACACTCAAAAAATATTGTTATGAGCTCAACTAAATCAATGACTGGTCATCTTTTGGGCGCTGCAGGAGGAATTGAGGCAGTATTTACAACTCTTGCAATTAGAGATCAAGTAGCGCCTCCCACAATAAATATATTTAATCAGGACCCACAATGTGACTTAGACTATGCTGCGAATGAAGCAAGAGAAATGAAGATTAATCATGCAATTTCAAACTCTTTTGGGTTTGGCGGAACCAATGGCTCACTTGTTATATCTAAGGCACCTTAAAAGAACTCTAGTCCTCTAGGATTATTTCCGCAGTACCAGCTAAATCTGAATCTGAAAATAGTGATTTAATGTCTGGAAATAGCTTGTAAATTCTTATCGCCCCGTTAGTTACACTATTTAAAGCCTCTTTCTTAAGAATAATTAATTGCCAACTAGTGTCATTAGATTCATATTTGAAGGCGCCGCCAATAACGGCCAAAGCAAGAATTGCACCTAACAAATACTTAATCATCAGTTTTTTCCACTAGCGAAAACAAATAAATCATATTTTACCAAGTTTATATATCTTAAATTGAGATTCCAGAAGACTTTAAGAGGCCTTCCATTTTAGGCTTGCCGCCACGAAATTTGATGTATTGCCCCATAAAGTCAAGACTACCACCAACTTCAAGAATAAATCTTCGGAAATCATCAGCAGATTTAGACTCAATTCCGCCATTATCTTTCACAAATTCATAAGCATCTGCAGCCAACACCTCAGCCCATTTATAGCTGAAATACCCAGCTGCGTAACCACCACTAAAAATATGGGAAAAAGAATTAAGGAATCTATTCTCACCAATAACTGGAACTAAAGCGGTTTTCTCTCTCACGCTATCTAGAACTTTATATGTATCTATGTTCGAAATATGAGTATTTATATCCCATAGCGAAAATTCACACTGCCTAAGCATCTGCAGTCCTGATTGAAAGTTTTTAGAGTCAATCACTTTATTAAATAATTCTTCAGGTAATTTTTCACCCGTTTCCCAGTGACCCGAAATTAAATCAATTACGCCTCTTTCATAACAAAAATTTTCCATATATTGACTAGGGAGCTCAACGCCATCCCATGGAACGCCGCTAATTCCAGCTGCACATGGAAAAGTAACTTTAGTTAATAAATGATGAAGCGCGTGACCAAACTCATGAAAAATAGTCACAATCTCATCAAAATCAAATAACGCTGGCTTGCCATCTTTAGGTGAGTTTAAATTACAAACAACAAACGCAACTGGCAAGGAGTCTTTATATAATCCTTGGAAATCTGACATCCAAGCCCCACCTCGTTTATTTTCTCTTGCATAAACGTCAAAATATATTTTTCCAATTGGCCCATCTTCATCCTCTAACATTATTACTCTAACGTCAGGATGATAGCAATCCTCTTCTACCTCAGTAAGCGTTACACTATAAAGATTTTGAATCGTTTCAAATAAACCGCTAAGAACACTACTCTCTGGAAAATATGGCTTTAAATCAGCACTCTTAAAGTTAAACACTTTTTGCTTTAATTTCTCTGAGTAGAACATTAAGTCCCATGGCATTAAATCATGTCCAGCAAAAGCCTCCAGATCTTTCAATTCTGTCTTTGCTTGCAGATGAGATAGATTTACTAACTTCTCTAGAAAATCTATGACGGATTCGGGTGAGTCTACCATTTTGGATTGAACTGAGTATTCTGCATAGTTTGATAAGCCCAGAAGGATAGACATTTCTGAGCGTAATTTTAAGATCTCATCCATAACCTTGCGGTTATCAAATTTAACTGGAGTAATCCCAACATCAGACGCTCTTGAAATATATGCTCTATAAACCTCTTCTCTTAAGCCTCTATTCTCAGCATAAGTCATAAGATCAATGTAGACTGGTATTTGAAGACTTACGACGTAATCATCTCCCTCTCTAACCTTGGAAAGCTCTGCCTCACTATATCCATTCAAATCATCAATAGAGACTGACTTTTTCCAGGAGTTGGTTGCTTGTAAAACATTTTTAGAAAACTGATTACTTAAAACGCTTAATCTTTCTTGAATCTCTTTAAATCTTTTAGAGTCACTCCCCTTAAGGGCAACGCCTGAAAGCTCAAAACCCTTAATTGAGTCTTTAACAATGTGCTTTTGTTGATCATTAAGGCTTGTATTCTTAACTCTTTTAAATGCTTCATACAAGTCTTCATTAGCACCAAGATCACTATAGTAGTTAGAGATTATTGGTAAGGTTTTTTCGTAGTCCTTGTTAAACTCTTCAGAAAACATAACTGCATTAAGATGAGAGTTAACACTCATCTCTTTGCCAATAAGATGTTCGTTATTATCAAGCACACCCACCACACTCTCCCAATCATTACCTTTACTTGCAAGTACCGATTGCTTAATACCATCTTTTACAACCTGGGAAATATTAAGAACGATATCTTTTGGCTTAAAGTCTGGAGTTTGATTGCTATTCATAATAGGGCTAATTTAAAAAAAGTTAATGAATTTTAATATACTTAGAAGACTTTAGAGAACTTGCTGAAAATATTAATTTTTAAGCTTTAATTACTAAAAAAACTAAATATCTTTTCGGCCTTTAATTATTACTTCATAGCCTTTTTCTTCTGGCTCATCATCAATCATTTCAGCTGGAAAACCATCGCCCAACACTTCAACATTGGCCCTTTCTTCAAGCCTCCTAATGATGTTTGGAGAAAGCTCACGTGGCCCGTATCTCTTCTCACCATCTTTAAAAATCTCAACAATTAAAGGGGCAATTTCTAAATCCAGCCCTTTTCTCTGAGCAAGCTCATTAAAAATTCCAATATCCTTAGAAACCAAATCCATTGTAAAGCTTATATCTCTGCTACCATTAAGAATAACCTGAGATTCAGTTTCATGGACAAATGAAGTTCCAGAAGATGCTTTGATCGCCTCATAAGTTACGTTCATATCCATTCCAAGCATCTTCATTGTTGTTAGCGCTTCTGCTATCGAAGCAAGGTTAACCGTAGCTAAGTAATTGGTCATAACTTTTAGAGTTGAGGCTGTACCTAAGTCACCAGTATGAAGCACTCGTCTTCCCATGGTGGTTAGTATTGGCAAAGCTCTTTCAAAAGCCTCTCTTGAGCATCCAGCAAAGATTGAAATATTACCTGTATCAGCCCTATGGCAGCCACCTGAAACAGGGCAATCAATTGGTAATGCACCAATTGCTTCAACTAAAGCACCAATTCTTCGAATCTCAGCCTCATCTGTAGTGCTCATCTCAAGCCAAATTTTCCCTTTGCTTAATCCCGATAAGATCCCATCAGAAGATTCCATAACTTCAGAGCAGGCTTTTGGAGACGGTAAACAAGTAATAACCACATCACATTTCTTTGCCATTTCTTGAGGCGAGCCAACACTCTTTGCTCCTCTTTCAATAAACTCATTAACAAGAGAAGAGTTAAGATCATGAACTGTAAGGTCAAAACCATTTCTTAAAATACTGCCTGCAAGTTTGCCACCTGCATTCCCTAAACCAATAAAACCTACTTTCATCTAAATCTCCAAAAAACTACAAATTTTTAATCGTCATCAACATAGTAAGGTTTTGTATCCATCGAAAGATGGAGCTTTTTTCCTTTATAAGGTGAATTCGCTTCAATAACTTTAAGGTTAAGATCTATCCCTAATCCTGGTTTATCTGAAGGAATAATATTTCCTTTACTCCAATCAAGAGGCTGCATCAGTACATCTGAGTGAAAGCCATCCCAAGTCCCAATACTTTCCATAATTAGGAAGTTTGGTGTTGCAGTAGCGAGCTGTATACTAGCTGCAGCTCCTACTGGGCCATTATAAATATGCGGGGCAATCTGAGCATAAAAAACTTCAGAAAGGCTCGCAATTTTCTTGGCCTCTAAAATACCGCCAACTCGCCCTAAATTCATTTGAATTATTGACGCAGAGTTATTTTTTAAAATATCAAAAAACTCATACTTTGTTGTTAAGCGCTCTCCAGTAGCAACTGGAATACTTGTCTTACTTGCAACTTCTGCCATTGCACTTGACTGGCCCGGAGGAACAGGCTCTTCAAACCACAAAGGGTCAAACTTTTCAAGCCTCTTAGCTAGCCGCACAGCTGAAGCGGGAGTTAACTGTCCATGAGTTCCAATAAGAAGGTCACAGTTATCTCCAACAGCCTCCCTTACTTTTTGGCAATAATTTTCGCAGTGCTTTAAGCGGCTCAGTGATATTTGATGTCCAGAGAATATTGAATAAGGGCCAGCTGGATCAAACTTAACTGCACTAAAGCCCTGCTCCATAAAATTTATAGCAGACTCAGCGCCTAAGTCTGGATCATCATAATTAAGCACTCCATTTTTGTCTTTTGGGTATAGATATGTATATGACCTTAGCTTGTCATGAACCTTGCCCCCTATAAGCTCATATATTGGCTTATTTGCAGCTTTTCCAATAATATCCCAACAAGACATCTCTAGCCCACTTAATACCCCCATCATTGTCAAATCTGGCCTTTGAGTAAAGCCACTTGAAAAACACTCTCTGAAAAAGCGCTCAATATGATGTGGGTCATGGCCCTTTAGGTATCGCTCAAAGACATCTTGAGTTGCCTTAACAACAACTTCAGGATGAAAGGAGGCTGAATATATCTCTCCAATCCCAACGATGCCGCACTTAGTTTCAATAGAAAGGAAAATCCAATACATTCCCCCAATATGAGGCTTTGGGGTACCAACTATATAAGTATTTAATTTTACGACTTCCATGCCATATTTTTAGTCTGTCTCTTATACACATCTCCGAGCCCACGAGACAGGCAGAAATCTC
>OJIV01000990.1_pt1 | contig 10290 bp, 10 predicted proteins | sample 1595861 | NCBI WGS metagenome assembly OJIV01 (sample SAMN05416883, study PRJEB24817) | seawater metagenome | isolation source: Sea water | place: Canada:Atlantic | collected 2013-11
CGGCAGCGTCAGATGTGTATAAGAGACAGTCGGCGGCGGCCACAAAGAAGAGGTCCAGCGCCTGACCACCCACACGCTTTTCTTGGGTGTCGCTCTGGTTGGTGTGGTGAGCGTGGTGGGCTGGTTCAACGTCGAGCCGCTGTTGCGCGCTCTGGGCGGGGAAGGGGAGGTGCTGGCCCTTGCGGCCTCCTACCTGCGCATCTGGTTCGCAGGCGCAGGCACCGTCGTGGTTCCCATGCTGGGCATGTCCGCGATTCGTGCGGCGGGAGACACCAAGACGCCGGCGATCGTCATGACCGCTGCGGGCGTGGCCAACGGGATCCTGGATCCCATCTTCATCTTCGGCTTCGGGCCCATTCCAGCGATGGGCATGGACGGCGCGGCACTGGCGACCGTTGGTTCGCGGGCCATCACCTTGGTGGTGGCCATGTGGATTCTGCACAAGCGAGAGAACCTGCTGCGTTTCTCCGTCTCAGAGCTCCGCCTCATTCCCGACTCTTGGGGGCGGGTGCTCAAGATCGGCGGGCCGGCGGCCTTCACCAACCTGGCTCAGCCCTTGACCATCGGCTTCTTGACGGGCTTGGCGGCGGGCTACGGAGATGCGGCGGTGGCGGCCTTTGGAGCGGGCGGACGCATCGAGATGTTCGCGCTCTTGCCCACCATCGCTGTGGGCATCGGTTTGGCGCCCTTCATTGGCCAGAACCATGGGGCCAAGCGGCATGATCGCGTGGCTGAAGTGCTCAAGCACAGCCTGCTCTGGAGCATAGGCTTGGGCATGCTCTCCTACGCCACCTTGGCCATCTTCCGGGCGCCGCTGTCCACGGTCTTCTCCGAGGACCCCACCGTGCTGCCCATCTTGGAGCAGTACCTCTGGATCCTGCCCATCGCCCATGTGGTCATCGGCGGGTTTTTCATCGCCAGCAACACTCTGAACGCGATGGGCAGGCCCCTGCCGGCGACCGCCTTGACCCTCCTGCGCACGCCCGTTCTACTCGGTGGTGGCGCCTACTTGGGGAGTCAGATGGGAGGTCTGGTCGGTTTCTTCTGGGGAACGGCTGCGGGTCTGGTCGCCAGCGGTCTGGTCGGCATTCTCAGCACTCTCTGGCTCATGCGAGGTCAGGCTTTGGCCGCCAAGGAAGATGCCCTCGCCGCCAAGGCCCTGCCGGCCTGAACTCTCTCGGTCGAGAGCCTCTTAGACCCAGTCCCTGGGCGCACGCAGCGCTGCCTGCATCTCCGCCTCAGGGCTCCCAGGTGCTGGAGCAAAGTCGGCCCGGAAGCGTGCATTGAGCGGCAGGGACATGAGCACCGACTCCACCCTGGCGCCGGTGCGCAGACCAAAGAGGGTGCCGCGGTCCCACACCAGGTTGAACTCCACGTAGCGGCCACGTCTCTGCAGCTGCCAGTCCCGCTGGGCATCGGTAAAGGGCATGTCCTTGCGGCGCTCCAAGATCGGCAAGTAGCTGGGCAAGAAGGCGCTCATGCAGCGGTCCGCCAGGCTGAAGAGCGCTTGGGGTTCCCGGTCTCGCAGATCGTCGTAGAAGATGCCACCCAGACCGCGGGCCTCCTCTCGGTGCTTGAGCCAGAAGTAGGCATCGCAGCGCTTCTTGAAGTCGGGGTAGAAGGCTGGGTCCACGCCGTCACAGGCCGTCTTTAGGTGGCCGTGAAAGTGCCGTGCGTCCTCCTCGTAGAGGTAGGAGGGCGTCAGGTCAGCGCCCCCGCCGAACCACCAGGCCACGGGCTTTCCTGCCTCGCCCAGCTCGAAGTAGCGGTAGTTCAAGTGCACCGTGGGCGCGTGTGGGTTCCTGGGGTGCAGCACCAAGGACAGACCGGTGGCGAAGAAGCGGCGCTCGTCGCTGTCGATCCCTTTGCCGCGCATGCTGGCCACCGCCGCATCGGGCAGCACCCCGTGTACGGCCGAGGTGTTCACGCCGGCTTTCTCAAAGACACCGCCGTCTTCCATCACCCGCGTTCTGCCGCCACCGCCACCGGGTCTCTCCCAGTGGATCTCTTCAAAGTTGTGGCCGTCGATGGTGCTCAAGGCCCCGGTGATCTCGTCCTGGGCGTCCTTCACCCGCTGGTGCATCTGCTCGCGCATGGTCCTGCAGCTCCGCTTTGTGGGTGGACCTTCTATCGCCGCCAGCGCGCCAGCGGGCTATCAAGGCGGCAAATCAGAGGCACACCATGTCCCAGTTCAGCATCCCTGTCGTTGACATGCGCGACTTGGCAGATCCGGAGCGTCGCGGCGCCTTTGTCGACGCCCTGGGAGATGCCCTGAGCCAGGTTGGCTTTGTGGCGGTCCAAGGACACGGCATCGACCCGGCGCTCTTGGCCAAGGGCTACGAGACCGCTGTCGCGCTCTTCGGCCAGCCCAACGCCGTCAAGCGCAGCTATGAGACCCCCGAGAACGGGCGTCAGCGCGGCTACACCAGCTTTGGTGTAGAGCACGCCAAGGATGTGGAGGCGCCGGATCTAAAGGAGTTTTGGCACGTCGGCCGCACTCTGCCCAGTGACCACCCGCTGGTGGTCTCCGGAGATGTGCCGGCGAACAACTTCCCCAGCCAGGTGCCGGAGTTCGAGCCCACCTTCACCGAGCTCTTCTCTCAGATGGAAGGCTTCGCCAACCGCCTGCTGGCTGGCTTTGGCAGCTACCTGGGGCTGCCCGAGGGCTACTTTGAGCGCTTGGTCAAGGACGGCAACTCGGTGGTTCGAATCATCAACTACCCGCCGCTCCCAGAGGGTTCCCTGCAAGGCATGGTGCGGGCCGCTGCCCACGAGGACATCAACCTCATCACGGTGCTGCCCTACGCCTCCAACCCAGGACTGCAGATCCTCACCCGCGAGGGCACCTGGATGGACGTGACCACGCCCCCAGATGTGATGATCTGCGATACCGGCGACATGATGGCCTTGCTGACCAATGGCCAGGTCCCGGCCACCACGCACCGCGTCGTGAATCCCTTGAACGACGATGGGGGGCGGCTCTCCATGCCCTTCTTCCTGCATCCTCACCCGGACAAGGTGCTCATGCCTTTCCGCGAGGGCGACGCCAAGCCCATTCGTGCCAGGGACTTCCTACATGCACGTCTCAAGGCCATCGGGGTCGCCAAGTAGAGCCCATCAGTCCGCGAGCTTGTTGAGCAGCTCGCTGAGCTCCGCCTCGCTCCACTCATTGTCCGAAGCAGTCCAGACCAGCTCTCCCTTGGGATTGATGACCAAGGTGCGCAGGTTGTGCAGGATGTCTTTCTCCTGCTGCTCCCGGGTGACCCCGGCGTAGGTCAGCAGCTCCTCAAGCTGCGCCTGCTCGAGGCGTGCAAAGGTCCACTTCTCCGGATCGGCGCCCTTCTCTTGTCCGTAGCCGCGGAGAACCTCCAAGCTGTCGTTGGCGGGATCCAGTGTCACGGCGATGATCTGGGTGTCCGGCGGCAGGCTCTCCTGAACCTTTGCCAGCTTGAAGCTCAGCAGGGGGCAGAAGGCGGGCAGGGGGCAGGAGGTGAACAGGAAGGTCAGCACCACGGTGCCCTGTTGTCCAACGCCCACGACCTTGTCGCCCTGCAGACTGGGCAGGACATACTTGGGGAAGGGCTGTCCGATCTCCACGATGCGTGCCTTGCCCACCGGCTCGTGTCCGGTCACGCGAAAGCCGATGGCCCGCATTCCTTCTTCGGTGTTCATCAGGTTGGCCTGGACCACGTCACCGGGCTTGACCTGGCGGGCCAGGTTGGGGTCCACGATGAAGGAGCCTTGACCTGGCTCCAGGACGTCGGCGACGCCCTCGTGTTGCAGCACCACAGCGGTGCCGCCGGCTTCGAGCACCACACCTTGGGTGCTGTGCGTCTCACCGCCGTAGAAGTTGCAGGCCACCAGGAGGGCAATCAGGGGAGTCATAGGGCGCCTCTAACCCGTTAGGTCGGGGGCATGGCTACTCGTGCTCGCACCTTGTTTCTCTCGCTTCTGCTGGGCTTTGGAGCCCAAGCGTGGGCGGGGGTGCCCCCAGGGTTTGCGCCGGGCCGCATGGTGCTGCTGGAGCGGCTCATTGCTGGGGGGGAGCAAGACCCCGGTGTGCACGCTGAGTACGCCACAGGTCTCTCCAGCACCGGTCGCTGCGTCCAGGCGGAGCCACACTTTGATCTGGGAGCAGACTTGGCCAACGGGGCCAGGGCGAACTGCCTGCGGGAGCAGGGTCAGGCGCGGCAGGCTGCCGCACTTCGGGAGGCGGAGATCCTGGCCTCGGCTACGCCCTTCCTTCACCACCTGGGGCAGGCGCAGGACTTGCGGGTGGCCGGTGACTTGCTTGGCGCGGAACAAGCGGGCCTCAAAGCTGCATCTCTCCAGCCCCAGTCCAAGCGCATGTTGGCCTTTTGGGTCGAGCTGGCCTTGGACCAAGGTGATCTGGCGCAGGCTCAGGGGATCTTGGCGCTCAGTGAGGCGTTGCCCGGTCGGGCACCCAGTGAGCTGCTGTTGGCGCAGGCCCGCTCTTTGGCGCACGAAGGCGCCTGGCAGGAGGCTGAAGTCCTGACCCGTCAGGCTGGAGGTCGAGGGCGTCAACCCACCCAGGCCGCTTGTCTGCGCGTGCGCATCCTGATCGAAGAGGGGGATGCACCTCTGGCGCTGATGGTCTTGCAGCAGCCCCGCTTTGACGATCGGGAGGAGCTCTGCCTGCTTCGGGCACACGCTGCGGTTCACCGGGCCTTGGGCGAGCCAGAGATTGCCTTGGAGTGGGAGATGCTGATTTGGGCCTTGGCACCACAGGGAACGCTGGATACCGAAGCGATCCCAAGACTGTGAGGTCATGTTGACCTGCAAGCTGTACTGGAGTCCCTGATGCGCCGCCTCTCTCTCTCTTTCTCTTTGCTGGCTGCTGCCGGTCTGGCCTTGGCATGCGGCGGTGATGTTGAGCCTGCCGAGGAAGACACCTGGCTCTTTGGCGAGGGAGACGCGGACGCGGACAGTGACTCGGACTCCGACACCGACGCGGACAGCGACGCGGACTCGGACGCCGACAGCGACGCGGACTCGGACGCCGACAGCGACGCGGACTCGGACGCCGACGCCGACGTCACCTTCGTTCCCGTGAGCATGGTCTTCAACTGGAGCGTTGGGTACAAGAACGGCGAATACCTGGGGTGGATCAACACGGACGGCACGGCGGTCGATCCCTACGTCGAGATCACCTTCTACGAGGAGGAGTACTTCAACGCCGGTGACGCGCGCTACGCCTGTACTTGGTACGGCTACCTGAACGGTGTCGGAGAAGACGACATGGGCATCAGCGGTCTCTGGTACGGCGCGGAGCTGGAGATCAGCGACGCTGGCGCGACCGACTGCTCCGGCTTTGACACCTCTGTCTGGGGAGACACCGACCCAGCCAAGGCCATCGCTGGCACCCGCGTTGGGTTGGGCTTTGGTCCCCTTGGGCCAAACGTGGCATCTGAGCTGGAGACGGCTGTCTACGATGCAGGGTTCGACTGGGAAGCCGACTGGGAGCCCAGCGTCTTTAGCTACTACATGGGCTTTGCCAAGAGCAGCGGCGCCAACCTTGGGGCGGATGCGCAGGACTATGGCTACGCCTTCGCATCCCAGGTGGACGCGAGCATGAACATCATGACGGACGACGACGGGAACCTGATCACCCAAGAGATCGGAGGCGACACCATGTTGCCTCCGCGCTCCTTCCTGAGCGGCCGGGCCTGGCTCGCCGTGGATCCCTCCGTCTTCGAGTAGCGTAGGGTCCATCTCCTTGGACCTGGCCCGTGGCGCTCAGCTTCGGGCTTGGGCCGCCATTCGTTCCGGTGCTCGGGCCCCGCTTCACCCGGCGTACCTGGAATAGCGGCAACTGAGGTCGGCGGGTCTGGTCTCCATGGGCTACCTTGGCGGGGTGTTAGGGGCAGCTCGCCAGCTTGCCGCTCCTGACCTTGTGAATGCCCGAATGGAGAGAAACGATGCGTCGATTGACCCTGACCCTGACCCTGTTCACCTTTGCCGGACTTGCCCTGGCATGCGGTGGGGACAACCCCGTTGAGCAGGACACCTGGAACGTAGAGGGTGACGCAGACACGGACGCCGACTCCGACTCCGATACGGATGCCGACTCGGACTCGGACTCCGACGCGGACTCCGATGCGGACTCCGATGCCGACAGTGACGCGGACTCGGATGCGGATGCTGACCCGGAGTACAGCAGCTTGAAGGGCTCGGCCAGGTTCGTCGAGAACGAGAAGAGCACCAAGGCCCACGACCTCTCCAAGCCCTATGAGTGCGTGCGGAACTACGAGGCCTACCACAATGCGGTGGTCACCCCCTGTTCCGGGTGTGAGTTCGCATTCGATATGAGCTGGGATCTTGCCAGCGGTGGCGTGAACTCCGGCTCAGATCTCTGCGATGCCTACTCGTCAGACCTGCGCTTCTACTACGGCTACAATGCGGACTACAGCGGCTACTCCGTCTCCATGTACAGCGCCGATGGCTCAAACTGGCAGGCCCTCTGGCTTGCAGACTTTGACGGCACCAACTTCAGCTGGGACGGCAGTGTCGAGAACACCTACCAGTATGGCTACTACTACAGCCAGGGCTTCACCGGCACGGCTGTTGTGAAGTAGTGACTTGGCTTGCCCCCGCCGCTTTGTAAGATTTGGTGGCGGGCTGACGTTGTGAGAGTCCGAAAGGAGAGAAGAAGATGCGCCGATTGACCCTGACCCTGACCCTGGTGACCTTTGCTGGCTTTGCACTCGCTTGCATTGGTGGCGACGACGAGGTCACCGGCGACACCTGGATAATCGACGGTGACGCGGACACCGATGCTGATTCGGACTCAGATACAGACTCAGACTCGGACTCCGACGCCGACAGCGACGCGGACTCCGATGCGGACTCCGATGCCGACAGCGATGCGGACAGCGACGCCGACAGCGATGCAGACTCCGATGCCGACGCCGATCCCGAGTACACCACGTACCGCGGGACCGAGCGCTACCAGTTCTACGGCGGGGAGACGGTCTTTGACGGCACCTACCAGTGCAGCCTGAAGTACAACGCGGCCGAGCTCTCGACGGCCTCCTGCAGCGGTTGTGACTTCGCCTTTGAGCTCGCCATGACCTACCAGAGCAGCGGCTCCTCCGACCCGGAAGGCCTCTGCACTGCCTCGGCGGCCGACCTCAGCTTCTACTACGGCTTCGATCCCAGCTACTCCAGCTACGGGGCTACCGTCATGTACAGCGCCGATGGCAGCAGCTGGGGACGCATGGGAGATGCCAGCTTCGACGGCAGCCGCTTTGAGTACGACGTGCTGGCCTACGACGACTACTACAGTGGTGGTGCCTACTACACCCTGGGTTGGGTCGGTAGCGCGACCGTGAGCAAGTAGCTTCTACTTGCCTTTTCCCCCGAACGCTTCAGCCGTTCGCTTGGCCAAGTCGTCGATGGGGTAGAGGTTGAAGGTGCCCACGGCGATGGCCAGCACCCGCCCATCTTGGTCCACCGCTTCCCCCTGAATCACCAGATGGGAGCGTCCGGCGTGCACCACCTTGGCCGTGCACCGCAGGCGCGCGCCCACCTTGGCCGGCTTGAGCAAGTTGACCTTCATCTCCAGGGTCGAGGTCGCCTTGTTCTTGGGCAAGGCGTACTCGATGGCGGCCACCCCAAGTCCCGTATCGAGGAGGGCCATGACTGCGCCGCCGTGGGAGATGCCAGGGGAGCCTGACATGGCCGAGGTGATGGTCATCGTGACTGCGCTGGGGCCATCGCTGTTCAGCTCAAAGTCCATGCCCATGGTGGCGACCAGGCCGCCGAGCTCGTGCCAGCGGGCCAGAAATGCTTGGGGGTCCATCTTCATGGGGCGGTCCTTCGGTGTCAGCCTCTAACAGGGGGCTTGGGCGTCCGGGTTAGCAGGTGCCGGTGAACGCCCCCCTTGCCAGCGCGACGCCTCCTTCTGACGGCCCCTCTGGGGACGCCGCTGGGGACCAGAGCGCAGTTCTCGAGCCCGAGCGCCTGCGCTTCACAGATCTCTTCAACCTGGCGGGCGCCCTGACCCTGGCGCGGCTGCCCCTGGCGGTGGTCACCAACCACTTCATGCACAACCACTGGGCCTTTGTGGGCGTCTTCCTGCTCGCGATGGCCTCGGATGTGCTGGACGGTCCGGTGGCCCGTTGGACTGGGAAGCAGTCCCGAGCCGGCGCCGTAGCGGACGGTTGGGCCGACAAGATCTTCCTCATCAACTTCGCGTGGGCCATGCAGATGGCCGGCTACGTCGAGGGCTGGCACCTCTGGCTGTGGTTTCTGAGAGAGATCATCCAGGGGGCCATCGTTCCTGTGGTGGCTTTGGACTACGCCTACCAGCGCAAGCCGCACCCCACACCCTTGCCCGAGGGCCGCTTGGCGACCCTGTGCATCGCGGTGGCGATGATGGCGGCGCTGGCGCATATGGACGCGGCCCGAGACATCTTGACCGTGGTCGGCGGCATGATGGGGGCTCAGGCGGCCCTTCGCTACGCTTGGCGAGATCAGCCTTGGAAGCGTTTCTTTGGGGCGGCTGGCGACTGAATTTTGAGTGAGTCCTTGCGGCGATTCAGGTCTGCAATAAGGGGGTGTGCTTCCCCCTGACTGGATGGACCGTGTCCGAACCGCTGCACCCAATTGTTCAGGAAGAAATCTCTCTTCTGGCCGAGATTCGCACCAAGCTGGAAGAGCGTCCCGCCGAGAGCGGCGCCTCTGAGAAGCAGATCGTCGCCGAGCTCCTTCGGCTTCGCGAGGACATGCCCAACGCCAAGCAGGAGGATCTGGGCGCGCTCTTTCAGCAGTTCGATTCCCTGCACGCGCTGCTCAAGCAGATCCGCTCGGCCCGCAACAACGACAGCGTGGACCCGGACAACCCCTACTTCGCCCACATGCGCCTGCGCGAGAACGGCAAGGAGCGGGATCTCTACCTGGGCAAGGTCACCCGCATCGACCACGGCCTGCGCATCATCGACTGGCGCAACGCCCCCATCGCGCGCATCTTCTACCGCTACCGGGAAGGGGATGATTACGCGGAAGAAGTCGGCGACCGCATCCTGGAGGGGGACATCGTCGCGCGTCGTTCCGTGGCCATCGCCATGGGAGAGCTGGAGCGGGTGGACTCCCCCCAAGGCACCTTCAGCAAGAGCCGAAGCGGCGAATGGACGCACCGGGAGCCGGGTCACGCGCAGCTGGCCGGGGGCCAAGGCTCCAGCTTGCTCAAGCACGAGAAGGGCGGGGCCAAGGGACGCATGGGCAACGCCAACCGGCAGCACCGCAGCGACAAGTACCTGCCTGACATCGCCGCGCTGATCGATCCGGAGCAGTTCGAGCTCATCACGCGTCCCGACTCCGGTCTGGTCGTCATTCGCGGCATCGCCGGCTCCGGCAAGACCACCGTCGCGCTGCACCGCGTGGCCTATCTGGCCTTCAAGGAGAAGAAGCACTTCCGTCCGGACCGCATGATTGTGGTCGTCTGGGGACGTGCCCTTCGGGACTACATCTCCAAGGTGCTGCCCGGCCTGGGGGTCGAAGGCGTCAAGGTGGAGACCTGGAACAACTGGTCACGCAACCTGGCCCGAAAGCACTTCCCCTTCCTGCCCAACAAGATCGCCGATGACACCCCGGAGATCGTCTCCAGGCTCAAGCTTCATCCTGGCTTTATGGCCGTCATGGAGCACCAGATCGAGACCGTGCCCAACCCGGCCACCGCCGACGGTGTGTTCGAGGACTTCTTGGGCATGTTCATGGACCTGGAGAAGCTCGAGGAGATCCTGGCCCACAACTGCCCCGGCGTCTTCTCTCGCAAGGAGCTCGAGCGTGTCTGGGACTGGACCCGCCGTCAGCGCAGCGCGCTCACCGACTGGGTGGAAGGGGACAAGGAGCAGGGGGCTTGGCTGGACCCGGAGGACGACGCGCTCTTGCTGCGCCTCTGGCAGATGCGGGTGGGCCCTCTGCGCGCTCGGGGACGCCATGCGCTGCAGTACGCCCACATGGTCGTGGACGAGGTTCAGGATCTCTCCCCCCTCGAGGTCGCCGTGCTCATCGGTACCTTGGACAAGCGCCGCAGCATCACCCTGAGTGGAGACACCCAGCAGCACATCATCGAGCAGGCCGGCTTCACCGACTGGGAGTCCTTCTTGGAGCGCCTGGGCGTCGCCGGCTCCTCCGAGGTCAGCACCCTGCGCGTGAGCTACCGCTCCACCCACGAGATCACCAGCTTTGCCCGCAAGGTGCTCGGTGACTTGGCAGAGGACGACATTCCGCCCACGACCACCCGTCCTGGCGCTGTCTCTTATACAC
>OJIV01001005.1_pt1 | contig 10150 bp, 10 predicted proteins | sample 1595861 | NCBI WGS metagenome assembly OJIV01 (sample SAMN05416883, study PRJEB24817) | seawater metagenome | isolation source: Sea water | place: Canada:Atlantic | collected 2013-11
ATATCGTCGGCAGCGTCAGATGTGTATAAGAGACAGTTTCTATACTTTCGAAAGCCTTTGCATTTAAAAGTGAAATTTTTGATTTTAAACTAGTCACTATCTCGATTAAAAGTTGTTCTAAATCAAATGTTCTATTGCTACTTAATTTTAAAGAGCTGGCTTTTTCTAAAGAACTAGAAAAGCTAGTTTGGTTTACATTTAATCCAATTCCTATTACAGTAGAAGAAATTTTTGTCCCTTTTAAACTATTTTCTATCAAAATACCCCCAATTTTTTTCTTTGCTGACAGAATGTCGTTAGGCCATTTAATAGCAATCCTAGGAATATTCTCTTGCTGTAAGACCTCAAAAATAGCTAAAGAAACCGCATAGTTTAAATACTTTTTATCTGAAACACTTAAGGACTCAAAAGTTACAAAAACACTAAAAATCAAGTTCTTACCAACCTCAGACTCCCAAACGCTACCTTGTTGACCTCTTCCTTTAATTTGATTATCTGTTACAACAACTGTGAAGTTTTCTAACACGGAACCAAATGCCATTTCCTTTAAAAAAGAATTGGTAGAATCGATGGCACTAAGTTTGATTATTTTCAAGTGTTAAATATTGTGTAAAGTAGTTCAATAATAAACAAAATACTCGCAAAAATAGAATAACTTTGCATTTAAATTAGAAATAAATTAATGACCAAAAAGCAAGTAAGCACAGATGATTTAATCTCTGTAATAATTCAAGGTATTGAAGAGGTTAAAGGAGAAAATATTCAGCTATTAGACTTACGAGATATAGAGAATACCGTATGTGATTATTTTATAATCTGTTCTGGTAATTCAAACACACAAGTAAAAGCAATTTCTGGTTCTATTCAAAAAACAGTAAGTAAGCAAGTTAAAGACAAGCCTTGGCATATTGAAGGTGAAAACAATGCTGAATGGATTTTAATGGATTATGTAAACGTTGCAGTGCATGTTTTTCAGAAGCAAATTAGAGATTTCTACGATATAGAAAGTCTTTGGGGAGATGCCAAAATTACAGAGATTACACCTTCTTAAAATTTTAGATTAATAAAATGAGCGAAAATAAAAAAGAAAATAATAAAAACGAGCCTAAATTTAAGATGAATTCTTATTGGATTTATGGTGCAGTAATACTACTATTAATTGGTTTTCAGTTTTTTAGTAGTGGTGATTTAGCAACGCAAAGTATTTCTAAAAATGAATTTAGTGAAGTTTTAAGAGATAATGATATTTCTAAAATTATTGTAGTAAACAATAATGTTGCTCAAATCTTCATCAAAGAAGAAGCGATGAAGAAATCTAAATATCAAAAATTAGTAAATTCTACTTTTTACAGAAAAGGTGCTTCTTTGTACGAATATAATTTTGGTGATTTACAAAATTTTGAAAATGATTTAGCAAAAGCTAAAAAAGAGACTGACCTAACCTTCGATTTAAAAAACGAAAGTAGAACGAGTATGGTAGATACCTTTATAGGCTTCTTACCTTTTATCATCTTAATTGGTGTGTGGTTGTTCTTTATGAAAAGAATGTCTGGTGGTGGATCTGGAGCTGGTGGTGGAGGTCAAATTTTCAATATAGGTAAATCGAAAGCGAAGTTATTTGACAAGGACACGAAAGTAAAAACAACTTTTGCTAATGTTGCTGGTTTAGAAGGTGCAAAAGAAGAGGTACAAGAAATTGTAGATTTCTTGAAAAACCCAGAAAAATACACCTCATTAGGTGGTAAAATTCCTAAAGGTGCTCTATTAGTAGGCCCTCCAGGAACCGGTAAAACATTATTAGCTAAAGCAGTTGCTGGTGAAGCAGATGTTCCTTTTTTCTCTCTATCTGGTTCAGATTTCGTAGAAATGTTTGTAGGTGTTGGTGCTTCTAGGGTTAGAGATTTATTTAAACAAGCTGCACAGAAATCGCCTTCAATAATTTTTATTGATGAGATTGATGCTGTGGGTAGAGCTCGTGGAAAAAATAGTATGACTGGTGGTAATGATGAGCGTGAAAACACGTTAAATCAATTATTAACAGAAATGGATGGTTTTGGCACAGATACAAATGTAATTGTAATTGCTGCGACGAATAGAGCAGATGTATTAGATAGCGCACTATTGCGTGCTGGACGATTTGATAGACAGATTTATGTTGACTTACCGAATATTAACGAAAGAAAAGAAATTTTTGAAGTTCATATAAAACCTCTAAAATTAGCAGAAGACGTTAAAATTGAATTCTTAGCACAACAAACTCCTGGTTTTTCTGGAGCGGACATTGCAAACATGTGTAATGAAGCTGCATTAATAGCTGCTAGACACGGTAAAAAAGCAATTCATCATCAAGATTTCTTAGATGCCGTAGATAGAATTGTTGGTGGTTTAGAAAAGAAAAATAAAGTAATTACACCAAAAGAAAAAGAAGTTATTGCTTTTCATGAAGCAGGTCATGCAACCGTAAGTTGGATGTTAGAACACGCTGCTCCTTTGGTAAAAGTAACAATTGTACCAAGAGGACAATCTTTAGGCGCTGCATGGTATTTACCCGCAGAAAGGTTAATTGTGCAAACAGAACAAATGTTAGACGAAATGTGCGCTACTTTAGGTGGTAGAGCTGCAGAAAAAGTGATTTTTAATAAAATTTCTACAGGTGCATTAAGTGATTTAGAAAAAGTAACCAAACAAGCAAGAGCCATGGTTACAGTATACGGTTTAAACGAAAAAGTTGGAAACATAACCTATTATGATTCCTCTGGAAATGATTCTTTTGTGAAGCCTTACAGTGATGACACTGCGAAAACAATTGATACAGAAATTTCTAGTATGATTGAAGCGCAATATGCAAGAGCTATTGACTTACTAGATAATAATAAAGAGAAGTTAACAATACTAGCAAAACTACTTTTAGAAAAAGAGGTTATATTTAAAGACGACTTAGAAAAAGTTTTCGGAAAAAGACCTTTTGATGAAGTTGAAGTAAAGGTTGAGGAAAAAATTGAAGAAATAATTGAAGAAGAAGTAAAGGTTTCTCCAGTAGAAAAAGATACTGAGGAATAATTTAACATTCCACAATTAATGAAATATTTAAAGAAACTATTTAACATATCGAATAAAGAGGATAAAGAAATTCAAAAACAAGAAGTTGATTTGTCTTTAGATGATTTATTTGTGCATAATTTCATAAAGAAAGGTGGTAAATTTCTTTACTGCTTGGAAAAAGATGAAATTTTTGAAAACGTTAAAAACATCTTATTAGAAAATAACTGGAAAAGCTTATTGGTTACGAATCCTAAATTAATTACTTTTTTAAACGAAAAAGAAATATACATAGATCAAAACCATAAAAAATCAATTCCTTTCTTTACCACTTGCGAGCATTTAATTGCAGATCGTGGAAATATTTTATTTTCTTCAAATCAATTAAAAAGTACTAAACTATCAGAATTTTCTGAAAACTTTATTGTCTTCGCAACAACAAGTCAGTTAGTTCAAAATACAGGTGAAGGCTTAACCGGCATAAAGACCAATTGTAAGAATGCACTACCTACTAATATTTCAGCCGTAAAAGACTTTGAAATTAATAAAGAAGATGATACTTCCTTGAATTTTGGTAACAGTAGTACAAAAAACTTATATTTACTTTTATTAGAAGATTTATAATATGAGCAACCTTTTAAAAAGGAGTTTTTCAGGAATTATTTTTGTTTTATTTTTTTTAACTGCAATTCTTTTCTCAGAAACGACTTACGTTATACTAATATCTCTTTTTGGAATCGTTGCCATTTGGGAACTTTCTAAAATGACAAACTTTAAAAGTGTAATTACCTATATCTTATTTGGACTTACCTTATTTTTAATGCTCAAAAGACCTAATAGCTATGCAATTTCACTTATTTTAGGTATAAATATACTCTCTTCATGCTACCTTATATTTCAACTTTTTAGAAAAAAAGAAATTATATATGCTACCGAGAGAGAGAAATTAGGTTTAACAATTAGATATTTAATTTTCTCATTTTGCTTTTTAATTTTATTACCATTTCACGATCAAAATTACACACCTTATTTAATGATCTCTGTATTGGTTCTTATTTGGGTAAATGATAGTTTTGCTTTTATCGTTGGAAAAAACTTTGGCAAAAGAAAATTATTTGTTTCTGTTTCGCCTAAAAAAACAATAGAAGGATTTATTGGTGGCTTTATTTGCGCGCTAATAACAGCATATATTATTAGTATTAGTAGTTTAAACTCAGTAGACTTTTCTTTGACTAATTGGTTTATCATCGCAGCAATTGTATCTATTATTGGTACTATTGGAGATTTGGTAGAATCTAAATTAAAAAGACAAGCAAACATAAAAGATAGTGGCACGATAATGCCAGGGCACGGAGGTATTTTAGATAGGTTAGATAGCTTGTTATTTGCTGCTCCGTTTGTATATTTGTATATTAATTTTATTATTTAAACATGATTCGTTTTCACAAAGAAGGGTATAAGATTATTGTTATTGCTTTTATTTTATCTATTACAGGGATATTATTAGCAGAAAAATTTATTGAAATCATTTGGGTTGTAAAAGCAATTCAAATAATAATTTTAGCTTTCTTATTTATTGTATTGCAATTTTTCAGAAATCCAAAAAGAGCTACAAATTTAAATGAAAACACTATTATTGCTCCAGTAGATGGTAAAGTGGTGGTTATTGAAGAAGTTGAAGAACCAGAATATTTTAAAGATAAAAGATTACAGGTTTCTATATTCATGTCTCCAATTAATGTGCACGTTACAAGATATGCAATGAGCGGTGTAGTAAAATATAGTAAATATCATCCTGGAAAATATTTAGTTGCTTGGCACCCTAAAGCATCTACAGAAAACGAAAGAACAACAATCGTTTTAGATAATAAAGTCTTTGGCGAAGTGTTATACAGACAAATTGCAGGCGCCTTAGCTAAAAGGATTGTAAATTATGCTGAAGAAGGTACTGAAGTAATTCAAGGTACAGACGCAGGCTTTATTAAATTTGGATCTAGAGTAGATTTATATCTACCAATTGGTACAGAACTAACTATAAAACTTGGAGATGTAGTAAAAGGAGGGACACAAGTAGTTGCAAAAAAATAAATATGGATTCTGATTTGGACATAGCGTTTAAAGAGGCCTTTATTGAAATTTCAAAACTAAAGGAAGCTGTAGCACCAGACGTTATGCTAAGGCTTTATGCATATAATAAACACGCTAATTTTGGAAGCAACTCTCCCTATTACGAAAAATTAGATGTTAGGAATGCATTCAAAGTAAATGCATGGATGCAAATAAAAGATATGTCTTCTCACGACGCGAAACGAGCGTATATAAAATTAGCAAAATCTTTATTAATCAGTAAAAAATAAAAAATTATGAAAAAATTATTTTTAATATTATTAACAATTAGTTTAGGTGCAAGTTTTACTTCTTGTAAATCTGGTAAAAAAGAAACAATAGTATCTGACGCTAAACAAAACGCAACTTTTTCAATAGAAAAAGCAGCAAGCGAAATTAACTTTACTGCTTATAAGTTTACGGAAAAAAAAGGTGTTGGTGGACAATTTAGACATGTAGATGTTACTTCTGGTGGTTTTGGAAACACAATTAAAGAAGCAATACATAATGCTGAATTTTCAATTCCAGTAAAGAGTCTTTTTACAAAAGATTCAAGTAGAGACTATAAGATTCAAAAATTTTTCTTTGGTGTAATGAGTGATACTAAATTACTTTCTGGTAAATTAATGATTGAAAATGATTCTATTGGAGCTGCAGTTATCAAAATGAATGGTATTTCTGAAAAGGTGCCTTTTAAATATACCATTACAGACAACACTTTTGCAATGAATGCTACCATGGATGTTACCAATTGGGATGCATTAGATGCTTTAGCTTCCTTAAATAAAGTTTGTGAGATTTTGCATACGGGTGCAGACGGAATATCTAAAACTTGGAGCGATGTTGCTTTAAATATTTCTACAAAATTTTAATTTTTACTTTGTAAGTAATAAACATTTTACAAAAAATAAAAAAGGGATACACCATAAAAGTGTGTCCCTTTTTATGTACTATTATTTTAAAAAAATATGCATAAAGAGAAACCACTTTCTTATCTAAAAAGGAAAAATTATTGGATTCAATAACTACAACATTTTTTCAACTTTTAAATAGGAAGCCCTAATTCTATTTTCAACCAATGCATCATTGCCTTTGTAAAAAAAAGTGATTTTCCTTTTTTTTACTAAAATCTTGTATTCGTAATTTTTAGCTTTCTCTTGCCAGAACACTTGCTTTTTTTTGGACTCTTTGTACTTTCCGAAATCTTTCGCCACTATTTTAATTACAGTTTCTTGCTGATTTTTATCAATTGTGAGATAAAACTTTAATTTATTTTGAGAAAAAATAACACTTGATGTTATTAATAAAGTGAGTAATACTACATTTTTCATTTTTACCTTTTTTATTTTTATTTTTCAATGTTTTGATATTACAAACTCTCTAAAGCTCTCTTTAATTCTTTATATTTAAATACAAATCCTTTTTTCTCTAATTTATCTGAAGACAGCCTGCTGCCGTGTAAAAGGATAATTGCCAATTCTCCAAAAACTAATTTCAACAAGAAACTAGGAACCGCTATTGGTAGATATGGCCTCTTAATAGCTTTAGCTAGTGCTTTTGAAAAAGTCTTACTGGTATGAAATTCTGGAGAAACTGTATTGTAAACGCCTACAAAATTCTCTTCAACCGCCTTTATATATAAGTTACACAAGTCATCTATATGAATCCAAGCCATGTATTGATTTCCAGAACCTAAAGGCGAAACAATCGGTGTTCTCATTTTTTCTAGAGCTCCTCCTGTTTTAGATAAAACCACACCTGTTCTTAAAATAGTTACAGGAATGTTTAACTCTTTAAACTGATTGGCTGCTGCCTCCCATTTTTGACAAACTTGACCTAAAAAATCAGTACCTACAGCGTCTGACTCCTTAAAAACTTTGGCAGTGGTTTGTGCACCATAGTAATTACTTCCAGATGCAGAAATAAATCCTTTTAAAAGAATATTTTGCGCTTTAATTTTGTCAAATATTAGATTAGCAGTTGCCACCCTGCTATTTACAATAACTTCTTTTCTTTCTTTTGTCCAACGTTTGTCGGCTATTCCTGCCCCAGCCAAATGAATAATATAATCAATATTTTCTATGGCTTTGTCATCTAAGAAACCTTTAGAAAAATCCCATTTGAATTCATTTATATTTTTAGGGTTTCTACTTAAAATTCTAACCTCATGATTTTTTTCAGTCAACAAAGCTGTTAACCTTCCACCTACCAAACCTGTTCCACCAGTAACTAATATTTTCGCCATTGGGTAAAGATAAAAAAAACACGATTCAAAAGATTATAGTTTGTATAAATAATATTTATTATTTAATCTCTTTCATGGCATTCGTTATTAATATTTTTAAATGATTTTTATGTGCTTTTGTAGCTAAATCACCTTTACCATTACCCACCCAAATTTTTATGTTTTTTAAATTATAAATGGCCATAGATTTTGCAGCAACTGTGAACCTACTGCTAGCTTTACCAGATATCATGTAAATTAACCTTTTTGTATACACCGCTTGTAAATTTTGACGGAAAGAATTTATACTCCCATAGACATCCGGTTTAAACATTATGTTATTAATATCTGACATAAAAGAGGATAATTTATAATCATTACCATACAATTCAGAATTAGAAATTCTTTGTAAAGTATTTGGATGCATTATATGAGCTAAAACTTTTGTCTGATAAGCTAAAACTTGTTCATGAATTTTCGGATCTTCTGGACCAGCAAAGAAATTATATCCTCTTCTTTGTTTTGCTAAAAAATTGTAAATATCTTTAGGCGTGTTAAAGGCGTCTGGAGCAAAAATATATTTCTTCATAGCTTCCATTGCCCGTTTTTGGTCTGATAAACTTACAGGTGTATAAGGCTGTGTGCCCCCTTCTTGACCAAAAGTAGATCTATCTACATAAACACCGCCAATAAATCTAGAAATCACACCCCCTGCGACTGCTGATTGATTATGTAATGTATAATATGCTCTTCTTAAATCTTCATAAGTTTCACCTTTTGTAGTAAACTGAGTTTTTAAGTTCTTCATCATTGAATTTACCAATTCAAATCTATTAATTGAATAGGTGATTTGGTCATTAGATAAATCACCAATCATAACTCTTGGGTCAATTGCTTTACCTGGAGAACGCATATCATCAGCGTCATTCCCGAAAATTAATTCTGGTTTTGTAGATTTATTTAATAAAACACCCATTTCTGAATCGTCTTTAAAATCTTGATATCCAAACTGTACAGCCCAAATATCATAAGGCCCAACTGCCATATCAGCATATTGTCCTTGTTTACTTCTGTCGTTTGTAATATTTATTCCTGCATAATCCATTACAGAACCTGTTAAGGCTTTTCCTTTAATAAAGTCTGCATCTGCTAATTGTTCAGGCGAGAATAATTGACTCGCTTTCATGTTATGATTTAACCCCAATGTATGCCCAACTTCGTGCATAATTAAAGATTTCATTCCCTCTTTCTTAAGAGCGTCCATATCTAAATCAGAGGCGCCTGTTGCTTGTAAAACAGCAGATCCTAATTGCATATTATCATGCATTACATGTCCCATAGAACAATAATTAAGGTTTTGCTTTTCAAAGAACTTTGTAACCTCTAACTCTTCTGAAGTTTCTAATTTCATATTAGTAGCTGCATCATTATATAATTTATCTGCAAAAACTCTATTTGTAAAATGCACAAACTCTAGCATAATGTCTGCACCTAAAATTTCACCAGTTCTTGGATTTACAAAACTTGGACCATAACCACCAAAAGGAGGGTTTGGAGAAGATGTCCAACGTAAAACATTATAACGCACATCACCTGCATCCCAATCTGCGTCATCTGGTTGTACTTTTACAGCCATTGCATTTTTAAATCCAGCTTTTTCAAAAGCTACATTCCAAGCTAAAACCCCTTCTTTAATTGTTTCTCTCCATTCTAGAGGAGTTGTGTTTTCTATCCACCAAGTAATTGGAGTTACCGGTTCTGATATAGCAGCCTCTGGATTTTTTTTAATCAACTTCCATCTATGAATCATATCTCTATAATTTACAGTGCTTGTAGCTGTCATGTCATTCGTTTCTGTTAAAAAATAACCAACTCTAGCATCATCCATTCTTGGTGAATAGTCATCTTTTGGCATATTCATAAACGTATGAAAAACTTTGATAGAAACATTTCTTCCATCTGTAACTGCAGCAGAACCACCATTTAGAACAGAAGGGTTACTGTATACATATTGAGTTTTTACATTTGTGTTTTCAGGGTAATTTTTAATCTCATTTATTTTCGACTTTTTTTTATCAAAATTCCCTAAACTAAAAGCCATAGGAGACCGCCCTGGTCTTTTAGGACCTTTAACTCTTGTAAATGTTTCCGATAAAAATAATCCATCAGCATCTATTAAATATTCGCCATTTTTTGCATCTAAAGCTAATATTTTTCCAGTGGCCATTACAGCATCACTTATGTTTGCTTCAGAGGATTTTGATAAGGCACTATTTTTATCAAAATAGAAAGAAGTGTTAGGCGTAATAAAATCAAGTTTATTAAAGTATTTTTTTACTTGAAATACAGAATTACCTCTAAATGCGCCTCTAAATGCTCCTGCCTCAGTTACGCCGTCAGCAATTTGAGAGAAATATATAAAATCTTTGTTTAGTTGATCTTCTTTTACCAAAAGTTTTACCGAACCAGTTATCGTGTCTTGATAAATAGTAAATAAACCTTCAATTTTTTTGCTACTTTTTGTTAAATCTTTAATTGATTTTTCTTTCTTTTTTAAAGGCTTTTTTTTAGTAGTTATAGTTTCCTTTTTTTTCTTTTTCCAAAATTGTGCATTTACATCTTCTACCCCTAAAAAGGTAAGCATTAAGAATACTGTGCAAAGAACTTTAAATTTACTTGAATAGATAGTTTTCATTTAATGTTTTGAGTTTATTTGAAATAATTTATTATTATATTTTTCTCTTATTTAATGCCATATCTGTCTCTTATACACATCTGACG
>OJIV01001006.1_pt1 | contig 10149 bp, 8 predicted proteins | sample 1595861 | NCBI WGS metagenome assembly OJIV01 (sample SAMN05416883, study PRJEB24817) | seawater metagenome | isolation source: Sea water | place: Canada:Atlantic | collected 2013-11
GTCTATGAACCATCGAAAGTAGTGTCAGGTTTTGTTCTGCAAGGCTGTCTTTTAGCTCTCCGGCTTTTTTTTCGAAAAAAGTCGACTCTTCAGTCACTTTCAATTCGAATAAATACTTCTCTACATCGAAAAGTTCAAGACCGGTAGTTTGTTTTCGCACTTTTACCAACTTCCAACCGATAAACAGCATGAAGAAGATGCCACATATCGCTATGCCTCCGCCAACTGGAGCATAGTCAAACATTGTAAAGGCTTCGCCAGTCATCTGTTGACGATAGTTTGCTATTAAGATATTCGGTGGAGTACCAATTAGAGTAACCAAGCCCCCCAAGATCGAACCAAATGACAACGGCATTAAAACTGTGGCTGGAGATCGGCCGGCCTTGTTCGTAGATCGAATGGCAATTGGCATCAACAATGCCAAGGCACCGACATTATTCATGAACATCGAGAGAAATGCCGCTAGAAAGGTTAATACAGCAATATGAAGAAATGGCTTCGAGGAAATAGGTTCTATGGCATCGGCCACGAATTCGACAGCTCCAGATTTCGTCAAACCAAAACTTACTATCAATACCATTACCACTGTAATAGTCGCCGGATTCCCAAATCCAGCGAACATCTCGGCCTGCGGTATTAGACCGAAGATGCTGGCCGTAAACAGCGCGCCAAGCGCGACTATGTCGTAACGCCATCGCCCCCATACTAATAAAAATAAGAGCGCGAAAAGTATAAGCAGCAGAATACTTTGATCAGTAGTCATCTAGAAAAAGCCTGATTATACAATTTTAAAATCCAGCGCCCCAACACCCTCTACACAGGCAACTATTCGATCACCCTTGGTTGCGGCCGCCACACCAGAGGGGGTGCCCGTGTAGATAATATCCCCGGATTTCAATTCGAAGTACTTGGAAAGCTCAGCGATTATTTCGGGCACTGACCAAATCATCTCATTGAGGCTTGCCTGCTGCCGAATTTCATTATTTAACTGTAGAGAGATTTGCCTATCACCAAGCTGACCCACTTCGCTTATAGGGAGTATGGCCGAGATAGGCGCAGACTGATCAAAACCCTTGGCAAGATCCCATGGCCGACCTTTACTCTTGGCGATATCCTGTAAGTCGCGACGGGTAAAGTCTATGCCAACTGCATAGCCATAGACGCAATCCATCACCGATCCCAGCTCAATATCTTTGCCACCCGATTTTAAGGCAACGACTAGTTCAACTTCATAATGTAGATCGTCCGTCGCCTGGGGATAGGCTACGTCTCGATTGAAGGTGACACAGGCGTTTGCTGGTTTGCTAAAAAAAACGGGTGGCTCCTGTTTCGGATCTCCACCCATCTCCTTTACGTGCTCGCTATAGTTTCTCCCTACACAGTAGATTCGATGAACAGGAAATCGTGGAGACTGTTCACTTACTTCAGCCTGCGCATCTAGTCTCACCGGCACGGTGGTAGGTTCGTGTTGTTGAACTACAAATTTCATAGCGATGAATTCTCTGTGGTTGTCGATTTCAAAACCTGCACGTCAATTGCTCATGCAGAGTATCAGTAATTCCATTTACGCGCTGCGGGAATAGAGTGAGACCAGTCGCATCTTCTATCAAATCCAGCGTGCTCAGCTGATCGCAGAAACTTATGTGCTGCCGAACATCGCTGCCGAAGATGAATGCGCTCAAAGACCCAGGAATACTAATGACCTTGAAATAGGCTGAGGGCTTGACTGTGCTCTCGCTCGTTTCTTCTCCACGCCCGCTATAGATTGGCCCACTGATCACGTAAACCTCTCCAATCTTATCCGCCAGTGCATTGATCGCCTGATCCAGCCGAGACCAACTCCCAGCTCTCAGTTCAAACGGCAGGGCTGCCATATTACTGAGAAAATTCAGTTCAGACCAATAGGGGGTTCCGGCGAAGCTACTCATCGGCACCAAACGACCCTGATCTTCTGAGAGTAGATTGATTACGCCTAGCTGATAGCTGCGTTCTTCGGCGTCAATAGGAACGTCTTGTTCGATCTGCGATGTGCTGTCAATAACCTCGAGCTGAGCAACACCTCCCAAGACGAGAGAATCCTCAAACCAAACACGCGGCAGCAACGAGGCCACACCAACGCTATCGGCAAGCACACGATAGGCCTGCCAGTCTGCAAGACCACTGCGCGCACTAATGGAGGCCACATACAATTGCCGTACGATGAGTTCGCTTTCATCGGCGACTATGCTGCCAACCGCAACCGGACAGCCTGCCATACAGTGAGAGATATGCACCGTCTGAGCATTGGCTATCGTCGCGACTAGAAGACTAAAAAGACTAGCCCATCGGATAAAGGATTTGCTTATGCACGTCATCGCACTGCTTCAGTGTCTCTTCGCTAAGTGTTACATCAAGGGCTGCCAACGACTCTTCTAACTGATCTGCAGTTCGCGCACCAATAATCGTCGATGCGACAAAGTCGAAATTCATACTCCAGGCAGTTGCCAAAGTCACTGGGGACATACCAGCCTCTTTTGCAATCTCCATATATTTGGCGGTAGAGGCCAAGGTTCCTTCGTTTACAAAACGACTAGACATCGCCTTCTGTCTTGGATCTGCGGAGCCGTATTCTGCAAAGCGAGAATTTTTTGGTATCTGGGGTTGATTGTATTTGCCGCTGAGAACACCACCGCCAATTGGGGAATAAGGTAATAGTGACACGTGCTCTCTTTTACACACTTCCGCCAATTCATCCAGAAAGCGACGATTCAACAGAGAAAAATTATTCTGAATAGATTGAAATCGTGCTAGGCCCTCATAATCAGCAACGGTATTTGCCTTCGTCAATCCGTAAGCATTTTCGTTAGAAGTTCCGGTATAGCGCACCTTGCCTGCCTGAACCAGCCTATCTAATGCCTCCATCGTTTCATCGATAGGCACGATGGGATCTGGCCAATGCACCTGATAGAGATCGATGTAGTCAATTTTCATTCTGCGTAGCGAGCCTTCTACGGCCGCTTCAATATGGAACCTGTCGAGAGCGGTCAGACCATGACGAATAGGGGGGACGAACCAACCTGCCGCTGCTCCGGCAACCTTGGTCGCTATGATGAGTGAATCTCTAGGCTTTGTCTGAACCCATTCGCCAAATATTTGCTCAGTAACACCGACAGTCTCGGCCGACGGAGGCACTGGATAAACCTCAGCCGTATCGAAGAAGTTGATGCCGCGCTCATAGGACTCTTCAAGAATCTTGAACGACTCCTTCTTATCGCTCCAGCTACCAAAACTCATAGTCCCCATACAAATAGGACTAACTCTTAATCCGCTCTTTCCTATATACCGATGTTCCATACTACTTCCTTTTACACCAATCAATAATAATCAAACGAAGCGCTTAGACCGTCGCACTGCAATCGTCTCCGAGATAACCGCCGCCGCCACAATACACAGCATCCTGCAGTTGAATTCGTATTCCATCGGGATCTGAAAAATAGACCTCCGGGGTTCCACCCTCTATACCCCCGCGATTTGGCATTCGCATGCTAATCCAATGCACTAATGGCGGGGTATTATCCGCGTTCTCTCTAGCGCTGAAACCATAGTCTTCTAGCTTCACAATGATCCCTTCTACATCGAAGTCTTCGACGCTAAGGCAGACATGATCCACTCGGCCTGGCGCCGTTGGCGCTCCCCTTTGATTGCCGCCTACATACATCAGAAATTGTATGCCATCGCCTACGCCGACAATCGGCGATGCCGGTCCTTGATAAGCTTGGAAACCCAGCCCGAAAGCTCGCGTGTAAAATTCATTCGCGCGATCTTTGTTGGCAAGAAAATTAGTAAAGTGACTGAGATCAACCGTATCAAACATGCCATCCGTTGTTGCCTCCTCCACGCGCTCACAAACGTCGCCATGTTCACCCGCACCACCACAGTGATTAGCGCTAGAGAGTTGGTAGATCAGGCCTTCGACGTCCGCGAAAAAGAGCTCCTGCGTTCCCGACGCCGAGCCACCCTCAGCTTGTCTGCGAGTCCTAGTCCAAGATTGCATAGCAACATCGAGAGAGGCTTGATTAGGCCCTGGCTGAGCACGACGGGATACGCCTAGCGCATCTAACTGATTGTGCACCGATTCCAGATCGAAATTTTCAACGCTTAGACCGATATGACTAAAGCCTGGCGCTTGGCCCGGTAACAACGGCGACAATGAGAAGAACCTCGGCCCCTCGCCAATACGTAAACAGACAGATGCACCTTGCCGTGACTGAATACTCGCACCAAACAGATCTTGATAGAACCGCACCGATCGCTCGACATTTGAAACCCGCATGCCATAGCTGTGAAGTTTACGCACTGCAATTGCAGAACCTGACTGCGCAAACAATACCGGGCTGAGCGAGAGTGCTGGAATTGCTTTGAGGAGGGTACGACGGCTAAGTATTGCCGATTTGCTGATCACATTAGATTTAGTCTTCATAGCCGCTGTCCTCGCGCCTTTTATTGGTCGCGACATCATAGCTAGAGTCCAATGCTAGCGTCTACCTCGTGACCAATTTAATTCGACTCAGCTCTTATTCAATTCGACAGCACCACCATCTTTCTGCCACTGCTCCATGCCACCCTTGAGGTGCACGATGTTCTCGATACCCATGTTCTGCAGAGATTGCGTAGATAAAGCTGAACGCCACCCCTTATTGCAATACAGGATCAGCTCCTTCGCCTTATCGAATTCAGGGCGATAATAAGGACTGTCTGGATCAACCCAAAACTCCAGCATGCCACGGGGAATGTGCAGGGAGCCAGCAATCTTACCTTCGCGCTTTACCTCACGCACATCCCGCAGATCGATAATTACCACCGACTCGTCCAAATTCTCCAACCGCGCTTTTAATTCGGAGGAATCAATAGCCTGTATTTGCTGTTCCGCCTCGGCAACTAACTGCTTGTAGCCTTTTTTTACATTCATTCTTAGAAATCCTTGCATTCAATTGAACTATTCAACCCATTAACTAGCTGTAACCTTCTGACATTGCGTACGCCAAAAGGGAAATACAACAGAGCCATCTTCACTGACCCATTCTCCTACCCAATCGAAACACCGAGCAGAGACGTCCGGAAAGGTAAGTGTCGAAAACCCATCAAAATCCGTACTCGGCGCCTTATGGGGCTGCCTCAATACTAGATTTTCCCCGTCCATCTTACCCCGCCAAGTGCTTGAGCTATAGACAGGTGCAGAAAAAAAGTGACTACCCATTCGTTAGCCTCAGCATCATAAACTCGAATATTACCATTCGTGGTTGCTCCAGAGGTTCCCCCATCACGTATGGCAAAGCCGTTCATGAAATAGTGTCCATCCCAAGCGCGCAAACTCTCCACCCAATCTCCTTTAGCATTATTTAATCTTTGTTCCGAACAATCATTCTTACCTATCACGAAATGAAATTGAGCCAGCTCGGGAGGGACATCAGGGTTTACCCTACCAAACGGATACTGCTCATTCGGCTCCTAGGACAATGGAGCTACTCGAGGGAGATTCGCTTGGCAGGCAGCTAGAAAAAGCAATACAAGCAAGAGACCCTGCTTTCTCATGGTTTACCTCATCTATTTTTTAAAATTTAGTTTTGAAATATACTTATAGTTTGCCGTCGTTATCTACTATCGTTCGGTATAAATTCAGGCAATATCGATGAAGTAGTCCACAATGCCATCTAATAGGCTGCCCACAGAGATTTCCCCATGCCAACAAGGCTTGAAGAAAATTACCGAAGGGCTAGGCTACAGCGCCTTTGAATTTTCTAGCAGTCAATCCCACGGCCATAAAGATGGCCGCAAGTACAACCAGGAACAACTGACTAAATCCAAACATGCCGCCGGCAGGCAAAGCTAAAGTCAGGCCCGACAAACCGATAAAGATACGAGTCAACATGCTTAACCCACCTTTCCCTAGGTGGCCGACGCCAATCAGATAACCTTGTAGTGCCCCAGAAACTAACGCCACGCCGACGAGAGCGGTTGAGACAGCCTGCAGATTTTCCATCCAACTACCCTGCAACAATAACGCAGGATTAAAAACGAAAAAGAAAGGAACAAAATAAATAATCGCACCCAGGCGCATAGCCGCGAAGCCTGCCCGCATAGGCGACACATTCGCTACGGAAGCCGCGGCGAATGCAGCCAACGCAACCGGAGGTGTAATAAAACTAAGCATCCCCCAATACATGACAAACATATGACTCGCGAGTGGATTTAGACCCGAATTCGTCAATGCCGGCACTAAAACGATAGCTAGAAAAATATAGGCAGCCGTTACTGTCATGCCAATACCCAAGATAAAACTCGTTAGCGCACCCATTATCAGAAGAACTAATGTGTTATCCCCCGCCAAGAAGACGAGATCATTGGCGATCGTCCCTGCGATACCCGTCACCGCTAAACCACCTATAATAAGACCTATTGCAGCAAGAATACCCGCTAGCTCCGCGAGCAACTTACCCATTGTGGCGACCAGTTGCATAAATTTATCAGGCGACAGCCTGTGGCTAGTAAACTGGTTAATTACCAAGAGCAGCGCCGTTGCATAGAAAGGAGCTACTGCCTCTCGTTGTAGAAAAACTAACATCCAGATTAGAGCGGCAAAAACTGCAAGAAAATACCACCCTTCCTTAAATACCTGACTAATCTTCGGCAATTCTTCGCGGGGTAGGCCTGCCAAATTCTCTCGCGCAGCATAGGCATCAATCTGCATGAAGAGGCCAAAAAAATACAGTACAGAAGGTACGATTGCCGCGATTGCGACTGTGACATAACTTATATTCAGAAAGCTCGCCATAACGAAGGCAGTCGCTCCCATTATAGGTGGCATGAACACCCCACCGGTGGATGCACAAGCCTCAACGCCAGCTGCATATTCTTTGGAAAAACCAACCCGGCGCATAGCCGGTATAGAGAGAGGCCCTGTCGTTAAGACATTGCTTATCGGCCCACCACTCATAGAGCCCATCAAGCCACTTGAGAAAATAGACACTTTGGCCGGACCGCCGCGCTTATGGCCGAGCAAGGCAAAGGCAAGATTGATGAAGAACGGACCACCTCCGGTATATTGCAGAGAGATGCCAAAAACCAGAAAACCAAAAACCAATTGCGCAAACACTCGCATAGGTATCCCAAACAGGCTCTCTTCACCTAACACATGAAATATGGCAGCATCCTGAACCGATATACTCAAAGCAGCGATCACACTGGGTAGCGAATCCGCAAAAGTTGGATAGAAAGAAAAGACCACCACAATGAAGAATACGGGCCAACCGCCAGCGCGGCGACCTCCTTCCAAAACTATCACCCAGGTTATCATGGCCAGCCAGACACCGAGCGGGGGAGCGGAATATTCCCAGGCCTCAAGTACGATACGCTCAGCATAGAAAGCGAAATAGGAAAAGACGACCCCGATTACCAGCATAACCGCAATGTCATACCAGGGAACATGTGTGTGACTGTGCCTATTGGCGGGAAAGGTAATAAAGACCATGCTCAGCATGATCCCAGTGATGAGGTACATGTAGCGACTATCTAACATGACGTAGCCGACAAAAAATCCGAGATTGAATATTTGATTGATCGCCAGGGCTATGGAGCATGCCGTCATTGCTGCCATGACCATCTGCCAACGAAACGATAAGTCTCTATAACGCAGGTTTACCGCTTCTGTCTCGTCTAAATCACTCTGCTTTACTTCCACACTAGACTTATCATTCATTTTTTTTACAACCCTTCGCCCAATGTAATCAGACCGGCGGCCTCAAGTGCGCTATTCCTAGTCTTCAGCCAAGCCGCTTCAAATTCCGAATAGTCTTCAGGGGCTGTTGGAAAAAAAGTAGTCCAAGCATCGCCAAGCACACGCTGCCTGTTCAAATTCAGAGAATTCTGCGCATCCGCTGCCGCATCCCATGCCCCTATTTCCTTGTAGTAGCGGATAGCGCCAGGATGAAACGGTATAAAAACTTGATCAAATTTTTGCCTTGCTAAAAGCCACCCGGTAGCGCCGGGTGCGTTGTTCTTATACTCGTCAAAATGCTGGTGCATGATCTTCACCATGCTATACACCATCGCCTCGTCAGATGTATCCAGACCCACTAACAATGGATAGGCAGAAGAGAATACTTCGATACCGTCCTCGGGCAGGGTTGGGCCCTCGAGGGCAATGTGTGGCACATACCAAGGCAGCCTAGATCTCACTCTTGCTACTGCTTCCAGGTCGTCGTGAGGCAAGGCAGGAAAAGTGAGTCCGCGCGGCGAGGCTTCTATGCGCAAAAAAGGCGGCGAATTACAGGCTCCGCCGACAACGTCGGCACGATTATTCAGAACGGCGTCTATAGAAGCATTATAGCCGCCTACTTCAACTGGCGTTACATCATCCCAGGTTAAATTTGCATAAGAAAGAAGCGCAGCAGTGGCGTTATTCAGTGAAGGTGCGCCTTGCACAAATGTCACCCGCTTTCCTTTTATATCCGCAACACTATTGACGTTGGCATCGGTAGCCGTGGCAAAGGTAAACGAGCAGCTGTCTGAATAGTTCGACATGAGGGCACGTATAGGCTGCGGGCCCCAGATCTTAGACGCAAAGTTTAGTACGCCTTCTTGCGCATACACAGCCTCGGAACCCCCTGCAGAGAAATGCACTCTGTTCGCGCGCAATGTAGCTAGTCTAGACACATCATTACGACCGGGGATAACGCGCAGATTGACGTTATACTGGCGCTGCAGAATACTGCCAATGGCCACGGCCTGACTATAGCCACCCGTGCCAGTGGGATAGGCGGACCACGCTATTGTCTTTGGCAAGTCGATGCCTTCCGCGGCGTAGCTTAGGGTACTTGCAGACAGATTGAATGCGAAAAAAACTACGATATTCAAACCAAGAGTGTGTAAGGAACGAGAACGTATTGAAAGATTTAAGAACGATAGCATTGCACTGCTGCCTTCTATGAATTAGTCCTGAGCATAACTTAGCTCTTTAGACTTTACTAGAAAAGCGGATACCCATCTAAACTGAGCGCAGAGCAATTTACCGCGCCGCGAATGGTCCTTACGCGAACTCGGTTCTTTGCCTGTGCTCAGCACCTTTACAGGGCGTAATACAAGTGGCTATTAGGTAAATCACTCGCTGAACAATTCAACGAGTGATTAGGAAGACATGCTGGAAAGGAAAATCCGACACGGACTAAACAATAATTTTAGTCACGCAGAACAGCGCGGACAGTTACTACAATCAACGCGTTACGGTAACGTTTACGTTTTGATAAGTAAAAATTGAACCATCACTCGCTATACCTCGCAATACATATTCACCTGGCTGATCGAATGTCACTTCAGCTTGCCAGCGCCCCCCTTCCGGAGGCTGGGGAATAATAAATGGCGGCGACCAAGGTGAGTTAGCGTACATACGCGTATCAGAGTAAGTTTTCATTTGGACTGGCTCAAATGTCGCATGCCGCGCCGGCCCCCTGTAGATGGTCCATGAAAAGCGCAGCCCAGGCCCACTTTGCGCTGTTATTGATTGCGGTGTCCGGTAGATTTGCTCTGCTGTGGAAGGCATCGGTCGATCGCGGCGTGCGGGAATATTATCAGGATCTGTTGCTCGAACAGCCAAACTTAACGGCTGACCTACTTTTACGCTGCGCTGATTCTCTCCTTCCAAGCGTAAATCAGGAGGAATATTAGTACGTAGATTATCATTCAAACTACCAAAATCACCACCTACTTCTGTTGAGATAACTTGTGGATCAATCCGATAGTCTGGCATCAATGACCCATAAGCTCTTGCAGTATTGTTCCTTGTTTTTAAAGTCCACACCAATTCCGTAGTACCAAAACTTGCCGGCACATCGACAGTAAATAAAAAGGCATTTCGGCGGGGGTAAAAATGAGTAGGTTGGCCTTGGTCTGCATTAGAAAAATCATAGGCATCGAGACTTAGGTCATCTAAACCACCTTCCTCGGTAAAAGAAAAGTAGTTGTCTGAACCGATATCAATATTAAATTCTTCTTCCCAATTTGAATTCATGTAACCGTAAAACAATTTGAAGGTACCGTCATCATTTGGCCACCAACCTTCGAACGCCGGCGAAGCAATCTCACCAGTAAGTCTGTCTCTTATACACATCTGACGCT
>OJIV01001016.1_pt1 | contig 10051 bp, 7 predicted proteins | sample 1595861 | NCBI WGS metagenome assembly OJIV01 (sample SAMN05416883, study PRJEB24817) | seawater metagenome | isolation source: Sea water | place: Canada:Atlantic | collected 2013-11
CATATCGTCGGCAGCGTCAGATGTGTATAAGAGACAGCCCATGCTCTCCCTGGGAAACGCGGTCTGCCCCACCGGCGGGGCCTGAACAAAGCGGCCCTCTGGCCCGCCAAAGAGCAGCTCATTCTCCGTGGTCGCAGCGATGAAGAGGTCCACCCAGCCATCGCCGTTCACGTCCGCGGCATCCACGCCCATCGCACTGTGGGCCAGGGAGCAGGCCCCGCAGTCCTGGACGAGGGTCAGGCCCTGGCTGCTGCCCCGATAGAGCCGGTTGGGTCCCCGCTCCGGCCCACGGTCGTTGACCACATAGAGGTCCGTCCAACCGTCCTGATCAAAGTCCAAGACCACCGAATCGAAGGCCTCGCCCCCAGGTGCCGAAGCACTCACATCAGCGGGCACCTGCTCGTACCCATCGCTGCGTCCCCAAAAGACCTGATCCCTGCGTTGATCGTCCAGCTCTGGGTGGCCCATTCCCACATAGAGATCCGCCAGGCCGTCGCCATCGAAGTCTGCGACAGAGGGCGCGCGTACGATGCCCTCTACGGGGGCGATGAGCTCGACGTAGCCCAGGTCTTCGCCGGAAAAATCGAGCTCGGCGAGGCGCTCAATGGCGAAGAGGACCTTGGTGGCCCCCCCCGGAGAGAGGGCAAAGCCGCCGGCAAAGGGCAAGGCGATGGCAGGCTCGAAGGCGGCCGGTCCAGCGCCCCAGTGCAGCCAGGACTCTTGCTCCAATCCGTAGATCAGGTCCAGGTGACCGTCGCTGTTCAGGTCGGTGAGTAGGGTGCCGCCGCCCTCTCCGCGGAACTCAGGCTCCACCTCAGGGCCCTGGAATCCCAGCGCCGTACTGGCCTCGTTGAAGGAGAGCGCTCCTGGGTTGGGACAGGCACGCACGGGACCCAGAGCAAAGGCCTCCGGTGTCTCTGTGGCCGAGTCCTGCTCCTCCTCCACTGGAGATGCACAGGCGAAGATGCTCAGCCAGAGGGCCATCATTTGGCCCGCTCCAGAGTGCGCCCGATCTGCTCAGGCCGTAGCTTGTACCACTGGATTCCTCCGCAGTCTCCGCAGGGTCCTACCTCATCGTGGCGGCCTTGGATGTGGGCGAGTCTGCGCTGCACAGCGAGCTCCCCCTCCCAGAGAGCGCGAAAGCCGTGCTCATGTACTGGCCCCAGATCCAACTCCGAGGCCAGATCGGCGCAGCACATGACCAAGTGACCGTCATGGCGAATCACTGGCGTGACCCAAAGCCCCGGACAGGGGGGACGTTGCCCAGGCGCCTGATCCTCTGGCGCCTCCCAAGGCGAGGCCTGCCACATCTTGAGCTCCATGTGGGGCTGCCTGTTGGGTGAGAGACCGGCTTGGGAGACCGCTGCCTCGAAGAGTGCGTCCGCTTCGCGTTGGGCTTGGCCACCCGCCCCGACGCTCAGGCGCTTGATCATCAGCTCGCTGTGCCCTTTGGCCCCGTAGCAGCGCAGAGTGCCGTCCCAATAGCGGACGAAATCCCCCACCTCGTGCGCGTTGCCTTCTTGCAGCACGAACTGAAGCTCAACATTCAGTCGCACATCGTCCATGGGCAGGCGCGCTCGCTGCATCAAGAAGCGGCGAACGTGCCGGCGCACCCGCTCCAGAGCGTCTTGCCCCTTGACGCGCTCATAGGTGGCGGCGGTGTTCGCATCGATGGTGAAGACCATCAAGAGCGGAAGCTCCGGGCGACGGGCGTAAAGCGCGACCAGTCGGTCCATGCGCTCCGGGGTCAGCAGGATCGCGTTGGTGTCCACGCGCAGATAGCCGACGCGCTCGGCGAGGTGGTCCTGTGCGTAGGCCAGCATTTCTTCGAGCTGCGGGTGGACCGAGGGGTCCCCCAACCACTGAAAGATGATGTGGTCGAAGCGACAGTCCTCGGCAACCAGGTGATCGACGATGCGCTTGTAGCGCCCCAAGTCCATGCGCCCTTTCGGAACGCCGTGCACCTGGGCCCAGCCTTCATGATGCGGCGCGCACATCGTGCAGGACAGGTTGCAGAGGTCCGTAGGCTCGATCTGCAAAACGCCAAGATGGTTAGGGTTTTGTTGCATGGGCCTGTGTGGGCTGTCCTTCGGGGGCAGCCTAGGTTAGCCTGAGCGCCGCTGAAAGGAGTGCGAATGTCCCGGGCCTTTGTCGCCGCTTTGCTGCTGGCTGTCGTTGCAACCGGCTGTCGCAACAGCTGTCAACAGCTCTGCGGAGAGCTGGAAGACTACGCAACCGAGTGCAACTACACCGTGCCCGACGATGCGACCAAGACCTGCATTCAGGACCACGGACGCAGCGATACGACCCGCGAGGAGCGAGAGGTTTGCACCGAGAACGGTGACGCCCTGCGCGATGAGTGGAGCTGCGAGGACGTCGGCCGCTTTATGGGCCTGGAATAGTAAGAGGCCCGGGGACTCTCTCATCCCCTGCCCAATGTTCAGACGGCATGGGGTAAGCTGGCCGTGATTTACCTTGGATGAGTCTTGGCCCACTTCGAGCCCGAAGTATTTGGAAAGTACTACCTGATCGATCGCATCGCGACCGGCGGGATGGCCGAGATCTTCAAGGCGAAGAGCTACTCGACGGCGGGCTTTGAGAAGCTCCAGGTCATCAAGCGCATCCTCTCGCACCTGAGCGACAACGAAGAATTCGTCGACATGTTCATCGACGAGGCCAAGATCTCGGTCTCGCTCCAGCACGCGAACATCGTCCAGATCTACGACTTCGGCAAGATCCGCGAGAACTACTTCATCTCCATGGAGTGGATCGACGGCAAGGACGTCAAGCAACTCCTGCGCAAGCTGGCTGGGCGCCGCAAGCTGCTCCCCGAGGAGTTCGCGGTCTACATCGCCCACGAGACCTGCAAGGGCCTGTACTTCGCGCACAACAAGACCAACCTGCAGGGCGACAACCTGCAGATCATTCACCGGGACATGTCCCCGTCCAATGTGCTTGTGGGCTTTGAGGGCGACGTAAAGGTCGCCGACTTCGGCATCGCCAAAGCCGAGATGTCCCAGTACACGACCAAGGACGGCGTGCTCAAGGGCAAGTTTGAGTACATGAGCCCAGAGCAGGCTCACGGACAGGCCCTCAGCCAGCAGTCCGACATCTTCTCGGTCGGCATCATCCTCTACGAGATGCTGACGGGACGGCGACTCTTCAAGACCGAGTCGGAGCTGATGACGCTGGAGAAGATCAAGTCGGTGGACATCGGTCCCCCAAGCTCGATCAACCCCAACATCAGCGAACGCATGGACAGGCTGGTCATGAAGGCCCTCACGGCCGACATGAACGAGCGCTACGCAGACGCCGCGGAGTTCGGCCAGGCGCTCCTGGACTACATGTACCCGCAGGCGCCTCCCGCCATTCAGCGCTCCCTCTCCGCCTTCATGAAGGAGACCTTCACCGAGGAGCGGGCTGCCGAGCGCGAGCGCATGGCCCGAGGTTCCCGCATCGCCGAGGAGCTCCACAAGGCCGAACCGGACCTGAGCCTCTCCCCCGAGTGGGAAGAGTCCCCCGGCAGCGGCGCCACAATCCAACAGGAACCCCAGGAGCCGAACCGGGCTCCCTTGGTGGTCGCCATCGCTGTGGTGCTGGCCTTGTTGGGCGTGGTTGGCGTTCTGCTGAGCAGAGACAAACCGGAAGCCGAAGTGGTGGAGCGTGAGGTCACGGTCCTGCCCACCGAGGGCGCACTCCAACTGCGCCTAAACGTCCCTGCCAAGGTCTACGCGGGCACCCAGCTTCTAGGCGAGGGCAAGCTGGTGGAGTTGAACCACCTCGAGCCCGGTGAGATGGCGCTGCGCATTGAGGCGGAAGGCCACCTTCCCCTGGAAGAGGTGCTCGGCATTGTCGCCGGAGAGCGCATGGTCATGAGCTTGCGCCTTGAAGCGGAGCCCAAAGAGCCAGTACAGACGCCCAACCGACGCACCACAGAGGAAAAGCCTCAGGTCCAGCCCGAGCCGGATCCCGTAGAGGTCAAGCCAGAGACACCCAAGCCTCCGCCTGCCCCGGTCGCCGTCAAGACCGGCAAGGTGAGCATCAACATCAGCGGTGGCAAGGGCTGGGGCGATGTCTATGTCGATGGAAAGAACATCGGGCGTACCCCGAAGTTCAACTACGAGTTGCCCGCAGGACCGCACACCGTACGGGTTGCCAACGAGCAGCTGGGTTTGGATTACACCAAGAAGGTGACCATCGTGGCCGGCGAGACGGCCAAGGTGCTGGCGCCACTGCGTTGACGACCCGTTAGGGTGGGAGGATGCGCGCTGCGACCCCACAGGCCCTGACCCAAGCTTCCTTAGAGCCCGAGCCGCTCCTGCACTGGGCGATGGACCACTGGGGTGATGCCCTGGCCTTCACCACCGGTCTAGGCCCAGGCGGAATCGTGCTTCTGCACATGGCCCGTAAGCGCAGCAGTCGGGTGCGTTGTGTGTTCCTGGACACCGGCTTTCACTTTGCGGAGACCCTCCAGTACGCCCAAGACGTGGCGGAGTTCCTGGACGTGGAGATCACCGCCCAAGATCCCGAACCCTTCGGCCCGACCTGGCGCGAGGACCGCTTGGCCTGCTGCGACCACCGCAAGGTCGCTCCCTTGGCCAAGGCCCTCAGCGGCAAACGGGCCTGGGTCAACGCCAGGCGGGCGGATCAGGGTGGCATGCGCGCTGGCCTGGCCCACATCCAGCGCGATCAAGACGGTTTCGTGAAGGTGAATCCCCTGGCGCGCAAGGACCGCAGCTGGGTGAACGCCTACATGAGCGCGCACCAGATCCCAACGAACCCACTCTTGGAGCAAGGATACGGCTCGGTGGGGTGTGCTCCTTGCACACGCAAGCTCAAAGCTGGCGAAGATGAACGCGCTGGGCGCATCTTTGCCGGTGGCAAGACCGAGTGTGGGATTCACACGCGACTTCGGGTCAAGCAGGACTAGCCTCGGGCCGAACTATGGGGGGTATGGCCCAAGCCGCCCCCACCCTGAACTCCAATCTGGAGATCCGAGCCCAGAGCTATCTGCGCTTTGCGATAGCGCTCTGCACCCTCACGCTGCCGCTCACCGTGGTCATGGACACAATGGCTGTGGGCGTGGACTGGGGGCTCATCACCCTGCGCATCCTAGAGTGCTTGCTGCCGCTGGCCCTCTTCTACTACGGCTACCGCAACCCAAAGTGGCACCGACCCGTGGTCTACGTGGCCTTGGGGTGGTGGGGCTTCTTTGACGCGCTGGGCAACCTGCGCACCAACGAGGTGGAGATCACCCTGATGATGGGTTCCCTTCTGCTCGCTGCAGAAGGGGTCTTTGTGGAGCGTACCGCCAACGCAGCGGTCCGACAGCTGCTGCACTCCGGAGCCATCTGCCTGGGCCTCTACCTGGGTGGTTTCGTCCCAGACGAGCGCGCACTGCTCATCCTGAGCGTCGGCAACCTGGCTGGGGTCCTGCTCTCTGGAGGCGGCTACTTGGCAGAGAAGCGCAGCTTCGAGACCCAACTCCAGGCATGGAAGGCCCAGATCGCGGCCGAGGAGGCCGCGGCGTCCCGGGTCAACTTCTTGGGCCGGATGTCCCACGAGCTGCGCACGCCGCTCAATGGCATGCTGGGCATGCTCCAGCTGCTTCAGGACGACGGGCCACTGAACGCTGACCAGCGGGAGGATCTACGCATCGCGCGCCAGAGCAGCACGCAACTGCTCACCCTCGTCACGGACATCCTGGATTTCTCGGCGATGACCACGGGGAAGACCCAGGCCTCGGCGGCGCCCACACGTCTACACCCGCTCTTGGCAGACCGGGTCAGTCAGCTCCGAGTGCTTGCTCCCCAGCTCCGCGTCGACCTGACGGCCTCCAGCGTGCCCCCCGGCCTGATGCTCGACGGGCCTCGGGTCATGCGGGTGGTAGATGTGCTCTTGGACAACGCCGCGAAGTTCACCCACCGCGGGAGCATCTGCATCGATGTTCAACACCTCAATGATGTTCTCACCATCGAGGTCACCGACAGCGGCGTTGGACTGCCCGAGGACACCTCCCGGCTCTTTGATGCCTTCGAGCAGGGAGATGGCACCCGCACGCGACGCTATGGCGGCGCTGGCCTGGGCTTGGCCATCTCAAAGCACCTGGCCGACACGATGGGGGGCACCCTGAGCGCGCGCAGCCGTATGGGCCACGGCAGCATCTTCAGCCTGAGCGTGCCGAGCAGCGCCTGCTCGCCTCCACACGTGACCCACGGAACGGCCCGACGCCTCAGCGGTCACCTGCTCATCGTGGAAGACAACCCCATCAACCAGATGGTGCTCAAGGGCTTGCTTCACAACCTTGGACTGAGCTCCGCGACCTGCATGAACGGCAAGGAGGCTCTGCTCAAGATTGAGAGCGAGCACTTCGACGGCGTCTTGATGGACTTCCACATGCCCGTCATGGACGGCATGGAGGCCACCCGGCGCATGCGCGCCCAAGGGCTCGCCCTACCCATCATCGGCGTGAGCGCCTCTGTGATGCCCCAGGACAAGCGCGCAGCACTGGCCTCGGGCATGGACCACACGCTGGCCAAGCCGGTCGACAGAAGCCTGCTGGAGCTCACGCTGGCCGATTACCTGCCGCCAGCGTGCATCAGTCGTCATACGAGCGTGGCCTGACCAAGAGGCCCGCGCTTGACCCAGTTGACCCAATGCCCGACCCAGTACGCCGGGTCGGCCATGTCATTCGACCTGGGAGCGGTGGACTGAAGCTGGGCTCAGCCGTCGTACCAGTGTGGCTTGACCAGAGACTGGTAGTGACCGACATCGAAGGGGTTCAGCTTCTGCTTGATGGTGCCGGCCGCCATCATCGCCGAGACCTTGGCGAACCAGATGTACATGTCCCGCTTGTAGTCCACCTTCGAGGTCAATCCCTTGAAGATCCACTTGGGGTTCACGAACTTCTTGTTCATGCGGTAGAGCTCCTCGCCGATCTCGTGACGGGTCATGTAGTCGGTGTCCAGCACCGGGCTGAGCCAGTCAAAGTCGTCGAAGTCATCCATCGTGATGTGGCCGTTTCGAAGGGCGTCATCAAAGATGGGCGTCCCTGGAACAGGCGTGATGGGATGGAAGGCTGGGAAGTCCACGTCGAGACGCTGGGCCAGCTCGACCTGACGGGCCAAGGTGTCCTGGGTCTCGTTCTTCACGCCGACGATGAAGGTCGCCTGGATGAAGACCTCTGGGTAGTTCTCCTTGAAGATGGCGATGGCCCGCTCGGCCACGCCGCCCGTGTAAAAGCGCTTGTCCAGCTCGGTCAGGTTGTCGTCTTCCGCTCGCTCCACACCGATGAGGATGTGGGCCAGACCTGCGCGAACCTGTGCCTCCAGGATGCCCTTCTCGTGGTCGCGCACGATGCAGTCCGCGCGCATGAAGGTCATCCACTTGGTCTTCATGCCCGACTCGATCATCTTCTCGGAGAAGCCGATGTTGAACTTCGGGTCGATGTTCCAGCTCTCGTCCACCCAGACGTAGGAGCGCTTGCCGTACTTGTAGTAGAGCAGCTCCACCTCCTCCATCATCCGGTCCACGGACTTGGAGCGCCAGCGCGGCACCAAGCGGATGTTGCCGTCGGCGTCCTCGCGACGGTCCGCCATGGTCGTCCACCAGGCGCAGAAGCTGCACTTGGACACACAGCCGCGGCTGTGATGCAGGGTCGAGCCACCTGGGGAGAAGAGGTAGCGGCTGGTCCCGTACAGGTGCATGGGCATGCGATCGTAGGCGGGAATGGGCAGGTCATCCAGGTGCTTGATCAAGCGCGCTGGCTTGGTCCGCACGGCAACGCCGTCACGACCAAAGGCGATGCCGTCGATGTCGTCCCAGTCCCCATCGTTGGGGTGGCGGCCGCCGTCGACATGGTTCAGGATCTCCGCGAAGGTCAGCTCACCCTCTCCCACGCAGATCACGTCGATGTCGGGGTGACAGGCGTAGCGCTCAGAGAGGTTGGTGAAGTGACCACCGCCCGCCACGGTCACAGCCTCCGGGGCCGCCTCACGTGCCAAGCGGAAGAAGCGCAGCGCTTCCTTGGTGTACAGGGCGTGGTTCTCACCGCAGCCGATGACATGCGGCTTGAAGTCCCGTACGCGGTCGTACAGGGACTTCCAGCCCACGTGCTCGGGCATGCAGTCCAAGACCTCCACCTCGTGGCCTTCTTGGATGGCCACAGCCGCCAGAGCGGGCAACGCCTGCTGGAGCAGGAAGTTGTCCCCCTCCGAGGTGTAGGGCCAATATCGACGCGGTGGCTGGATGAGCATCACGCGCATGGGTCGGACTCCGGGTGCTGGTCTAGCCCTTAGTGTGCCGCGGGGCGGCCAAATGTGCGAGCAAGGGTTGAAGAGACCTGTGCCTTAACGCACTCAGAGCCGCTCAAAGCTTGCGTGCAACAGCCAACCAAGCCCGGTTCAAGTGAGCGGTCTTGGGGTGCGCGCGCAGCTGCGCCTCCAGGGCCAGCACCTCTTCCAGATCCACCTCTCCAGCCGAGAGCTCGAAGGGTCCCGAGGGCACGTAGTGGGTGGGAATCAGGGACTCAATCTCGAAGTGTGGAGCGAGCAGATCCGCCAGCTCAGGGCCTTCGTAGGTGTGAACCCACACATCTCCAGGCAGATGAACAATGCCATCTTCCAAGAGCGAGGCCAGTGTGCCAGCTGGCACATCCAAGGCTGCCGCCCAACCCCAGCGGGCCTCGACTGAGCAAAAGAGCTTTCCACCCGGCTTGAGCCGCTGCGCCACTCCCGCAATGATCGCATCTGGGTCCGAGCAATAACAGAGCACTTCCGGCGCGATGACTGCATCCACCGGCGCAATGTCAGGCAGCGCTTCCCCGGTGGACCAGTGCAGATCCAAGCGGCCAGCCCTGCCCGCTGCGTGCTGAAGACAGCGCCAGAGAGAGCGTAGATCGGGGTCTACGACCTCAACGTCCAGTCCTCTGTCCAAGAGCCACGCGGCGAAGCGACCACATCCTCCGCCCAAGTCCATGACGCGCCCCTCGGTGGGCAGGAGCTGCCCCCAGTGGTGCTCGTAGATCCCCCTCTCCAGGATCTTTTGCTTGTTGCTGGGCGCGTTGGGATCCAAGAAATCCAGCCACTCGGGATGGTCGTCCCAGGCCTTGACCAGGCCAACCAGATTGCACATGGGCCCAGGGGGTACCGACCCACCGTGGTGGATCGCCTCTAGGCGCGGATCCCCAGGCTCCATCCAGAAGCTTGAACCCGCCCAATCTTGCAGTTCCTTGGCGGCGTAGGGCGGTCCGGGAGGGAGGGCCGGCGTGGGGCCCCCGACGATGTGCGCGTCTGCGAGTGACATCTGAGGCGACAACTCCTGGCTTTGACCGGTGTTCGATAGCCAAAGCACTTGACACGACCGCCCCTGATAGGCAATGTTCTCTCCACCTGGGCCAGCCCGGGAACTCTTGCAGCCCTGGAGGCATCATGCGTTGGCGTCCATCCCCCCGCCCCAAGCCCGGCCCCAAGAAATAGGGTCAGGCCAGTTTTTATTAGAATCCCGTTCACTCAATTTTGAGTCGGACGGGTTTCTTACTCTGGGGCCATACGCCAAGCCGAAGGGGTCTCCTGCAGCTTCTCCAGGAGCGCGTGGGTCATGGCATGCCCTGGCCGGTGGGCCTGCACGCGCCCCTGAAGGCGGCAGTCCATCAGCGCCAGGTCCCCAAAGAGGTCCAGGGCCTTGTGCCGCACGGGCTCGTCGGGGAAGCGCAGCGCGTTCAGGGGCCCTGCTTTTCCAAAGACCACAGCATTGTCCAGGCTGCCCCCCAAGGCCAGGCCTGCGCGGTGCATGGCTTGAACCTGGTCCTCGAAGCCAAAGGTGCGGGCCGATGCGATCTCTGCGAAGTCCGCAGCGCCCCCCCTCCAGGCTTGGTGAGCGATCGCCGGATGCTCAAAGAGGATCTCCACGGAGAGCTCCAGCGCGGGCGCGGGAGACAACGACATCCAACGCTCCCCGTCCTGAACCCGCAGCGGCTCCAAGATCTCCAGCACACGCGCAGGCCTGTCTCTTATACACATCTCCGAGCCCACGAGACAGGCAGAAATCTCGT
>OJIV01001029.1_pt1 | contig 9992 bp, 6 predicted proteins | sample 1595861 | NCBI WGS metagenome assembly OJIV01 (sample SAMN05416883, study PRJEB24817) | seawater metagenome | isolation source: Sea water | place: Canada:Atlantic | collected 2013-11
GCGTCAGATGTGTATAAGAGACAGCCCCGCCCCCCTCGCTCTTCACCAACAACACCGGCGTGGCGGTGCTCTTTGCGGAGCTCCCTGAGGAGGCCTTGAGAGAAGTGGAGTTCGCCACGCCCCTCTGCGAGGGCGCCCAGGACTGGGAGGACGGCGGACAGCTTCGACTCCTGACCGCAGAGGAGGCCCAACCTTTCGTGGATGAGCTGCGCATGGCCGGGGCCGCCGCCACTGGGGCCAACACCCTGCTGCTCCAGGAAGGCATCAAGACCGCCGTCGTCTCGCCTCCCGGTGTGCTCGGGGATCTCGGCGACACCGTGCGTGTTTCCCTTCTCGAGCAGGAAGAGCAGCTTCGCGTGGGCATCGAGCTCACCCACCTCAGCGATGGGCGCATGGGCCTGGTGGAGCAGACCGCTCTGCCCCTCCAAGACGTCGCCATGGCCGCCCTGGTGCTGCCCGCCGATCCCAAGCTTCCGGGCCTCCGCCGCCTGGTCTTGGTCTACGCCAGCGAGCACGCTGACAGCCTGAGCACCGCGCTGCCGTGGCAGGACCGCTTGGGCGTGACCCCCGTCAGCTTGGGAGAGTCTGAGCTCTGGTAGAGAGAAAGGCCCTTCGCGGTGTAGCATCCCCCCATGATGATGCCCGGTAGCCCCGAAGAAATCGCCGCCTTTGAGAAGATCCAGCAGCGCCTCGCGCCGCTCTTCCAGGCCGTCGCCAACGACCCGCGCAAGCCCCACAGTGTGGTGGTCATTCCCAGCCTGAGCCTCGACAAGGCCGAGCTGGAGAAGATCAGCGGCGTACATCACTATGAAGAGCGCCTGCTCTACATGCTGATGCTGCTGCGCCGGCCCACCATGCGCTTGGTCTACGTGACCTCCCAGCCCCTCAACCCCAGCATCGTGGACTACTACCTCCAGCTGCTGGCAGGGGTGCCCGGAAACCACGCCCGCAAGCGCCTGCACCTGGTCTCCTGTCTGGACGCCTCGGCCATCCCGCTCTCCCAGAAGATCCTGGACCGGCCGCGCATGCAGGAGCGCATCTTAGAGGCCATCCCCGACCCCCAGAGCGCCCACCTCTCGGTGTTCAACAGCACCGCGCTGGAGCGCAGCTTGGCCGTCTCCCTGGGACTGCCCCTCTACGCCACCGACCCGGCCCTCTGGGACCTGGGCACCAAGTCCGGCTGCCGCGAGGTCTTCCGTCAGGCAGGGGTCACCTTCCCCGACGGCTTTGAGCGCCTGCGCAGCGAAGACGACATCGTCGGCGCCTTGGCCAAGCTCAAGGTCATGCACCCCGGCCTGCGCAAGGCCGTGGTCAAGCTCAACGATGGCTTCTCTGGCGAAGGCAATGCCGTCTTCCGCTTCGAGGGCTGCCCCGAGACCGAGAGCGAGCGCCCGGAGTGGATCCGCAGCCAGCTCCCCAACCTGCGCTTCGAGGCCAAGACCGAGAGCTGGCCCACCTTCAAAGAGAAGTACGCCTTTATGGGCGGCGTGGTCGAGCAGTGGATCGACGGAGAAGGCAAGCGCTCTCCTTCCTGCCAGTGCCGGGTCAACGCCCTGGGCCAGGCGCAGATCATCTCCACCCACGACCAGGTCTTGGGCGGCCCCAACGGCCAGGTCTTCCTGGGGTGCACCTTCCCCGCCGACGCCGAGTACCGCCTGGACGTACAGAACGACTCCTTCAAGGTGGCTCAGATCCTAGCAGAGAAGGGCGTCGTGGGACGCTTTGCCACCGACTTTGTCAGCGTGCAAGGCGACAACGGCTGGACCCACTATGCCATCGAGGTCAACTTGAGAAAGGGTGGAACAACCCATCCTTTCCTGACCCTGAAGTTCCTCACCGACGGCACCTTCGACCCCCAGACCGGTCAGTTCCTCACGCCCACTGGGCGCCCGAAGTTCTACTACGCCAGCGACACCCTCTACTCGCCGGCCTACCGCGGCCTCTCGCCGGACGACCTCGTCGACATCGCCGTCTACCACGGCATTCACTTCCACGGCGCCAGCGAGCGCGGCGTGGTCTTTCACTTGATGGGGGCCCTCTCCGAGTTCGGAAAGCTGGGCCTGGTCTGTATCGGCGACAACCCGCAACAGGCCCGCTTCCTCTACAACAAGACCGTCCAAGTCTTGGACACCGAGACCAAGCGCCTGCATGGCGAGCGTGAAGCCAAGCTCCAGGAGAACTCCGATGCTTAAGCTGCTCCTACTCACAGCCTGTCAGCAGGACTACAGCGTCACCGAACGCACCCGCTCCATGAAGGTCGCTCCCTTGGCCGACGCCGGCGGACTGACCGTAGACGAGCGCACCACCGTCAACGTGCCGCTCTTCAGCGTCGGCAGCGGCGAGCTGCGCGTGGACCAAGTCACCGTGGTCAACGAGCAGAGCGAGGAGGCCTTCGTCCTCTTGGACGACTGGGCCAACGAGGACGGAGACGACGACGGGGTCTTGGACAACCTGGTCTTCGAGAGCGGGCGCACCGACCTGAGCGTCTTCGAGGAGCTGCACATCTCCTTCCGCCCTCAGACCGAAGGCTACTTCCGCGCGACCATCACCGTGGACACCAACGACAACCGCGTCGCGGGTATCGACCCTGTCGAGGGGCTGCACGACGGCTCCGGAGTGCACGTCTTTCAGGTGCGCGGCCTGGCCCGCTACCCACGCAGCTCCACCTACCCAGAGCGCCTGGACTTTGGAAAGCGACTGGTCGGAGGCGCCTTCTTTGACCTGGTGCAGGTGCGAAACACCGGCTCGGTCGTGCTCACCATCTCCGGCTACGGCTTCGGCGACGGCGACAGCAGCGCCTACTACGTCGAGACCCCCGACCCCGTCTACGTCTTGCCCGGCGACACCGAGCAGATCGAGGTCGGCTACATCCCCTCCAAAGAGCAGCGCGAGCTGGCGACCCTCACTCTGCTGACCTCCGATCCCAACGGCGACCCAGTGGTCGAGCTGATCGGCAACAACTGCGAGGACAGCCTGCACTCCAGCTGGGACTCGGACGGCGACGGCTTCGTGTCCTGCGGCGATGACTGCGATGACAGCGACGCCTCGATTCGCCCCGATGGCCAAGAGGTACCAAACGGCAAGGACGATGACTGCGATGGCCAGGTGGACGAGGCTGCAGACCGCATCTCAGACGACGACGACGGCGACGGTCTGAGCGAGAACGAAGGCGACTGCAACGACGATGACCCCAACATCGGAGTGGACGTCGAAGAGGACAAGAACAACAAGATCGACGACGACTGCGACGGATTCGTGGACGAGGGTTCCCGCCGCTTTGATGATGACTTGGACGGCTTCACCAACCAAGCGGGGGACTGCGATGACTACGACGCCGCCATCTTCCCCGGTGCCGATGAGCTGGCCGATGAGATCGACAACGACTGCGATGAGAACATCGACGAGGGCACCTTCAACTTTGACGACGACCAGGACGGCGTGACCGAGGCCGAGGGCGACTGCGATGACTACGATGCCTGGTCCTACCCAGGCGCGCTCGAGGACTGCGACCAGATCGACAACGACTGCGACAACTTCGTCGACGAGGGCGAAGGCGAGGAAGAAGCTTGCGATTTCCTGGCTGACCTGATCGAGCCGCCGCCTCCCGCCAGCGGATGCAGCGCGACGGGCTCGCCGGCCTACAAGCTCACTGGACTCTGGGGCCTGAGCCTGCTCGCGCTGCTTGTCATGCGCAGACGCCAGGATTCACAGGTTTCCTAATCCGCTCGCGGTATCCTGCGGCATCGCCAAGAGATGCCTCATGTCTACCCGCCTGCTCCTCCCCGCCCTGCTCCTCGCTCTCACGGCCTGCGCCAAGGATGTCATCGAGCCGGATGACACCGAAGTCGAGGACACCGAGGTGGAGGACACCGAGGTCGAGGTCATCGACGCGGACAATGACGGCTTCGAGGAGGCGGAGGACTGCGACGACTCCGATGCGGCCATCAACCCCAATGCCCTTGAGATCTGCGATGGGGTCGACAACAACTGTGACGGCGCCACAGACGAGGGCTTTGACGCCGACGAAGACGGCCAGACCAGCCTGGACGAGTGCGCCGATGGCACCGACTGCGACGACACCGAGCCCACCATCTACGCAGGCGCGGACGAGGTCCCCTACGACGGCGTAGACCAGGACTGCGATGGCGAGGATCTGGTCGATGTAGACGCCGACGGCTTTGCCGGCGGCACCGACGGCCCAGACTGCAACGACGAGGACGCCACCATCTTCCCTGGCGCAGCGGAAGTGGCCAAGGACGGCATCGACCAGGACTGTGACGGCCTCGATCTGCTCGACGGAGATGGCGACGGCTTTGATGACCCGGACTACGGCGGAGACGACTGCGACGATACGGACCCGAGCATCAACCCGGGCGCCAACGACTACAAGATCGATGGCGTGGACGCGGACTGCAATGGCCGAGACGGCGGACGGGTGGACCTAGGCGACGTGGATGTGATCATCGACGGCTCCCCTGGCAGCTCCGTGGCCGTCACCTTGCTCGGCCGGAGCGTGGCGGTCTGCGACCTGGACGGAGACGGCGTGGAGGACCTGGTGCTCGGTGCCCCCTTTGGCAACGACTACACCGGCCAAGTTGGTGTTTGGTACGGAAAGAACGCGAGCACCTGGACCAACGGCATGCTCTTCGAGGACGCCGACACCTTGGTGAGCGGCGGAACCAATGGCTTCATTGGCTTTGAAGCCGACTGCGGCGATGTGAATGGAGATGGCTACGACGACCTCTTCTTCCAGCGCGGAGAGATCGATTTCTCCACCTACCAAACCGACTTTGGCGTGCTCTTCTTCTACGGCGACGGCTCTGCCATGGCGGCCAACGTCGACAGCTTCGACGCGGACGCTGAGCTGACCTTGGAGCTTGGCGTAGAAGCCGGTGTAGGCACCGTGTCCAGCGGGACACAGAGCAGCGGCGATGTGGACGGAGACGGCAGCATTGACCTGATCTTCAGTATTGGAAGCAACACCCAGAGCGCCTTTGACTACGAGGAGAGAGTCGTGATTCTGCCGGGGGCCACCTACTCCGGCGATGAAGACATGCTCGACTACGTCTCCCACATCATCGCGCCAGACCAACCTGCGCAGCTGGCGTGGGCCGGATCGACCGACGACTTGGACGGGGACGGCAACCCAGATCTCTTGGTGCTCTCCAGCGTCTACAGCTCGGACCTATACGATACCGGCGTGAGCGAGGACACGGGCTTTGAGCTGGAGGGGCGCGCGGACTTCATCGGCGCCCTACCCGCCTCCTCCGAGACGGAGCTGGCACTGGATGACCTGAGCGATGGCTCCTACATCGGCTCCAGTGGCATGTACTTCGGATTCCGTATGGTGGAAGGAGACTTTGACGGGGACGGCATCCAGGACCTCGTCGTGAGCAGCATTGGAGCCGACTCCGATGGCACCACCAACACCGGCGGAATCTTCTTCTTCTCCAACGCCGGCGCCGACCTGGCCGCAAGCGTAGGCGAGGTCGAGACCGAGGCTGACGCCATCTGCTACGGCGACCGCACCCTCGGTCTGCTGGGCTACACGATGCTCAACGCCGGAGACATCGACGGAGATGGCGCCGACGACCTCATCGCCGCCAAGCCCGACGTCGCCAGCGGATACCTCGGAAAGGGCGATATCTACTTGATCTTGGGCAGCACCATCGCCTCTGGCGCCGTGGACTGGGAAGACACCGCCTACATGCACTGGCGCGGCTCCTACAGCGAGGACGGCACAGGCAACACCATGGCCGTGGGCGACTTTGACGGCGACGGCACCCCAGACTTGGTCATCGGTGAGCCCAGCTACAGCAGCAACCTGGGCCGGGTCTACGTGCACCTGTCCTCGAGCTGGTAACCAGAGGAGCACCCCAGACCGAAGGCCCGGAGGCCGAGCCTTCAGCTCTCCAAGCCCCTGCGGCCGCCGAGCCTCTCTTGGCGGTCTAGCAGCTTGTGCAGCCGCTCCTCCAGCAGGGTCTCCCTGGCCTGACGGGCGGCATGTCGGGCCACCTTCAACAGCGGCACCAGGCGCTCGGAGCTGGCCCCTAGGGCCTCTACCTGCTCGCTGCTGGACTCCAGGAGTGCAGCGCCGGTCTCAAAGCTGCCCTGAGAGATCTGGGCGCTGGCCACCATCAACTGAACGAGCCCATGCTCTCCTGAGCGGCCGCGCAGCGCCATCCAACGTCCGGCGGTCTGCAAGCGCTGGAAGGCCTCGACGTGGTGGCCCTGAGCCAGCTCCCAGCTGGCGATGAGCAGGTCAGGCTCCATGGCGTAGGGCAAGCCGCTGCGGCGTACCAGAGCGGCGGCGCTCTCACTGACCTCGCGTGCGTTGTCCATGCCCCCTTGCTGTTCCAGCAAGCGCGCCCGCAGCATGCGGGTCGCTGCGGCCTCGGTGGCGGACTGTGCGCTCCACGCTCGGGTGTCGGCGTCGTCCAGGGCCCTCTCCGCCTCCTCCATCCGTCCCGCGAGCATGTGCGCGATGGCGACGCTGCGGAGCACCTGCGCTGCGTCCAAGTCCGAGGCGTGCAAGAGCGCCCGCTCCAGGAAGGGCATCGCGCGCTCGGCGTCTCCCAGAGCGACCAGGGTCTCCCCCTCCAGGATCTCCAAGAAGCGAGGGACCGCCTCCCCGGTGGCGATGGCACCCCGGGCATCTCGCAAACAAGAGAGTGCCGCCCCGACCCTCCCCACAGCAAGCAGGGTGCAGGCCTGACAGATCAGCGCTTTGACGCGCAGCTCGCCGTTCCCCGACCAGCGTGCTCGACGCTCTGCCTCGGCCGAAACGGGCACGGCTTCCTGGGTGCGACCCAGGTGGCGCAGGCCCTGGGCCAGCATCATCAAACCCAGGGCGCGGCTCTCCTCATCCTGGCTAGAGATGCGCCCAAGAAGGCGTTCTCGCCGGGCAAGCAGTCGCACGGCGTCGTCGTAGTTGCCGGCCTCAAAGCAAAGGCGTGCCGCCTCCATCAGGCTGGCCGCCCCCTCTACGGGTCGCTCGGCCTGAATCAGGTGCTCCGCACGGCGCTCACACACCCCGAGCTCCTCGGTCCCAATCAGCGCCGAGGCCGCGAGCAGGTTGAGCTCCACCACCCGGTTTCGCTCACGTACACCGCGCAAGAGCGACTGGTGCAGCGCCCGGCGTCGGAAGGCAAAGCCCTCGGCTGTGCGCACCAGCAATCGACGGCGGAAGAGCGAAGGCAACAAGCCAGCCGGTGGCGTGATGCCGGCGAGCACACAAGCCTTCTCCCACTCCCGCTTCCGCACGCTTCGGCCCAAGACCGCGGCCATCTCCAAGCTGCGGTGTCCCATGCCCGAAGACTCCACACTCAGAGCCAGGCGTGCCGCTTGAATGCGGATGGGCTCGGAGAGCAAGAGCAGCTCCTCCCGCTCGCGCCGGTCTCGGGCCAGCTCCACCAAAGCCTCTAGACGCCCTGCGCTGAGCTGTGCCGCCCGTGCAGCGTCCGAGGACGAGAGCCCCATCCTGCGCGCCAGAGCGAGCGCCTCCGGCCCGGGAATGGGCCCCAGGCGCATCGTCTTGCATCCGGGACGCCGACCCAAGGCCTCCAACAACACCGCCTCCCTGGAACGCCAAGGCAGAACCCCTTCCCGGTAGGACAGCACCACCATCAGGGGAAGCTTCAGCTCCTCCTGCACGATGTGTTGGGCAAAAGCCAGGCAGTCCCGCTGAGCATGCAGGTCCTGCAGGATCAACAGCACACCGCCGGGTTGCCGCTCCGCCAGACGCTCCACAAAGGAGGTCACAAAGCCTGCCCGAAGCGCCCCGTCTCGGGGGTCCGGGAAACGCACACGAGGCTGAATCAAACGACGCAGGCCGTCCAGGACCAGGGGATCCGGCCAGCCCCAACCCTGCACCGAGCGCAAAAAGGCCGCATCGAGCGAGCCCCCGCGCAGCACGCCCAAACCCAAGAGGCGCGCAATCATGCGTCCGGGCTCGTAGCTCTCGGACTCCGGCCCAGGCGGGCTGGAGCGCAGGATGGCAAAGCCTTCGGAGCGCGCGTGGCGCTCCAGGTCATCTAAGAGCGCAGTTCGCCCTGCCCCGGGTGGCCCTTGGAGTTGAACCAAGCCCAAACCCTCCTGGGCACGCACTTCTGCGAGCACCTCCTGAAGAGTCCGTCGCTCCGGGCCTCGGCCCAAGAGCAGCGGTGCCGACGGGGCAAGCTCCACTCAGCGCTTCCGGCGCGCAAACAAGGCCAGCAGCCCAAAGACCATCAAGCCGCCGCCGCTTCCGCCGCCGCAGCCACCACAGCTGCCGCCGATCTCCAGAGTGTCGCCGTCGTAGCCGTCTGGGTCGGTGTCACTGGGCTCGCCGGTGCCGCCCTCGTAGTCGTCATCACAGACGTTGCCGATGCCGTCTCCGTCCTCGTCTTCCTGGTCGGGGTTCTCGATGTCGTGGCAGTTGTCCACGTCGTCGATGATGCCGTCGTCGTCGTCATCGTGCGCGGAGACCTCGATGTCGATTCCACCGGCGTAGCTGGCCCCACCGCCGCCGCCCTCGGCGCCGCAGTTGTAAGCGTAGAAGCCCGCCTGTCCACCCTCGAGAGGCTCATCGTCCGTCGCCGTGATCAGGACGTCTCCGTCAAAGCTCGCGCGCAGGTTTCCGCCGTTGACCGAGAGCTTGATGCTCACCTCGCCATCGGGAAAGTCGACCTCTTCGGAGCCCAACTCCGTGACGTCGTTGCCGTCTACGCGCCAGAGAAACAGGGCGCCGTCCCGCGTCCCTTCCCCGGGAGGAGGCATGTCGTTGGCGCTGTGGAAGAGCAGGTAGTAGCTGTCCTTTCCATTGTGGTTCGTCACGATGCCCATCGCATCGTCGTCCTCATTGAAGATGGTCGCGTCCACGACCACGTTCTGGATCTCGTCTCCGGAGATGACCCAGTTGTCCGCAGCGTCCGGATCGTCGTTCACGCTGTCGTCGGTCAAGCTGTACAGGTTGCCATCGAAGACGTACCAGGGGTCCTGGTCGTAGCCGTTGTCCCAGTCATCGTTGTTGTCGGTGAAGGTGGCATCTTCCGGCTCAAAGTCGCTGACAGACCAAACTTCGATCGGTGCTGCAGTGGCGAGGCTGGTCAGTAGAAACAGCATGGGGTCTCCCTAGTTCTTGTGCGCATCATGCCCGGTCTGCAGGGTTAATGCCATGCCCCCCACCCATGAGGATGTCATGCCTGTGCGAGATCTGGCCGGTTTCTTGAACTTGCTCCGTGCCGAGGGTGAACTCGTCGAGATTGACGCCTGCGTCGATCCAGACCTTGAGATCGCCGAAGTGCACCGCCGCGTCATCGCCGCTGGCGGCCCGGCACTGCTGTTCAAGAACCCAAAGGGCAAAGGCTTTCCAGTCGTCACCAACCTGTTTGGGAGCGCCAAAAGAGTTGAGCTGGCTTTCGGAAAACGGCCCATGGAGTTTGTGCAGCGAACCGCCAACCTCCCCCACGAGCTCATGCCCCCCAGCTTAGGCAAGCTCTGGGGCATGCGGGACTACTTGGGCGAGGCCTTCAAGGTCGGTCTGAATCAGATGTCCTCGGGGCCGGTCACCCAGTTTGTGAACCGTCCAGGCGACATCAGCACGCTGCCCATGCTCAAGAGCTGGTCCGAGGACGGCGGCGACTTCATCACCCTCCCCTTGGTGTACACCGAGCACCCTGAGAACGGCAGTCACAACCTGGGGATGTACCGGATCCAGCGCCACGACAAGAACACCACCGGCGTTCACATGCAGATCGGAAAGGGCGGAGGCTTCCACTTTGGCGTAGCCGAGGCCAAGGGACAGGATCTGCCCGCCGTCATCTACACCGGTGGTCCTCCGGCCCTCATCCTCAGCGCCATCGCGCCGCTGCCTGAGAACGTGCCTGAGCTCATCTTGGCCAGCCTGCTCACGGGGGAGCGCCTGCGCATGGCGGACAATCCGGCCGGTCCCCTCCCCCTCGTGGCCGACGCCGAGTTCGCTCTGGTCGGCAAGATCAAGGCCGGTGTGCGCC
>OJIV01001030.1_pt1 | contig 9977 bp, 10 predicted proteins | sample 1595861 | NCBI WGS metagenome assembly OJIV01 (sample SAMN05416883, study PRJEB24817) | seawater metagenome | isolation source: Sea water | place: Canada:Atlantic | collected 2013-11
GAGATTTCTGCCTGTCTCGTGGGCTCGGAGATGTGTATAAGAGACAGGCGCTCTGACAGTGCAGACCTTCCGTGAGCTGGCCCCCAAGATCCACGCGGCTGTCCAGGCCTACATCGCCCAGCCAGGCCGACGCACCCGCAACGGCGTGCTGGAGTCCCTGGACAACAGCTGCCAGGCGGCCTCCCGCCGGGTCTACGAAGAGGCCGAGTCCGAGTCTCGCCGGGGCATGACCACCACCCTGGTCGTGGCCGTCGTCGGTGGCGGCGCCATCTTCCTGGCCCACGTCGGCGACTCCCGGGCCTACCTGCTGCGCGAGGGCGAGCTGCTTCAGCTCTCCGACGACCACAGCATGGTCAACGAGCTCGTGCGCACCGGACAGATGACCTACGAGGAGGCCAAGCGCAGCCGCTACCGCAACGTCATCACCCGCGCGATCGGCCTGCAACCTGGAGTTCAGCCCGACACCGCCGCGATCGAGGTGCTCCCCGGCGACCGCCTCCTGCTCTGCAGCGATGGCCTGAGCGACCCGGTCAAGGCCTTGGACATCGCCCGCCACATGGGCCTCTCTGACCCCGATCAGTCCACCGAGAAGCTGCTTCAGGAAGCCCTGGATGCTGGCGGACCCGACAACATCACCGTGTTGGTCGTGGACCCCGACGCCTCTCCCCGCGCCGAGGCCGCCGCCGCCCGCGCCGAGGTGATGAGCCAGCTCTTTCTCTTCGCCGACCTGCCCTTCAACGCCCGCGCCCGTGTGGGACGCATGGTCAACGACCTCTTCGTCGGTCCCGACGAGATCGTCGTCGGCCAGGGCGACACCGGCAACCGCATGTACGTCGTCGTACAGGGAACCCTGGAGGTCGCCCGCGACGGCGTGGTCATCGCCACACTGGGCCCAGGAGACCACTTCGGCGAGCAGTCCCTGGTGGACGCGCAGCCGCGCAGCGCCACCGTCCGCAGCGTCGGCTTTGGCAGCCTGATCACCATCGAACGTCAGGCCCTGGACGACTTCACGAAGCGGGAGCCTGAGCTGGGCAACCGGGTGCTCTGGAAGCTGCTTGGCACCATCTCCAAGCGCCTGCGGGAGACCACCAGCCGCTTGGCGGAGGGAAGCAAGTGAGCACACCGCTGCGGGTCCTCTGCTCTCCGGATGCCGACGACCTCTTCATGTTCCGGGCCTTGATGCTCGGCCTCATCGACCCCGGCCCCTTTGACTGGGACATCGACACCCGAGACACCGACGCGCTCAACCGCATCGCCAGCTCGGACCCACCCGATGTGAGCGCCGTGAGCATCGGCTATTACCCCCACATCGCCGACAAATGGCAGCTGCTGCCACACGGAGGAAGCGTCGGCGAAGGCTACGGCCCCGTCGTCATCTCCAAGGAGCCGATGGGGCTCGCTGACCTCGCTGGAAAACGCGTCGCTATCCCGGGAGAGACCACGACAGCTTGGCTGGTGCTGCGCCTCATTGCACCCGACGTCATCCCTACTGTCGTCCCCATCACGCCCTACCAAGCCATCTTTGAGGCCTTGGACGCTGGAGAGGTCGACGCCGGCCTGGTCATTCACGAAGGTCGCCTGACCTACCCGGATCTGGGATTCCAAAAGGTCGTCGACATCGGCGAGTGGTGGAAGGAGCAGACCGGACTGCCCCTGCCCCTGGGCGGCAACGTCATCCGCCGAGCCTTGGGGACTGAGAACATCGCCCAGGCCAGCGAGATCATGCGCCAGGGCATCCAGCACGCCTTGGACAACCGGCAAGAGTCCATCGACTGGCTGCTCTCGAAGGGCGGTGCCCTTCCCGACTCGGAGCGGGTCAGCGAATACCTGGACATGTACGCCAACGCCGAGACCATCGGGTATTCCGACCGAGCGCGACAAGGCTTGGTAGAGCTGTACCGCAGGGCCCACGCTGCTGGCTTGCTGCCCAAGCCGGTGCCGGTGGACTTCGCTCCCTGAGCCGATGTTCATTTGAGGCGCGGCACATTTGGACAAATTCCAAATTGGTACCCTCGCGCCATGAACCAAACCAAGACCCATGAGGTCCTCCACCGTTCCGTGGCCATGCTCCACTGCCAAGCAGTGGGCCTAGACGAAGTGCTGCAAGAAGCACTCGCCTGCCTGGCCGAGAACGGAAACCTGCCAGATGCTCAACGCGAGCGTCTCCTGGTGCGTCTGGAGGAGGACCAGCGTCCTCCCGTAGATGACTTGGGTCACGGCTGCGGCGTCATGCGTCTCTCCCACCACGGCAAGGGCGCCCCACAAGCCATCCTGATCCGCTTGGCAGCGCCCTTTGTGGCCCGAGACGGTGCCCGCGTGCGCTTCCTCTGGCTGGTCGTCGGACCCAACGGCGCCAAGGACCCGGTGGACGAAGAGCTGGAGCCCTTCGGCTGGATGCTTCAGGATCCCGAGCGCCTCGCGGACGCTATCGGCGCGGACACCCGAGGTGACCTTCTGGCGGTGTACTCCGCCTACCTCGAGGAGCTAGAGACCCCGGCTCTGGAGCACGAGGTCCCCGTAGAGCTGCGCCGAACGGGCCGCCCTCTGGGAGGCCTTATCGACGACATCAAGCGTCGGATGCCCCACTACCTGACGGACTTCTCCGACGGGCTCCACCCAAAGGCCCTCGCCAGCGTCTTTTTCCTTTTCTTCGCATGCTTCGCGCCTGCCGTTGCCTTTGGCGGCCTCCTCGGAGTCCTGACCGACGGCCAGGTCGGCGCCATGGAGATGATCGTCGCCACCGCGTTGTGCGGCACGGTCTACGCCTTGTTCTCCGGTCAACCCCTGACCATCTTGGGCTCCACTGGCCCCATCATCATCTTCATGGGCATCCTCTACCGGCTGACCCAAGACGTGGGCATCCCCTTCCTGCCCAGCTTGGCGTGGGTGGGACTCTGGACCTCGCTGATCCTCATCGTCATGGCGGTGACGGAAGCGTCCTCCTTGATCCAGTACTTCACGCGCTTCACAGATGAGACCTTCGCGGCCCTGATCAGCCTGATCTTCATCGTCGAGGCCATCAAGGACATGCTCAAGGGCTTCGATGAGCCCGGCTCCAACGGCTACGAGGCCGCCTTCTTCGGCGTGATCCTCGCCCTGGGCACCTACATCGTCGCCACGGCCCTGCGCTCCATCCGCCGCAGCGCCTTCCTGCGCCGACCCATCCGCGAGTTCCTGGCCGACTTCGGCCCGACCATCGCCATCGGCTCCATGGCTGCCCTCAGCTTCGTATTCCACCCCGTGGACGTGGAGACCTTGGCGGTGCCCGCCAGCATCCAGCCCAGCCACCTGGAGACCCTCGCCAGCGGAGTGACCCAGCCACGGGCCTGGTTCGTGAACCCCCTGGACGCCCCCATGTGGGTCTGGGGTGCATCGCTGTTGCCCGCCATTCTGGTGAGCCTGCTGATCTACTTGGATCAGAACATCACGGTACGCCTGGTCAACAACCCCGACCACAAGCTCAAGAAGGGCGCCGGGTATCACCTGGACATGGCCGTCGTGGGCGTGCTCATCGCCATCTGCAGCCTCTTCGGCCTGCCTTGGATGGTCGCCGCTACCGTGCGCTCCCTCAACCACGTGAACTCCCTGGCGACAGTGGAAGCACACGGCGGGAAGGAGCGCGTCGTCGCCGTTCGCGAGACCCGACTGACGGGCTTGCTCGTGCACGTGATGGTCGGCTTGAGCCTGCTCTTTTTGGGCGTGCTCTCCTACGTGCCCATGTCGGTGCTCTTTGGGCTCTTCCTCTTCATGGGCGTGGCGAGCATGAGCGGAAACCAGTTCTTCGAGCGGGTTCGTCTCTGGGTCACCGACCCCCAGATGCTGCCCCCCACGCACTACGTCCGCCGCGTTCCCAAGAGCAAGGTCAGCCTCTTCACTGTGATTCAGGCCGTCTGCTTGGGTGTTCTCTGGGTCGTGAAGACCAGCACCTTGGGCATCCTCTTCCCGGTGTTCATCGCGCTCTTGGTGCCCATCCGTGCCTTGATGAAGCGCTTCTTCAGTCCAGAGCAGCTGGCCTACTTGGACGCCGAAGAAGACCCCGAGATGGAACGCGAGGCCGACGCCGGTCCCTGAGGGAGCATCAGGTAGCCGGCTGTTCCAAGAACCGGGATCAAGCACACCCCCCAAGGCCCACCTCGCTCACGCGCCAGCAGGAGCGAGGTCAGCCAGAGGGCCAGAAAGTCAAAGCCCATCGCGAAGACAAAGCCATCGCCGGTGGCGCTTGCCCACCAGGCTGCTGGCGAGCCCGAGGCAAGACCCCAGGCTGCAAAGCCGAGCGCCGAGAGCAGGCTGATGGCCGCCACAGGTCGACGTGCCTTCTCTAAGAAGCCCCAGGGGCGGGCTTCGTTCCTGGCCGGCGCCAAGACAAACCAAGGCAGCAAGGCGTAGCCCCCCAAGGCAAACATTCCCATGGCGAAGGGCCAGAGCGGGAGGGGCCGGGCCCCCATGTGCTCTCTGAGTTGCATGATGAGCAACACAGGCCAGATGCCCATCATCATGAAGTGCACCACCACCCAAGGCTCGCTGTCCTGCCAGCGGCCGAGCATTAGGTCCACGAGCCACGCGAGCAGCTCAGGGGGCTGAGCGGGCGCGATGGCCACCACAATGAGGAGGCCGACCCAGAGGGTGGCTGCAATCCAGCGTTTCATGGCCCCTTAGGGCGCAGGGGCTGGCTTGGTGCGCATCTGCAGGGGGTTGCCCATCTCCCCGCGGGTACGCAGGTACTCCTCCGTGAACTCGCCCTTGTCGTCCCGAATGGTCAAGGCCGGAGCGTCCCGGCGCTGACCTTCCCAGGCACAGACAAAGAGCGCGATGGTGGGCTTCTTGCCCGTGCGGAAGATCACATCCTGGCGCTGCAAGAGCGTGAGCCCGGCCGCCGTGATGGCCTGCTCAGGGCGCGGGTCGGTGCCGCTGTGAACGAAGACAAAGCGGCCCTCGGGCTCCAGGATGCGCGCTGCAGCCAGGCAATAGTCAAAGACGCTGCCTTTGAGCTCCATGCGGGCGCCCGCGCGCTGTGGATGGGGACTGACCACGCCCTTGCCAAGGGGGATGTAGGGCGGCGAGCCGGTCACCAACTGGAAGGGTCCACCGGGATCGGTGTCCCGCATGTCCCCGTTCATCAGGGTGACGCGGTCCTCCAGGCCGTTGTAGGCCACCGAGCGCTGCGCCAATCCGTAGGAGAGGCTCTGGACCTCGACGGTGGTCATCTTCGCTTCGGGGGGCATGTTGTAGAGGGTCATCAGACCCACGGAGCCAATGCCAGAGCCCAGATCACAGAGCCGCACCGCATTGGGCATGATCTGCTGGGCCTTCCAGGCCGTCAGCAAGTCGTCTGTGGAGAAGCGATGGCCACGCTTGAGCTGGAAAATGCGCCAGTCGCCAACCAGGCGGTCCAGGCTCTCATCGGAGGAGGGCGTTAGTTGCATGGCGCGGCGTCTAACCCAGCCGCGATAGGTCAGCCCCATGCCGTGTCGTTTCCCTCGCCTCTTGTTGTCGCTCTCCCTGCCCATGCTCCTGGCTGGCTGCGCGGAGTCCATGTCCATGACCCAGGGAATCGGCTCCACCTACGAGACCCGATGCTCGGCCAAGATGACCTTGGATGGCGATGAATACAAGGCCGCCTGCACGCCGGTTCCATGCATCGAAGGCTTCATCGACGCCGGCGTGAGCCACCAGGTCGTGGCCATCGATCCCGGTAAGAAAGTCGTCGGAAGCGGCGTTCGTGCCTGCATCCTGGACATGAGCCAGATCGGCCTGATCCAGCAAGAGGATGGCATTGAGATCGTGCCCAAGGCTGACGCGGAGTGATCACGCGTCTGCTCACACAGCCCGCTCCCTCAGAGGGCTATTGGCAGGGGCAGCACCAGGGTGCGCACACCCTGCGCTGGCTGGGCACGGCCGGTTTCGTGCTCGAGCATGAGCAGAAGACCCTGGTCTTCGATCCCTTCGTCAGCCGCCCCGGATTGCTGCGCGTCGCCTTGGGCAAGCTGCCTCCCAACGAGGCCCTCATCGCCCAGGAGATCCCCCGGGCCGACGATGTCTTGGTGGGCCACTCCCACTACGACCACGCCATGGATGCGCCGCCCCTCTGCAAGCAGACCGGCGCGACCCTATGGGGCAGCGAGAGCACGGCCAACATCGCCCGGGCCTATGGCCTCCCAGAGTCACAGATCCGCGTTGTGGAGCCCAACGTGCAGGTGGAGCTCACCCATGGCCGGGCCCTTCCCCTGCCCTCGCAGCACGGCCGGGTGTACTTCAACAAGGTCACCAACCCCGGCATCATCGGCAAGCCTCCACCCTGGCCCCCAAAGAACCGCCACCTCAAGCACGGCCAAGTCTTCACGTGGTGGGTGAACTGGGGCGGTCTCAAGATCGTTCATGTGGACTCTGCGGACTACCGCACCGAGCTGCTCCAAGGCCTCCAGGCGGACGTGGTGTGCCTCTGCGCCATCGGCCGGAAGTACCGCCCGGGCTACACCGCCGAGATCCTGAAGGCCCTCAAGCCAAAGCTGGTGGTGCCCTGCCACTGGGAGATGTTCTTCGACCCACTGGGCAGCCCCACCCGCTGCCTGCCAGGAGTAGACCTGCCGGGCTTCCTCAAGGAGATCAAGGACTGCGGCCACGAGGCCTGCTTGCTCCCCGTAGGCGGCAGCTTGGGCCTGGACGGAGACTTTCTCAGCCCATGAGCCCAGCGAAGCTTCGGCGCGCGCTTCTCATTCTCGCCGGGACTCTCAGCGTGTTCGGCGTGGCCTTGTTCGCAGCCAACGCCATGGAGAGCGAACGGGCGGCCACCAGCGTGCTTCAGCTCTTCGCGCCCATTTTGGGTGGCGCCTGGGGCGCGGTGCTGGGCGCAAGGGGCACCGAGCTTGAGCGGGGCCGCGTATTGGTTTGGGCGATGATGGGGGCCTTTGTGAGCGTGGTCGTCGTGGGGCTCGGGGTTGTGGTGGTCTGGCCCCTGCTATGATCAACGCATGATTCTCAGCATCCTCCTGGCTCCCACAGCCTTTGCCGCACAAGCCCCAAGCACGGTTTCGGCCCCAGAACAGCTTCAGCCCGCCCCGGCGCGTCCTCAGCTGAGCCCACTGCACGCGTCTCTCGCGACCCTCTACACCGCGGACGAGAAGCAGAGCACTTTCACCATCGGCGGGAGGGGCATCCGAACTGGAGACGGCGATTTCTGGATGTCACCTCCACCTCAGCTGAGTCAGAGGCAGGGCCTGTTGCACACCCTTGCGCTCTCCTCCAACGTGGCCTGTTTGGCCATCCTGGGTGGCGTTGGCGCTGGTGCCGCTCTGTTGACCAGCACAGAGGGTGGGGCTCTGGTCTGGGCATTCGGCTCGATCCCCTTCATCGCTGCCTACCCGGTCCTTCTGGCCGCTGGCTCCTTCTTGACGCTCCCCCCGGCACTCTCCCTCAAGAAGCAAGGAATTGGAGGCCTGCCGGTTCTAGGCCTCGCCTCTGCCGCCTTGGCCATCGCAGGGCCCATCGCTTTCCTAGGTTGGTGGTCCACGGACGATGATCTGCTCTTTGGCATTGCTGCCGTGGGCGTGGTGGGCGCCCCCATCCTTGGGATCAGCCAGAGCCTCCTGACCAAGCGCAAGGGAACCCAGGCGGCAGCGGCCAGCCAAGTGCGCCTGGGCATCGTGCCCACCCGCGGCGGCGCCCAGCTTGGTCTCTCCCTGAGCTTTTAGCGGGCCCTCTGGGAACTTAGGAGAGGGCCACGCCCAAGGCCGCCAACACCTTGGCCTTGCCCTGCTCCAGGTCCATCATCAGGGTCGCCCCCGCCGCACGGGGATGTCCTCCGCCTCGGGTCGTCAGGCTGCGGGCGAGCTGAGCGACGTCGACCTGGCCTCGGCTGCGGAAGGAGAGTTTGGTCACTCCGGGAGAACGCTCACTCAGGAGCACGGAGACCTGTACCCCCTGCAGATAGAGCAGACTCTCTACAATCCCCTCCACATCGGTGGAGTTGGCGTCGAGCTCGGAGAGCAAAGCCTGAGAGATGACCCCGCAGCTCACCCGCCCCTGGTGGTGCAGCTCCATGGTGCTCTGGACCCGTGCAGCCAGCTTCAGCCCCTGTGCGCGGCGCTCCATGAGGACAGCCACGGCGATGCGGTCGTGCTCAATGCCCGTCTCCAACAAGCGCGCGGCCATGCGGTGGGTGCTGGGCTTGGTGTTGCTGTAGCGAAAGCCACCGGTATCGAAGATCACGCCGGCGTAGAGCAGCTTGGCCAGCCCCTGGTCCAGGGTGCCCTGCCAGGCGTCCAGAATCTCCATCACCATGCCGCAGGTGCTCTCGGTTTGGGGGGAGAGGATGGCCAGATCGTAGCCCTCGGAGGTGGTCGTCCCGTGGTGATCCACAATCACCCGCTTCTTTGCCGCTTTGAAGGCGGCATCCACCTCCGAGGTCAGGCGGCTCTTGTCCCCATCCATGACGATGACCACGTCCCACTCGGGCGCGATGTCGGCATCGGAGAGCATTCCTGCCGCGTCTGGCAGGCCGGCGTAGCGAGCGCCTGGGTCCCCCGCAACGGCCACCCGGGCCTGTCCGTGGCGTGCCCGAATCAAGCGAGCCAGGCCCAAACAGGCGCCAACGCTGTCTCCGTCCGGGTCCACAGGACCGGTGAGCAAGATGCTGCGCGCACCTGCGACCAAGGCATCGAGTTCCGCTGCGTGCTGCTCCATAGGACCCTCCAGAGGGACAAGGGCTGGCCTCTAACGCCGCCCCATGGGGCCCGCACCTGTGGTCCCACCCTGCCTGAGCCGCTAAAGGTAGGGCGACAAAACACGCAATGTATGCGGAGACCATCCATGAGCGACAAACGCTCCAAAGACACGAGCCCGTCCGATAGCGACGCGGCAGCAACAGCAGCAGAGACCGCTGCAGAAACCCAAACCCCCGAAGCCGAAGTGGCCACCGAGGGAAAAGGACGCGACGGAAAGGACTACAACTCCGGTCGCCCCTTTGACAGCTTCCCCATCTCCGAGTCCCTGCTCAAGGGCCTGAACGAGATGGGCTACACCATGGCCACCCCAGTCCAGGCTCAGTCTATCGAGCCCGCCCTGGCCGGCCGAGACATGCTGGTCCGAGCCAAGACCGGAACCGGCAAGACCACCGCATTTGGCCTGCCCATCTGCGAGATGGTGGACGATGGCGCACGCGTCACCCAGGCCATCATCCTCTCCCCAACCCGCGAGCTGGCCAACCAGATCGCCCGTGAGCTCTCCAAGATCGTCAAGCACAAGGATGTGCGGGTCATGGCCATCTACGGTGGCGTTGGCATGGGACCTCAGGAAGAGGCCCTGCGCGAAGGCGTGGAGATTGTGGTCGGAACCCCAGGACGCGTGGCGGACCACATCCGCCGCGGCAACCTGGACCTGAGCACAGCCAAGATCACCTGCCTGGACGAGGCCGATGAGATGCTCTCCATGGGCTTCTACAAGGACGTCACCGGCATCCTGAAGCGCGCGCCGAAGGAGGCCCAGTGCCTGCTCTTCTCGGCGACCGTCGCCCCCGAGGTCAAGCGTCTGATTCAGCGCCACCTCAAGGATCCGGTAGAGGTCATGCTCTCCACGGACCAGGACCGGGTCGAGGGCATCACCCATGTGCTCTACGAGACCAGCCCAGGCTTCCACAAGGTGCGCGCCCTTCTGGCCGTCATCGACACGGAGAAGCCCGGCTCGACCATCATCTTCTGCAACACCCGCGAAGATACGGCGACTGTGGCGACATTCTTGGACCGCCAGGGACTCAACGCCCAGCTCATCTCCGGTGAGCTGCCCCAGTCCAAGCGCGAGAAGGTGATGGCCCGGGTCAAGGCCGGCGATGTGCAGTTCCTGGTGGCCACCGACGTGGCCAGCCGTGGAATCGACATCAGCGACTTGTCCCACGTCATCAACTACAGCCTGCCCTTCGAGCCTCCGGTGTACATGCACCTGTCTCTTATACACATCTCCGAGCCCACGAGACAGGCAGAAATCTC
>OJIV01001032.1_pt1 | contig 9940 bp, 7 predicted proteins | sample 1595861 | NCBI WGS metagenome assembly OJIV01 (sample SAMN05416883, study PRJEB24817) | seawater metagenome | isolation source: Sea water | place: Canada:Atlantic | collected 2013-11
CGAGATTTCTGCCTGTCTCGTGGGCTCGGAGATGTGTATAAGAGACAGGCCCACCCCCGCTGTCACAACCGAGCCATGAAGATTTCCCAGCCCCCTCTCGTATAGTGGGGCAAGACAAGGACTGATCATGCCCCGCATCCTGACCCTCTTTGCGCTGCTCCTCTCGGGAAGCGCCCTCGCTGCTGACGCCGACCGAGGCAAGCAGGTCTACACAGCCAACTGCATGGCCTGTCACGGCACCGACGGCGACGGCCAAGGGCCTGCTGCCATGGCGCTCACTCCAAAGCCCTCAGACTTCACCTCGGCGGCCTTCTGGGACGGACGCTCGGACGAGGCACTGGCCAGCACCGTGAAGACCGGAAAGCCGGGAACCTCCATGGCCCCCTTCCCGCAGTTGAGCGACGAAGACATGGACAGCCTGGTCATCTACCTGAAGACCTTCAACAAGACCCCCTGATCCGGTTAGTCAGCGGGCGTGTTTTCAGCGCTCCTACTCGGCATCATTCAGGGACTCACCGAGTTCCTGCCCGTCTCCAGCTCCGGTCACTTGGTCTTGTTCGGCAAGATCTTCCCGGTGGTGGGTGACCACGTCCTGTTCGACTTGGTCGTGCACCTAGGCACCCTCGTGCCGGTGCTCTTTGTGTACAGAGCGGACATCCTGGGCATGCTCAAGGCCCCCTTCGTAGAGAAGGGTCCTCTGAAGGAGCGCCCCAACACCCGTCTGGCTCTCCTGGTGATCTTGGGCACTGTCCCCACTGGAATCATCGGCCTGACCTTCAAGGACACCTTCGAGGCCCTGTTCTCCGGGGTCGGGACCCTGGGCATCACCTTTGCGATCACTGGGCTCTTGCTCATCGCTACCCGCCTGACCCTCGCACCAGCAGTCCCTGGTCAGGGGCTGTTTTCCGGACTGCGAGAGCGTCTGTCCTCACGCGTAGCGACCACAGCCAGCAGCTTGGCCGTGTGGCAAGTCTTGGTGATCGGCATCGCCCAAGGCTTGGCGATCACGCCTGGAATCAGCCGCAGCGGCACCACCATCGCGGTGGCGCTCTTTCTGGGCCTGGAGCGCGAGCTGGCTGCACGCTTCTCCTTCTTGCTGGCCATTCCTGCGATCTGCGGCGCCTTCGTGCTCACGGCAAAGGATGCCCAGGTGGCCTCGCTGGATTTCGGCGTGCTTGGCGTGGGCTTTGTGGCCTCGATGCTCAGCGGCTACGGCGCTCTTCTGCTCCTGGTCAAGCTGGTCAAGCGTGGCGACTTTGCTTGGTTCGCGCCCTACCTCTTCGTCCTGGCTGGGGTGGCCGGCGCGGCAGGTCTGGGGTGGATTCAGCTTCCAGGCGGCGGAGTCCCTTGACGGGCGCCAGCTTGGCTCATATTAGAGCTGCGGTTGAAGGGGTATAGCTCAGTTGGTAGAGCAGCTGATTCCAAATCAGCAGGTCCAGAGTTCAAGTCTTTGTGCCCCTGCCATTTATGAAAGCCCCGCCTGATTCAGGCGGGGCTTTTCTTTTGTCTCGGCAAGCTGTGGGGCCAAAGCCTCAGCCAGCCTTTCGAGCCCCCTCTGCGTACCAGGTCACCTGGTTGCGGCCGTTGTCTTTGGCCACATACAAGGCCTCATCGGCCTCCCGCAGCATCGCCTCCAAGCTTCCCAGACCGCAGCGGGTCGCACCGCCGATGGACGTTGTGATGTCCAAGCCCACTTCACCGCAGTCGATGGGCGTGTCCGCGATGCGTCTTCGGCAGCGCTCGGCGGCCAGCCGTGCGCCTTCCTCGTTGGTACCTGGAAGCAGAACGGCGAACTCCTCACCCCCCAGACGACCGACCAGATCGTCAGGCCGCAGCGAGAGACTAAGGCGACGAACCACTTCCACCAGGACCGCATCCCCGGCGCCGTGGCCGTGGTTGTCGTTCACCAACTTGAAGTGATCCAGGTCAAAGGCCAAGATGCTCACCGCTTGACCGGACTCGCCGTGCTGCTTCAAGGTGCGCTGGGCGACCGAGGTGAAGCGGCGACGGTTCGCAGCCCCTGTGAGGGGATCCGTGGCCGCCAGGGCCTCGAGCTCCAGGTTCTTACGCTCCAGTAGGCGCGCCAGCTCCTGCTTTTGCTGAAGGGCATCTTCAAGCTGAAGGATCAGGTTCTCGTAGCCCTGGTTGATCTGCACCAAGCTGGCGGTCGCGTGGGTGAGCACCTCCTGAATGGAGGCCTGCTTGCCCAGCTCGATGCCAAGTTCAGCTGCGATTCCAGGAAGGCCCTTCTGCACCCGCTCCAAGACCTCTGCGAGCGCGACGTCCGTGCGTCCAGGCAGATCCGTCAGCGCCTGACGGCAACGGTGTACGACTCGTTCATCCCCCTTGGTGACCAAAAGGTCGGCGATGAGGTCCGCTACATGAAGCAGCTCAGCGGTGCGTTCCATGCCGCGCGGGAGCTGCTTCCGGCTCTCACTGTGGTGGTGCTCGATGGGCAACAAGATGTCCTCGGGCAGCCCCCAAGCCAGCCCTACTACCGCGATGACCTGGTCATGGGTCACGCCAAAGAGCTCGCGCTCTACACGCATCCTGGTCTCTGAAGGCTCTCGTGCGACGCGCTCCAGATCCGCACCACGCGCGGGGTCGTGAGCCGCCATGACCAGAGTGCCGACTTCCTGAAGGAGCCCAATGGTGAAGACCTCTTCTGGGTCCTTGTGGCCAAGACAGTCCGCCAAGACTTTCGCGGAGAGGGCGCGTCTGAGAGCGTCCTCCCAGTGGCGCTTGCTGTCCAATCCGCCCACCGACAATCCGGTGGCAGCCTGACGGACGACGCGGGCGACAGCCCGATTGCGCACGAAGCGAAAGCCCAGCCTGCCAATGGCTTGTTGGACGGTCTTGATGGAGCCTGGTTTGGCCACGCTTCGGTTGGCCGCCTGCAAGAGCTCCAAGGTGAGCCCAGGTTCCACGCTGACGAGACGAGAGAGTTTCCCAATGCTTAGATTGGGATCTCCGGCATCCCGCGCGATGGCAGCCAGAGTGACTTGTGCACTGGGGAGCGAGTCACTCTTAAACGCGGACAAGGCCTGGGAATCAGCCACTGTCACCTCCTACCCATGCTATTCGGGTCCGGATCCCCCATCCTTGAGGGTTTGGCGACAAGCCATCTGAAAGGCCGTGAAATATTGGACGAAAATCGAGCTTCTAGAAGGTTTCTTTTGCACTACTTCTTCTGGAGACTCTCGACTTCAGCTCAAGCTTTCTGCGGGCGTCAAACTCCTCTTCTCGTTGGCTCAACTCCCAGGCGCCGCCCTTTGGCGTGAGGCGGTAGGGCTTGATGGCGCGCAACACGATTCGACCTGAGGCGTTCAAGCGGGCCTTGGCGACCGCCTGACCATCCACCAGGATCTCTTGGGCGAGCAGGCGACTCAAGCGCACCCGCTCTCCGGCGACGCCATCGACCACGACGTGGCGCCATGTGGGCTTGAGCAGCCAAGTCCCAACCACCGCAAAGAGCCCGCCCAGACCCAGCAGAGAGACCAGGAGCAAGCTGGAAAAGTAGCTTGGATTGTCTACCGTCATCATCACGCAGACGGTGCGGGAGAGGTGCTCGGTGTTCGGATTCTCAAAGACCTGCGGCAGGCTCTCCACACCGTAGACATCCCCGAGCTGTGCCGGGTCAATGGCCATGGCGGTCTGGAGTCCGCTCAGCTCCATGTCGACCAGGCCGATCATGCCAAAGCGCGGATGCTGGCTGCTCTCCCAGCGGTCTCGCAGGGTGTGCAGTTCGGTCTCGATTGGAGGAACCTCCAAGACCACCTCCAGCTCCACCGCCTCATGGGCTGGGATGGGCGCCTGCAAAGAGCTGGAAGCCGAGAGCGTCTTCGAGGCCAGTGGCCGTGCAGTGACGACCGGCGTTGGAGGACGGGTAGACCGGTCCCAGGCGTCGATTCGCTGACCGCTCAAGGTCAGGGTGGCGGCTTCGACCCGGCGGTGCTGGAGCTGGTTCTCCAGAGAGAGCGCGGCGGTGCAGGTGCGCGCCAGTCCCGTCGCCTTGGCAGAACCACAGTCAACGGTGCCAACGAACTCCGGCTCGACCAAGTCCAGGTCATCCGGCTTGAGCTTGAAGGGCTGCCCGGGTGCGGGCGAAGAGGGGCTGGCCACCTTGGCGAAGCCCTGGATCTGGGTGCTGTTGCCCAGCCGGCCCGCCGGTCCCTCGCTCAGGCGCTCATAGGCCACCCGGTCGATGCGCTCGTAGGGACTGAAGTACAGGCCGTACACCAACAAGGTGCTCTCACAGAGCCAGTCCCCTTCGGAGACCGGCCAGGCATAGACCACTTGCCAGCGAGGATCCGCGGCGAGCGCCTCGTAGAATGCGCGGTTGTGTTCGGCCTCGCTGGCCTGGGCGCCGTCGCCGGTGTCGATGATGTTGTCCGTGAGGATCCAGAGCACCCCATCCTGCTTCTCTTGAGCCTCAAAGACGTCCTCTGCAGCCAAGAGCACCTTGGCCATCTCGCTGCTGTCCCACATGCGCTTGGGGCCAAAGCTGGCCTGCCAAGGCGCGTCGGCCAGGCCGCCGCCCAGGGACTCACCGGAGAGCTGTTGCAGCACGCCAGCCGCTCCAAGGGCAGGTTCTGGAATCTTTGAGTAGCCCTGGTCCCAGACCCGCGCACCGCTGCCTTCGAGCAGCATGGGGGTGCTGTTGAAGAGCATCGCCCAGGTCGGGTCTTGGTCCCCTACCCCAGCGAGAACCCCTTGCTGAAGCATGTCCTGAAAGCCCTTCTTGGACCAATAGAAGTCCCCGTTCGGAGACTTGCCCCCGCGGGAGGAGCGCGTCCAGCCGCAGCTTCCTGTGCCGGGCTCACTGGCCTCGTAGCCGCCAAACATCGAGCCGCTGTAGTCCAGGGCGACGATGGTCGAGACCCCGCGCGAGCTGACACTCGGAGAGCTCCCCTTGAGCTTCCCACCCGCGCTGCGGTCGATGCTGCGCTCCGAGCCCTTCGCTGCAATCTCCGGCAGCTCTCCGTCGATGCAGCTCTGAACTTCAGCTGCGCTCAGCCCCTTGTCCTGGGGGAAGGGGTCGCCGGCACCTTGGAGTGAGCAGCCAAGAAGAAGGAAAATCAAGGAGACTCCTCAAGGATCAAGCGGTGGGCGCCAACACCCATCGAGACCCCGTAGATCAAGGTTCGACCGTACAGGACCAGGCCCTGGGCGTGAGGATAGCGCAGGGGCAAGGCCACACGTCGGCCATTCTCTCGGGCCCAAGGCGTGCCCGTCCCCATCAGATGCAGGGTGCCGGAGACTCGGGTGAGCACTCCGACATCACAGATCACAGGCTGATCCCAGCTGCCGCGATGGTCGGCTGCGTCGTGACCACGGGCCGCTTGGTGCTCCATGGCATCGACCAAGTCTTTGGGGAAGGAGAACACGCCCTGGTCCGTGGAGATCGCCACCAGCTGTCCGGCGACGTTCTGCGGATGGTGCGGACCGCGGCCCACAGACATGGCCAGGAGCCCACCCCGTGCACCCACGGGACGCGTGATCCAACGAACCTCCCCCCTGCGCTCCGCCTCCTCCAAGTCACATCGGCTCAAGCCCACCTGGCCATCGGCCTGCTGGTGACCGACCCACAACTCCAGCTTGCCCGACTGAGAAGGCGCCAAGCAGAAGGTCGGGTGCAGGCTGGCCTGCAGCGGCAACAAGGGCTCGGTGGGCAAGGCTGGGAGCGGGAGGGGCGCGTCCAGATCCGCGACTGGCAAGCGGTGCACAAAGCCCGCGCCGTCCAACCAGAGCAGCTGCTGACTCTGCCGTTCAAAGACAGGGGGGCGAACCAGCCCCTCGCAGGAGCAGCTCCCCAGCTCTCGGCCATCCAACTCAAAGAAGCGCAGCGTTGGCTCACGGAGTCCAGCCTGTGAGCTGGCCTCGGCCTCCATCAGGCAGATGCGCGGTCCGTCCTGGCAATCCAGCCCCAGGGGCGGGCCTACAAGACGTCTGGAGGGGGTGGAGGGGGCGACGATCTTCCACTTGGCGGCCCCTTGGGCCGAGCCTGGGGTGAGCTGGGCAGCCAGATCACGAAACAGGGCCTGCATCGGCGAGGACACCACGACCCATGTGCCGCGAATGACCGGAGCAAAGCTGACCGGATTCTCAGCATCCGGCGTCGGAAAGCCGGGCCAGTCGATGGGACGCCCGCTGAGCAGCTGCCCACTGAGGGGGTCCACAAAGGAGATGCGGCCCCGCTCGCTGAGCACCAGCACACGACCGCGCATCAGCCCCAAGGCCGCGACGCTGTCCCCCACCCGGTTCTGCTCCTCCGGCGCGATGCTGTCCAGGTGCCAATCGGGCACGACGGACCAGCTCCGCTTGGCGCTGACCCGCCCAAATACGCTGCCCCGAGCATCGTCCGCACAGCCGGCGCGATCCGGAGCGCCACCCGCCTCGCTCCAGTCAACGGGGCTGTAGCCGCGCACCGCCTGGCCGGTGAAGGTGTTGAACACGCTGGTGGGACAGACGTTCCACTCCACTGGCGCACCACCCTGGGCCGGAGCCAAGAGCGTGGACTCATAGGGCCGCTGGCAGGCCTCACACCAGCCGATCATGCCGCCCTGGTGGAAGGGCTCGGTGGGCTCGCCGCACCCCGGCCAAGGGCAGCGGGTGCGGGTCACAAAGCGGCGGTTGTCGCGGTCCCAAGAGAAGCTCACGAGGGCACCTCTCCAGCCAGATCCAAGTCACCGGAGACCGCTCGGATGTCGCCCGGTCCGGAGATCACCAGCTCAACCTGGGTGACGGGTTCGGGGAAGGTGAAGCTCATGTGCAGCTGTCCATCTCGGAAGAGCTCCAGTGTGGAGCGCGGCTTGCGGAAGGCATGCACCGCGCGGGCCGGCAGCGTGGTGCCACGCTCCAGACCTGGAATCGTGCGGAAGTGGAAGGGTCCCCAACGCGTCTGTACGTCGTGGGTCAGCTCGCGGTTCATACGGCGGCGGACCTTGATCCATTCCCCGTCCTCTCGCGTGCCCCAGATGCTGGCCCCCATCCCCACGCAGCGCTTGGGGTCAAAGCCGGAGCGATCCTGGGGCTGCACCACCAAGAGCTTGGGGGCCTCCTCGCTGCGTTGGCCGGCGATGAACTGAAGCATCTCTTCCCGAACACAAGGCACCCGGGTCCCCTGCCCCGTGAAGAGCACGGTGCTCAAAGACTCCCAGTCCCAGTCCGCCGCGGCACACGCCCGCTCCAACAGAGGGATGCGCGCTCGGGCCTGCTCTCGAACCGCCCGCTCAAAGCGCTCACGCGTCAGGGCGACGCGGAACTCACCGGCTTTCTCCGGCTCTTTTGCGCCCTTGAGTCGAGGCCACCGCTGATCGGAGAATCGGATCTCCACGCGCTCAAGCTCACTGAGCTTGCACTTGGCGGCCTCGGCCTTTCGCAGGACCTCCACCGCACGGTTGTAGAGCGCCTGGGCTTGCTCCAGAGCCCCTTCCCGTGCGGGATGCCGCGCCCGGTAGCCGTTGAAGTACTCTCCGAAGCTGCGGAAGCCGGCAGCCTGGAAGATCTCCTGGGACTGGATCTCCCCCCCAGCCCGTGCCGACTGCTCCCGCAGGTCATCCAGGATCCACTCTGCCAGCAGTAGGTCGAGGTCGTCTCCACCCCACAGGGGATCCCCGGCCGTGGCGTGCAGCTCCACGCTGACCTGCTCGACATCCTGTTCCCAGAACGAGGCCAGGTCTTGCAGCTCCACCGCCGCCACATCGGTGGTGCCGCCGCCGATGTCCACGGCCAGCACGCGCTCGCGGTCCCCCAAGGGGTGCTCCACGCCCACACGGGAGCTGGGATCCAGGCGCGCGTAGACGTAGGCCAACGCGGCCGAGGTGGCCTCGTCGATGCAACGCTCTTCGATGAACTCCTGGGTGGAGCTCAACTGCAGGTTCAGGCCAGCGGCGTGAGAGGCCTGCATCAATGCTGCCTTCATGTCCGCGTCTACTTCCACCGGATGGGAGAAGATCGCCTGACGGAAGCGCACCTTCGGACCGATTCGAAGGGCCCGAAGCTGCTGCATGCTCAGTCCACTGACGGCCCGCTCGGCGCGGAGCCTCAGCTCGGTGATGAAGCGGTCCAAGAGCTCCTGCGGTCGGTAGCTCCTGCGACGCCAAGCCCCTTCTGGAGAGCGCTCCAAGAAGTGGTACCAGGTCTCCGGAGAGCGGCTGATCACCGACTTGATGGAGCGCACCAGGTTGGCGGGGTTCAGCTCAGCGTTGGCGTCGGCTTTGCTCCCGAAGAGGAAGGGCGCCTCACCGGGTGCCGAGGACCCTTGGTAGTACATCAAGCTGGGGAGCTGCAGCGACTCCCCTTCCAGGGGCAGCGCCAGGTGGGTGCGGGTGTCCGGACGCAGCAACACGACCATGGAGTTGCTGGTGCCAAAGTCGATGCCCATGAACACGCCAGTGGGGACCTGGACCACCCCAAGCTGCGCATCTACGCTGCGCTCAAGGACCCGGGCGCCAGCGCCGTCATGGTGGATGCGGAAGCGCCTGGAGGACCACGCTTGGTCGAACTCCTCCTGAGGCCGGTCGGCCAGCGCCAAGGTGTAGTGAACCGTGCGCTCGCCACCCGGGGGGATGATCTCGCCCGGCGTGAGGCCTTCCAGGTGGAACCAGTCCGCCCCAGAGGCCGGCTCCTCGCCCTTGAGCACCTGGATCTGGGTCACCTGAACCGGCAGGTCGCCAGGGTTCTTGAGCACAAGGCTGTGCACCTCGTCGCGCTCGACGGAGGGATGACCGATGGGCTCGGGGGCATCGCAGACCAGGGTTGGGGCGCGGCCGAGCACCCCCTGGATCAAGGCCTGGATCCGGCCCCCCTGACGGTGGGTGTAGCGACACACCAAGCGGCCCGAGAAGAAGCGAAGCCCTTCCAGCTCAGGACTCAAAAAGCGCAGCTCAAAGCTACGGGATTCACCGGCGCGCAGCACAGGGTGGTCCGTGGCAGGCGGCGCCTCGAGCAGAGACTCGATGGCGAGGTGCTCGGCGTCCGCGGCCCAGCTGGGGGGGGCCCCGGGATGCTCCTCCAGGCTCAAGCCCTCCAAGGAGACATCCTCGGCGGACTCATTGTGCAGGGTGACCCTGTGGATCAGGCCCTCGCGCAGACGGGCATTCGGGATGAAGCGGTAGTGGCTGGCCGCAGGACTAAACCAAGGCTCCCGGGCGACGACCAAGCTGAGCTTGAGGGGCCGAGGGGCCCAGCCCTGCGGAGAGAGCTGGCAGAGGGTCGTGAGCAGGTAGATCGGCGCTTCGAGCACCGGCGTGGCTTGGCGGTCCACGCCTACGAAGAGCGCCTCGAGCTCACCCAAGCCGAAGGGGATGGCGATGATCTGCTCTTGCCCAGGCTCCAAGGTGATGGCCCGCTCTTGCAGTTGGGCCAAGCGCGGATGGTCCACCCACGGGGGCAAGGCCTCCAAGGCTTCGGCGGGCAGCACCAGCCCCGCTGGCACCACGCCTTCGTTGACCACCGAGAGGCGCAGTCCATGGCTGCCGCGGCGCACGGCGACCCGGCCATCGTCTCCCAGCTCACGACTGTCTTGGTGCAGGTGCCACCGCAGGCGCGCCAGCGGAGTGCCGCAGCTCCCGCAGTAGCGGTCCCAGTCACTGGCCGTGGCTGTGCAGTTTGGGCAAGCGATGCTCAAGGGGACTCCCCTGGCTCAAAGTCCACCCGGAGCAGAGCCCCATGGGCGATGGACACGCCATCGATCTCGTACAAGCGAGGCCCGGCTGCCCCGCCCAAGGGATTGAGTTCAGCCTGCTCTTGGAGCTCGCCCTCTACAAAGACGCGCAGTGAACCCGCGCGGTGGGCGGCAGCCAGCTCGATGCGCTGCGGGTGAAAGGGCCGAGACGGGGCTGGCTCTGGGTTCACTGGTCCTGGATCATCGGGTCCATCTTCGGGAAGCTCAGGGGCTGTCTCTTATACACATCTGACGCTGCCGACGATATGCAGT